>ENA-ORXR01000505-ORXR01000505.1-marine-metagenome-genome-assembly--contig:-NODE-505-length-52732-cov-7.078986_pt1 | contig 52732 bp, 38 predicted proteins | sample MGYA00237866_ERZ511479 | MGnify/ENA metagenome assembly ERZ511479
TCGAAAGGCCCGCGACAATAGATCCCGCACAAGACCGACCTTCTGAGATGCAGAGTAGCCAGGAGCTGGTGACTCGGGTCGAAGTCCACACTTGATCCGATTGCTCTTCGAGATCTCCCAATAGCGATCGTTGTGATCTTCAATCTGATCGTAGAGTTCGCGTAAGCGCATAGCATAGAAGCTCCCACGCGCCGAAACACCCAGTTCAGCAAGTGAAGTCACATGAACATTCGTCAACGCAGCTGCTTCAAATGCTCCACTCTGAAACCCTGATTCGGACAAAATTATTCCCCGATCAGCACCGATATCAGATACGATCTCGCGTAAGGCGAGGACGTGCAATTTCGACACTCGTGTCTTCCACTTCTTGCACTCGACAATCCAGGTAATTTCAAAGCCCGCGTGATTCGAATGTACAAGAACGTCAATATCATGGGAAGTCCTCACTCCCTTTACGCTTACATCAGTCGACGCTTCCAACCCGATAGATCGGAAGAATGACGCAGTCTCTTCTTGATAGTCTTTCCACCCACTGGCCATAGCATTGGAGGCGAGAGATTGGCTCAGATTTCCTTCACCTAACGGTCATAGTCCTTGCCGCCTGCTGCGGGCGACACCCTTTAATCACAGAGTCAATGTTAGGATTGTTCATCTAGATTTCAATTCCACAGCGGCAGCGGGTTGGACAACGACGCCATTTCGGCTATTCCTCCTCATCATCAGCTAAATAGATTCCGCTGCCAAAGTATTTTAGAAATTCTACCCTCTCCGAAACTGGAGACATTTCTTCGTAGAGGCATTCAATTCGTTCGACTAAATCGCCTCGAGCCGTTCTGCTCTCGAACGCACTCAAGTGCTCGATCTCGTCGCCCTCGAGAAAGTCTAGTGGCTCAATCCCATCAAGCACTTTTCTGAGATCACCACCGCCAATGAGAACTAGATGGATTAGAATCTCCTTCCAGACGAGTTCTTCTGGGAAGAAGTCAAACTCATGACGAAGTAATATCTTGTATGCTTTCGATCCGTAGCGGATTTCGTAGGTGAAAATCTGATGATTTCGCGCCCCGGCATCGATTGCCTCGTATAACCCCAGAACGATTTTCTTCATCAGCTTCCCAACAAAGGTCGCCAGTCGCCGCTTATCATAGTGCTCAGGATCCTTATAGCTCAACTGGTCGGCGACGAAGGTCAGTAGGCTCCTTCCCTCGTGTCTGCGCTTATACACAGAATTCATGATGTAGCGGTCGTACCTATACGAATTGTAGAATTCAGTGAGTAGGTTGATTAGTGAATTGTGAGGCTTCGCAAGGCAAAGGGGATGAGCCCCGTCCACCCGATGAATGAGGTCAGTGATACTGTGAGTAATCAGCGATTTTTCGAGTTGATTGATCTTCTCCTTTTCATCATCGTGATTCTGTAGAACTAGGGCGATTTTGCAGAGGCGTTCTACGCCCACCGCTAAGTTGTATAAAATCCCGAAGGACTCATCGTCCTTCCGAAGATCGGTGGCCTCATCGATGCATCTAAGGCCATCAAAAATGAATGCTCCTGCAATATGGAGTTCCTCATTAAGCGCAAAATTGCGCCAATACGCGTCAGCATCTCGCCATGGATCTTTCGGCATAACAGTATCAATATCCCGCATTGCTGCAGATAATAGGACTATATCCACACAGTGTGAAATAGCGCCATTCATTTGCGCAGCTGAAATAGCGCCTTCCAATTCAAATTCGGCTTTCGGGCGGTTCTGCGGCAGGAACGATCGGCGCCAAGAGGGCTTGGTAGAACAGATTTGGGCGAGTTCACCATTCGCTGGCTCGATATCATGGGAGGCTCAGAAGACGAAGTTCTGCTTTAAGCGAGTTGGGCTGATGAAGACAAGGTTCGAAGGTGAGTTTTATGCTCACTCGGGCGCGAGGCTTGAGGCTTGAGGCTTGAGGCCGATCCGTCGAGTTCATCGGTCGTAAACTCCCTCCTACATTTTGGGGCCTAGCGCTTTGGTCGAGGTGTTAGTTCTGGGAAGGGCGATGTGAAGCCTTCGGTGTAGAGTTGCCAGTTGTCCGTGCGGAACAGGGAGGCGGGTAGGCCTTCTTTGTTCATCAGGTTCGCCTTGGTTGGGTTGTCGGCCCATGCGTAACGAACCGCCGCTGGCTTGGTCACGGCTTTGGCTGAAACGACCACTTCTTTGCCCTCGATGGTCGCGTCGGCCCAATGCCAAACTTTGTCGTCACCGGCAATGATGAAGCCGCCGAGTTCTTTGGCTTCGCCGCGGATGGCAAGCCCGCCTCCGACATGGTCGAAAGAAATCCGCACCTTCGAGCCGTCGACTTTCATGGATCGGTAGATCGGCCCGCAAACCGTCAGCTTGTGCTTGAACGGCTCCATCGAAAAGGCCCAGCGAGCCAGGCGTTTACCTACGTCTTGTTTGTTGCGTGGGTGGATGTCTTTCGCGTCGCCGATCTCGTTGATCACCGCCATCCCAGTGTTCGGGACGGTATTGAGTGTGTGGAGTTGAGCCCACTGAAGTTCGGCCCAAGGCGACTTCTTGCCAGCTTCCTCGGAAGGAGAACGGTAGTTGGCGAGCTGGACGAATAGAAACGGGAACTCATCGTTCCAACGGGCACGCCAATCGTGAATCATGGTCGGGAAAATGCTACTGTATTGGTGCGCGCGGTCGGCATTCGATTCGCCCTGATACCAGATCGCACCACGAATCGCGAAGGGCTCGAGGGGAGCGATCATCTTGTTGTAGATCGATGACGGGTACCGCTGATCGGCGTGGGGATGCCGTGGGGGTTTAGGGGCCCGTGGCAACGGCTTCTTGTCCTTAGATTTCGCGTTGTGAGCTTGGATCCCCGCAACTTTCTTTTTGTGGGCTTCTAAAGCAGCTTCGTAACGCTTGTTCCATTCGGCCTGATTCTCGTCCCACCAGAGGTCTTGAACCTTCCAATCAACCATCATGTCGAGAGCATTTGGGTCATTGAGCAAGGCCTCGCGACTTGTCCAAGCTTCGCTTCTCGTGCCTCCCCAGTTGGACGAGATAATCCCGACCGGCACCTTGCCGTGTTGGTGAAGCTCTCGGCCGAAGAAATAACCGACAGCGCTAAACGCCCTCACCGTTTCAGGACTGCATGCAGCCCATCCACCGAACCGTGAAGGGATCTCCATGTGACCGCGTAGCGGAGTCGACGACACTCCCTTGTTAACGTCAAAGAAACGGATTCCGGGGTGTTTAGCGGCGGCGATCGCCTTAGCCGAATCATTGGAAGCAGCAACTGACCATTCCATGTTGGACTGACCAGAGGCGATCCAAACTTCACCGACTAAGACGTCTTCGAGAGCTAAGGCTTCTTTCCCGGATTTGATTAGCAACTTCTGGCCGCTAGCATTGGCTGGAAACGAAGGAAGTTTCGCCATCCAACGACCTTTTGAATCTGTCGTTGCACTGGCTTTTTCCCCGGAGAATTCGATGTCGATTTTCGCCCCTGGGTCAGCTTCTCCCCAGATCGGGATCGGCTTGTTCTGCTGTAAGACCATGTGGCTACTGAACAGCGGTGGAACCGCGAGCTTTGCGGATGCAACAACTGGAACAAGGAGCAGGGCGAGAAGAGCGGATACTGTGCGAATCATCGATTGGAAGTCTGTCGGTAACAATACGTCGCCAGATCGTCAGACTATCAATAAGCGCCAAGAAAACAGGCAAGTTGTGCACTCAAGTCGTGCCATATCGATTGAGCCACAGTTCCGTGATCGGCGCTTAACATCGCAAACAACCAGAGATCGGGGTAGCGTTGGTGCATGAAGAGCTGCGGCCAGTACTTACGCCTTTGGATCCTTATAGCTTCCGTGGCCTCTGCGGGGGCTGAAGAACCAACAATCAACCCCGAGTGCTGGAAGATCACGCTTCCCCTCCCCGATTCTGCTGGGAAGGCTCTGGAGATCAGAAACCCCCAGTTCGCTGCCTATGTGGCTGACCCAACTTCCATCCCAGCAGAACAAGCCCGCTATTTCTGGATCGAGGATGGCGTCTACTTTTTCTACTGCCCGTCCGGCGCCGCGACGACAGAGAACTCGAAATACAGCAGATCGGAACTTCGAGAGATGAAAGGTAATTCCGGAGCCGATGAGTATCAGTGGACGCTAGCCGAAGGTGGTAACCTTAAGATGCGCTTCAAAATCGGCCCTCTCGTCGGCGGTGCCGATAAACTGATCTTCGCTCAGATTCACGGTCACCGCCCTGACAGCAAACCGCTGCTCAAATGCATCTGGGAAAAAGGCCATCTTCGTTTGATAATCAAATCGGGAGACAAGCTCACCGACTATCAAAAGAAGCCGCGTTATCTCGCCTTAGCCGAAGGTGAATGGCACACCTGCAAAATTGTTGCATCGGCCAATGAGCTAAGCATCGCCATCAACGACCAAGTCGTCGAAACTTTCGAGCAGAGTCATCTGCAATTTTGGCCGGACAAAAACACGTTCTATTTCAAGGCGGGAAACTACCTCCAAGAGAAAGACGAGGGCTGCGCGGCCACGGTTTCGATTTCCCATCTGTCAGTGAAGCATGACAAAGTTCCTGCACCTTAGTGGGTCTTACTCCGGGCGAGGACCCGCGTTCTCGACCGTCTCTGTCAGCCGCACTTCGGAGTCGTCATCGGCGAAGTCATTGTCGCCATAGACGTGTTCGTCTTCGCTATTTCTGAAGTGCCTTACCACTTCGTTGTGGCGTTTGAATTCTGGAAGGTAGGATTGGACGCGGCGGATGACGTTGCCGTCGAGATGGAGTCCTAAGCTCCATTGGTCGAATAGCATTCCGGTATTTCCAGCGCCAACAGCTGTCGGAGCTCGCTGAACATCATGGATGTAATTCCGGTGAATCTTGGTGCCGCCTAAAATCCCCAACGTGTAGATCCCGGCACCGTCACTGATCGTCCCCGTCACGTGATGGATGTGGTTAGCGACGATGGCGTTCCCGTAGCACTGATTCGGAGTCCGGCTCCAATTCCAACCGACACTGATCGCGGAATACGGATAATCACGAATTTCGTTATGCTCGATCTGACTCGTCCGGCTGTTAGCAATCCAAACGGCCGTGGTCGCCTTTTGAATGGTTCCGCCGTCTCGAATCAGACAATCGGCCAGGACATTACCAGTCGGATACTGTTCATCGGGCAGCGAGGCGCCGCCATTGATCTTCAGCGCGCCTGAGCCGGTGCGAACGAACTCGCTGCGACGGATCTCATTCGCGTGAGTATCGCGATTAAAGTGGACGGCCCAGTTTCCGATGTCGCGGAACTGGCAGCGCTCAAAAACACAACCTGAGGCGTGGCTGAGCTCGATGGCGGCTCCAGTGTTCGGTGCGGCTTGAGCATCCGTGATCCCACCTGGAAACTTCTGAGGGAAATCTGGATCGAGTTTGCGCAGACGCTCGGGCCAATCCGGTTTGTGCATATCATAGTGACCGACCGGGTAGGCATTGTGAGAGAAGACGACGCCTTCAAAACGAATGTTTTTGGCCCGATGGTAGGTTGTCTTGTCCTTCCCATCGTCTCCTCGCTTTGTTTCAAAACGACCGTCGATGGTCAGCAACTGCTCACTAGCCGGGGCGACGACGATGGCCTCATTCGGGTCGAACGTGTCGTCAGCGAGAAGTGTCACGATCCCTGTTGCGCGATCCACGCACCAATCTCCTGGCCGCAAAAGGCCGGCCGCCAAATTTTCGAGGCGGTAGGGAGCTCCAAGGGTATTCCGACTGTATTGCCAATGGTTCATTGGATAGCGCGACGGAGTAAAAAACTTCATGTCACGGGTTTCGGAATCAATGGATCGCAGGGGATGCCAAGACGTGTCCCAACTCTGAAGCAGGAGCATCTCGCCATTTTGTAGGTCTGGCCACTCAGACGCACTGCCGAGACTAGCGGCTTGTTCCTCCTTAAACCGAAGGGTGGTGTACAAATCCAAACGCTTGTCCCGCCACTCATCGCATTTATTCCCCGCAACATTCCGGGTCATTTCGAAATCAACAAACGACGCGGTCTCACCTCGAAACCAGCCTTCGGCAGGAAGCCGAGACCGACGTAAAGCCAAGTTGGATCCAGCACCATCTACCACCCACAGTTGCCGAAAATACCAATCGCCAGAGGCGACGGCTTCGACCTTCAGAGTCCAGCGCTGAGAGTTTCCAACTCGTGACCACCCAGTCAGCCGCTTTCCACCACTGAGGATCGTCTTGCCTGCTTCTGGAGCCAGGATCGTCAGATCGGTATGGGACTCAGTCAGCGTGAGTGGCGATGGCAACAGATACAAGCCCGGCTCGAGAACGAGTACGTCTCCCGCAGCCATCTTATCGAGCGTTTGCTGAAGGCTGCTCGCCTTCTCAGCGCCGAGACGATGTTCTGCCGAGCGCCCAGGTTGTGGTAAAAAGAGACCGATGCTGAGAAGAATGAGAAGAGACCGAAAAAATGTCATCACCGAACAACACCAAACGGGCGCGAATCTTATCTACGAACATCAGTTCAAATCCAGCTAACCCCACATGCTCCGATCGAGCGACCGATACTGAATCGCTTCAAGCACATGGTTGGCAGCAATGGATGGTTGCTCATCCAGATCGGCCAGCGTTCGGGCAACCTTCAAAATCCGGTCGTGAGCACGGGCACTAAAGTTCAGTTCAGTCATCGCATGCTCCAAATAACCTGCACCCTCAGCATCTGGCTGACAAAATTCCTTCATTTGTTTAGGGGTCATTTCGCTATTGCAGGTCGCCTTGCCCCCGAAACGCTGAGCTTGAATGCGACGCGCTGTTTCGACACGAGCTCGGATCGCGGTGCTCGGTTCGCCGACTTCGTCTGAGGACAAGTCTTTGTAATTCACCAGAGGCACCTCGACATGAAGATCGATCCGGTCGAGCAACGGGCCTGAAATCCGCTGACGATAGTTGGCGATCTGATTCGGAGCACAGCGGCAATCACGCTTGGGGTCGCCGTAGTAGCCACAAGGGCAAGGGTTCATCGCTGCAACCAGCATGAAGGCGGCCGGAAAGGTCATCTTGCCAGCTGCCCGGGAAATCGTCACGTCTCCGTCTTCTAGCGGCTGCCGGAGGACTTCCAGGGTCGACCTGCGGAACTCTGGGAGCTCATCGAGAAACAAAACCCCATGATGGGCCAAACTGACCTCTCCCGGGCCGGGGTTAGAGCCGCCACCGAGCAGCCCGACATCGGAAATCGTGTGATGAGGCGCGCGAAACGGCCTCGTGGCGACCAGGCCAACCTCCGATTCAAGCACGCCTCCAGCACTGTGAATCTTGGTGGCGGCAATCGCCTCGTCTTCCGACATGCCAGGCATGATCGTGGCAATCCGCTTCGCCAACATCGATTTTCCCGTTCCAGGCGGCCCAATCATCAGCAGGTTGTGATTGCCGGCGACAGCCACTTCCACGGCTCGCTTAACCTGCAACTGGCCCTTCACATCGGAGAAGTCGATCGCGTAGTTGGTCGCGGCCTCAAAAAACTCCGAGGAGCGGTTCGGAGCTGGCTCCAACTTTCGAGTTCCAGCAAGAAACTCGAAGGCTTCCCGAAGAGTATCGACCCCATAGACCTCCAACCCAGAAGCTGCACTGGCTTCGCGGACGGAGGAATGAGGCACCAAAAGACGCCGTCTTCCCTGATTTCGCGCTTCAATCGCCATCGCAAGCACTCCACGGACATGCCGAACCCCTCCATCGAGAGCCAATTCTCCAACAATACAGATGTCAGAAAACGCTTCTTCGCCCAAATCTTCGGCCAATCCGATCATTCCGAGGGCAATCGGCAAATCAAATCCCGGCCCTTCCTTCCGAATGTCAGCCGGAGCCAAGTTAATCGTCGTCCTGCCCTTCGGTCGACCGTAGCCACTGTTCGCAATCGCTGCAACTACGCGGTCTCGGCTCTCTCGAACAGCCGCATCTGGCAATCCTACGATGACAATTTTTGGGTCTCCGAGGCCCTCATTTACCTCGATTTCGATCTCTTTGGCGTCGACTCCAAGCAAAGAAGATGAAAAAAGTCTTGTAAACATTTTGATTATTATGGTAAAAATAATAAAACTGAAGTAACTTTTGGTTGACCAAGAACATCAAATAAGGTTGAACACGGGTCTCACTTTTTAGTCAGAAATGCCAAGCCTCCTGCGTAAGAACATCGAAGCAAACACGACGGCCTAAGAAGAGGAACCACTTAACGTTACTAAAGCAGAACCTTTTTTAGAAACAATTGGAACAATTTCTGCGTTAAAACGTTCAGCCTAGCACCTTACCTACCTAACAACACCACCTGCCATGGCAAATCTAGAATTAGACGGCGGCATTAAGATCTACCTTCGGGAGATCGGAAAGACCGCCCTGCTCACTCCTCAAGAGGAGGTGCAACTCGCTGACCGAATCAAAAAAGGCGATCAGGCCGCACGATCCCACATGATTCAGGCGAACCTCCGCCTTGTCGTAAAAATCGCTCAGGACTACGCAAACTACGGACTCCCCCTCCTCGATCTCATCTCAGAGGGCAACATCGGCTTGATGAAGGCTGTTGAGCGTTTCGACCCGAATAAGGGTGGCAAGCTGAGCACCTACGCCGCTTGGTGGATCAAGCAGTCGATCAAACGCGCACTGGCTAACCAGTCGAAGACGATCCGCCTGCCTGTTCACATGGTCGATAAGATCTCGAAGATGCGTCGTGTCGCGATGACGATGAGCGAAGAGCTCGGTCGCGAGCCCACCGATGACGAACTCTCCGAAGAGATCGGCATCGACCGCGCCAAGCTATCCCAGCTCAAAGCCGCTTCTCTGCGACCAGCATCTCTGGATGCTCCGATCAGTGAAGAGGACAACACAGAGTTCGGAGAGATCGTCGGTGATGAGTCCGCCCAGACACCATTCGATCTACTCAGCCATAAAAACATGCATGGCCAGCTCGATGGTCTGCTTGAGGTTCTCGATCAGCGTGAGCGCAAAATCATCGATGCCCGATTCGGGCTTGAAGGTCAGAAGCCGAAAACCCTCGAAGAAGTCGGACAGGAGTTCGGCGTCACTCGAGAGCGTATTCGTCAGCTGCAAAACATCGCATTGAAGAAACTGCGGCGCGCCCTTCAGAAGAAAGAGGATCCAGGCCCACGCCCTGTACGCGGTCTCAAGCCTGAGTTCCCCAACAAGAAGAAAGCTTCAAACATCGCGATGTCCGCGGAGTAAGCTTTCCATCGAAAAACTTAACCAACGCCCGTTCGGCCTCGCCGAGCGGGCGTTTTTTTTGTATCAAGTAGTCCGCTAAACTGCGGACTCGGTCACGCACAGATCGACCGACTCTACAATCTCTCCGACCGCTGCACGAAACTTGGCCATGTGGGGAGCAGCGAGATGAGCCTGCAAATTCTCAATCGTTTCCCATCGCTCGACCATGATCAGAACATCCTCGCGCGGCGTGGCCATGTCCTCGATTCCAGTCGGTGTCTCAAAGGTCGGCTCGTAGGCAACGCAACCCTGCTCAGCCAAGACCTCGGGGATGATCAATTTGAACTGCTCGAGCAACTCAGACCGTTTTCCGGCAACGACGGTGATGGTAGCGATAACGTGGATCATCCTTAAACAAAGACCAGCCCGGTCAGTGATCCCAGCAAAAATTTACTAGCAGGGTGTTGAAAAAGGCGGTGACCGTCGCGGAGCCTCATGTGATCGAGGGTTAGGCGCGAGGATCAAGTGGATGAACATCCATGCGTGACGAGCAACAACGACCTCGTTCTCATGAGGTTACGCCCGAAGGGTTTGCGCAGCCTTCGATTCGGCGAAGCCGCTTTTCTATTCGACAATTCCTTCAAAACGACGGGTTGCCGAGTTTTTCAACACCCTGCTAGGGGTGATCGAATTCACTATTCGTCGGCTTCATCAGCCCCACGTTTCTTTTTCAGATACACGTCGACCAACTCTCGAGTCACCTTGAATCGAGCGCCACAGCGAGGGCAGGCAATGATCAAATGTTCGTCTTCTTCAAATAGCCCATCTAGCGCATCACTGTCGTAAGCCCGAAACAAATTCAGGATTCGAGTGATATCGCAGCCGCACTCGAACAAATAGTAGCGACGCTCGAGAAGGCTTAGTTCCTCAGTCCGATCAAGTCCCTTCACCGCGTCGTTATTGAGTTCCTTCAGCCAATCCAAATCACAGTCCGGTTGCGCGGTGATCATTACGAACTCTTCCTCAGAGATCCTAAAGTATCTGGCTGGACGTTGCTCGCTCCGCTTGTAGTAGACCTCCGATCCCGTGAACACGTCGGATGATTTAAAATCGATCGTGCTTTGTCGAGTTTCCGTATCTGGAGACGTAACCTGGGAGCAGAGCATGTTGGTGTCCGCCTCACGGACATCCGTATCGAACACACGGCCGACGATGTTTTGGGAACGAGAACTACCAGTCACAAACAGGTTCACCAATGGCTCCTGAAGATTGAGAGTCCAGGCAGTGGTTTCGTTCTGTGGACGCGACGCGAGATGCAAAGTCAGGGCAGCAATCGCATCCTTTAGAAGTTGGTCATGCTCCGAATCATACTTCAACGAGTGCTGCATCAGATGCAGGTAATAGTCGATGTAAAGAGAGCCGAAATCCGCTCGGGTGAGTAGCGCGTTCCTTCCCCGCACAAAGTAGCTCCGCACCTCAAGCGGAGTTTTAGGGTCGTCAGCTGGCTGGTTCTTCTTAGACACGAAAAGAAACTAAAGCGGTTCTGAATCAAGTCTACGGGTTCTAGCGATTCTGACCGATTTCGAACTCAGTCTGAAGTTCTCATTGCGAATCGTTAGGCTTTTGACTGTAGTTGACCATGAATATCGAGTGCCCCTCGTGCGAACAGCCGATCGAAATCACCGTTGATCATTGCGGAACTGGCGCCACCTGCCCGACCTGCTCAACGGAGTTTATGATTCCGACAGCCGAAGAATTTGGTATCGCTCCAGCACCACCAAAACCAACTGCGGCCGCAGCGGCACCAGCTCTGGCCCCTCAATCGGCACCTGTTCTTCGGACAGCTCAAGCTCCTGCAATTTCCGCCCCTCAAACCAGGCCCGCCTCTCCCTATCAGACTCCTCAGACAGTTGCTCCACTTCCCAATGCAGGAATCGACGACGCCAGATTTCGGGATAAAGGACTAGGACGCCTTGGCTTCTTTTTTGTGATGCTGGCCTCTGGTCTCCTAGGCTCATTCGTCGGTGGCGGGCTTAGTGCAGTACTTGAGCAAGCTTTAGGTGAAACGGGGTTTGTGATCGGCGTGATTGTCATGTTCGGGTTGATGATCGGCCTCTACATCTGGGCTGTGATGACCCGAGCAGACAATATTGGTTGGGCGAAATGGGTTGGGATTATTTTGCTGATCGTTCCGTTTGGCACATCAGTTCTTCAGGCGATGCCACCGAACTACAAGTTTCACCGACAGCTCGATGCATGGTTCTGGGTCTTGATCATCCTAACCGTTCTTTCGCTCGTAGTCTCAGTCCTGATCTTCTTTGGAACGATCTGGGCTCTGCTCAGCGCTGAGGGCGTCGGATAGGGAATCTCTTGTGTTGCCTCCCTGCAGAACAGAATTTGTAGGAGGAGGTTTACGACCGATGCATTCGCACGATTGATCCCAAACTCCTCCGACGACTTTCGGTTCAATCAGCCATCGAAGTGGAAGCCCTTCTTGAAGCGGACTAACAACAGATTCGCTTAAAACGGATCATCGTAGCCGCCAGCGTTTCCGCCTTCATCGTAGGCAGGATTCTCTGAATCGCTCGGGGTTCCCCCGCCACCTTGCTGGTGAGGTGGGCCTGATTGTGGAGCACCACCAGCTCCTGCTTGGGCGGGACTCAGCTTCCAGGCGTTCAAGTTGTTGAAGTAACGGCCATTGTACTCACGACCACGAATATCGAAGCTGACCGTGATTTGGTCACCGACATTAACGCCGTCGAGAATCGACATTCTCTCCTTCACGCACTCAAAGCAGATATCCTGCGGAAACTTTCCGTCCTCAACCGTGATTACGAACTCTCGCTTACTAAAGCCGCTATTAAACGTCTGCGGATCCATCACCATCTTCACGGTGCCTGTCATGTCATATCCCATGATGGACTGAAACCGCATTTTGGATGGTTTTGCAAACCAAACTCACCAAGGAGCGGGATGATTCTGATCTTATCCGTCGCTATCTTGCTGAAGCTTTCGGACCAGCAACTTGACCTTGGTGGCTCGCGCGACATCGGCGAAGGCGACCTCGACCTCGTCACTACCTGCTGAAGCGAATTCAACCGTTCCGACGCCGAGCAGCCCCAACACTCCCGTGCGACTGACATTGATGGCACGGATGTCTCGGATCCGCACTTCACGCGAACTTGTGGCGATCAAGCCTTCGATCAATTCGACCCGCTGATCGGAAACGACATAAAGTTTTGTGTAGCGCTCAAAGGTCAATCCGATGGCGGCAATGATTGCAACCGTCCACCCAATGATCGGGAAGATATCTCCGAATCGCCCAAGAAACATTGAACCAATACCCAGGAGAGCAATGACGATGAGCCATTTGGCATACTTCAAGATCGTCGGCCTACCGCGATAAACCACGCGCTCTCGAACCGGAGCCTCGACGTGTTTCGGTGGGTCGCGGCGCTCGACCGGAGTGTCACCACCGAGGGGAACCTTGCCTTCGAACAGGGGATCGCCAGAAGAAGCCGGCTTGGTCTCAATTGGTTCGGAAATCAATCGCGGAGCAGGGCGAGATTTGACCTCGGTCTGCTGAGCACGATCGACATCATCTACCTGAGCTAGCCACCAGGCGACAGGGCGCACTTTCGAAGGGCGGTCTTCTGGGCAGCAAAGATCCTCGGCAAGGACGACTCCGTCCTCCAAAAGCTCCCCGAGTTCAGTTGGAGAGTAGGGACCAATCCGGTCGTTACCGCGGATCACCACGAGCGCGTCTTCGGCTACCGGCGTGTCATCCATGATCTTTGCCCTGAGCAGCCGCTGCTACTTGCTCTCGTCGGTCTCCTGTTCAGGAACCGGAGGCAGCAAATCTTCGCGCGCCATCAACTCGGGAATATCCATCAGAACCGCGGCAGGGCTGGGGTCGCGGTTAATCAGAGCGACTTGAGGCGTGATGCGATCAGCTTCCGCGATCGCGGCATGGACAAGGCTCTGAGTCACTGATGCGATGTCAGCCTTCCTCGATGTATCGGAGGTCGGAAAAATGTTGGTCGCACGATAGTAGATTTTCCCAGAATCCATATCGAGTTCCAGATTTCCGATCGTTAACGACAGGTTCGTCCGAGTCAGGAGTTCTACTGTCTTCGGCAACCGATCCTTGGCCGATTCGATTGCGGGACTGCCAACCACCGAAATCACTCCCAACTCGGGGAAGGTTTGGACGTGAAGGGCAACCCGAGTGTGATGGGCTTCGAAGTTGCATTCGATGACACCGGGACGGTCGGCTTCGCGGAACGCCCAGCCAGCGTCATTGAAGGCTGACTTGACCCATGTCAGCAGCTGGTCATCGACGGCGTCGGTGCTGCTGGTCATGTCTAAAGTCGGAAAGGGAAGTGGTCGGGGCGACTGGATTCGAACCAGCGACATCCTGCTCCCAAAGCAGGCGCTCTACCAAGCTGAACTACACCCCGTGTAGACCACGGCCTATAGTTGCTCATAATCTGGATTCTGCAAGTGCAGAAAACGAACCTTTATTTCTTTCATCGCCCAGCGGGCATGTTCGGCGACCAACTCGTCCTCGGAATCGGCCGCATGATGCAGCGCTGGGAGGTCTCGTGCATCGCCAACATTGCCCAATGCGACGCATACATTGCGCAAAAATCGGTCGCGTTTGATCCGTCGAATCGGGGATCTACGGAACACCTCTCGAAAGCCCTCAACATCGAGTTCGAGAAATTCCCGGAGCTCGAGAGCAAAAATTTTATCTCTGGCCTGAAACCGCAGATCCCGAGAGGCCTGCGCAAATCGGTTCCATGGGCAGACTTCCAAGCACTCATCGCAGCCATAGATCCGATCGCCGATCGCGCGCCGGAACTCTTCAGGAATGGCTCCAGGGTTCTCGATCGTCAGATAGGAAATGCAGCGCCGCGCATCCATCTTGTGGGGTTCGGTGATGGCATCAGTTGGGCAAGCATCGACACAGCGAGTGCAGGTTCCACAATGATCGCGTTCCGGCTGGTTGGAGGCGATTTCGAGATCCGTGATCACAACACCCAGAAAAAACCAAGTCCCCAAACACCGATGGATTTGCACCGTGCTTTTTCCACTCCAACCAAGCCCCGCCTCGTTGGCGAAATCACGCTCGAGCACAGGTCCGGTGTCGACATAGCAGCGCTGAGTCCCACCAATCGCATCGATGTAGTCGCCAAGATCACGGAGCTTCGGCTCGATAATGTCGTGGTAGTCGTCGCTCCAGGAGTAGCGAGCGATGCGACCGAAGGTTCCATCTTCCCGATTGCCTCTGCGGTCGCGCAATCGATCGACGGCTGTCTCATCAGGCAGGTAGTTCAAGGCGACGACAATCACCGAACGCGCATTGGGGACAACCCGACGCGGGTCAGACCGGCGCTCCGGGTCTCGAGCTAGCCAAGCCATTTCACCGTGCTGGCCAGCTTCGATCCAGTCTTTAAAAACGTCGGCATGAGCAGCCTCTTCCGCCGGAGCAATTCGGCAGTCATCAAAACCTAGCTCCTTGGCAATGCGCTGAATATTCGCGCGAAGAGCCTCGGGACTATCCGGGCGAACTAGCGTGGCGGAAGGCTGATCTTGATCCATCAGTCTTCGAAATAGACCCGAGCACTCTCCGCAACACCATAGGCGACATCTTGAATACCCAACCCGTCAGTCTCGACCCTCAAGTCCGAAACCTCCTCGTAGATGGGTCTTCGCTCAGCGAGCATTTTGGCGATCGTTCCAGCCGGATCTTTCACGTTGAGAAGCGGGCGATCTCCACTGACCGCCACTCGCTCCAGAATCACATCGGCAGTCGCATCGAGCCAAATGACGAAGCCCATCAAGCCCAACGCTTCCTGATTTTTTGAAGCGAGGGGCAAGCCGCCGCCAGTCGAGACGACAAGCTTTTGCCGCTCTCCGAGGCCGAGCAGTATTTCAGTCTCACGCTCTCGAAAGCGTTCCTCTCCCTCAGTTTCGAATTGCTCTGGTATCGGGCGGCCACCGGCAGCCTCCACAATTAGGGCATCGGTATCGACAAAATCGTAACCGACCATCCGCGCCAATTCACGGCCGACAGAACTCTTCCCGCAGCCCATGAAGCCAATGAGGATGAGATTGTTGCCATGTGGTCCCGACTCGATCATCCACTACCTATAGGGGTTGATGCCGACCTTGCCTATGCAAGATTGTCGGCCTGCCGAAGCGCACGGCCTCAAGGCCTTGCCCGCGAGCGGCGAACCACCACGGCGATGACCGAGATCCTTCCTACCGACACCCCAGACGCAATGCGTCAGGCGATTGACCGCGCTGTCGCAGTGCTCGCGTCTGGCGACGTCGTGGCGATGCCCACAGAAACCGTCTACGGGTTGGCTGCCGAAGCACTCAGCGAAGGAGCGCTCGAGAAAATTTTTGAAGCCAAAGGCCGACCGACTTCAGATCCCCTGATCATTCATCTCCCGACGAAAGATTACCTCGATGAGGTTTGCATCCTCCCCGACGACGAGGAAGTCGCCGAAACCATCCGCGAAATGGTCGCTCAACTATGGCCTGGACCGCTTACCCTGCTTCTACCAAAACGCCCCTGTGTGCCAGATCTCGCGACCGCTGGACTACCCACCGTAGCCGTTCGGATGAGCTCGCACGCCGTCTTCAGAAAAGTGATCACAGCCCTCGATCGACCGCTCGCCGCCCCAAGCGCTAACCTTTTTGGACAGATCACCGCGACCTCGGCCACAGCCGTGATGGACGAACTTGGTGGGCGGATCCCTCTGATCCTCGACGCTGGCGCTTCGCACCACGGGATCGAGTCGACCATCGTCAAAGTCGTTCCGGGAAAAAAGAAACCCGACATCATCGTTCTGCGTCCGGGAGCACTGACCAAGGAAGATTTGAGACCATTCGGCAAAGTCTATTTCGAACACGACACCTACACTGGTGGCGGACCAAAACGTTACATCCCAAGGACTCCTAGACCAGACCCTGGCGCGCCCAAGCCGACTCCCAAAGCCGTCGAAGCGCCCGGGATGCTTGAGAGCCACTACGCGCCCAAGACGCCGCTTCGGGTGCTCAGTGATCCTTCTGACTTCCAGCCCGAAGACGGAAAATCCTATGCGTTAATCAGTTATCGAGGTGTCGTCGATGACGGCTATTGCGAGCTCCACGAATGGGATGAGCTGATGATCCTCAGCCCGGGTTCTGGGAAAATGCCAGAAGCTGCGGTGCGCTTCTACTATGTCCTTCGCGAAGCGGATCTGTCTGGAGTCGACGAGATTATTGCCGAGCCGATTCCCGAACGCGCTCAAGGAGTCGCCTTGCTCGACCGCCTGCGTCGCGCAGCTGCTGATTCTGGATCGGCTAATTCCGAATGAGTTCGAGAGAGGCCCAGAATCTCGCTCAAGCATGGTCTGTTCATGGCCGGGCCAAACTCGATTCGTATCTCGTCCAAGAAGTCGAAAACCCCTGCTTCAATCCGCAGAGTGTTCTCGTCCGTAACCTGTTCGCCGACGTCCTGACCGGCGGCGCTCAGTCCGCGCTGATCAACGAAGAGCTCTACTACTCAGCTTGCGCGACCTTCGCAGTTCTCGGACATCGCGAAGGCTGGTTCGGCAACCTTCTTGAATCGATCCGTGCTGCCGCAGACGGGGGCGATGACAGCTCTTTGCCAGATTTTCTAAAGTCGGAATTTCAGGAGAATGCGGGGCCTAGCTTCTCGGTAGCCGAACTCTTCAATGAACTCGATCAGCGACTGCCGTCCAACTTCGGAGACGACTTCATCAGCCCGTTTGCCGCGCGCTGGAAACAAGAACTCGATCAGGTTGAGGTCGCTCCGAGTCGACCGCGTGTCCTAGAACTCGCGATGGGATCGGCCAACGATGCCCGCTACTTTCCGAACTACGGCATCGGGCGACATCTGAATTTCACTGGTATCGATATTTGCCCTGAGAACGTCGCCAATGCCCGGAGCCGATGGCCAGAAGCTACGTTCGAAGTTGGCGATGCCATGAATCTGCCATTCGACGATGGAACCTTCGATGTTGTGACCGCCTTCGATCTCTACGAACACCTTTCGCCTCAGGGGCTAGACGATGCTTTGAGAGAAACCGTGCGCGTGTCTCACGATCAAGTGTGGCTGTCGTTTTTTAACCTTGCCGAAACACCGTTTCACGACTTTCGCGAGGAAGGGCTCTATCACTGGAACGAGCTCAGCCGAACTGAGATCGAGAACACGCTCGCAGCCCTCGGGTGCTCGACACAAACAATCTCGCTAGTCGACGAAATCGAAAGCCGATTCCCCGGCTACCGTCACTACAATCGCGAAGCACACCTCGTGCTAGCGACTCGACCGAAGAGTTGATGCCGGTAACAACTACGCGGCCTCCTTTAGTAACGTCGGCTGGGACGATCGGCAGGGCCGAACGATACCAAACGAGCCGAGGGTATGACCTTCCGAGTTACGAATTGGGGACACTTCCACCGTTGAAGGCATGCCCTCCCAATTGAGGTAGAAGGCGAGCGGTTCTCCGGCTAGCACTTCGTTTTCGACTTCCTGGTCGGAAAGCTCTGAAGGCAATCTGCGCACATTCGGCAGACGGTGACCGATGAGACGTTGCGCTGAAGATCCGTCGTCCATTCGCCCGATCGCAAAGTCGACGATACCGTCTTCGTCCGTTGTCCAGATCATGCCGTCGATCGCACCTGCAATCAGCGACAACTTGTGATCCATCCACAACTGGTTCTCAGCCAAAACTTGCTGACCATGAATATCCTGAGCGAAATAGATCCAAGACATCGGAGCCTCGTCGGTGCCAGAAAACCGAATTCGAGTGACCTTAAACCAGCGCTCGTCACCAACTCCGCCAATTTTGACAGTCATCTCGGCAACATTTTCCGACGGTGTCCCGTCCTGCTCGTCGGTCGCCACAACATCGAGCCACAGCGAATGATCTTCCATTAGCTGAATCGCTTCAGCACCAAAAAATTCGGCAGCCTTCCAATTCATTTGTAGCACTCGCCCGTCGAGTTCTGTCGTCCAAAACATGCCTGGCAGTCCACCCAGAATTTGCTCCAAGTCTGCGACCTGAGCCTTGAGCCGAGTCCGTTCTGCCGAAACCAGCGAAATATCTCGCATCGAACAAAAGATGAAATCACGGCCATCTGTATAGGTATCGGCCGCGATTCGGACTTCGATCTCCGAATGCGTTCCATCCGGCTGCTCAATCCAAGTCTCGAAGATTCGGTCAACGCTAGGGCAACGGCGCAGGGCCGCCATCTCGCTTCTCCAAGCACCCAATTCCTCCGGTGGGAGGAAGTCCATGATATGACGCGAAACTAGGTCACTTTCGGAGTAGCCACTAATTCCAGCGAACCGCGGATTGTGATAATCGATCACCCCATCACCCCGAAGAACCGCAATATAATCTTCAGCGCGCTCCGCTAGGTGAGCCTCGTGACTAGCGTCCAGGCGGTCACGCTTCGTCAATTCCATCGCGACCTTCCTTGGACGCATTCCCCCAAATGTAAATTTCATTAATCAGCACAGATATTTTCTAAACTATAATATAATTACCATAATAATCAATACCTCATACTTTAGACCTCATGCTGGCTGTGACGGGGTCGAGGATGGCTCCCGCAAATGCTCATCGGGGGTCTCTACGAGGCCTTGGGCGCCTCGCTAAAGTCTTTTAACCCATCCCCCGCCGATTCGATTTGTTGGCGAAGAGCAGTCCCCGTTGGAGCAAAGGCAATACCCGCGGCAACCACTGGAAGCAGCGCTAAAGCAGCAATCGTATATCCGACCACGGCCAACAACAGTAGCACACAGAACGCAATCAGAACCGCACCCACTGAATAGCGAGACCCGACTCCGATTCGAGTCATCGCAGCGCCATTTTCATGATACTCCGTTACAGTGAGGAGATCGTGAACTCGCCACCAGCCTTCCCTGACTCGGAGATCAAACGGCTGCCAGCCATCATCGCGAACGACTCCGATTCCTTGAGACCGGAGTTGCTGTTCGAGCATGGGTAACAACTGATTTCGCCCCAATCCTTCGGGGTTCCAAACCGTAGCCATCTCCTTCGGTCGAGGAGCCAATCGACGCCCAGTTCCAAATCGCGAAAACGGCAAGCCGATCACTCCCGAGAATGTGCCGTCTAAGAGCATTCCCCACCATCGAGTCACTCCACGCACCACGGGCTGCAAAAAAGCCAAAATACCGACCCCGACCCGGGTCGAAAGTTGATCGAACTCATCCTCAATCACGGCTTGTTTTGCGACCTGCAAAGCGGCCACCGAATTCGTTCCCAAAACCACCAGGGCCATCAGCAGCGCAGGATGCCAGAATAGACCAATGGGCAGAGCAATTGCTCCGAGCACGAGCCAAAATGGGTTCGAACTGAGGGCTTGAATACCGCTTGAGGTGGTTCCGTAGACTGCTTGAAATCCGGCGGTTCCAAACACGCCACGGTAGATAATCGTGTCAGGCCCTAATTTGTGGTCGCCACCACCATAGATCGCCCCATGCCAATGGATTCCCATCGCACCCTCGAACCGCGGACGGTGCTTGCGAGCCAATAGCGCTTCGGCCCGACCATAGCCCCGCTGTTGACGCAGATAGGCCTCGCGAGTTCTTCGCGGCGCGTGCCAAACCATCGCACCGGGTGAAAATCCGATTTCCCAACCCTCATCAATCAAACGCCAACAGAAGTCGACATCATCTCCCGCTGAGGTAAACCGAGGATCGAATCCACCAATCGCGACCAGCGCGGATCGGCGAACCGACAGGTTGCAGCCCGGAATGTGTTCGGCGCGAACATCATCGAGCATGACATGGCATGGTCGTCCAGGCGACGCCGCAACGCTGGCCTGTTCGGCTGACTCGGAATTCGGAAAAATATTGGGCCCTCCCACCGCGACGAAACCACGATCATCCGCATACCTCAGAGCCAAAAACCGGAGCCAGTTCGGGTGCGCCCAAGCATCGTCGTCGATGTAGGCAAGAATCTCTCCTTTTGCCAATTCCGCACCAAAGTTTCGGGCCACGCTCAGGCCTCCATGCTCCTGCTGCACGAGCCCAATGTGCTCATGCTCATCGGCATACCGCTGGGCAATTTTTGCTGTCGAATCCGTCGATCCATCATCAACGACAATCACCTCATAGTTGGGATAATTGATGAAAGCCAGAGACCCAAGACAGCGATCGAGAGTCGACGATCCGTTGCGACTACAGCAGATCACCGAGAACATCGGGAGCTGCCCATCAACCGGTGCAATCTCAGCTGCATGCGCAGCCTTGACCTCAGCGGCGGCAGGTTTCTTGCGACCATTGCGATCAACGATTCCGAAATCCCATCCCTCGACTTCGTTACCACCCCGAAACCAGCGATCAGAAAACGCGAAAACAAAACTACCGGCAGCACCCGCTTCGCGCATCGCACGAATTCCCCAACCGAGCGTTTCTGCCTGGTTGTCGCGACCGTTGGCGTTGCTATCGAGACCAAACTCGCCCAGAACCAAAGGACGATCTCCGGCAAGAAGTTGCAGTCGATCGAGGTAGCAGCGGAAGACGGATTCGTCTTCAAGAAAAACATTGTAGGTCAGGAAGTCGGCGTTTCGTGCGCTCAGGTATTCAGTCGATGGATAGGATGCGTAGCTGAACAGGGCTCCTGGAGCGCGGCTACGACCGAGATCGATCAGCTCCTCCAAATAGGCACGCACGCGATCCGCGCCCAACCAGCGGACTAACGTCGTTTCGATTTCGTTGGCGACCGAAAAGGCAATCAGAGCAGGATGATCTCCCAACTGATCGGCAGCTCGGCGGATAGCATCGCGACCAGATTCTGCCGCCCGCGGCTGAGAGAGAAAGTCGACATGATGCGACCACGGAACCGTCGCTAAAACAGAGATCCCATGGTCTTGGCAAACATCGAGGACTTGGCGGGACGGAAGTTCGTATGTTCGGATCGCATTGAGCCCGAACGACGAGATCCGTTTCATGTCGGCAGCGATTTGCTGCGGAGGAACCAACCCTGAATCCACATCTCCGGGGGCAAAAGGTCCGTAGGTAACCCCGCGGATTTCAAACGGATCACCGTCTCGCTGAAGAAATTTTCCAGAGGTGGTAAACATCTAGGTGTTGGTCATCGTTCGCACTTTGGGTCGTTGCAATGGGAGGTCGGACGGCCCCCAACGCAAGTTTCTTCAATCCAAACGAGAAGCCAATGTAAAAACAATTTGATTATTTAATCATATTTATTATAATTACAATAACAACTGCCCGTTCGTTTTGCCTATCAACCCGACCCCCAGAGCAAATCCGCTTTTATTCCCACTGCTCGTCAGTGGGTTCTTAGGCCTCAGTTCGTGCTCGCTCTTTGATGGAGAATCGGCAGAAATTCGCGTCGGTGCTATTTCACGATCCGATGACGAAATTGCCGGTGCCATTCTAAAGGCCATCCCACTGGAAATGGATCGAGTTGAGATCGCCTCCGACTACCAAGTCGATGGAACTTCCCTATCGGCTCCACTGGAAGCCATCGGTACCAGAACCACATCCATCTTGGATGTTCCCTACGTCTCGCAACCCTCGGATTCCAATTGGTGTTGGGCAGCGGCTGGCGAAATGATCTCTACCTATTTAGGAGTTCGAGTTCCGACCGAAGATCAAATCGACGTTCGTTTTGACCACCTTGAGCTCGCTACCGATTCCCCAGTCGAGACGGCCAAGCGTCGACTGTTACTCCCTGGCTGGCCCGATCTCGACCAATACGGAATCAACTCCGACTTCTCTCGGCGCCCACTGTCGTTCGAGCGGATCAGAAAAGAGATCGAGACCTATTCTCGACCACTCGCCTGGGGTTACTCCCGCGGCGAAAAGCTCGGCCACATGGTCGTCATCGTGGGGTGCCAAACAATGAGTGACGGAACCGGATGGCTACTCATCATCAATCCGAATAGCTCTGGTGCCGTAGACCGGATTCCCTACGAATCCTATGCCTCTACTGCCAGCGGCTACGGCCGCCACTTGCGGACATATTTCAACTACACCCGGACGACGACTCGAGGGTGAACTCTGCTAGAGAAAAGCAGTCTGAAACGACTTATTTAAATTAGCATTAGTTAGAATTGGTGCCGCCCCCACTAGGGGGCGGCATTATTTGTTTCATGACGGAAGATTTTGTTCCTTCCAGCCGTGAACGTGGGTAGGTGTTGCTAACAGCGGCTGAGGGTATACTACTCTGACCGTCGCAATTCATGTTTGAGATCTCCATCGTCATCGGCTTAGTCATTTTGACTTTGGCCTGCCGGACTTACGACCATCCCGCCATTCGGCGTTTGGCTGGCGTATTTTTGCTCGCTGCGTCTTTCATGGCTGCCTACTTCCTTGGGGGTCGGAACATTTACATCGGCTGTGTTGGGATCCTGTTCTGGTTCCTTCTGCCGTGGGTCGAAATCCTCACGCGAATCCGCACGATGCGTCTACCCGTGGAACGCGATCTCGACTATCGACGCGCTCCGAACACCCACCAATTTCCGGAACTCCCAGACATCACTCACGCTATTGAGAACGAGGGATTTGAGCAGGTCGAAGACCTTGGTTGGAGCTGGGACGGAATGGAGCAATTTATCCGCATCCTCCACCGCGAAGAAGATCGTCTTCAAGCTGCCATCTTTTTCACCGAACAAGAGGGAATGGCATTCGCACATACCGCACTGATCACCAGAACCGATGCTGGAGATCATCTGCTTTCATGGAACTACCCGTTCTCCTACACGATGAAACTGCCGCCGCGCATGCGCCTTAATCGTGTGGCCTCTGGAGAGTTTGATAGCCTCCTACAAAGCCATCTCGCTTTCGTTGACGAAGCTGGGATCGATCTCGGAAACCGCACTCTCTCCGATGGTGATGAATTGACCAAAAACATGCGCGATGACATGAGGCTTCAACTGGCTCACAATCGTAGCGAGGGCATTCTTCGCTACGCCGATTCCGATGAGGCCACTGTTCGCTACACCGTGAAAGGCTTCTTCTTCCTCTGGTTTCAGATCATCAAGGACATGCTGCGTCTTGGCTGAACCTCGCAGATTCGGATAAAGCATTGCATTCAAAGTCATGGGGCTTATCCTCAGCCTCTTGAACACTCCCCACAGCCAAGGCTTTTGCTACCATGACGATCCAGCAGGATCGACTTGGACGCTCGGCTAGTTGGGTAGAGTAACCTCTCGGGCTCCACACACCGTCGAGCCCCATTGTTTTCCGAGCTGCTATTCGAGCAGCCTAAAGCACGTTCTGCGAACTGACGCGCATCATATGTCAGACGATTAAAATGACTTCGCCATCCTTCTTCTTCCGATCTTCGAGACCAACTCCACCAACCTCATCCTTCCGTGCGCTGATTGCGACGGCAGTCATTTTCTGGACTTCGATCGTCCCGAGTATCACGAGCGCAGAGACTCCAACCGACGACACTCTTGGGGTCACAACATGGAACATTGAGCATCTGGGCTCACCAGGCCGCGGATTCGGTTCGGGTTTCGGCGGCTTCGGACGGGGCTCGATTCCTGAGCGCTGGAACGAGTTACCGAAGCGCACACCGGAACAGCTAAAAGACATCGGCACCCTGATCAGCAAGGAACTCAAATCCGATGTCATCGCCCTTCAGGAAATGGCAATCACTGGGAGACGCAACGGTAGATCAATTTGCGAACCTCTCAATGAGATCGCGACCGAACTAGGTTCTGAGACCAAACCCGGCCAAGAGAAACCCGCACTCAACTGGCGCTACTTTCTACCTTACGCCGAAGAAACTCCGCCATCCGACGACGAAAAAAACACCCACCTCGGTTTTCTCTGGAATCAAGAGCGAGTGCGCCCGCTTGCTATTTTCGAGATGACTCTGGAGAATCAAAACCTAGCCGGGAAAGCCCTATTCGAACGTAAACCACTGGTCGGCTACTTCGAACAGATCCTTCCTGATGGCAGCTCTGGAGTCGACTTTGTGCTGGTCAATGTCCACCTCGCTTCGGGTCAGCACCGCGATGAGAATCACCTGATCGCGATGACTCTGATCGAATTCGAAATCACTCGCGACCTCGCCCGTCATGCCATCGCTGAATCCGACATCATCATTCTCGGGGATTTCAACGACAGCGCCAACAATGGTGAAGAAACCGAAGACGGAGTTCCCAAAACCAGCCCCGCTTTGATCCAACACATGAAGTTCAAAGGCTACACGGATCTCACCACACCCGACATGGGTTTCACCCGAATGAACTCAAAGCTGACAAGCTTAATCGACCACATCATGGTCAATGGCTCGGCGGCTCGACATCTCGCTCAAGAAACCGCGACGATCTACCGCCCTGGCCAAGGAGCTCGAGGTGATTCCGCACTGTTTGCTGATTGGCGGGCGACTTACAGTGATCACTTTCCGATCACGTTTCGTCTCGCTCTGGACGATGACGACGATCGTGATTTTTTTGAATAGAGCAACGTTGAGCCTTTCTTCGCCCAACCGTTTTTCCTAAACTTCAACTCTCTCTTATGACCGCAGCAGCTTCTTACCGCTTCGACTATTCGCAGTCTCCACCCGTTGATCACGTCGGCATCGCCGAGCGCTCCGCTCGGTTCACGACGCGAAGCATCAAGACAACCACTAAGCGCGAGGGCCTAGACCTCGTGCTAAACATGATTGACCTGACGACTCTGGAGGGTGCCGATACACCCAACAAAGTTCGCCAACTTTGTTACAAAGCAGAGCACCTCCACGACTCAATCCCCGACCTGCCAACCACCGCCGCGGTGTGTGTCTATCCGAACTTCGTCCGCACCGCGCGCGAAGCTTTGGGCAACGACAGTCCGGTAAAAATCGCCGCTGTTGCCACCTACTTTCCATCCGGACACAGCACCCTCCAACAGAAGCTAGACGAAACGAAATTCGCCGTCTCAGAAGGAGCTGACGAAATCGATATGGTGATCTCCCGTGGCCGGTTCCTCAGTGGTGACTACGATTATGTCTTCGACGAGATCGCCGCAGTCAAAGAAGCCTGCGGCAAGGCGCGCCTCAAAGTAATTTTCGAAACCGGAGAGCTCGGAACTCTCGATAATGTTCGGCGTGCCAGTGACATCGCGATCCACGCTGGCGCCGACTTCATCAAAACGTCGACCGGGAAAATCGCGTCGGCCGCAACCATCCCGGTGACCTTGGTAATGCTCCTCGCGATCCGGGACCATTTCATGAAGACGGGAAAAATGGTCGGCATGAAACCGGCCGGCGGCATCTCGACTTCAAAGCTCGCCCTTCACTATTTGGTCATGGTTAAAGAAACCGTCGGCCCCGAGTGGCTAAACAACGAATGGTTCCGATTCGGTGCCAGTTCTTTAGCCAATGACGTCCTCATGCAGGTCGCCAAAATCCACGCCGGGGGTAACTACCAGGCCGCTCAATACTTCTCGAAAGACTAACTCTCTCCCTGTCGCGGACGCCGTCCGGCAGTCAGAGCGACAACCACCATCATGGCTAAAAAGTCAGACAAGACCAGCACGTGGGACTACGCGCCCGCACCCGAAGCCGCTAAAATCGGCAAGATCGAAAAGCGCTACGATCACTTCATTGACGGCAAGTGGACCAAACCTTCCGACGGCAAATATTTCAAGACCACCAACCCCGCGACGACCAAGAAACTCTCTGAAGTCGCCGACGGTTCGGAGGCCGATGTCGATCGCGCGGTCAAGGCAGCCCGCAAAGCCTACAACGGCACTTGGGGCAAAATGTCCGGCCGCGAACGCGGCAAATATCTGTTCCGGATCTCCCGGATGATTCAGGAACGCGCCCGCGAATTCGCCGTGATCGAAACGCTCGATGGGGGGAAGCCGATTCGCGAATCACGGGACGTCGATGTCCCTCTCGCAGCCAACCATTTCTTCTACAACGCCGGCTGGGCTGACAAACTGGAATACGCATTCCCGAACCGGAAGGTGTCGTCGCTCGGCGTCGCTGGCCAAGTCATCCCGTGGAACTTTCCGCTGCTCATGGCCGCATGGAAGATCGCTCCCGCATTGGCTTGTGGAAATACCGTTGTCTTGAAACCGGCCGAGACCACGCCGCTGACCGCTTTGAAACTCGCCGAAATCATCGCTGACGCGGGATTGCCAGAAGGAGTCGTTAACATCGTGACCGGGGCAGGATTGACCGGAGCCGCAGTCGTCAATCACGACGATGTCAACAAGGTCGCCTTCACCGGCTCAACTGGAGTCGGAAAGTTGATCCAGAAGTCGATCGCTGGCTCTCGGAAAAAGTGCACCCTCGAACTCGGGGGTAAGGCGGCCAACATCATTCTCGAAGACGCCGCGATCGACCAAGCAGTCGAAGGAATCGTCAACGGGATCTACTTCAACCAAGGCCACGTCTGCTGTGCGGGCTCACGACTGCTCGTCCAAGAATCCGTCTACGAAGAGGTGATGTGGAAACTGAAACGCCGGATGGATACCCTGGTCGTCGGCGATCCTCTCGACAAGAATACCGACGTCGGCGCGATCAACTCGAAGGAACAACTCGGCACGATTGAGCGCTACCTGAAGATCGGTCAAGACGAGGGCTCAGAGATGTATCAGCCGTCCTGTGACATTCCGAGCACCGGATATTTTTGCCCGCCGACGGTGTTCACCAACGTCGCCCAAAGCTCGACCATCTCGCGCGAAGAAATCTTCGGGCCCGTGCTCGCCGTCCAGACGTTCCGCACCGTTCCCGAAGCGATCGAGAAAGCCAACAACACACCTTACGGACTGAGCGCTGGAGTCTGGTGCGACAAGGGTGCCCGCCTGTTCCAAATGACCGGGGCACTCGATGCCGGTGTGGTCTGGGGAAACACCTACAACAAGTTCGACCCCACTTCACCGTTTGGAGGTTTCAAGGAATCCGGATTTGGTCGCGAGGGCGGCCTCCACGGACTCGCAGCCTACCTCAACATGTAGAGCCAAGAATCCGCCAAACTTCCAACCGAACCTCTTTTACTCTCTATCACTATGGACCGCATCGAAGTCCTCAAGACCTACAAAATCTACATCGGCGGCGCTTTCCCGCGCACCGAATCTGGCCGCTACTACACGCCGACTGGAAAGAACGGCAAGCCGCTAGGAAACCTCTGCCTGTGCTCCCGCAAGGACACTCGAAACGCCGTCGTCGCGGCACGAAAAGCTCTGGGTAGCTGGGCTCCACGCGCTGCGTTCAACCGCTCCCAAATCCTCTACCGAATCGCCGAAATGCTCGAAGGGCGCCGTGGGCAATTTGAGGATGAATTGAAGCTCCAAGGCAGCACCGCAGCCAGTGCTCGCAAAGAAGTCGAGACAGCCATCGACCAATGCATCTACTACGCCGGATGGTGCGACAAATACCAACAGGTGTTTTCGGCCGTGAATCCAGTGTCGAGCGCCCACTTCAACTTCTCGGTTTACGAACCGGTAGGTGTTGTCGCTGCCCTCGCTCCCGAAGCCACCTCTCTCGGCGGCCTATTGGGAACGATTCTACCAATCATCGCCGGCGGGAATACCGTCGTCGTCTTGGCATCTGAATCGAAACCTCTGTGCTCAGTGACCCTCGCTGAAGTCCTCGCCACTTCTGATTTACCCGGTGGCGTGGTCAATATCCTGACCGGAAACCGCGACGAGATTCTGCCAATCATGGTCGATCACATGGACGTCAATTCCATCGTCGCCAGTGATCTCAGTGACGAGCACGAAACCATGGTTCGCGGAGGTTCGGCCTGCAATCTGAAGCGCCCAGTTCTCGATCGCGAAGATCCAGCTTCGGAAGAATCGCCCTATCGTATTCTGGCCAATCAGGAGATCAAAACGACCTGGCACCCGATCGAGTCGAGCATCGCCGGCGGATCGAAATACTGAGGAGGTAACCGCAGACCGCCTCTTGGCTACTAACAGCCCGACGCCTTAACCCATGAACCCAAAAGTTCTGATCCTTCTCGGTATTGTTGTCGTGTCGGGTTGTGGCGAAAGAGAGGCGACCCCGGAAGCACAGGAAGAGGATCAAGCGGCAGCCCGACCCAGCGTTACGCCTGTAGAAAACTCACCAGTTGCTCCCAAACCCGAGACGAGGGAAGAAAAGTTCGCCCGCGAGATGGCGGTGAAGAAGGCGAAAGAGTTGGAGGTAGCGACCGTCCAACTTGAAAATGTCGAAGAACTAGAGCCGGCAGAAGCGATTTCCGTATTGTATGACTTCTACGCTGCCAAGTTTCACAATCTCGAAGATCGAATACTGCCGGAGTTGAGTGATGGCGACCGACTGATCAGACTCTGGATCAAGTCTACGGAATGGCGAAATACATCGATCACCAGTAACGGTTTTGAAATTCGCCACGGGCTCGGCTACAGAGATCCTGAATTCCGGAAGCGGGCGATCAATTTTGTTGCAGAGAATATTACCCCCGAAAATGGGGAGAGATTCTTCGCTCTGATGCCTGAAAATCGGAGCGTCGCTAAGGCTGTTTTGGATCATCATCCCCGAGTCTTCATGGAGACCCTTCTCGCCACCCCAACTGGATCTAGTTCTGGCGTGGGAGGAGTGCTGCTGGAGGGAGTGAGAGACGAAAAACTTCTCTGGCCAGATCTCCAAGTGCTCTTCGCGTCAGAAAATCCGGAAATTCAAAAACTTGGTATCCGCGCCCTCCTGCGGCTGAAGCCGCATCCTCCAGAAGATTGCATTCCGTTCCTAGAAACCTGCGTCGATAGCGATCCCACTGAAGAGGGGCTCGGCAGGTTCGCGAGACCCTCTCTCTGGTCGGCCTACTATGGGAGGTTGGTGGTGCGCCTAGAAGACGAAACCCTATCTGCCAACCGGCGGGCTCTGTATGTCGCTCTGCGAGATACCTTGACTATCGAGGAGAATTCTCCCGACGACGAAAGTCCTCTCAATCTCTATTTGCAGACCATACCTGAAATTAATCGGAATAGTCCCTCCTTGATGAGTGAGATTGCTTTGATCGGGCGGCGGATTGACCGTCCTTATCCTTGGGTCGTGGATGCCTTCCTCCAACTCCCTGGAGAAGGCGGTGAGGAAATGGCTTCCACATTCATCATTGGACGCAGTATGCACGGCGACCCCGCGCTCCTTTTTAGGTGTCTAGCCCGCGTGCTACCGAGAGATGCCGAGCAAGGACGCAGACTGTTTCAACGAGTTCTTGCGGTGCAGCGTCTGGATTGGCCACAAGTGCCGGAGAAACGAAATTTCGACCACTACTTTAGTGACCTAGATCGCCCCTCAAACCCCTGGGCTCGCGAGCTTCTTGAGGAACTCCTTCCCGACCTCGACCCGATTGGGGTGACATCTCTGAAAAAGATAATCAACAAGCTATACCCGCCTCCCGAAGGATCAGTAGTCACCGAAGAGCCAGTCGCGGAGGAACCGAAGACTGAGTTGAAACCTCCCGTCCTACGTATTTGGAGATCAGACGATGGAAAGGCCATCACTGGAACATTTGTCGAATTCAAAAACGGGAAAGTCCATATCAAACCCGACGTTCCTGGGAAACCGAACTACCAAATTCCTCTCAGTAGCTTTTCCAAGAACGACCAGTATTACGTCCAACAGCGAGAGTAAGGCTCATCGCCGAAAAGCCACGAGTTCGCGAGCGAGCGCCCTGATCGGAAAGGCCTGACAAGCTTCTTACATCCTTGTGCTAGCGAATGATGCATGTTCAGCGTCTCAACCTGTAACAATTAAGCACCTCTCAGACACAACGTTTGAGGCTTGCCACTTGCGCACAGTTGTGAGAAAACGCTCAGGATGTCACAGACTGGGCGTCTCAGACCAATCATTGCCTGAACTCGAAGAACATGATGAACGACCGAACTCCAACCTTCCGCCTGTCGCTTGTTCTGGCAGTAGCCACCTGCATTTTCGCTGGATCACTTTTCGCTCAAGCCCCTGGTCAACGTGGACGAAACGACACTCCGATCACACCCGGCCCAATCGATGATCTGCTGAATTCGGAAGAAATCGATCCGACTCCCGAGCCAGCCGCCCGTCCTGAGAGAAAGCCTAAGCCCGAACGCCCCAACGCTCCGAAGCCAACTCCCAAGCCGAAGCCGCAACCCGCCCCTAAGAAGCTTGTTCCCCCGACCGTCGAGCGCCAGATCTTCGTTCCGTTTGAGGACTTGAAGACGACCTTTGCCGACGAAGGACGCGGTGTCTTCCTCCCCTATCGCGAGTTTCTCGACATGTGGGAAAAGCTCGAAATTAAGGCCAGCGAGAAGGAAGAAGAAGAGCCGCCTCAGGGAGCTGCGGTGAGCTCAGCGACCTTCACAGCCACCCCTGCCGGTCCTGATGCTTTAGAGATCGAAGCCGACCTCGTCATTGTTGCGCTCCGCGATGGCTGGTCTTCCATCGACTTGGGAGATGCCGGTGCTTCGGTTTCGAAAGTCGAGTCTGGAAAAGCGACTCTCGCTCTGGTTGGGGGTAGCCACTGCCTGATTCTACCTGAAGCAGGAACCTACAAAGTGAAGCTTCACATGCTCGCAGCCATCGACCGCCAAGGAGGCCGCCAGCATTCCAAACTGAAATTGCCCAAGGCGGCGGTTTCGCGATTCCTTCTGAAACTGCCCGAAGAAGGATTCGATTTCGAAATCACTCCGAAAGCTCCTCACACCCTTCGTGAAGCGGGTGGCGCCACCGAGTTCCAGTTCTTCAGCGGAGCTGGTTCCGAGTTCGATTTGGCTTGGGAAAAACCGAGCGAGTCTGGAGCACTTGAGCCGCTTGTCTTCGCTGATGCCAATCTCGATGTCCATGTCGACCGCGGCTCGGTCACCACTAAAGTCGCCGCGACCTATCAGATCCATCGCACCGGATTGGATCGCTTTGAACTCTTCGTTCCGGCACCCCATGAAGTGATCAAGGTCACCGGTGCTGGTATCAAAACTTGGGATCTGGAGACCGTCGCTGAAGGTGGCGACAACGGCCAACTCCTCGTCGTCCAGTTGCACGAGCCGGCCAAAAACAGCTATGCATTGAGCGTGGTTCTCGAAGCTCCCGTCGAAGCCCTTCCAGCAACGGCTAACCTCCCAGAAGTCGAAGCCCGCAACGTCAAACGCCAGCGGGGACGAGTCTCTCTGACCGCAAACCGAGCGCTCGATGCCCAAATCTCCAGGCCGACTGGCCTCAGTCAAGAAGCAGGAGCGGGCATGGCCCAACCCAATCAAAGTCCACAAGCCAACGGAACAACCAATCTCGGCACGTTCCGCTATCTCAAAAACGACTTCGGTGCTGACCTAGATATTCGCCAAGCCACCCCTGTCGTTGAGGTCGAAAGCTTCACCCTCACCAGCGTCGAACCCGACCTGGTTTCGTTCGATTCGCGATTCGTCTACAACGTCAAACGAGTTGGCATTTTCGGCACATCGATTGCGCTGCCATCTGGATACTCTGCAATCGATGTCACCGGTGCAGTCATCGAAGACTTTCACGTCGAGGGCGAAGATGATGGTGAGCAGACCGTCGAAATCACCTTCAAGACGCAGGCACTGGGTGCTGCGGAATTCACCATCACGGGCCGTCATCTTCGTGACGCCGAGGACGAAGCTCTGACCGTCCCAGCGCTCCGACCCGCTGATGTGAGGCGCCACGAAGGTAAAGTCGGTCTCGAAATCCATACCAGTCTCGATCCGAACACCACCGACATCGGAGGCTTCCGACAACAAGACATCGGCAGCCTAGCGGAGAAGTTGAAACCTTCTGGAAAGGCCAATGTCCCCCTGACCCTCGGGTTCCGCTATCGGGACGATGCCCAGCCGGCAGAACTCGGTTTCACCCTGAAGAAGCCTCAGGTCTCCGGCGACATTTTGACCCTCACCGAAATCCAGGAGCAACTGGTGCGCCATCATTGGCAGATTGACCTTCAAATTCGCTACGCGGGAATCGAAGCCTTCATCGTTGCTGTTCCGACGGCGATCGCCGATGAGCTCCGTCACGACGAAACTCAGGTCAAAGAAATCGTCAAAGGCTGGACGCCCGAAACCCCGGCCGAAGACGCCGATCCTGATGCGGATGTGATCCCGGCAGCCCCAGCAGGCACGACCTACTGGCGCATCGTTCTGCGTGACAAAAAACTCGGTCCGGCCAGCGTCGAACTGACCTTTGAGATGCCGTTTCCCAACGTTCGAGCGGGCGAGGCCACCACCATTCCAGTCCCCGAATTGCAGCTCATCAATGTGTTCCGCGAGACCGGTCAGATTGCTGTCCTCAAAGACGGAAACCTTGAGGTGCTCGATGCCGATTCCAGTGGTCTCGAAGAGATCGACCCCAAAGAGCTGCGCGGCGATCTATCGAAACCCGGCGTCTTCCTCGCCTACAAGTACAAGGCCCACCCGATCGGGCTCGACTTGTCGGTTTCCAAGAACGAATTCCTTGCCGTCCCACCTGCCGTAGTCACCTACGCCGATGTCGTGGCCGCGGTCTCCACCGACCGTGGTGTCGTCGCAGAAGTCGTCTATTGGGTCAAAAACAACGCTCGTCAGTTCCTCGCTGTGCAACTTCCAGAGGGCGGTGAAATGTTGTCCGATGTGTTCGTTCGAGGCGAGCCTCAGCAACCAATGCGGCGGGCCAACAGCGATGAAATGCTCGTCCGCCTCCCCAGTGGAAGCGATGTCGCTGAGGCGGCATTCCCGATCCGATTCGTTTACAGTATTCCGAGCCCCGATGCTGGCAGCAAAATGGGTGCCTTCGGACGTGTCCAATTCGTTCCTGCTCAAATCGTCGACGCTCGAGTTCTGGAAAGCCAACTCGAACTCCACCTTCCCGCTGACTACGTCTACCCTCGATTCCGTTCTGCCATGCGGCGCTCAGTTGGGGAACGCGGCTGGGCTTCATTCCGACGAATGACCGACTGGCTGATTCCAGCCCTAGGCCCAAATGAGGAACGCGGCCATCGCGATTCCCACATTCATTGGAAGGCTCCGCCAGAACTCCCTGCCGATCAGAGTGCGGGATTCGACTTTGAGATCCCTGCTGGTGGCCAGAAAATCTTGTTTCACCGCCTCGGTTCGACGGACAGTGTGCGCGCCGGATACCGCTCGCGAACTTGGGCATTTACCGTCGACGCCCTAGCCTGCCTGCTCGCCTTTATGGGCGGTCTGCTTCTGCTAAGGAAACCGAAATTCTTGGCCAACCTGCCGTGGCTAACCAAGACCCTCTATTTCTGTATCCTCGGACTCGGATCCTTGGTCATCGCCGGAGCTATTCAACCCGGCTCTGCCGGTTTCTGGCGCGCGATCTTCCTCGGGGTTCTACTCGCAGCTCTGGTCTGGCTTGTTATTGGTCTTTGGAAATTCTTCACCGGGTCTGTTCGAAGAATCCGAGATCGCCGGGATACGCGCTTGAAGGAGACCCGAGAATACGCCCTCAAAGGCCTGCAGGGTTCTGCATCGCCGACAGCGGTCGCTGCATCAACCACACCGGCCCCTGAACTGCGGCCGGTCGACTCAGACGATTCCGACAACAACGAGAAAAAGGACAACGACGATGCAAAGTAGAGCCCGATATATCCTCGCCGGGATCGGGATCGCACTGAGCCTGAGTTCGCTAGTCTCCGCAGCGGAAAAGGCCTCGCCAAACCCGGTCACTGCCCCATCTGAACTCCGCGAACTCTGGGTGCCTACGGAATCTCTGGAAACCATTCTGGCCCGCCACCCCGACGCCGTCTTGCTCGACCCCAAGCAATACCGTGCCCTGATCACCGACGCGATCCCAGCGCGACCTGAGGATGTCAGTGAGAAAACTCAGCCCCCCCTCCAAGAAGCGACGCTTGAGTCTCTGAGCATTCGCACATCGATCACGGAAGGCTCTGAGATCGACAGTATTAGCGGCGATGTCAGACTGGTTTTCCGAAATCACACTAAGCAACCCGATGGCTGGGCTCATATTGATCTCCCCAGGCTTCCTGGCAGCGTCATCGCGACGGTCGGTAAGACGTTGATTGTTGAGCGGCCCTCGGCTGATGGAAAATCACTGGTCTACCGTGTTCACCTTCAAGGCCCAGGCATCCACCGCGTGACGTTGAAGGTTCGCCTCCCAACGGCCGGACAAAAACTGGCTCTCAGCATACCACCAGCATCTGCTTCGTCGCTGACCATCGCCGCTTCCCCGGCCATTCGATTCGGCCAACGCTCAGCGGTGAGCATGTCTGGAGCGAAAACCGTTCATCGGTTTGCCCTGCCCAATCAAGGCGTTGGAAATCTGGTAATCCCTTGGTCTTTGGCACCGATCGCACCTCTCGAGGGAGGCGGAATCCAGCAACAGGCTCTCGTTCGTTGCAGCGTTTCTGAATCCCAGATCGATATCGCCGCTCAACTCCGGCTGGCCTCCAATACGACTCGCTTTGAAGATCGCGACCTAAGTATCCAGCTTCCCGAGGGCTACGAAGTCACGAACGTCGAGGGCGAAGCGGTGGCGTCTTGGTCGCGTGTTCCAGGTGCTGATATTCTCAATGTCCGTACGGTTAGCTCAGAGCACGGTCGGACAGCTCCGAAAACATCGACCAATTTCGTCATCCAACTGGTTCGCGCCGTTGAACTTGGCGCAGCAGAATCTCTAACTACGGCTCCCGTGGCCATTCCGATTTTCGTCGGCGATGACTTCCCGCGTGCGACGGCCACCTATGCCTTCGTCACCACCGGAAACGTGCGTATTGCCGGAGTTGATGCTGGCCCTGAATCAACTCAAAGCCACGCAATCCCTGAGATGAAAGGCGTCCCCGCGCACCCGGGTGCGGAGTTCGTCACCGGTTATTCCACCGATGCTGTCGATCCCGAATCCCCGCCAACCATCTCCCTGAAGCCGGTTCAGCCACGCTTCGGAATCGACCTCGATTCCTTGGTCAAGATCGGTCGGGAAGGCATCGTGATTGAGCGTCACCTGAGTCATCGCTCTCTCGAAGGATCTCAGTTCGAGAGCGTCATTCAGCTTCCCGAAGGCGAGACCTTTGTCGGAGTGAAAGAGGTCGACGGAACAGCGCTCGGTGAGTGGCAAGAAACCACCGAAGGAATCCGAATTCTCTGGCCAGCAGGAGTCCATCGCGGTGGAGTGGCCAAGGCCGTGATCCACTCTGAGATCGACCCCGAAGGTTGGTTCGACCTCGGTTCGACACCGATGGATTTGTCCGTGACCAATGCCGTGGTCGCGGGTGCCGAGAAGGTTTCTGGCTACGTCGCCGTCCACTTTGGTTCGATGTTCGCGGTAACCTCGCCGAGTTCAACGGGCCTCTCGATGCGCGATGGCCGAGTCACTCCGGTGAAGGGAAATTATGCGTGGTTCCGACTCAACGAATTTGACCTCCAGCTCTCTGTCGCCAAACGCCCTCCGACCTTCTCAGCCGAAATTACGGCCTATGCGTTGCCGTTGGTAAACACCCTTCAGATCGAAGGTCAGATCGACCTCGAAGTCACCGGATCCAGTCTCCGAGAATTTGAGATCGCGCTGCCAGAACACGCTGCGCCCCACCTGCGTTTCGACTCTTCAGTCGTTGCCGAAACCGTTCGCGACGAAACCCCAGACGGTTCCGGGAATTGGAAGATTCGTTTCCACCAACCGCTCCGCGAAAATGCTTCGCTGCGGTTTCATCTGCGCCTGCCACTCGACCGGAATCTAGAAGACGAGCGGCGGTTTGCCATCGAACTCCCAACCTTTCAACTTCCCGGAGCGCGACGCATCAGTGGCCAATGGATGACTGAGGCCAACACCGACACAGAGTTGACGTTCAAGGCTTCCGGAATTGACCGGATCGACTCGCTTCAGGCTCCAGAAATCGCGGACTATCAGCCAACCCACCGGGTCATCGCAGCCTTCCGCTATCGAGGCGATGCCTATCAGTTGGGTCTGTCCGGTGTGCGTCACGAACCGGTGCAGTTGATCACCACGGTTTGTGATCGGATCGAACTTCACAGTGTGCTCGATCCCGATGGAACGATTCGGACTCAGGCCGACCTTCTGATTCGAAGTAGCTCCGCGCAGTTCCTCGATATCGAGTTGCCCGAAGAATCGGAGCTACTCACTCTGACACTCGACGGCCAACCAACGAAGCCGGTCAGTGTTCCAAGTGGAAAGCCTGGGCTTCGCGTAGCTCTCGATGCCAAAACTGCCCGAATGGGAACCCGCATCCGAGTGATCTATGAGGAAGCCAGAAACGCTTGGGGAGGAAGTGGCAAACAGCACTTAGTCGCTCCTCAACTCGCCCCCGAAATTCCGGTGATGGAAACTCAATGGTTTGCGCATCTTCCAGAGGGCTATTCCGCTAGAAGCTTCCGGAGCAACCTTACCGAACGCTTTGTCGAACGAGACGAGGTATTGGTCAGTCGACTGTTCCGCGCCATCGATGATGGAACATTCTTCGACGGCAATCCAATCCTCCAGATCGCGATCTCTAGCCGCTCTAAAAGGGAGTATGCCGCCGCCACTGATGAGGTTTACAAGTCAGCATCAAAGGCAGACTACGCCTATCAGTCCGGCCCACAATATCGTGAAGGTGAGGAGGATGACCAGGCCATGTCGATCAATTTCGGTCGGACTGATGACCACGAAATTTCCAAAAAAATGGTCGTTCAGCAGGCTGCTCAAACGCCTAACGCACCAAGGTTGCCCGCGCCTTCGATTTCGACCAACCACAGTCTGAGCCTAGCAGAAATTCCTCAGATCGATTTCGAAGGCAGCAACGAGAAAATGAATCTTGGAACCACAGGCAGTGGAAAGTCCTTCGGTGCTCAGAAAATGATCCCAACCTTCGAACTCAAGAACGCCTCCCTGCAAGAAGCCATCGCCGAAATTCGCAAACACGCTCCCGACCTCGACATCCAACTTGAGGCCAACAACTCAACTGGGCCTATTACTCTGTCCTTGAAAAACGTTCCGCTCCAAGACGCTCTACGCTACGTGACAGACCTAGCTGGGGCTCGCTACACGGCCAATGGCAACGTGGTGCTGGTCTCGCCGATCACTGATTTGAATGACGATCTATATACCCAGGCATTCCGTGTCAGTGAGCACTTTATAACATCAGCTCCTCAGTCTTCGGGCGGCCAAATAGACCCCTTCAGCACGAGAGGTGAGAGCGCAGCCGTAAACAACCTACAGACAGCGGCCGATTTTCTTCAAGCCCGAGGCATTACGATGCCGGAAGGTAGCACCGCTCTCTACAATCCCGAGACGGGCACCCTAACGATTCGAAATACAAAATCGAATATCGACTTGGCTGCATCCCTCATTTCTAACTCGGGATCCCCAACCCAACGGGATGCTTCGCGAGCACCTATGAACTCAATCCGTGACCGAGTCTCGGGGTTGATTCCAATCTCTTTTGAGTTGCCCCAATCCGGCCAAACCTATCGCTTCGAAGGACAAACTCGCCCCGCTGAACTGAAATTCCGCTACACTGCTTGGGAGCGAGAAAGTTCTAGAGGTTGGCTATTCATCGCCCTCGGTGGCGTGCTGTTTTGGCGCTTTGCCCGTCGCTCACCCTGGTTCTGGGGAATCCTGATTTTCTTGTGCCTGACTCTGATCCCTCTCGGGCTCGGTGAGAGCTGCCCAGGTTGGCTGATCAATAGCTTCAACGCGCTCCTCATCGGCTGGACAACGGCAGCCCTGATCCGATTCGTCGTCGGACTTGGACGCCGTCTTCGCTCCAGGATCGGATTGAAAACCGAAGTCAGAGCGACCGCGGCCACGGCTCAAACGGTTGTCGGACTAGCGGTGCTCTGGGCGATCGCCAACCCTGCTGATTCGGCACTCGCTGAACAGGCTAAACCGATCCCAGCCCCGCCAACGGTGATTGTTCCCTTCGCTGCCTCTGAAGCCGATTTGGAAGCAGGAATTCTGCCCGACGCTCAAGGATTCTATCTCGACCGAGCCACCTTTGATCAACTCTGGGAACAGGCCAAAACGACCCGCCAACGGCGTGCCGAAGGCCTACCTGCGATTCCGGATCCCGATGCTGTTCCCGACCTCCCAGATTCTGCAGATTTGCTCTCTGCTCTTTACAACCTAAGACTCGAAGGAGACCAACTCGTCGGCGAAGTCAGTTTCCATGTCCGCACGGTCGGCGACGGCTGGCACCAGATTCCGTTCGGCTACGTTGGCGCCGAAGTAACGCCCGCTGACTGGTCACAAGCCGTCAGCCAAACGATTGCTCTCATTGATGGTAAGCTGGTCGTGAAAGGAGCAACGAACAACCTCCTGAGATTCGATATTCGAGTTCCAGCCGCCCCAAGTGCGGATGCCAACGCAGCCCAGCGATTCGTGTTCTCCGGACCGAAGGCGACGTTTGGGCTCGCGACCGTGGGATCGGATCGCGACGTGAAATTCCAGTTCCATCAGGAGCTCACTTCCGCCATCACCACACCAACGAAATGGCCCCCAATCAAACCATCTCCATCTTCTGCGGCAGCCGAACAACGTCCTCTCCCAACAACCGCCGCTTGGTGCGCGCTGAGAAGGGGTAAGATCGAATTGTCCGTCTCGCCTAGAGAAACTACCAGCCAGAGCCGTGCTCGATCAGGAATCGCTTCGGCGACAACTACCTCCTTTCTCAACGTCGGCCCAACCCATGAGCAGATCGACTTCCAAATGCAGACGAGGCTGCCCGCAGGCCACGACGGCAAACTCGAAATCAAAATCGCTCGCGATCTGGTGCCGACACATATCTCCGCTCCCAACCTCAAAAACTGGAACCTTTCCTCTGATGCCAGCGGACTGAGTTCGCTCGAACTGGAAATCGACGATCCGGAAAACGTCGACTTCGCCAAGGTCGAACGGAAGCTCCTGATCCGGGTCTCGGCCGTGCGTTCCGGATTGGGCGCTGACACCGATCGGACGTTCCCTCTAATCTATCCTGTTGCCCGTCGGCTAACCGAGAAATTTGTTCTCGCCGCCGGCCCTGGGCACCTTGTCAAAGCGACCCCGTCGGACCAACTGACCCGCCTTGCTCCACCCGCGATGCCTCAACCGCTATCTGACCTTGGTAGGATCAACTCCACGGCACAAAGCGCTTTCGAATCCAACGGTGGAACGAGTGGCGCGACCAATCTCAACTACCGACTAGAGGCCCGTGAATCCGATCGCAAAATCGACGCAAACTACGTCTACCAGTTCGGTCAGGATCAGATGGAAATCGTCGCCAGTTTAACCCTCCATGCCGGAGGTGCCCCAATCGCTGATGTTGTCGTCGACCTCCCAGAAGGCGTCGCAATTCAGACCGTTCAGGGGACCACCCTGACCGATCATTGGACGGGAACGGATGGCAAACTTAACCTGCGTTTCGCCAATCCTATCGACTGTGATCAACTGCTGATCTACCTCGCTGGCAACCTTCCAGCTGAGACGGCTCCAGGCCAAGGATTCCCACTGCCCCAACTGTCATTTCCCGACTTTGACAGTGTGAAAGGCACGGCGTTGATCGCCTGTCACGCTTCGCGATCAACCGAGCTCGATCTGAAAGTTCGACGCACCGTGGCACGTGAAATTCGCCCAGAAGACGCGGCCCCACAGTTCGCTGTTCTCGATCCCATTGTCCGCCGACGTGGCATCCAATTCGATGAAGCTCCATTCGACGCAACCCTCCGACTTGTCGAAACGGAACCGGCATTCCACGGCACTACGACTCTGCTTACCAAAGTTCATGACACCTGGATCGCCTGCTCGGCGCATATCCAGCTCGATGTCGAACAGGGAGCGATTCAAACCGTTGATGTCATGCTGCCCAATGGTCTCAGCAATGTCCGGATTTATGGCGAAGCGATTCGCGAATTCCAGCTGATCGAAAACCCAGATGCTGTAGCCACCGAACAGATGTTTCGAGTGTCGTTCCAAAGCGACATCACCAGTGACGGCATCCTGATTTGCGACTTTGAAATCCCCCACTCTGGCACGGCTCAAGTCCCACAGATTGGCATTGGCAACGCCACCCGGACGGAACGATTCGTCGTCTTAGAGAACCGCTCCGAACACGAACTTCGCAGTGAAATCACCAGTGCCCAGCGAGTGCCTGAACGGATGCTACCTTTCCTTCCGGAGGGCGCCTCTCCTGACGATTTGTTCCGACTAGAGACCGGTGGCTCTCTGAAGCTAACTCTCGACTACCTTGAAACCACCGCAGGAACCGAAGCCGTTATTCTGTTCGCAGAGCTCGAGAGTGCCGTTCAGCTCGGGGGCTGGACTTGGACCCGAGCCAGTTATCGGATTCAGAATCGGTCGCTTCAGTTCCTTCCAGTAAGTCTTCCCGACGGATCCGAACTGGCTTCGGTCACGGTCGACGGAGTCAGCACCCGTGCTGATCTGGGAGCCGATGGCGTGTTCCTAGTCCCACTCATTCAGACCGATCCCGGCCAGCTCTCCTACAACGTCGATCTCGTCTATCGCCAACCAACACGGATGAAGGGCAAGCGTCTAGACCTCGAACTCGAAGACCCAGACATCGGCCGAATCAGTGTCGAGCGAACGATGTGGAAAGTCTCCCTCCCCCCCGGCTACGACCCCGGTGACGTCGATGGCAACATGCGCAAAGCCGATGCTGAGCTGTCGATTCAAGAGAAACTCAAAACAGCAATGGGTGAGATCAGTAGGTTAAACAAGCTGGCCTCATCGGATGGCTATGGTGCCGAAGTCCGAGAAAAAGCGCTGTTCAATGCCAGCAACCTCATGTCTGAGGTGCGTTCCAATATTAAGAGCCGAGAGAGCCAGAGGTGGGATCAACGGTCTTACGAAGGGAAAGACAAAGACTTGGAACGACTTGTCCGAGAACAAGAAATCATTCTGACTGACAACCAGATCAACCAAGCCGTCTTCGCAGCCAAGAACGGGCAGATCGAATCCGACATCAGTAAGGCGGCTTCTGGAAAGGGCTACGACGAGATCGTCTGGTATTGGAACGGTAAAGGAAAAGGCGAAGTCCAAACCAAGAACAATGAACAGGTCGCTCAGCAAGCCATCGATGGTGGCGGGCTGAACATTAATGACAACCTCGTCTGGAGTGTTCAGGAGGAACCCAAAAAGGAAGCCGCGGCTCAAAAGAAGAAGGTCGTCCAACAGCAGCCTAACGCCTATTCGAACGCCCGAGGAAACCGCTTCAACGCTCCCCAAAGTTCGACAACTCCCATGGATGGGAAGCCCGGTTTCTCGAAAAAGGAGCAACTGTCCAAGGACAACCCAACTCTCATCGCGGAAGCGAACGCCAACTACGATGTCGGGAACTACAGCGAGGCCCGGGAACTGCTAGGCAACGCTCTCATTAACAATCGATTCGATGCCAGTGCGAGAGAGCTCCTTCTGCGGGTCGAAGAGCAACAGAGTGCCTACACTTTAGACGCCCGCTCTCAAACTCGAGCTAAAATGCTTCGGGACGTCGACACTCAGTGGGAAACTGCCGCGAACGGTCTGCCTTCAGACTTTCCGGTCACCCCCGCAACTGGGCTGATCAGCCTGCGCGAAAGCCTGGAAGAAGAAACCGCCTACAGCCCGGGTGGACGTATCTCCCTACCGATCAGAATTCCGGTCGCAGCCAACGTCGTCCACTTTCAGAAGCTGAAAAGCGATGCTCGAATCGAAGTTCGCGGAAGCGCTCAGGACTCTGGGCAATCGACTTGGTTCTGGTGGGCAATTCTCGGAGTCGGCATCATCGTGCTCCTTGTCTTGCGATCGAAGACCGAACGACGCTAAGAACCGAGCACAGACCATCTCATGCTCACCAACTTCACCAGAACCCGCTGGGCCTTTCTGGCGATTGTGATTCTCGCATCCAGCGCTCAGCCAGCGGCGGCAACACCCCCTGGTATTTTACTCAGCTACGCTCAACCGACGGAAGATGGCCAGCATGTGTTCGTCATGGTTTGCAGTGATCTCTACCCAACTCCAGAGTCGGAAACCTCTACACAAACCGAGCCATCTGAACTTCTAAGGCTACGCCAGCGCTACGCGAAGTCTGGCCTCTACCCGATTCAACCGGAGGAGAGTACGCCCGAAGCAGTTTGGACAATCGACTGGTTCTCTCCTGCAGTTCTCGTGAGCCCAAGCGGTGAGTGGTTGATTGATGTTTACTACACCGCCAGCCGTCCATCGCTTCTCATTTACCGTGGTGGTGAATTGATCAGTAGCATTGACCCCAACGAGCTGTCGAAAGCCTCGCTATCTGAGTCAGATCGACCCCGGCCTTTCAACCAGTTTGGCGGCGAGAACATCACGAACTCGGAGTTCGACGAACAAGCCTCAACCGTTCTGCTGACACTCATCGATCAAACTCAGGCGCAGGTCGACTTACGAACCGCTCAGGTGACGCCTCAACGCTCCAACGATAGCCATACCCCATACCCGATCCATTGTCGCCTTGGCATCGATCATTCTGGCCGCAGCCGTTCTGGCTTGGTGGTGGTCTCGACGAGAATCTAGGTAGCCGACCTTATCGGGTGTCTCGAAGGAGGTTCGGGCTCGATCCCGGCAGCGATCTTTGGTGCTGCTCGAAAAAAGTTCAAATTTACAATATCGCCCGATCGGTGGCGTTACACCTCTAAGACCGCGAATGAACGATGCAGAGGAGGAACAACAGGACCACATCCGCCAGTATGTGGATCAGGGGTGTAGAAAGGCGGGAGAATCGCTCCTTTCTCCCTACCAACAGCCCCTCTACAACTACCTGCTCGGCTTGCTTCGCAATCGCGCCGACGCAGAAGACTGCCTGCAAGAAACGTTTCTACGCGCCCTCAAAGGACTGCCGCGGTATGAGCATCGCGGAACGTTTCGGGCATGGCTATTTCAGATTGCTCACAACGTGGCGCACTCTCGATTTCGAGCCGACCAACGCCAACCAATCCGAGCTTCGGAAGAAGAGTTGGAGCGCCAGCCGGCCGACATCCCCCACCCTGCGCAAACTCTCGAAACGCGGGAGAAGATCGAGGCCTTGGAGAATGCCATCACTAAACTGTCAGCAGACCAGCGCACGATCGTTCTTCTTCGACTTCGCAGCGACCTTTCGTTTCGAGAGATCGCAGAGGTTCTCGACATGCCTGTCAACACCGCGCTCAGCCACATGCACCAGGCCAAGGCTCACCTTCGCCACATCTTGAACCCATGACTTCGCCAGACCATAGCTCCGAATTTGAGCCCATCGAGGAACAAGGGAAAGAAGACGAACTGGATCAACTCGTTCGGTCTCTACCTGAAGAATCGGCACCGACAGGAGCCTTGGAAAAGGCTCTGGATGAGGCCGCAGCGACAACCATGGGGCGACGATCATTCCCGCCACTTCCCATCCTAGCCAAAGTGGTTTTTGGGTTGGCGGCCGTGCTCGTGATGGCCCTCCTTGCGCTCTCTCAACTCCAGTCTGACGACCAGCAACCTGAGGAGGGAACTCCGCTAGCATTGACGAACTTCCCGGCCAGGGAAACACACCCGATGCTTGTTGAGCCTAGGATATCCAAACGAGTCGATCGCCTCCGTAGCCTCCGAGCGCGAATGACGGAAAGACGTTCATCGCTAGCTTCGCTGACCCAATTTTCCCCTCTCCGAACTCACAAAATTCCGAAATCCAACCAACTATGAAAATCAAAACACCACACATTCTGACCGCCGCCTTGACCGCCGCGGCATTGGCTTTTCCATTCTTCTCGGCGTCCGCCGACGACCACAGGGAGCGCGGCCATCACCACGAAGAAGAGCACCGTGGAGCTGGCGACCACGATGATGACGAAGATGATCATGACGATGACGACGAGGAAGAATTTGAGCTTCTCGAGGAAGACGAGATCCGTGCGTTCATCGAGAAGTTCGCTCCAGAGTTTGTCGACGACTTGGAGAAAATGGTCAAAGACTCCGACGAGGATGATCTTGAAGAAATCCAGTTTCATCTGAGCGAGATCATCGATGAATACCACGCCATCAGCGAAGAAGGTGGAGAAAAGGTCGCCGACAGTTTCCTCGATCTAGTCAAAGCGGAATGGTCTCTCGATAAGGCGGTCGAAGACCACCAGAGTTCCCTCTCCAAAGATGGAAAGGGCAATCCCAAAGCCGTGCAGAAAGCAGTCCGAAATCTTCTAGAGAAGGAAATCACTTTCGAATGGATGGAGTTGGAGATGACGAAGAAGCATCTTGAAGAGATGGAGGCAGAGATCTCCGAACGAAAAGACAACTTCGATGCCATCGTCGAAGAAGAGACCGAAGCCATTCTCTCAGAACTTGGGGAACATGACGACCATGAGCATGACGACGACGACGACCATGAGCATGACGACGACGACGACGATGACGATGACGACGACGAATGTGAATAGATGTAGACGCGATCCATTGTCGCCTTGGCATCTGCAGTTCTAGCAGCAACCGTTCTGGCTTAGTGGTCTCGCGACGAAAATCTAGGTCGCCCCGAAGACGTCATCGAGCGTCTCTAGTTGGGACGAGTCGGTAGCGCAGGAGAACCCTCAATCTTGAACCGGTGACGAATCAACGGATCGCGTAACACCGAAACACAGAACACCATAGCAATCATCGTCACGACCTCTACGAGGAACCTCCAATCGAAAATTGTCGGCTCCTCCTTGGAGAAAGAGATCGCGTCTGAGCGAATTTCCGGAATCCAAGCCCCAATCATCAACCCGATTGCGAGGGCACTGAGGAGCCCCAGAATCAGAACAAAACGCCGCCATCCATTTCTCCAGCGTCGCAACGCCGGCCCAGCGAACACACAAAGTGCCTCCACTCTGATATAGAAGGCATCGTGAAAGAGATCATGAATCATCCAACCACAGAAGAAGAGTCCATTGAGAAACACGAGGTTTGCCACCAACCGCAAGTGCCTTGATGGCTCCAAGTTTATCACCTCAGCAGCATCGGCCGTCGATTGTCGAAACCGACGATCTAGCTGAATACCCGTCGAATTTGGCGACGCCAGCATCCACCACAACGCCCAAACAACGGCCAGCCCCAGTGGCACCCAACGCCATCTCGGTGCCGAAACCACGTGATAGACCACTCCATCTTTTCCTCCAACGACGATCGATTCCTGCTCTCCCTCAGAAATTCGCAGTACCTTTCCGACGCCGTTATAATGAACATCGAGAAACTCATATTCGGTCGATGAATAGGGGCCGACAGAGATCCGACTACCACCGATTGCTCGCCCTCCTAACCACCAGACATCATTGGATGACTGAGAAGACGAACGGCTCGATGAGAAGCCGATAAGGTCTCCGGTTTTCGCATCCACTCCCTCAAAGCGGTTGATATCATCGAGATCGAGGAGAACCAATTGCGATCCTTCGGGACTGAAAGTGAGCTTCTTGCCCAGCGGGGTCTTTTCCCTCCAGCCTGAATGGCTAAAAGAGCTGTCGGGCTCCTCTCCGAAAATTACACTCGGGGTCGACCGTTCCCAGTCCCTGCAAATCTTCAGCGAACTGTCTTCCGAGCTTACCCCCAGCGCTGCTCCATCAGGAGAGAAGACAATCCGCTCTACGGTTCCGAGACTTGGCAGAGAAATCCAATCTCCAGTTTTCATTGCCCCAGCGTCAGTCAGGCGGAGACGGCAGATACGAGCTTCTCCCTTTGAGCCAATGATTGCTAACCACCGAAGATCCGGAGCGATGGCAAAGTCCCTGAGACTCGAATCCAATCGCAGTCCGAACACCTTCGAGTCCAAATTCCACAAGGCAAACACTCCCTGAGAATCGAGAGCTCCAATCCACTCGCCGTCTCCGGAACTCGCGAGCTTCGTGATCTCATTGCCGTCGGCATTGATCTGCCAAGTCGACCCGACTCGATGACCCAAGCAACCACTCGCAACTAGCCAAGCAACGAGTAATCCAAAAAATGCTGCCGCCAGAAATGGGCCGTATTTTTGGAACGCCTCACTACTCCACAGTTCCCGGATCGACGTCAATCGACGACGCGGGCGCTTATCGCTGCTAAACGCTTCGTTTCGCCAATCGTACCCCTCCGAGTCGCTCATCGACTCACGATAGCCCGGTGATTTTCCCGTTGGTGTCGAGGTCGATCCGTTCTGCGGCTGGCACTCGAGGCAGGCCAGGCATAGTCATGATCTCTCCGGTCAAAGCGACGACAAACCCAGCCCCTGCCGACAGACGAACATCGCGAACCGGAACGGTGAATCCGGTCGGTGCGCCGAGCAGTTTGGGGTCGGTCGAGAAGCTGTATTGAGTCTTCGCCATGCACACAGGCATACGAGCCGCGTCGGTCTTTTGCCACGCCTTGAGCTTACGCGCAGCACCAGTATCAACATCGATGTCCTCGGCTCCGTAGATTTGTTGAGCAACCGTCCTGATTTTATCGATGAGTGGCAGATCATCTGGATAGAGCGGAGAGAAATTGGCTGTCCCCTCGTCAACGATTTCGGCGACGGCGTGGGCCAAATCTTCGGCACCTTCGCCACCACGCGCCCAGTGATCCGATTCGACACAGCGCACACCGATGCCCTCGCAGAGCTCCATCAAGCGTGCGCGCTCGGCTTCGGTATCCGCCGTGAAACGATTGATCGCCACTAACGCTGGGACACCAAATTTCCTTACGTTTTGGATATGGCGCTCGAGGTTGGCAAATCCGCCCTCTAGAGCTGCGACGTTCTCCTTACCGAGTTCCTTCGCGTTGACTCCGCCGTGCATTTTCAGTGCGCGGATGGTCGCGACGATCACCACCGCCGAAGGACGGAGGCCAGCGCTCCGGCATTTGATATTGAAGAACTTTTCAGCACCCAAATCAGCACCGAACCCGGCCTCGGTAACGACCAAGTCAGAAAGTTTGAGGGCCGCCTTGGTCGCCGCAACGGAATTGCAACCGTGGGCAATGTTTGCGAAAGGACCACCATGAACGATCGCCGGGTTGTTCTCCATCGTTTGCACGAGATTCGGTCGCAAGGCGTCACGCAGCAGAACAGCCATCGAGCCCGAAGCCTTTAGATCAGCAGCAGTGATCGGACGCTTTTCGCGGTCGCGGGTCTGGCCAATTTGGATGCGAGCCAGGCGCTGCTTTAAGTCGTTGAGGTCGGTGGCCAGACAGAAAATCGCCATCACCTCTGAAGCGACAGTGATATCGAAACCGTCCTCGCGGGCATCTCCGTTCGTCGGGCCGCCTAAGCTGTTTATGATTTGGCGCAGCGACCGATCATTCATGTCCATCGCCCGGCGCCAGCTGACTCGGCGGCTATCGATGTTCAATTCATTTCCCCAATAGAGATGATTGTCGACCATCGCTGCCAACAGATTGTTCGCCGCCCCGATGGCGTGGAAATCACCAGTAAAGTGGAGATTGATGTCTTCCATCGGAACGACCTGCGAATGTCCGCCGCCAGCAGCCCCACCCTTGATCCCGAACGAGGGCCCGAGACTCGGTTCGCGCAGACAGATTGTCGTGGCTCGCCCGATTCGATTGAGACCATCTCCCAAGCCTACCGTCGTAGTCGTCTTTCCCTCACCCGCCTTGGTTGGACTGATGGCAGTGACCAGAACTAGTTTCGCGTCGGGGCGCTCTGGCAGACTCTCTAAATGACCGAGGTCGATCTTCGCCTTGTCATCACCGAGGGCAACGATCGCTTCGGGTGGAAGCCCGAGCCGCTTTTCCGCGATCTCGCGGATCGGTCGGAGTTTGGCAGCTTGGGCGATCTCAATATCAGAGGGCTGGGACATCTTAGTAAGGGTATTAACTAGCCCAGATTCCTTGTTCGATGAACTGTTTTTCGGCAGTTCCTGCCCAGTCCCTATTCGCTGCTGGGCTCGCAGGGCTTGGATGAAGAATCCTTCCAATTTGCAGGTCGTCACCGAGACCGGCCGCCTTGATCACTTCTTTGGCACGAGCTTCAGCAAAAGTTCCGACACCGACAATCCAGTCTGGCTCCAAGGCGCGGACGGTTGCTTCGAGATGGGCGTCACAGGCGGCGAACAACGGCTCTCGCTCCTTCACCGGCAACTTGTCTGGAGTCAGGTTTTTTCCGGTTTCACCCATGAAAACGAGGGGGCAATAGTTAACGATGAAGTGATCGGCGAAAAAGGTTTCTGGGGTGACGAACTTCTCTTGGAAATAGCCCCAAAGACGACGGCCACTGACTTCAGAACGCGTGCAGCCGAAACCTTCAATGCGGCGCTTGGGGTGCTCAGGCTCAGGTTTTCCAACGGCACCCTCAAGCCCCAGCCAGTCCCTAGCTGCAGCGACCTCGCCAAACGGAACACCCGTTTGCGCCATCCCGAACGGACCGGGGTTCATGCCCAACAGAAGCGCCTTCTTCTTTCCTGCTCCAAAGCGACGAACATACTCCGCGTGAATTCCACCAGCGTAAGAAAGTGGGTTGTAGGTGAACTCAACAGGCGGTGCGAACTTCAAGGAGTCGCAGGCCACCGAGAGGGTTTCGACCGCTTGAAGGATCGTTTCCGCTCGTTGTTTATCAGTGAGTTTTGCCATGGCTGCCGTAGGTTGCTCTGTTGCCATATCCGGAGTATCGCCGAGGCGCAATCGATCATGAACCCACAAGACATCGACTTTCAAATTATCCTTGAGACCGCCCGCGATGCTGGCCAAGCTATTCTCGAGGTCTATGGCACCGACGACTTCCAAATCGAATCCAAGGATGACGACTCCCCACTGACCGCTGCTGATCGAAATGCCAATGCGGTGATCGTTGCGGCGTTGGAGAAACACTTCCCAGAGATCCCGATTATTTCCGAGGAGATTAAGGCGCTGGACTATGCTGATCGAAAGGATTGGGATCTGTTCTGGATGGTTGATCCGTTGGACGGCACCAAAGAGTTCATCAAGCGAAACGGAGAGTTCACCGTTAACATTGCCCTTTGCCAAGGTCAGGCTCCGATTGCTGGAGTCGTGCACCGTCCGGTCGATGATACGACCTACTACGCAACACCCGGCCAAGCGGCTTTCAAAACCATCGGATCTGGTGCCCCGCAGCCTCTCACGCCGACCGCCCACTACTCTGAAGTCGATGATGTCATTGTCGTTGCCAGCCGTTCCCACATGAGCGATGCGGTCACCGAATTCGTTGAGAAGCTTCGCGCCGAAGGCAAAAACGTCGAGTTCTTGTCAGCCGGCAGTTCGCTCAAACTTTGTCTTGTAGCCGAAGGCGCAGCCACCGTCTATCCACGCCTAGGGCCGACCATGGAATGGGACACTGCCGCAGCCCATGCCGTCGCGTTTGCCGCAGGTAAGAAAGTCCTCAATGCAGAAACCATGGAGCCCCTGATCTACAACAAGGAAGATCTGCTCAATCCTTGGTTCTTCGTCGAATAATCTCCTGTTCGGCGTAATTTTGATAGCCTAGACCTGCTCATCAAGAGCCAGCTCTGGTTCTCAATGATCTTCTTCCAAAGTCCTAATTCGCGAATTCGACACCATAAGAAGACTGGTCAGCTTCCTGTTGAATAACCCTCTTAGAAGGCGGAAACTCGCCGAGAATTCGGAGTCAGCAACCGGCTCCCTAGCCCTTCTTCGAAACCGAACATGGCTCTTATTGTCCAGAAATACGGCGGAACATCCGTCGGCACTACCGAGCGGATCGTTAACGTCGCCCGACGCATTCTCGAGACCCAGCGCGCTGGCAACCAAGTCGTCGCCGTTGTGTCTGCGATGTCTGGGGAAACCAATCGTTTGATCGAACTTGCCAATCAGGTTTCCGACGAGCCAAAGGAAGCCGAAATGGATGTCCTGCTAGCAACCGGCGAGCAGACCACGATCGCCTTGGTTTCGATGGCGATTGAGCAACTGGGGGGCAAGGCTTGCTCCGTTACTGGCGCACAGGCTGGTATCGAAACTGACGGTGTTCACACCAAGGCCCGGATCTCAACGATCACACCGAAGGCTGTTCACAACCTCCTCGATGATGGTCATTGCGTCATCGTGGCTGGTTTTCAGGGCACCACTCCCGACGGACGCATCACGACGCTGGGCCGAGGAGGCTCTGACTTATCGGCTATCGCCATGGCAGCAGCAGTCGAGGCCGACCTTTGCCAGATTTTGACTGACGTTGATGGCGTCTACACCTGCGATCCCCGCGTCGTTCCTGATGCTCGAAAGATCGATGAGATCAGCTACGACGAGATGCTAGAAATGGCGAGTTCTGGCACCAAAGTCATGCAGGCGCGTTCCGTAGAATTCGCGAAAAAATTTGGAGTGATTTTTGAAGTACGGAGTAGTTTAAACAATAATCCCGGAACGATTGTGAAAGAGGAGACAACAGGAATGGAATCCGTCGTCGTGCGAGGCGTCAGCCTTGAACGCGACCAAGCCAAGGTCACAATCACTGGGGTAGCCGACCAACCTGGCAATGCGTCGCGGGTATTCACAACCCTCGCCCAAGAGAACATCTCGGTCGACATGATCATTCAGAACATCTCCCACACTGGAGTGACTGACATCTCGTTCACCCTCGCCGCCGCCGACTTAGCAAATGCTGAGAACGTGCTCGGCCCGCTTCACTCCGAGCTCGGGGAAGGAGTCGCCCTCGACTCGCAGAGCGGAATTGCCAAACTCAGCGTCGTCGGAATCGGGATGAGATCTCATTCCGGTGTCGCAGCCACCCTGTTCCACGCCTTGGGCGAAGCAGGTGTGAATATCCAAATGATCACCACATCGGAGATCAAAATTTCCGTCACCATCGACCAAGACGAGGCCAATGAGGCCGCTCAGGTCGCCCATGCTGCCTTCGGGCTTGCCGGTGACGCTAACACTGCTTCAACATCAGTGTGACTCCTGCCCCATTAGGGTTATCCAAATTAGTGCCATGAACGTTTGTCCCTCGGTTAACCGCAGGGTGGTTTTAGCCATCCTCACGGCAGTTTTTGCCGCGACTTCACTCACCGGATTCAACCTCTTCAAAAGGAAGCCGAAAGTAGCTGGGCCTCCCGAAGCCGGTGAGCGTGACCTGATCACGCAGATCCAAATCTTCCTCGATACCCAAAACTTCGGTCCTGGTAAGATCGATGGATCTTTAGGCGAGTTCACCTACAAGGCCGTCAATCTCTACAATGCAGCCCGAGGTGCTGCTCCAGAAGATCTGGGCAATTGGCACACGGTCATCGAAGAAGCAAAAAGCGCCATCCCCCACCCCTACGCTGCTTACCAAATCAAAGAGGCCGACTTCAAATTCATCAATGCGGACTTACCAGACAAGCCCGAGGAACAAGAGAAGCTCGACTTTTTAGGCTACCGAAATGTCGCTGAGTTTGTCGCCGAAAAGTTCCACACCGACATGGGTTTTCTGAATCGGATCAACCCGAAGGAGGCCATCATCTACACAATGAAGCCTGGTGACGTGATCATCGTTCCAAACGTCCCGGCGTTTCAGATCGAGACCATCAAACGTCACCAGAAGTTTGAGAAGGACGCTGTCTTAAGTTCCAACCGAGTGGTCATTGATACGAAGGGGCGCGTTGCCACTTTTTATAACAGCCAAAACCAGATCATCTCAGCCTTTCCTATCACTCCCGGACAGGAAAAATTCATTCCCTACGGCGAGTGGAAAGTGGTCAACATGATCACGACTCCATACTTCCGTTGGGACGACAAAATGCTCAAAGAAGGCAAGCGAAGTGATGAGTCTTGGAACCTTCCTCCCGGACCGAACAACCCCGTCGGAATCTTTTGGGCGGGAATCTCCAAATCCGGAATCGGCCTTCACGGAACCCGCGACCCACGCAGTATCGGACGTTCCCAGAGTGCGGGTTGCATCCGATTCGCCAACTGGGATGCGATTCGTTTGAGCAACTTCATCCGCCCAGGGTCTCGGGTAGATGTAAGGTAAGATGCTTGAGATACCGAGTCGATGACCGACGAATTCATCCATTTTCTGAAGGAACCGACTCGCGTCGGCTTTCTAGAGCTGCGCTCACAACAGCTCGCCGATCCCGACTTCGATCCCTACTCGCAAGAACTCGATGACCTCCCGGAACTGATGGAGGGCGAGCAGTACGAGGAAGCGATTGAGTTGATTCGAGAGCACATTCGGCCAAACCATATTCTCAGCCCAGGCGCCCACATGCGGCTCGGTTTCGCGCTCCACAGAATGGAGGATGAAGACCAAGCCCAAGTCGAGATCATGATCGCATCAGCCCTGGCCAAGGGCATCGGCATGACCGGTGACGGCAGCGAAGAATCTCCGCTTCTCGTAACGCGGTGCTCCGACGAGTATGACTATCTTCTTTCGCTCCAGCTGACGTGCACAGGACAGCGACTGGTCGTCTCAGATGACGATCGTGAACTCGATGTGTTGAGCACCGAAGAGGGCGAAGAGATCCATTTCGATGTCACCGATATCCGACGCCGTTTGAAGCGCCGGATGGGAATTGAGGGTTAGGGATTCGGTCAATTGCTACTGAGCGCCTTCGGTGCGACTTTTCAGATGGTCGCCATCGCTCGTAAGTGAGCCCTAGCAGGCCCTAGCAGGGTGTTGAAAAACTCGGCAACCTGTCGTCTTGAAGGAATTGTTGGATAGAAAAGCGGCTTCGCCGAATCGAAGGCTGCGCAAACCCTTCGGGCGTAACCTCATGAG
>ENA-ORXR01000506-ORXR01000506.1-marine-metagenome-genome-assembly--contig:-NODE-506-length-52707-cov-8.245962_pt1 | contig 52707 bp, 49 predicted proteins | sample MGYA00237866_ERZ511479 | MGnify/ENA metagenome assembly ERZ511479
ACTAAAAGCGGAGCATTTGCGCTAGCTTTCCAGACATACCATTTGTCGTTATGCCTAGGATCTAAATCAAAGTTACTAAAAGTATAGTTACTATCAATATCAGTTTCCTTATTCCAGATTAATGAAATAGGGGAAATAACAGCTACAATTCTAGAAGTTCCACATATTTTATTATTAGGAGTATTTAACTCATTTCTTAAACCTCTTTCAACTAATCTACATTCAGAATCAAAAACTATTGAAACTCCGACATTGTCTTTAATTTCATTATTGTTCACTGTATCAGATCCAATAATAAACGATAAAACTAAATTATCAGCGCTATTATCATTAGCCCCTAAACGGTCAGATAAACGAGAATCCGCATTTATATGTTTTTCTAAACATTTATTTGGAGAAATATCGCCTTCATGGTCATAGTAAATATCTCCATCGTCATCTAAAGAAGAATTGGATAAAATTACTGATCCAGTGTTCATATAAGAGTAATAATTACAACCTCCTAAACAATCTGCATCACATTCTAACATTCCTTCCGGCATCTGAGTTCCATCACAAACCTCTGTACCTTCTATGATGTTATTTCCACATCTTTGACTCTTACAGTCATTAGTACAACCATCATCGTTAATTCTATTTCCATCATCACATTCTTCAACTATGCCAGAACTGTTTGGTCTTTGAGTAATATGATCACCACAAATAGTAGGTTGGCAATCTAAACAAGCAGCTGACATTGTATTAGTACAAGCTAAAGGCTCTCCGCTAAGATCAAACATCTCACAAGAGTCAGAATCTTTCTTTTCACAAAGCTCATTTTCTGAATCAGCATTTGGATTTTGAACAGTTCCATCTCCACAAGAAGTTTCTAAACACAGAACGTTACAACTTGCAGTTGGAAGATTTTTATCATCACAGTCTTCTCCTAAATCTACATCTACTGTTCCATCATTACATCCTCTAAGTTCTACAATAACGTTATCAGTATCATCATCATCAACAAGAATTGGATTTCCGCTAGGGTCTGTTGCTGTAACAGATACTCTATTATGATGCTCTAATCTATTTGTAACATTATTTCTTTCAAGTAAAGGAACAAATGGATTTAATAGAAGTCTTTTTTCAGCTCCAATAAAATATTCCCAAGTTTCATTAGGATCAAGTACACCATTACCATCATCACCTTTAATATTATTTCCATCAGGAATAGGAGTAACTACTCTTTGACTATCTGAGGTGCTACCATCATTTACATTAATATTTTTATCAGTAATAGAGATATTATTAAGAGGTACTAATCCAGTATTTGTAACTAAAGCTCTAAAAGTAACGTAATAGTTTGATACATTTATTTGAGTAATATCAGTTAAGGTATCTGCATCATAAGAACCATAAAGAGTAAATCCATCAGTACTATAAACATCGATCCATTTTTTAATCTTAATCTTACCACTACCTTTAGTACACTCTAAAAGAGGTTTAGTTGGGTCAGCAGGGTAACAAAACTCACCATCAAGCAAAGGAGTAACATCAGGCTCACATGTTTCATTTCCTTCTACTTTTTCATCTCCACAAACAGGTCTGGAAAACACTACTGGGTTAACATTAGAGTTAACAATTTCCTCGTCAATAATATCATCATCAATTACAACAGATCCTGTTGCTTGAGCTACATTTTTATGGTCAGGCTCTTGAGCTGTTAGCTCATTTGTAAATTCCTGAGAATCGTAAACAAATAAATCGCCTACATCTAAAAATTCTTGCTTTCCTGTATTAACTGTTAAAGTAGGGACTACAGTTGGAGTTGGTCCAAAAGTAATATTAAAAATATTATCATTAGTTTCTGAAACATCATTAATATTTACCTTAGCAATTGGAACAGTTCCTGTATTTTGAACTGTAACTCTAAAGTAAAATTTATCTCCTTGATTTAAAATTATTCCAGGTACATCAGCAGGGTGAACTTCTTCATTTCCAGCATTATCAACAGTGACTAAAAGTTTATCAAGAACGATACGTTTAGTATATTCTTGACAAGCAAGTGATCCATAAGTTGATAAACCACAAGAATCATCATTGACTCTTTGGTCGCATAGAACATTAGCTTGACTACCTGTAACTAAGTCACCATTTTCAAAATATAAAGTAGAGCTAACACCACTACCATCATTTTTACAAATCTCTGGCTCACAAACTTCGCCCTCAGCAATTATTCCATCACCACAAACTGGAGTAACAAATGACTCAGGGTCTTTATCTGTTAAAACAGTTCCATCAGGATCAGTTCCTGTTACGCTAGCTTCATTTGAGTGCAGCGCATTGCCAATAACTAATGGGTTATCTAAATCAGTTTCTGAGTAATAAGTCCATACCTCACCAACACCTAAGATTAAATCATCTCCAGAGTCACCTTTAGCTGGGATATTAGAAAAAGTAAAATCCATATTAGGACCGGCAGTAGTGATGTCAGAAACTTCAACATTTCTAATATCTAATAGTCCAGTATTAGTAACAACTAATTTAATTCTTACTTTATTTTCTTTTAAAATAGTAATTGCATCTTGGCTTTCATCAAAGTTTGCCTCTTCTATCTTGGCACCGTTAGCATCAATTTCTAGAATATACTTTTGTATATCAATTCCTGATTTAATAATCGTACAAGCTTCATCACCATATGATAAGTCTCTACAAATACCTCTTGTAGTATCAAAGTTAGGATCATTAAAATCACATTCTTCACCAGGATCAACATTAGCATTTCCACAAAGAGTTGATTTGATAGTTACTGGGTCAGTATGCTCTGGTTCTTCAGGAACAGGTGTTCCATCAGGGCCATCGGCTGTAACTTTTGCAATATTTGTATGTTTCATATCAGCATTGTTAAGAGTGTTATCAAGTATTGCAGTTTCATAAACCCATACTTCTCCAACTTCTAAAATGCCATTAGAGGTAACATCTACACCATTTAATTTCTCAGTTATAGTGTCTATAGCACCTATAGAAATATCTCCAGCTGGAACTGATCCACTATGATCATCAGTTAAAACAACATTTTCTAAATCAACATTTCCTGTATTAGTAACTACAAATCTAAAGATTAATTGATTATTAATATCAACCTCAAGTCCGCTTGCAGAATTTGCATCTTCACCATATATAGTAGATGCAGGTTCTTCTATTCCATCTTTAACTTCAGCAACATACTTTTTGAGAACAAATTTTGGATCTAAGATTATACAATGATAATCTTCATTTGCTAAGTCAGTAGTTCCACAATTTTCTTGAGTAGCAGGATCTTCAGGGTCACAGGTTTCGTTAATTTCTGGTGAAACATCTCCATCTCCACAGTAAGGAGTATAGTAATGCGCCGGGTCTGTTTGAGGATCTAAAGGATCTCCTCTTACATCTTTACCTGTTACAGTTGCTGTATTTTTATGAAGCATGTCAGGTAGAGTTAGGTTATTAGGAAGCGGGTCACTAAGAATAGTCCATACTTCTCCCTCTGATAAAATACCATCACTACCAGTATCACCTTGAGTGTCTGTATTTGGTAAAGAAACTGTGCTAATAGAGGAAACATGGTTACCTTCATTAGTACTATCCGTTAATACTATGTCCGAGATATCAGAGTTTCCTGTATTTTCAATTACATACTTAAATCTAACTTCATCAGTTGGTAAAACTAATAGAGCTGGCTGAGCACCTTCTTTGTTTTCGTTTTGAGCATCACTCTCTGTACCCTCAGATACATTTATTACATATTTTTTAATTGTAAAAGTTGCTTCAATATTTGTACACCTTACACCCTCTGGAAGAGTAGCAGCTCCACAATTTTCTTGTGTAGCAGGATCTTCAGGGTCACAAGTTTCATTAATTTCTGGTGTGACATCTCCATCACCACAATAAGGAGTTTTGTAATGAGCCGGGTCAGTTATAGGATCTAAAGGGTCGCCATTAACATTATCAGCATTAACTGTTGCTGTGTTTTTATGAAGCATATTAGGTAGAGATAAATTATTTACAAGTACGTCACTAAGGAAAATCCATTCTTCACCAGCAGATAATATATCATCACCGCCCGATCCACCTGTTGTATTACTATTAGTTAAACTAATTACAGCTGAGCCAATTGAAGATTCGTGATCTCCAAGATCGGTATTATCACTTAGTCTTATGTTTGAAATATCAGTATCACCAGTATTAGTAATTACAAATTTAAATCTAACTTCATCAGTAGGATAAACTACTAAAGCTTGAGTAGGTAAGTCAGCGTCGCTTTCAGTGCCTCTAGTTTCATTTATTACATACTTTTTAAATGTAAAAGTTGCTTCAATATTTGTACATTTTAATCCATCAGGGAGTGAAGCTGCTCCACAATTTTCTTGAGTAGCAGGGTCTTCAGGATCACAATTTTCACCAATAGCAGTTGTAACAACACCATCTCCGCACCTAGGAGTATTGTAATGAGAAGGGTCCTCAGCCTCAAGGTCTCTATCTAAAGGATCTTTAGCAGTAACTTTTAAAGTATTTTTATGTTGAGCTACTTCTCCAACATTTCCTGTTAATACATTCAGAACAGGGGTAAAAGTATAAATCCAAGTTTCGCCAATATCTAAAACTAGTGGAGTTCCATCGTCTCCAGTAATAGTTGCATCTGAAGGATTAAAAGCACCTTGATTTCCTAAATCTTCAGTGTCAGTAACAGAAATATCATAGAGTTTAGTATTACCTGTATTAATAATTTCATATTTAAAACTAACAAAGTTTCCTTCTTCTATTAAAAGTCCAGCAGGGCTGTTTGCATCAGATTCAGAAATCGCTGTATTTAAATTATCAGGATCATATTCTAAAACATATTTATGGATTTTAAGTTTAGGGTTAAGCACTTGACATTCAAGACTTGGGTCTGAGTCATCTGTACATATTTTTAAATCATCTGATTCGTTTAATATATTATTTGCAAGATTATCATAAACATTACCATCACACTGTTCATAAGTACCAACTGATCCATTTGGTTGTTGTTCTAATCCATCACCGCAAGAAGTTTTCTTACAGTCTTCAGTACAGGTTCCCATTGGGTCATTATTTGCGCCTTCATCACATTCTTCAGGGTTAGGGGCATTTTCTTGAGGGATTCCATCACCGCAAAATGCTACTTTACAATCATTTGAACATCCATCATTATCTATAAAGTTACCATCATCACATTCTTCGATTTGATCAAACCCATTTAATTCTTGACGGGTTCCATCGCCGCAATGAGTCTTTTCACATTGATTATTACAGATTCCAGTTATATCATTGTCCTCACCTTTATCACAGGCTTCATTTACACCGTCACCATTTGGGTCTTGAGTATCACCATCTCCGCAGCAGCCTTCATTGTATCCATCTTGAAAATAACATCTTCCGCAGGCATCTTCATTACAGCATAAAACCTCAGATTTACATTGGCTGTTTTCAGCTAACATACTTAATCTAAAAAAATCACAATTTGCAACTGATTCATTTGAATCTCCAATTCCACATAAACCAAGATTAGCATTTGGTTGTACAAAGAAGATCGGTTGAGGTCTTCCATCTTGACCATCAGTACAAGACCCATCCAAAGCTCTATTGTTACAGCAGACCTTAACAGCACATTCACCTGGATTTTTAGGAATTTGGTTAATGTTTGTAAACTTTTTAGGATCATCAAAGATACTTGTTGAGCTTTGCGAGCTTCCAGATTCATTAACAGAAGTCTGAGAATAGATAGTCCCAAAACTAATTAATGATAGTAATAATATACATATAATTTTTTTAAACATAACAGTCCTTTATAAAAACCCTGTAATTACAAGATTCAAACTAACAGTTATAAGATTCGTCAGATTAGAAAAAAAACTTAAATTATTTTTGAAATTTTTTAATACTCTAAATCTAAGCTAGGATTTTCATCGACTTTTTTACGCTTTTTATCATAGACTTCAACCATTTGAATACTAGAATGTCTAGAAAATTCAATAACTTCTCTATGAGTAAAGCCTTGATCAAGTAATTTAGTAATTGCTGTAGCTCTAGCAGAGTGAGGCGAAATAAAGTTTTTAGCATCAGCTAATTTGGCATACTTTTTGAATAGGTTATAGATGCTAGCAGTACTTATTTGTTTATTAGTAGGAGATAAGCCTGCATATCCTCTAAATGAAATAAAGATAGGATCTATGTTTTGAGCTTTATTTTTTATTCTTACTGTTATTAACTCAGTTAATAAGCTAGCAACCCACTTAGGGACTGCTAAATTATAATCTTTACCAGACTTTGTTGCTCTTAAAATTATATAATAATTATTTTTAGCTGTTTTTTTAAAATCTAATATCTTTAAATTAACTAGTTCTGATCTTCTTAGGCCGGCTCCAAAAAGAAGAGAAAGTATTGTTTTATCTTGCAGACCTTTATAACTTGAAACATCGGGTAAATCTAACATCTTTTTTACTACTTTATAATCCACCATCTCTGTAGGCCTTTTTTGTCCTGAATTAATTTTAGGAGTAGGGATTCTATCGATATCAAAAGGGTTTATTCTAATATTAAACTCTGATGCAATTAATAATCTATAAATGCGCCTAAGAATAGAAAGTTTTTTAGCAATTGTTGAATTTGTTTGATTAGCTTCGAGTCCTGTTTTGAAAAAAAAATCTTTGTTAATATTATCTGTTGAAATTTGAGTTGAGTCAGATTTTGAAAATCTAGGAGCTTGCCCTGTTTTAGTATCAAGCCAGTTTCTATATAAAGAAGCTTGCAATTGAGTTACGTTAATAATTTTATCAGCTGCTTGATGAAGAACTTGATTGTTAATTGGTTTTATATCAGATCCTAAGAATCTACACCATTCTTCAATTACTGATTTATAGGTTCTGTAAGTTTCTTTACTTTTTTGTCTTAGAAAGCTTTCAATTGTCATCCATAACCTAAGCTGCTCAGATTGATTGGAAGATTTTACAAAGCTTGAGATATCCATAGCCTTATTTTATTCATATTTATTAAGTAATACTAGGGATTAATTATCTTACTTAAAGAGAAAATTTAGGGATAATTTCTAAAATAGCTTTTTTATAGCTTTCTAAGGAGTTATTATTAGAAATCATAAAATCAATTTGATCTAAGTCACTAGGTTTTTTTTGTTTAGAAATTATTTTTGTAACAAGCTCTGAATTAAGCTTTCTTAAAGAAGTATTTTTTAAGATATTTTCAAGATCTGAATGGATATAAATAATCTTATGAATTGGAATATAGAAATCTGATTTAGAATATTTATTAAAAAATAAAGGTATTTCATAGATAATATTATAGTTTTGATTAGAATTATAAAAATTTAATACCTCATTTTTAACAAAAGGGTGGATTAGTTGTTCAAGTTTGATAGCAAGAGTCTTATCTTGATAAAAAATATCTCTTAATTTTATAAAATTTATTTCAAAATTTAGACTAATAACTGATTTAGGTAATATTTTAGTTATTTTATCAAAAATAGGAGAGTCTTTTAAATAAGCTGATTTTGCTAGCTTATCAGCAGATAAAGTTTTAAAACCTGCTTGTTTAAATAGTTTTAAAGCGGTTGATTTTCCCGAGCCGTAAGTTCCTGTTAATATTGAGAAATTGCCATTCATAAAACAAAGGTTTAGTAATTGAAAAATAAAAAAAAAGAAAATTTTTGTTTAAGTTTCTGAAATTAGCTACAATTAATTTTAGGAGACTTAAATCAAAACTATTTTAGTCTTTTAAGATATTTTAATAGGTATTATAACATAAGTATGAGTAAAAATCATAATTTAAAGTTAATAAATTCGTATGAAACTAAAAAAACAGTTTTAGATATTTCTAACTTGGATCAATCTAAAGTCCATAGTCTAGAAACTATTATTGATTTACCTATGGAATGTCCAAGTTTTTTAGCTTCTAATTTAATTTCTCAATTTTCAACTCAAGGTGATGTTGTTTTAGATCCTTTTTGTTATTCAGGGTCGGTTGTGCTTTCTGCAGCATTAAAGGCAAGGATCCCTTATTTTAATGATTCAAGAAAATCTTGTCTAGATATTACAAGATCTTTAATTGATCCGGCAGACTTAACAGAAGTGACTTTATTTTTACAAACTCATAATTTAAAAACCTTATCAGATATTGATGATGAGTATCGAAATTATTTTTCTCCATTTTTTGAAATTAATACCTATCGCGAGATTAAGAATTTAAGAAAATTCTTAGTAACAAAAGATGATAGGGTAGCTAATTATGTTAAAATGCTACTAGCTAGTATCCTTCACGGTCCTTCTGCATCTTTTTTATCAACTCCTACTCATAGTCAATATTCTGTTACTCCTAGTCAGCAATTAAAGTTAAATGCAGATCATAATTTAGTTTCTGAATATCGCTCTGTTACCCCGAGAATAATTAAAAGATCAGCCTCAGGTATGATTGATGGTTATAATAAAAGCTTAGAAGATGCTTTTTATAAATCTAAATTTTCAAATAATAACCCATTAAAGCTAGCTAGTTTTGATTCTAGTATCGCTGATTTAGTTGTAAGTACTTTTCCTGTTTATGAGCATAAAAGTTTTTATAAAGATCAGTGGCTTAAAAACTGGATATATGGAGAAGATCAGTATAATTTAAACTTTGATGACAAAGAATCATATTTAAATTTTGTTGATGAATACCTTTTAGAAGTCTTAAGAGTAACAAAAAATGGCTCAAGGATTTGTTTTTATCTTCCTTCGTTAAATGAAGATTATGTATCGATTATTAAAAGTAGTATTAAGAAAAAATACTCTAAATTTGCCTTTATAGAAGAGATTTTGTCTTCTCCTGTTCAAAAAAATGCTTTAGGACAATTGAAAAATAATCAAAATAAATGGAATCTTATTGTAATTAGAAAAATCTAATTCTATATGACTAAGATATGTTGCCCACGATTACTAATAACTGCTGATAAATCTGGCAGCGGTTCAAGTTTTATAACTTTAGGAATTATTTCTAAGTTAGTAGAACTTGATTTCTCTATTTCTGTTGTTTTTATTGGTGAGAATTACCAAGAAAGCTTGCTTGTCTCAAGAATAATTAAAAGAGATGTAGTTATTATTAATCCTCAAATTCAATCAAAAATAGACATGTTAAATGATATATATTTAGCATCTCTTGGTAGTGATTTAATGATAATTGTTTCTGAATATGCGTTATTTGAAAATAATTTTGAAAATACATATAAAAATTCTGCTGCTGAAATGAGTTTTTTAACAAAAAGCCCAGCTGTGTTAGTTGTTGATAATACTTTTGATCCAAATACATTATCCTCAAATATCAAAGGATATCAAAGTATAATCTCTGGCTTTACAATTGATTCCGTTATTATTAATTGTTTTAAAGATTCAGAGTATTCAGATTTTAAAGACTCAATTGAGAAATTAAATACTTTAAATTATCTATGTACTGTTTCAAAATCCACAACTCTTTTAAATAAAATACCTAATGGCTTAAATATTTTTGAAAACTATACTAATATCTCTCATACAGATCTGCTTGCTGTAAAAGATTTTATTAGCTCAAGTATTGATTTTGAAAAATTAGTTTATATCGCAAAATCTGCTCCTAATATTTCTTTTCCAGGGATTAAAGACCGGGTAAAATCAAAAACAAGGATTGCTGTTTGTACTGATCCTTGTTTTTCTTTAACAAATGGAACAAATGTTAAGTACTTAAATTATTTTGGTGCAGAAATTGTAGAATTTTCTTTTATGTATGATTTAGAGATTCCTGAAGACATTGGCGGAATTTATATGCCAAGTTCTTTAATTTTTTCTTACTTAGAAGATATTTATCAAAATCAAGAAATGATTAAAAAGATACTTGATTTTATTTATAACAGAGGGTTGTTTTTGTGTTTAGGTAGTAGTAGTTATTTGTTTTTTGCTAAATTTATTTTTGAAAACAAAAAATATCAAGGTTTAAATTTAATTAAAGAAGAAATAGAGTTAACTCAAGATGGTTTTAAGCTTGGTAAACTTAACTCAACAAATGATTCGATTTTAAGTTTTAAAGATAATGAAAAGATTAGTGCTGTTTTAGGAAATTCTTATAAAATCTTAGGAGAAAATTATAATTCCAAATTTGATTTTAAAGCTAAAGATCAAATAAACAAAGATGGAATTATGCCAACAGCAAACAGTTTGTTTTTTTTAAGTGATATTTATTTAAGTTCAAATTTAGAGTTCGTAAAAAGGTTTGTAGATGAATCTTATGCTAATTTTAATTTTCAATAGAATCAATTATTTTTTTTATGTTCTTACAAAGTTTGGGATTATATTTTGAGTTAATAATATCAGATTTATAATCAAAATCTGTTTGAGTGTCTAAAAGTTTGATGTTAATGAAAGTATCCATTAAAAATTTTACTTGATTTTCAGATTCTAAACAATCTAAAAAGTTAGAATTATTATCTGCTTTATTTATTCCAAGTAAATAAAAACCACTGTCTTGCGTTGGCCCAAGAACAGGTGTTTTGTTATCTAATATTTTAAAAGTTGAATTAATCAAATTTGAATCAATGAAAGGACAATCTGAGCCAATAATTATTAATGATGAAAACTTTAAAGTATTAAAACAGTAATCTATAGATTCTTTTAATTGTTTTTTAAACCCAGATTGAACTGGAAAAAAAATATTAGTATTTTTTTGATCTTTGGGGATTATATTCCTAGCTGGTTTAGACTTAAAAGAGATGCATAGATTGTGAGGAGAGATTTCTTTAAGTAGGTGTGAAAAAATAGTTAAACTAAGTTTATCAACTGTAGAGTTATCTATTTCTTTTCTTAACCTTGACTTTGATTCAATGTCATTTGGAGATTTTGTAAATAAAAGAATACCTTTCATTATAAAAATTTAGATATAATAATAGAGGTAAAAGTTAGAATCAACATAGAAATGGTTATAAATAAAGATATAGAGAAAAAAGATAGTAGTATTTTTATATATTTTTTATTCATAATTTGATACTAATTTATTTTATATAATTTGAAAAGTTTAATTTATGTCGTTAAAAGTAAAAGGTAATCTAAATAGTTTAAAGCCGTCTGAATTAAAGGCGATAGAAAAACTATTTCATAGAAGAATTGATGCAAATCAAATAATTAATTCTATTGTAGCTAAAGAAGTAGCTCTTCTTTCTAAAAGTTTAAAAAGAATAATAGGTTTACTTATTAATAGAAGAGGGGATGTTGTTGAAGTTTTTGTTGGGACTCATAATATTATTTATCTCCCAACACTTGATAAATATGATTTGAGTTCTGGCAGATTAAGAGGCTTAAGGTTTATTTTTACAGATTTATCTAAGGCTGAATTTGTAAAGATCCCTAAAGATATTCAATCAGATTTAACTTTATTAAGACTTGATTTAGTTTTAGGTATTAAAGTTATTGATGATAAACTTTTTATTAAAAAAGCTTATAATCTACCTGAGGTTGTTAATAATAAATATATTCAAGAAGTTGAGATAAAAGATTCGTATGCTTTTTTAAAAGAATTTCAGTTTATAGATTTTATAAATAACTTATCATCTGAATTTTCTAAGCAATCTCAAGTAAAAAAAATTGATTCTAAAAGATCTGCTATAATAGTTGGAGTTTATGATAATAAAAGTAAATTCAAATCAAAAGAATCAATTTTAGAGTTAAATGAGTTGGCCAGAACTGCTGGAATTAAAATAGTTGATCAAGTTATACAATACAGGGTTCCTGATCCTAAAACTATTGTTGGAAAAGGTAAGCTTGAAGAGATAGTTTTATTTGCTCAAAGTTTAGGTGTTGAGCTATTAATTTTTGATACTGAGATACTTCCAAGACAGTGGAGGGTTATAACCGATTTAACAGATTTAAAAGTAATTGATAGAAGTATGCTGATTCTTGATATTTTCGCTTTAAGGGCTACTTCTAGGGACGGTAAGGCACAGGTTGAGCTTGCTCAGCTTAAATACAATCTTCCAAGGCTTGTTGAAGCTGGAAAAGGGCTTTCAAGACTAACTGGTGGAATCGGAGGCAGAGGGCCTGGGGAGACTAAAATTGAGGTAAATAGACGTAGAGCAAGAGATAGGATTAGTAAGCTAGAAAAGAATCTTAAAGATATAGATACTCGAAGGGATATGCAAAGAGTTAAAAGACAAGCTAAGCCTGTTCCGCTGGTTGCTATTTTAGGATACACAAATGTAGGAAAATCTACTCTTTTTAATAAACTTACAAAATCTAATGTAATTGTTGAAAATAAACTATTTGCTACGCTAGAGCCTTATCAAAGAAAAATGTTTTTAGGACAAGCTGAAAATGGAGTTCCTAAAAATGTGATAGTTTCTGATACTGTTGGTTTTATAAGAGATCTTCCAGATGAGTTGTATCAAGCATTTAAAGCAACTCTTGAAGAGATTAGAAGTGCAAGTTTACTTATTCATGTTGTTGATGCAAGCGATCCTGATCCTTTTAGGCTTTATGATTCTGTGATTAAGATATTAAAAGAATTAAAAATCGAGATTGATATTTATACCGTATTTAATAAAATTGATTTGGTGGATATTGATTTAGCTACAGAACTAAATTCAAAAATTGAAAATAGTTTTTTGGTTTCTGCTATAAAAGGGACTGGTGTTCAAAGTTTAAGAGAGAAGATCAAAGATTTTATATATCCTTAAAATAATTTTCTAGAAGATGTTTTTCTGTAGAGAATTCTTTAACTGAATTTAAATTTAAAGTTTTTATGTTTTTATTTAAATCAGGATACTCTTTATTTAATAGTCCTGATTTGGGAGTTAGTCCTATAAGCTCAGATCCTTTTAGGTTGATATTTAACTCTAAAGCTAATTGTTTGATTAAGTAATATGTATCAACAGCATTTGCTGTATCTATATCACGAATATTTGTACTTATTTGAATTAAGTCAAAATCTGCCTGATTCCAAGTAATAAATTCTACGTTTTTAAATTTAAGATTTTTATTTCTGTAGTTTATTAAGTTTGTTGCAAGAGTTTTAGCTTTTGATAGAGATTTTGTATCTAAGTTTACGTTAAAAGCAATCATTGGTTTTCTAATGCTAAGACATAAGCCACCTAGTTTTTTATTTATTGTATTTGGTAAGAAATCAGGGGTTATTTGCTTTTGATTGATGCGATCATAAAGATTTTTATAACCTCCTTTTCTGATTTGAAAAAGTGTTTGTTTTTGTTTATGAGAGTTTGCATATAAAAATATTGGGATTTGTAGAGAGTTGGAAAGTTCTTTAGCAAAATGATGTAATTGATTCGTAATTAAATCTTGATTATTAGAAAGAGGGACTATTGGAAGGACATCGATTGCACCGATAGTTGGGTGAATTGTTTGGTGTTGGTTCATATCAATATCTTTTGATATTTCTTTTAAAAAAGGGATTAATTCTTTAAGTTTTTTTGATTTAGAAATAATTGAAATAACAGATCTGTTTGCAGTTTTGGATGAATCAATATGGATTATTTTAGAGTTTGGAATTTTAATTGTCGGGACATCTAAAAGATGTTTAGAAATATTTGGTATAATCTCAAACATCTTCACTCGTCTTTAGAAAAAATTTAAAGTTGATATTCAGTGTTCTTTTAACTAAAAGTGAAAAATCATTTAAGTCTTTATTCTTGAAAATATCAAGGTCTGTCAAAGTGCTAGTTGTACTATATAACTCTATGTGAGCTTGATATAATAAAGTTATCATAGTTTGAGCCCAGATATTCTTAATATTATTATATGGTAATTTATCAATACTAGAATTAAGTTCAAAAATAAAAAAACTGATAAGATCGATCTTTGTTTTATCTATTATGTCATCATCATCAATTATACTTTCAAGAGTTTTTAAATTTAAAAATGAGTTTTTAATTACAGTGTATCTAATTTGAGATTCTTTGTAATTAGTGATTATAGATTTAGGTTTTAAAAGAAAGTCATATTTTGAGGTGAAAAGTTCAGAGTGTGGTTTCTTAATATACTGCCTAAAAAAGTAATTTTCAATTTCATATTTTAAATCAAATACAAATCGCATTTTTTGATATGTTTCTAATTGTGAAAATTGAGATTTATCTTTGTATTCCTGTTCATAGATTTTATATAATTTTTCTTTATCTATAAATAACTTTCCCTTTGTAGAAAGCGAAATGCTCTTAGGCTCAATCTTTGTATCATAAACAGCTAGTGGTGTAGGAATTAGATTTGGATTGATAGGTATTTGTCTTAAGATAACCCCTCTTTTTATAATTTTGTCTCCAGTTTGAAATATGATTTTATTAAAAGCTAGTAAGAAACTATGTTGTGTTTCCTTGAAGTGATTTTCTAATTGTTTTAAGAAGCTAGACCAGAAAAAAATTAGTTCTGAGTTTGTTTCAGCAAGATCCTCTATATTTTTAATAAATATCTTTGTATACTCATCTTCCTCTAAGTCTTTGCTTTTTTTAAAAAGCTCATCTACTGAATCTATAATTTTTTGATATTTTGGATATGTTAGTTTTTGGAAAACTTCTTTTATATGTTCACTTTGATACATCTTGTGTTAATAAAAATTTAGTAATAATAACATTTTTATAGAATAGATACTATATTTCTTTGTGTTTTAGTCTTGAATTTTTTTTAAATAATAGATATATTAGTCACTTAAGGCGATGTAGCTCAGGTGGTTAGAGCGCAGAACTCATAATTCTGAGGTCCCAGGTTCAAGTCCCGGCATCGCTACTCTTATAAAAAAATTAAATCGATATCAAATAAGAATCTTTTTTTAAAAACATATATCTGATTTTTATTAAAATAGAATTTTTCAAAAATATTTTTGATTAACATATCGTTTGTTAATATAATGTTTTATGAATGAAAAATTAGCCCAAAGACAAGATTTTATAGCCACTAGAAAAACCTACTTTAGTAGGCCTTCAGGGATAAAGATTGTTCCAGATAATTATCCAGAGTTATTAAAATATAATAGTTTTATGGCTCGAATCAAACGAGAGAGAAATAATAAAACAATTAAAAGAGCTTATAAAAAAGATAGAGGGACTGAAGTTGAAGAAATTATTTTTAATCTTTTATCTATGTCTTATAATATAACGGGTTCTAATATTAGTTATCAAGAACCTGTTAAGAATCGATTTCATAAAGAAAGATTTATCGAAACAGATGGTATTGTAGGTTCAAGAACTAAACCAGATTTTTTTATCGAAACAAAGTCAATTTCTCTTCAAATTTTAAATGAAGAAAATTTTAATTCTTTAAAAAGTCCTGTTAGAAAAGCTAGAAAACAGATTAACAAAATAGGAGCTCTTCTTATTAGTTTAAATCCTAATGTTCGTGGGGGAGTAATAGCAGTCTTTGAACATGAAAAAGCTTTTAATAATCTTCCAAATTATCTTGAATATTTAAATCCAATAATGATTTGTAAAGAGGATCTTTCAAAAGAGCGTCTACCTAATATAATAGCTAATGGCTTTAATACAAACCTTTTACCGTTTTTTGCAATATTTGCAGGTCATCTAGAAGCAGAGATAACTGTAAAACTTCAAGATAAGAAAACTCCTCCTACTAAGGTTGGAGAATCTGTTTGGGATCCATTAAATGATATTGTCATAGAATCTTAAATTTTTTAGTTATTGAGTAAGTAGCATTTGAAGTGTTAGGTAAGAGACTCTAATGGGTTTTTAAGGTTTTAGATTTTTATATAATAAAAAAACCTAGTAATTAAAATAATTACTAGGTTTTAAATAAATAATTAAAATTAATTAATTATGAAAGTGAAACACCTAATGCTCTAACAGTTTCAGCATTTAAGTAGTTGTCAACAGGTAAGTTGTTTTTTTGTTGGAATTCATTGATTGCTCTCATAGTTCCAGTTCCAACTTCACCATCAACAGATACATTGTAACCTTTATTTCTTAAAGCTTCTTGTATTTGTTTGATTTTACTTGGTGTAGTGTTAGTTTTACAAAGAATAGATCTCCATTCAACTCTTCCTTCAGACACTTTAGTTGTTTTAGTAACAGTTTTGTACTTAGCAGGAATCTGAGTTACTTTCTCAGAACCAGGAGTAGCTATTTCTTTAACTTTTACATACTCATATTTAGCAGGTACAGGAACTTGTCTTGTAGTTGCAGGAGTAGCGATTACTTTCTTTCTTACTGTTTGAAACTTAGCAGGAATAGTAACACTTTTAGTTGAAGCAGGGTTTACTAAAACTTGTTTTGTAATAGTTTTGTATGTTGCTGGAACATCAACTAAACACATAATTTCACCAGTTTCTTGATCTAATTTAGTAGTAGTATTCATACCATCTTGACCAATAGCGCCAGAACCTTTTTTCCAAGCTCTGTGTGCAGGTTTATTAATAACTTTTTCAGTTACAGTTTTGTAAGATGCAGGAACAGTTTTAATTTGAGTTCTTGCTGGTGTTACTTCAACTTTTTCTTCAACCCACTTGTATGTTGCAGGAACAACTTCAATTCTTGAAGAAGCTTCTTGAACAGCAACTTTTTTAGTTACAGTTTTATACTTAGCTGGAATAGGAGTAATGCTTGTTGAAGCATCCTTTACTAAAACTTTTTCTTGAGTAGTACTGTACTGTGGTTTAGTAATAACTTTTGCAAAACACTCACCAGGATTAGCACTTGGTGGGAACGCGTTGTTGTTATTAATGTTATCAAAGCTTAATGAAGCTTTTTTTGTGCTTGGTACTGTTTTTTGAATTTTAGCAGAATTCCATTGCTTAGTTGGTTTAGCAGCTCTATTACAGCTACCTGAACCTGAACAAGCAGAAAGGAAAACTAATAAAAGTAATGTTAAAAATATGTTCTTTTTCATATTAACCTCTTTAATTTTTCTAGAAATCTATAATATATTTTTACAAAAAACAATTAAAATTGATAAAATTAAGTTTAGATTGTACTTTTTACTTGTATATCTTTAGGCTTTTTGACATATACCTTAGTAATCTAGGTAACTTAACATTAATTTTAGCATATTGAAAAATATCCAAATAGTCTGATAAATTTAGTTAATTATTTATAAGGAAAAACTATGAGTATTAATTTATTAGATTTAGTTTTAAAAACAGCAGGTAAAAAGTTTATTCCACAACTTAGTTCTTTATTAGGTGAATCAGAAGATAATTTAAATTCTTCTATTAAACCTTTAATTGGAACATTGTTAGGTGGAGTTATGAACAAAGCTTCTGATGAAAAAGGTGCAGGAGAATTGTTAAATTTTATTACTGAAAAAGGTTTAGCTAAAGATGATCTTCTTTCAAATTTTTCTGGGGTTCTTAAAAATTCCGCGCAAGGATTAGAAGACTCTGGTGCTGGGGTTTTAGATTTTATTTTTGGAAAAGATAAAATTGGTGGAGTTATGAGTATGCTCTCTTCAACAACATCTTTAAAAAGTTCTGTTGTACCTAAGGTCTTAAAAATGATTTCTCCATTAGTACTAGGAACAGTTGGAAAGTATATTAAGTCAGAAGGTTTAAAACCAGCTGGGATTTTATCGTTGTTTAAAAATCAAAAATCTTTGCTTTCAGGTGTTATTCCTGACATAGCTAAACTAGGAGCATTATCTGGTGGGGCTGCAAGTATTGTTGATTCAATTAATAAGAAAGATAATACAGGTGGCTCTTGCGCAACAGGTGCAGGGTCTTGTTCTACCACAGCAGCTTCAGGTGGAAAAAAGAAAAAAGGGATTTTTGGATTTCTTCTACCATTATTAGTATTCTTATTTTTACTTTCATTTTTAAGAGGGTGTTTAAATGGGGAAGCTGGAGATGGTGCAGTCGGTACTGATAATGATAATGTTAATTCTGTAATTGAAGAAACAATTGATAGTTCAAAAAAAGGCTTAAATAATTTAGCTGATGATTCAGAAAATGCTTTAAAGGGGACTTTAAGCAGCGCTTCTGGTTTAGTTAAAGGTGCTCTTGATAAAACAGCAGAGATTGCTGATAAAGCAGGAGATTTAGCTGGGAATACTTTAGAATCTGGTGCTAATATTGTTAAAGATGCTGGAGCAGTTGTTGGGGATACAATTGATTCTGGTGCTAATATTGTTAAAGATGCTGGAGCAGTTGTTGGGGATACAATTGATTCTGGAGCTAATATTGTTAAAGATGCTGGAGCAGCTGTTGGGGATACAATTGATGCTGGTACAAATCTTGCTAATAATGCTATTAATGCTGGTGCAAGTATTGCAAATGAGGCTATTGATTCAGGAACTAATGCTGTTAAAAGCCTTACTTCTTTAAAACTTCCTGGTTTAGATTCAGGGATTGAAGTTACCGCTGGGTCTTTTGAAGATGAGTTTGCAAAATATTTAGCTGCAAAAAACTATGATAAAAATAAGAAATTTGTTTTTGATAATTTAGTTTTTAACACTGGTTCTGCTCAGGTAAAAGATTCAAGTATGGTTCAGTTAAATAACTTAGCTAAGATATTACAAGCATATCCTAATGTAAAAGTTAATGTTGAAGGACATACTGATAATGTTGGAAATTATGAAAGTAATAAGACTTTATCAAATAGTAGAGCAAATACAGTTAAAAATGTGTTGGCAGATTTAGGTGTAGATATGAACAGAATCACAAGTATAGGATTTGGTTCAGATCAACCTATTGCTGATAATAATACAGATACAGGAAGGGCTGCTAATAGAAGAGTTAGTCTTTCAGTTGAGTAGTAATTTAATATTGTGCTATCCTAAGTATCATTATTTAGGATAGCATATGAACCCAGAACGCAATCTAAATTCTATACATTCATAGCTAATTGCTTTAGCGCTCGATAAATTATTAAAAAATTTTTATAATCATAAAATAGAAAAGCATCAAAGGCTTACAGGTTCTAAGAACCGTTTTCAAGATAATTCAATCTCAATCGATGTATCTTCTGAAAAATATTTAATAAATTATTTTGATAAATTTAAATCTAAAATTTATTCTGAAGAATTTGGTGAATTGGAATATAATCAAAATCTTAAAATCTCAGGCTATTCTGTTTTTATGGATGGTTTAGATGGAAGTTCTAATTTTGTAAAAAATGGTGCCCAGTCAGTAGCTGGGACTATGTTCTCAGTTTATAAAGGCGATAATCCAACCTTTAATGATTGTATAGCTTGTTGTATTGTTCAATATTTAATTGGAAGAGCTACTGTTTTTATTTTTAATAATGAAACAAATCTCTTAGAAGATAGAAGTTGTCAATTTTCTGATAATAAAAACGGGTTTGAAATTCCAGAGTCTGATATCTATCTTGATAAGCATTTTGATACAAATAAAAAGTTTTTTAGTTCATATTTAGAAAATTCTCTTTATTTAGGAGCTTCAGCTCATTATTATGCAGATATTCTCTGTGGTAGGTCTTCTTTGGTTTTAGAATGTACTAGGAAAAAGAATTTAGAAATGATTTCTGTTATTCCAGCCGCTTTAAGTGTAGGGATAAAGATTTTTGATAAAGATTTTAAAGAAGTAAAAGGGACTGATTCTGTATTAGATTTTTATAATCAAGAAGATTTGATTCCGTATATGTTTGTTGCAAATACTAGTAATCAACAAGAGCTGATTAATAATTTAAAACTATGATTTTAAAGAGTTAAGCTTAGGATCTTTTTCTTTTTGTTGCGTCAAGAATTTTCTTTCTAAGTCTTACATTTAAAGGAGTGACTTCTACAAGTTCATCATCTTTGATAAATTCTAAAGCTCTTTCAATTGTCATTGGAGATATCGGGGTTAAGATAAGTGATTCATCTTTTCCAGAAGCTCTCATGTTTGAAAGTTTTTTAGTTTTAGTAGGATTAACGTTTAAATCTTGAGCTCTTGAGTTTTCTCCAATAATCATTCCTTCATAGACAGGATCATTGTGTGTTACAAACAATTTTCCTCTTTGCTCTAGGTTAAATAGTCCAAATGTAATCGCATTACCTTGTCTATCAGATACAAGTGAGCCACTTATTCTACTATCAAAATCTCCTCTATACTCTTCATATGAAGCTAAATATGAACTTAATATCCCAGTACCCTTAGTGTCAGTTAAAAATTGATTTCTATAGCCTACTAAGCCTCTTGATGGGATACTAAATTCTACTCTAATCCTACCACTTCCATGATTGATTAAGTTTGTCATTTTACCTTTTCTTGTAGAAAGTTTTTCAGAAATAATACCAAGGTGATCCTCATTACAATCAACAAATACATGTTCAATAGGTTCAAGCTTTTTACCATTTTCTTCTTTAAGAATAACTTCTGGTCTTCCAACAGATAACTCAAAGCCTTCTCTTCTCATTGTTTCAATTAAGATTGCTAGTTGAAATTCTCCACGTCCTTTAACCATAAAAGATTCATCAGGTAATGCTTCAATTTTAATACCTACGTTGTATAAGGTTTCTTTTTTTAATCTTGCTGCAATTTTTTGACTTTGAACAAGATCGCCTTCTTTTCCTGCAAATGGAGAAGTGTTCACGCTAAAACGCATTGAGATTGTTGGAGGTTCTACTTCTATTCTAGGAAGTGCCTTTGGGGAATCTAAACTTGTGATTGTGTCGCCAATTTCAACAGAATCCATTCCTGCGATAATAATAATATTTCCAGCTTCTGTTTCTTCAATTGGAACTATATTTACACCATCATAGCTTTGAATTTTTACAACTTTTAACTTTGTCTCAGCAGAGTCTTTATCTATTTTAACAAGTTGTTGATTTGCTAAAGTTTTCCCATGCATTACTTTTCCAATTGCAAGTTGTCCTAAATAATCAGAATAAGAAATGTTAGCAACAAGCATTTGAAATGGTTCTTCAGGGTCATGTGAAGGTCCAGGGATTGTTTTTTTGATTTCAGCAAATAAAGGTTTTAAATCTGTATTTGGGTCTTCCATTGAAGTTTTAGCTATACCGTCTTTTGCAATTAAGTATAAAACTGGAAATTCAATTTGATGATCTTTTGCATCTAGATCAAAAAATAAATCATAAATTTCGTTTAATACTTCTTCAGCTCTTTGATCGCTTCTATCAATTTTATTAATACAAACTATTATTTTTAAATTTAATTCTAAAGCTTTTTGAAGTACAAATCTTGATTGAGGAAGAGGGCCTTCTGCTGCATCTACTAAAAGAATTGCACCATCAACCATCATCAAGGCTCTTTCTACTTCACCGCCAAAATCCGCATGGCCTGGAGTATCTAGGATGTTGTATTTAATTCCGTCATAGATAGTAGAACAGTTTTTAGCAGTAATTGTAATTCCTCTTTCTTTTTCTATGTCGCCAGAGTCCATAACTCTGTCATCATCGGCGATTTTTCGAGTTTCAAATTCACCTTGTTTAATTAAGTGATCAACTAAAGTTGTTTTCCCATGATCAACGTGGGCAATTATTGCGATATTTCTGATGTTTTCATTTATTACTGTTGGCATATTATTTCTATTAAATTCGTAAAAGTTATAAGCTAAAATTAGTATTAAAGATAGGGGTTTATCTAAAAAACTTAATTACTATTCTAAATAGGACGTCAATTATTAACCATTTTTATTAGAATCAATTAAACTCAAAAATAGAGAAAGAGGTTGATTTGAATTGATATTAGAAGAATTAAAATTTAAAAAGCCTGAAAGGCTTGATATATCTAAGTTTTTAGAGTTTTTAGATAAAGCCTCAAATATAGAGTTTGATATCATTTAAAAGTAACTTTTTTAATTATATCCTCTGATGTTCCTGTTTTTTTAGATATTTGTTTAGCTATTTTGCGACTTTTTTATTTTGAATCAAAAAGATTTTAAAGAATTTTAATGCCGTCAGATTTTCTTGGTTTAAATTGATGTTTTTTTGGTTATATAAGATATTGGGCCTTGAGAATTGTTTTGAATTAACTTAGTAAGCTTTGACATTGGCTAGGGTTTCTTACTTGCCCCTTGAAAGCATATGAGGAACTACTTGTCTTAATACAGATTTGTAAGTGGGTTTTTAATTCCAACTAGCTAGAAATAGTGTCAACTAAGGCACTATTTCCAGCAGATACTAATGTTTAAATAAATTAATTAGGAATTTATCTTAAAACAAATGTAACTTTTAGAACGACTCTAAACTCAGTTACTTTGCCAGATTCTACTACAACATTTTGATCTTTAACCCAAGCTGATTTAACATTATCAAGAGTTTTTGAAGCTCTTTCGATTCCAGTTGATATAGCATCTTCAAAACTTGTTGGTGATGAACAGATAATTTCTGTAACTTTTGCAATTGTCATAATAGTCTCCTTTTAAATTATAGGTAATTATCAATCATTTATTAAGATGTTTCAAGTATGAAAATTAGACTTGAAACTGACCATCTTTGTATATAATTTTAGTTGATCCATCTGCTAAATGCGCTGTAACAGTTCTATTTGTTGTAGCTATGATATCAGTATGGATAACAGAGTTATTGTATCCTAAATTTTCCCAGTCTTTATCAGTTAAAGAATCTTCATCTCCAGGGTAAGATTCAGTATAAGCATTTCCAATTGCTAAATGAGTATTCCCAAATTCTCCGCCTGTGTTTTCATCATATAAAGTTTCTCCCATTAGTCTTTTTATTCGTGACATTCTTGAATCTGTAAGTGAATACTCTCCAATCATATCAGCGTTTTTAACAGATATCATTTCTTTTAAAAACTCCTCACCTTCAGAAGCTGTTGCGTTAATAATTTTTCCATCTTTAAACTCTAGTCTAATATCAGTCATTTTATTACCAGTTCTAAAAAGAGGGTAGTTAAAGTAAATCTTTCCTTCTGTTCCCCTGCAATCAGGAGAGATGAAAATTTCATAAGAAGGTATGTTGTGACCAGAACCTCCTAGCCATTTTCTACTTGGTCCAATTTTTATCCATAAATCAGTTTCCTCAGCTTCAATGTGAAGTTTATCTATTTCTAAATTGTTTAGTTTATCTTTAATCTCATCAATTTGTACCATAAGAGTTTTCCATTCTTGAACTGGATCATCTTCATTTAAGTAACAAGCATTTATTATTTCATCCCAATACTCTTCAGGGCTCATACCAACTTCAGTTGCCATATGATCAGTTCCGTATAAACAAAGTGTCCAGGAAAATAATCCTTTTTTTTCTCTATCTTTTCTTATGTTGTAAAAAGGTTCATAAGCTTTTTGTCTTGTCATAATTTTTTTTGGATCGATATCTTTTAATTCATATTTATCAGTTTCTGCAATTAAGTGAATATTACAATCTGCATCTAAGATAGAACCTTCTGTAAAATGTTTTGGAAAGCTTTTTAATTGTTCATCACTTGCTAGTTCATAAAATATTTTAGAAAAATTATCAGGGTACATCTGAACTATAGGAATTGCTCCTGCTTTTAAAACTGCTATGTAAACTTCTTTAATTAATGGTTTGCTGCACTCTGGTGCTTTAATAAAACATCTTTGACTTGGTTTAATTCCAGAGCAGCTATTTAAAGCAAAGTTAACTAAAACGTTTGCATATTTTTCTAAGATCTCTTTTTTTGGTACGTAATTATTATTCATAGCTTTAAATTATCTTAAAATTATAGTTTTGAAAATATTAAATTTTAGTTTGATTAAGCTCTAAATCTTGATATTATATTGAATATGTTTCAATTAATAGATGAAAATGTAATAAGAGGGTACAATTTGCCAGGTGCTCAAAATATACAAAATAGAACAATAGATTATGTTAGTTTTCTTTGTGGTTTGCAACAAGTTCTTAAAGGTTTAGATAAGGGAAAAGTTATTTTAGCACCGATTGGTTCTCAGTTATCAGGATTAACTATTAAAAGAGATGATACTTTTGATATTGATAACTTAAAAGTAAAAGAGTCTTCGAGTGATCAATTGAAAAATGAATTTGGAGTTGAAGATCTTAGCCAAGTTTTAGGATCAGATTTTGATTATATTGCTATTTTTAACGGAGAAGTTGCAAATGTTAATTTTTTAAATGATTTAAGTAAGATAGTTTCAGCTTATTCATTAGAAGAGTTTGGTGTTTTAGCAAATTCTCCAATTGTTAATGGTATAGATTATTATTTGACTAATATTAATTCTGAAAGAAGTTCATATTATCACGTAGCTAGTAATTTATTATATCCATTTATAGGGGATAGGTCTTTATATAATAATATTAGAAAAGCGCTTCAAGTTAGACAAAATAAAGAAGATGGAGGAGAAACTAAAATTGGGGTTGATAATTTTCGAAAAACAATTGATACCTGTTGTTACATGGAGCTTGGAGGGGTTACTTTTGATTATGATAAAGATGGAAAACATAAGGTAAATCAAAAAAGTTTAGAAAATAATTTTTCAAAAACTTTTGATAAAATTATTACAAGATTAGGTTTTATTAAAGAAGATGGAGAACCAGATTTAGATAAGTTTACAGATCTTTGTTATCAACGCCGAGCTTTCCGGGTTAGGAAAGCTGAAGAGTTGTTTTATGGTTAAGTTGTTACTCTTCTAATAAATGAAGAACTAAAGCTTGGATCGATATACTTTTCAAATTCACTAAAGCTAGGATAGCTTTTATGAAAAGATTCTAAAGACATATGGTTATCTTTAGCTGGGTATAATTTACCCCCAGCTTCAAGTGTTATTTTATCTAAAGTTTTTAATAGACTTAAAGTTTTTTCTCCTAGATTTGGGAAATCTAAAGCAAGAGTAATTCCTGGCCTTGGAAAAGAGAGCATACCTTTTGATTTTTTTTCGCCAAAAACTTTTAAAACAGCTAAAAAAGAAGCTTGTTTAGATTTTTTAATTACTGAAAATAATTCATTAAAAGCATCTAAGCTTGATTCATAAGGGATTATTGATTGATGTTGATAAAATCCAGCTTTCCCATAAATTCTATTCCAATTATTAATAGAATCTAAAGGGTAAAAAAATGTATCATAATTATTTTTATGATTGTATTTATTTTTAAGAAGTTTTCCATAATATAAATGATTAAAAACTTTTGTAGTAATAGGATTTAATGATCTTTTAGGAAAGTTAAATGGGATCGTTATTTTTCTTTTTTTGCTTAAAGAAAAGTTCTGGTCTTTTGCAAAGTTTCCTCTCATAAAGATTCCTCTAATCTCTTTTGCATTTATGCAATCAACCCAGGAAACAGTATATTTAAAATCTTTATCGGACTCTTTTGTTAAATCTAAAAACTCTTGCAGAGAGTGGAATTTTATTAAGTCTTCAATTATCTGAGAAGATTCAATTTTTATTAATTTAAATTTTGCTTTTAAAATTAATCCTGTTAATCCTAAGCCTCCAATAGTTGCATAGAAAAGCTCTTTATTTTCTTTCCCAGAGCATTCAACTATTCCATTTGAAGTTAAAAGAGTTAAAGATAAAACATGATTTCCAAAAGTTGCAGCGCTGTGGTGGTTTTTGCCGTGGATATCATTTGCAATAGCACCTCCAAGAGTAATAAATTTAGTTCCAGGAGTTACAGGAATAAAAAGTCCAGAAGGGATAATAAGATTTAAAATTTGCTCAAAAGAGGTTCCAGATTCAGCTTCAAGGGTTTGGTTTTCAATATTAAAGTTTATAAAACGATTTAGATATTTTGTTGATATTATGTTTCCATTGTCGTTAAGACAGCTATCGCCATAACTTCTAGCAAGACCCTGTGCTAAAGTATTGCTTTTTAATTTAATATCATTAAGAAATGCAGGATATGTAAAATTAGAGCTGTAGTTATTTACAGCACCCCAAGAGTTACTCATCAGAGTTTAACAATTTATTAAATTCACCACTTTTAATCATTGGTTCTAAAGTTTTCCAACCTTGAATATGAGTTTTTCCTATAAAAAATTGCGGGACTACGTTTACATCTTTTTGCAGCGTTTCTTTTAAATCTTTATAGTTTTGATTATCTTCAAAGATATCCAATTCTTTATTATAAACTAATTCATATTTTGTGTATGGAATATTTTCTGAATCAAAATAATCCATAGCTTTATGACAAAGACTACAAACGCTTGCATAGTAAATTTTTATTTCTTTCATATTTATAACTTTAATTTATTTTTTAATTATTTTACTTAACACTATACCAGCTAATATAGTTTGTAAAATCGTTCCAAGAAGCCAGGCTAACGCTACAGTATAAGTCATTGGCATATAGGCGTAAAATGAAAATAGACAAATACCAACTAGTATTCCAACTAAAACTCCAAATCTTAAACCCTCTTTAATACCTCCGCCTTTATATCCAATTTTAAAAATAATTGTTAAAACAAAAGCATATACAAAAGTATTTATTAAAGTAAATGGAAGATACTTATTCATTTCTTCAACAGGTCTCCAAAGCTCGGCTGTTTCATTATAAGCGTTTGCTAAGATTTGTCCGTGGTAAATAAAATCAAATAACATAAATAAAACTGTTAGTGCGAACGAGCCTATTAAAATATTTTTAATTTTCATATATTATGCCTTTGTTATTGTATTTAAAATATCATTCTAATAAAGATTTTAAAAGTAATTATTAAAAAAGAAAAAAGTAGGTAAAATTAGTTAGTTAATCAAATATTTGTTATATAGCATCAAAATATAGTATAACAAGTTTTATGATACAAAATATTACTAATGATTCTCTTAAGTTAATTAAAGCTCCTAATTTACGCCATGCAGCTCTTGGGCTTATGGCGGTATCTTCAATGTTATTAAACATAGGCTGTGCTACTAATAGTGGGACTTTAGACCCTTTTAAATCTACTGCCGTATTGTCTAGTGGAGATAAGAATAGTTTTAGCTCATTAGAAATAACCCCATCAACAAGCAAGGATGAAGCTAATTTCAAAGTCTCCCCAAGTACAGATCTTAGTAGTGTTTCTACAGCGGTTAGAGGTAGTGCGACTATCTTTGGGTTTAGTTTAAAAGGGTCTAGTACAGTTAGAGGCTCAACTCCATTAGATAAATTTACTCGTCAAAGATAAGTTCTTTAGTTAAAATTCTAAAAGTATTAGTTGAGATTTTTTATCTTTTAATAGTTTGAGGAGTATATAAAATTAATCATCACTTCTTCCGCCTAAAAATAAAGGAAGAGCGTAATGTAGAAAATAAGCAAGAGTTGTAATAAAAGCTGCAACATAAGTTAAAGCTGCTGAATTTAAAACTTTATCAACCCCTTTTGCTTCATTAGGTGCTACCATAAAACTTTGATTTAAAATCTTCTTTGCTCTTCTTGTTGCATCAAACTCAACAGGCAAGGTAACTAAATTAAAAAGCATAATCATTCCCCAAGCTGCTGCCATAATTGTAAAAGCAGTTTTAGGAGCAAGAAATCCACCAAACATTCCAATAAGCGGAAGCCACATAACAACTTGGTTTGCAACTGAAGTTATGCCAACAGATGTCATTCTAATATGAAGAGGGAAGTATGATTTATTATGTTGTATCGCGTGACCGCACTCGTGAGCAGAAATTCCAGCAGCGGCAATACTATTTCCATGATAGTTATCTTCAGATAAAACTAATGTTTTAGTCATAGGATTATAATGATCTGAAAGCATTCCTTTTTGAACTTTGATTTTAACATCTGAAATGCCGCAGCTAAGTAATATTTTTTCAGCTACTTCTTTACCTGTTAAACCAGAAGCTATTGGGATTTGAGAATATTTTTTATAAGCACTTTTTACTTTAGCTTGTGCTAAAAATGATAATCCAAAAGTTGCAACTATTATTAACATAAACATATTATTTTTCCTTTTTATTTAATCTATTTATAAGCATATTTTTACAAATTTCAAGATATTTTAATAGTCTCTTTATTTAACAATTAAATTAATAATTTTAGAAGGTTTGTAAATAAATTTAACTACTTGCATATCCTTAGTATATTTTTGTACTTTTTCAAGTTCTAAAACAAGCTCTTTAGCCTTAGATTCATCTTCATCAGGTTTAAGGCTAATCTCATCTCTAATTTTACCGTTTACCTGAACTCCAATAGTAACTAATTGATCTATAATTAATTCAGGATTAAATTCTGGCCAGGTGGTTAAATGTACGCTATTTTTAGATTCATAGTTAGAAAACTTATTTGCTTTTTGCCAAAGTTCTTCTGCTGTAAAAACTGCAAAAGGAGAAATTAGCTGAATAAATGTTTTCCAAGTATCTACAGATATCTTATCAACTGCTTTTAAAACATTTTGAAATTTCATAAGTTCGGCAACTGCTACATTCATTTTTAAACTATCAAGCATCTGTGAAGAGTTTTTAATTGATTTATGAAGAGCTGTAATTGTTTCTTTAGTATCTGTAAAATCTTTATCAATTTTATCTTCAAGTTTATACATAGTATCAAGAAATTTTCTACAAGCTTTAACACCGTTCTCATTCCATTTAATTGTTCCCTCGTATGGGCCCATAAAGCAGATATGCATTCTTAAAGCATCAGCTCCATAAATATTAAGCATCTCATTTAAGTCAGCACCATTGTTTGTTGATTTAGATTGCTTTAATCCATCAGAACCTAAAAGTAGTCCACCCATAATTCTTTTTTGATAAGGCTCAGGAGTATTAACTAGTTTTTCATCGTATAGAAAGTTATGCCAAAATCTTGAATATAATAAATGAAGAGTTGTATGCTCAGAGCCACCAAAATAAATATCAACTGGCATCCAGTAATCTATTTTTTCTTTAGAACAAAATTCTTCGCTGTTTTTAGGATCTAAATATCTTAAATAATACCAACAAGAACCTGCCCAGTTAGGCATTGTGTTAGTTTCTCTAGTTGAACCATCTTTTAAATTAAACCAGTCCTTATCTCTAACTAATGGGGAACTTCCATCTGAAGGTGGGGTATAATCATCAATTTCTGGAAGTAGAAGAGGAAGAGAGTCAGAAACATTTGGGTCTTGTGTATGAACAATTGCTTCAATCTCACCATTAGGTTTATGAATAATTGGAATTGGCTCACCCCAGTATCTTTGTCTTGAAAATAACCAGTCTCTTAGTCTGTAAGTTGTCTCAATTTTTCCTAAATCGTTTTTAGAAATAAATTCATTTACAGCTTTAGATAACTCTGTTGTTGAGACAGATTCTTTAGTATTAGAAAAAAGCTTTTGACTATCTGTAGTAATTTTATGAACACCTTCTTTAATTGTTAAAGCTTCTGTTTCAATTTCTGAACTAAATAAATTATTATCGTTTGAAAAAATAGTTTGTGTAATTGAAGTTTTAAACTTTTTAGCAAATTCATAATCTCTTTGATCGTGTGCTGGGACTGCCATAATTGCGCCAGTTCCGTAGTCGATTAAAACATAATCAGAAATAAAAATAGGGATTTCTTTATTTGTAAAAGGATTAACAGCTTTTAATCCTTTAATCTTAATTCCTGTTTTTTCTTTTGCAGCTTCTCTTTCTCTTGTAGATTTATTTATTGACTTTTGAATGTACTGATCAATTTCCGTTTGGTTCTCTATTTTAGGATTGTCTTTTAAAATAGAGTGCTCTGGGGCTATGACCATAAAATCAACACCAAAAATAGTATCTGCCCTGGTTGTAAAGATTTCAAGTGTTTGATTGTCTGAAGTTTGAAATTTAATTCTTGATCCATTACTTTTTCCAATCCAATTTTGTTGTGCAAGCTTTACACTTAAAGGAAAATCAATATCTTCTAAACCATCAAGAAGTTTGTCAGCATATTCTGTTATTTTTAAAATCCATTGTTTAAGATTTTTTTTAGTTACTGGATGATCTCCTCTTTCAGAAATCTTATTTCCGTTTTCATCTTCTAAAACTTCTTCATTTGCTAAAACTGTTTTTAGCTCTTCACACCACCAAACTGGCTCTTCTCTGATTTCAGCAAGTCCTGCTTCAAAAAATCTTAAAAATATCCACTGCGTCCATTTGTAATATTGAGGAGAAGTAGTATTAATTACTCTTTCCCAATCAAAAGAAAACCCAGCATTTTCAAATGAAGACTTATAAGTTTGAATTGCTTTTTCAGTTGTGATCTTAGGATGAACTCCAGTTTTAACTGCATAATTTTCAGCAGGAAGTCCATAAGCATCCCAACCAATTGGAAAAAGTACATTGTAGCCTGACATTCTAAGTTTTCTTGAGTACACATCAGGTAAAGTGAAACGCATAAAATGACCCATATGAAGCCCTGCTCCTGAAGGGTATGGAAATTCAACTAAGATGTATTTTTTAGGTTTAGAGCTAAAATCAGTGGCTTTATAAATATTATCTTTTACCCAGATTTTTTTGTATTTATCTTCGATAGGTTTATGTTGATTTGTTTCCATAAGTTTTCTATATTAAAAGTATTATGTTAAACAATAAGTCTTTTTATATCAAGTTAGATATTCTCTTTAAATTTCTATTTATTGCTATTTTCTTTATTTCTTGTGGAGGAATTGCTGATAAATCAATTGATAGAACTGCTATTTCTTGCCAATCAATAGGTGCTAATCCTAAAGTAATTGGGGGAGAAGACTGTAAAGATGCAGATGACTCAGCTGTTGTTAGGATTGCAGGAACTTATACAGATGGAGATCAGATTTTTACAGCTTTTTTGTGTACAGGAACATTTATCTCTCAAACTACAGTTTTAACGGCTGCTCATTGCGTAGAGGATATTAGTATTGCTGATAATGCAATTGAGAATTTTATTATTGTTTACGGTCAAGGTGAGAACAAAAATTCTGTAAACGTTTCTAGTGTTAGTGTTAATCCAAATTATGTTTTTAATTCAGATATAGGAAGAAGTTTTAATGACTTAGCAATTTTAAAAATAGCTACTCCTGTAAGTTCTAAGATTCTTCCAGTTGTTAGAACTAATATTTTATCTGTGAATCAACAAGCTTTTCTTTTTGGGTATGGCTCAACAGGGCCTGAAAATATATCAGAAGAAGTTTTTAGAGATTTAAAAGCAGGGGAGACATCAATTCATACTTTGACAGATGATCACATATTTACTCTTTTTTCTGATCAAGATAACGATAATGTTTGCTCTGGAGATTCAGGAGGTCCATTGATTGTTAAAAATGGAGAGACTCCTGTGGTTGTTGGAGTTTTATCTGAAGGGAACACTATCGGGTGTGTTAAAGGTGACTTTAACTCTTATACAAATTTATTTAATGAAAGTATTATTGATTGGATGTTAGGTATTTCTCCTGATATCTTTTTTAATTCATAAAGAAAAATTATTGTGAGATATGCTGTTATTTCAGATATTCATGGAAATCTAGAAGCCTTAAATGCAGTACTGCTTGATATGAAATCTAAAAATATTGATAAGATAATTTGTATTGGAGATATCTCAAACGCTGGACCTTTTCCAAGGCAGTGTTTTGATTTAGTTTATAAAGTATCTGATTATTTAATAAGAGGAAATCATGAGCTTTATTCTCTTGGAGTTAGATCGGAAGACAATTCTGAATCTTCAGCAAGATGGTCATCTTTAAATTGGTGTAATGATGAACTTGGAAAAGAAAATATTAAAATTTTAAAAAATTTAAAAGACAATTTAGTTATTAAAGAACTTTCTGATATCGAATTTTTTCACGCAAGTCCTTTAACAGAGTTTAATGGTTTTAATACATATTCAGATAATTTTAAAATTAAAGAATTGTTAAAAGGTTTTGAAAGGAAATATTTAATTGCAGGTCACACTCACGAATCATTTATAAAAAAAGCTAAAAATACAACAATTGTAAATCCTGGTTCTGTTGGGATGTCTTTTAATGGAGTTAATGCTAATTATTTAATTATAGAAAAAACAGATGTATATAGCTTTAGTTTGCAAAGTGTTAGTTACGATTATAAAAAAGCTATTTATGATTATAAAGATACAATGGTTTTAAAAGATAAGGGGCATATTTCTAAAATATTTGCTTATCAATTAAGTGACACAGAGCCGATGGTGATGACTTTTATTAAAGAAGTACAAAAATACGCAAATGATAGAAATTTAAGTTATGATCAAGCTTATCTTGAATTTCCTTTTGATAAGTATTTTTCTTACGTTAGTGATTATTTAAATCAAATTTGGAATTAAAAATTAGCAGTTAATTCTTTTTTTATTTCTTTATTTTTAAATATAAATATTGGTAAACAAGAATTAAGTTTATAATTTTTAAAATTAATATCAGTATAAAGACAGCCTGCTTCTTCAACTATTAACTTAATTGGAGCGATATCCCAAATTCCTTGTTTGATTTTTTCAGTAGAGTTATCATGAAACACTAAGGCTGTTGAGTTGCTATCTAGCGTTCTTAAAGCTACTCCAGAATTCGGAGAACAAATTGTTGTTATTTGAGGTCCATTTTCAGAGAATAAAAAGTTATTAACTTTTTCATAGTTTTTAGAATTAAATTTCTTGTTCTGATAACAGTTTACAATAGCATGTGAATCTAGTATGGAATTATTAAAATTATTTTTAATTTTTTGCCCATTTTTAAAAGCGCCTTTATCTTTTACAGCATAATAGAAATCATCAGTAAATGGGAAAAAGACTATTGAATGTGTAATAACTCCAGCTTCAACTAAAGCTATCATAATTGATGGAATGTTTTTATCTAAACCGATACTAAAAGCTGAAGTTCCATCTAAAGGATCAATTATCCAAAAAGAGTCTTTATTGTTAAAATCAGCTTCATTTGCTAGCTCTTCAGAGATAATTTTATGCTCAAAATTTTCTTTAAAAAAGCTAACTAAATGCTTTTCAATTGCTATGTCTGCTTGAGTGCAGAAATCTTTTGAATCTTTAACAGATTTTTCTATATTTTTTGAAAGTTTCTCAATTATTGCTTTTGTTTTATAAACCGAATCAAAAATAGAAAAAAGTGTAGGACAAAAGTTTTTAATATGGTTTTCAGTTATACTTGTTTTTTTAGATATGATTTTCATTTTTGTAATATAGCTTATTTTTCTTTATTTGAAAGGATATAAAAAATAATAACGTAAATAAATGAGAAGATTAGAGAAAATTGAAAGAAACTTAAGTAGATATAAGGAATTTTTACTATTGAGCCTTGAAATAGTTCATAAACTATCCCAAGAAAACTAATAAAGTTAATTACTCCAAATAGAATTAATTCTATATTTTTAAAAAAATTAATTATAAATAAACTAACAAATATAATAGAAGAAATATTAGAAAGAAAATCTATATTTAAATAAATTAAAAATAAATAAATTAAGATATATAAAATATTTAAATAAACTTTCATTTCTAATTAAAAATTCCAAAAACTTCAATATGCTTTGTTTGAGGAAACATATCAAAAAAATAAAGTTTTGATAAACTGTAACCTTTATCTATTAAAATTTTTGCATCTCTTCCAAATGTTACAATATCACAACTTACATAATAAATATTAGGGTTAGTTTCTTTACTAATAGCATTGATAAGTTTTTTGGCGCCAGTTCTTGGAGGATCTAAGAGAATGTCAGAGTTAAAAGAATTCTTTTTAATCCATTCTTCAGTAGAAGCGTGAGTAAATTTAAGGTTCTTATATTTTTTATTTTCAATTGTATTCTTAGCTTTATTAATTAAAACTTTGTCTCTTTCAATTGCTGTAATTTTAATTTCAGGATTATCTTTTTTTAAGTTAAATGTTAAATTTCCAGACCCCGCGTAAAACTCAAAAAGCTCTTTGGAGTTTATCTCTGATTTTAAAACTTCTATCAAAGCAGAATTTGCTTTTATATTATTTTGTGAAAAGTGTCCTAAAGAATTAAGTTGGTTGTTTAAAGTTTTGTTGTTGTATTTTAATAAATAACTAGCAGTTCCATTTTTAATTTCAACTTCAACAACGTTAAAAGTTTCTTTATGCTTTTTTAAATTAAAATTAGGAATAAGATTATTAATCCTTTCATCTAAGATTTCACATTGTTTAATTGGGATATGTTCTTTGGTATTTTTTTTGAAAAATCCTAATTTATTGTTTTGAAAATGAAACTTAGCTTTGTTTCTATAGTTATAGTCAGGAAGATCTTTTGATTTATCAATTAATTCTTTTATTTCAATTTTATAATGATTAGAAAGAGTATGTTTAATTAGATCAATTTTCAACTCTCTTTGCTTGTTAATTTCAATATGCTGATAAGAACATCCACCGCAGGTTTTGAAATATTCGCATCTTGGTTCCACTCTACTTTCAGAATTCTCAAGTATGTTTAGGATTTGATTCGTCTCAATGTTTACTTCTGCTGTCTCTTTGGGAATGATATAGTCTACGAAGTGAAATTCTTTGCTCTGATCTATTGGATAGCAAATAGAGCTTCCTTTTGTAGTAATTGCTTTAGCTTTTAATGTTTTTTTCATTTTTTGAGTATAACTGTTTCTTTTAAGTAGTAAATATAATATTAAAAATTAATGTCATCTTTAATACTTTCAATCGATTCGCTGTCTTTATTCCTTTCATCAAGAGAGATTTTTAATAATCTTAAGCTATCTATATTTAAAAACGATAAAATTGGGATAGTTGGAGAAAATGGTTCTGGTAAATCTACTCTTTTAAAGTTAATCCTAAAACAGATTGAACCTGATTCAGGTAATATTATTTCTGATAGAGATTTAAAGATTGGTGTAAGTACTCAAGAAGATACATTTGATGGTTTTAAAACAATTAAAGATTATATAGAAAATTATCAAGATGTTGATAAAGAAGAGGTTTTAAGAAATAGGTATAAGTTTTTAGATATTTTTGGAATTGAAGATCTTGATGTTCAATTAGAATTGCTTTCTGGTGGTCAAAAGAAAAAGTTATCAATTATAAATGCTATTAGTATTAATCCTGAATTAATAATTCTTGATGAGCCAACAAATCATCTTGATTATAAATCAGTATCTTGGCTTGAGGATTATCTTATAAAGGTGAATACTCCTGTATTAGTAGTTTCTCATGATAGGTATTTTCTAAATAAAATTTCTACAAAAATTCTTGATATCTCAAAGATTTATGAATCAGGAGCAAATCTTTATGATGGAGGATTTGATCAGTTTAAAATCAAAAAGCAAGATTTAATTAAAAAACAACTTAATGATATTCAGATATTAAAAAATAAATTTAAGAACGAAAAAGATTGGATATCTAGAGCGCCAAAAGCTAGAGGGACTAAAGCAAATTTTAGAATTAAAGCTTTTGAAGAATTGGAAAGTCAATTGAGTATGCAGAAAAGTTTAATTACTAGAGAATCTAAAGTGGTTAATTTTCAAAGTACAAATAGACAGACAAAAGAATTAGTAAAAGCTATTAAGGTTTCTTTTTCTTATGATGAAGCAAATAAAATCTTGGAAGATTTTAACTTTGTCTTAAAACAAGGTGATGTAATTGGGGTTCTTGGCTATAATGGACAAGGTAAGACTACTTTATTAAATATTCTTTCCAAAAAACTAGAAGTGACAACTGGTAAATTAGTTCAAGCTGCTTTTCTTAAAGTTGTTTACTTTGATCAATTTAAAAAAGATTTAAGCAAGTATAAAACTTTAAAAGAGGCTTTAGCCGATGGAAATATGGAGGTTGTTTATCAAGGTAAGTCTTATCATATAATTTCTTGGGCAAGATTTTTTAATTTTAGTGTTGATGATTTAGAAAAAGATTTAAATAGTTTGTCTGGAGGAGAAAGAGCTAGAGTTCTATTATCAAAGTTACTTCTTCAAGAAGCAGATTTGTTAATACTTGACGAGCCTACAAACGATTTAGATATTCAAATGCTTGAAAAACTTGAGCAAATGATAATAAAGTTTACTGGCTCAATTGTTATAGTAAGTCACGACAGATATTTATTATCAGAGATCTGTACTAATTTTTTAGGATTTGATACTGAAAATAAATTAAATTCCTATGCTTCATTTGAACAATGGTTTCAGGTTGTTAATAAAAGTAAAAACTTAAATAAGGGTGTTAGCTCTAATAAAGGAAAAAAATCTTCTAAAGAAATATTTTTAAAAAATAAAGAATTAAACAGAATTGAAGGACGGATTTCTAAACTTGATAAGCATAAAGAAAAATTAGAAAAATTAATGGCAACTGATGATATTATCAATAATCAAGAGAAATATTCTGATTTACTTAAAGAATATCAAGAAATTAGTCCTAAATTAGATAAATTGATGAGTGATTGGGAAGAGTTAGCTAACGAATTAGAATAATCTCTATTGTACTTTTTTTTAATTAGTGATTAATTTGTTTAAACCATAAAGTTTATATTATGAAAATAAAAAATATATTAAGTTTAAGTATCTTATTATTGTCATCAGTTGCTATAGCTGAAGGGATAAAGTTAGATTCTGACTCAAAAAAAGTAAGTTATTCAATTGGAAAGCAAATTGCTTCAAGTTTTAAAGCTCAAGGAATTGAGTCTGAAATTGATTTAAATGTTTTAAAAACAGCTATCACAGATACCTTAGCTGACAAAAAACCATTATTAACAGATCAAGAAATTCAACAAGTAATGACAAGTTTCCAAGCAACAATGATGGAAAAAAAGAAAAAAGTTGCTGAAGCTAATTTAGTTACCTCAAAAGCTTTTTTAGATAAAAACAAAAAAGTAAAAGGTGTTATTACAACAGCTTCAGGTCTTCAGTATCAAGAACTTAAAAAAGGATCAGGAGAATCTCCAAAACCAACTGATACAGTTAAAGTACATTATAAAGGAACTTTAATTGATGGAACTCAGTTTGATAGTTCTTATGATAGAGGAGAACCTGCTACTTTTCCTTTAAATAGAGTAATTAAAGGATGGACTGAAGGTTTAGGCTTAATGAAAGTAGGTGGTAAGAATAAATTATTTATTTCACCTGATATGGCTTATGGGCCAGCTGATAGACCTGGAATACCAGGAAATTCTGCTTTAGTCTTTGAAGTTGAGTTAATTGAAATTATTAAACCAACTGCAAAAGAACCTGCTAAAAAGTAAAGTAGTATTTATTTTAAATCTTGATAGTTTGTTTACGATTATCAAGATTTAGGTACCGATGTTTAGATTCTTTAAAAAAGTTGATTACACAAAGAATATGCCCGTCCTTGATGGGCTTAGAGGCATCGCTATACTTTTTATTGTTTTTTTTCATACAATAAAATTTATTCCTAAAAGTAATTTTGAACATTATTATTTTAATTTTAATAGAGCTCTTTGGGTAGGGGTTGATCTTTTTTTTGTTTTATCTGGTTTTTTAATTACTGGAATTTTACTTGAAACTAAAAACAGAAAAAAATATTTTAAGAATTTTTATATGAAAAGATTCTTAAGAATCTTTCCATTATATTATTTATTTATAGTTTTTTCTATTTTTGTTTTACCACAATTATTTATAAGCTCAGATTTAAAAATTGATACAGCTTCTGCTTTAAATAATCAAGTCTGGTACTGGGCATATCTTTCAAACTTTTTAGGAATGAAAGAAGGTCTGACGCATATATTTTTAGGACCAACCTGGTCACTTGCAATTGAAGAACAGTTTTATTTGATCTGGCCAATATTTGTTTATTTATTAACAAAAAATAGATTATTAGTTACTTCAGTTGTTTTAATTATTCTAAGTAACTTGTTAAGATTATATTTGTATCATAAATCTGGATATTCTGACACAGCCATTTATGTTTTTACATTAACTAGACTTGATCCTCTGTTAATTGGTGCTGTGATCGCTGTTCTGATTAGAAAAGATTGTTTTATAAAATTATCAAAATATGCAGTTTTAGTTTTCTTTGTCTCTTTATACTTTTTAGTTCAAATGCATCTTGAAAATAATTATTTATATAAAAATAAAATAGATGTAATTAATTATGGATATCTCTTAATAGCTATCTGTTTTGGTTCTCTTTTATATATTTTACTATCCTTAAAAGAGAATAATATTATTAGTAAGATTTTTAGTTTAAAGTTTTTAAAGTTTTTTGGGAAATATTCTTACGCTTTATACTTATTTAATCAACCAATAGTTTTTATTGTAAAACATTATATTTTTGATCCAAAGAAAAACCAGAGTATTTTTGGAGAAAGACTTTTATCGCAATTTTGGTTTACTTTTTTAGTATTAAGTATCTCAGTTGTTTTATCGATTCTTAGTTGGAATTTGTTTGAAAAGCACTTTAATAGATTAAAAAAGAAATTTAATTAATTTTTACCTGCTATCCAAGAACCTGTCCAAGCTGCTTGAAAGTTAAAACCACCTGTTATCCCATCTATATTTAAAACTTCTCCTGCAAAAAATAGATTAGGTATTAATTTACTTTCAAAAGTTTTTAGGTTGATTTCTTTTAAACATACACCGCCAGAGGTTACAAACTCACTTTTAAAAATTCCCTTTCCTGATACTTGCATTTGATATTCAGTTAATTGAGTTATTAACTTTTGTATTCCTTTTTTTGAAATCTCTTGCCAAGTTTTTTCTTTATCAAAATTTAATAATATTAAATTTTCCCAAAACCTTTTAGGGAGTTCAAATAAAGGCTCTGATACTAATTTCTTTTTCTGATTTGATATTTTAAAATTAGAAAGGATATTAATTAAACTTTCTTTGTTTATTTGAGGAATAAAATTTAAAAATAATCTTGCTTGATAGTCTGATTCAAAAAGCTCAAGGGCTGCAAAAGCTGAAAGTTTAATTGTTGCAGGGCCAGATAAACCCCAGTGAGTTATTAAAACCGGACCAGATTGTTTAAAAGTTTTACTAGCTACTTTTAGCTTCAAATCTATATCTTGAAAACTAATACCTGAAATATCTTTAATTAACGGGTCTTTGATTTGAAAACTAAAAAGAGAGGGAACTAGTTTAATAATTTTATGCCCCATTTCACTTACTAAATCATAACTACTTTTAGTCCCGCCAGTTGTGATTATTAATTTATCATATATATGAAATTCTTTTTCATTATTAAAAAAAAGTTTAAATTTATTATTAGAATATTTAACTTTTGTAAGCTTTCTTTTAAAGTGTATTTTTACATTTAATTCTTTTGCTTTGTTTATTAAACAGTTTGCAATAGTCTCAGAATTATCTGTGGTTGGAAACATTCTATTATCTGGCTCTGTTTTTAATTCTATATTTTCATTTTGAAAAAAATTAATAGTATCAACTACAGAAAACTGATTAAAAGGGCTTATTAACTCCTTTGAGCCTCTAGGGTAGTTTTTAATAAGTTCTTTTATCTCAAGAGTGTTATTAGTTACATTACATCTACCGCCGCCTGATATTCTTAATTTTGCAAGAAGTTTGCTTGATGATTCAAATAAATCGATATTACTTTTAGGATTATGTAGTCCTGAGCTAATTGAGGAGAATAGTCCAGCAGCTCCGCCGCCAATTATTGCAATTTTTTTATATTTAGACATTTGTAGGTTATAGCTGAAATTACTGATTTAATAAACTCTTCAAGTTTTAATTTTATGGCTCAAAATGAAGATTCTATTAATTTTAAAATTTTTTCAGGTGAAGAACCTTGGGGGATCTCACATTCAAATGAAATTTTGTTATAACTATTATTAAGAGGTAGCTTTTTATAAAATATTTCTAATTGTCTTGTATAAATTTCTGGAACGTAGTTAAGGTTTGAAAAATTAAAAAATAAATTATTAAAATTAAATGTCCCTGAAATTTTTATATCTTGATTTGTCGCAAGGGTAGAAAAATAGTCATCAAAGGAAATAGGGGTTAGTGATGTGTCTTTTAATGTTAAACTATTATTTTTTTTAAGATGTTCATTAATTAATTTTTCAGCTTCATAATCAAGTTCAATATCATTCTCAATCATTTGCTCTCTTATTTTTTTAAATTCTTTATGACGTTTTAAATTATAAGAGAATCTAAAAGTTTGTAAATATTTATAGTATTTAGCTTCTAATAATAATTTTGGATCATCTTTAATTAATTGAAAACCATCTGCTAAGGAACTAGAGTCTTTTAATAATCCTAAAACTTTGTTAATAAAAGGGGAATCTGCAATGGTCAGATTTTGTTCTATTCTATTTAAAATATTTTGGCTGTTATATACTACCTGCATAAAGTCAAAGGTTCTATATTTTAAAAAATGAATCCCTTCATTACGTTCTTTAAAGCGATGAAAAGACAAGTCCTCTGCATCTTTGTTATTAAATTCACTATTCTCAATTATTTGATTATATTCTTTAAAATATTCTTTAGATATTTCAGGTTTTTTTTTGAATAGTCTATTAACTTCATTAAATACTTGTATTTCCTCATTGTCTACTTCAGATATAGCTATAATTAAATCTGCAAAGTCAGAATTAAAAGTTAATTTATCATCTAACTCTCCAGGTTCAGAAATAAAACTATCTAAGTTTCTGAGTTTGTTTTGTAAAATATTAAAGATAGTAACTTTCTCAGTATCTTCTGAATAACCATTATTTGGACTTGAAATAATTTTAAGTTCTATCTTTCTTTGAAGCAGCATACAAGCTTTAAATAATGATTCTGGCGAATGTATTTTAATTGTTTCTAAGATAGTAGAGGGGGGGGATGTTAGTTTAAAAGAAGGTGCAAGAACAAAAGCTGCAATAGATTGTAATATTTTACGTCTAGAAGTATTAAACATCCTTTATGTATAACATATTAACTTTACTAGTCAAAATGTTTTAATTAGTTGTGCATATACAATGAGGCTCAGGATCAATATCTTCAATAATCTTAAAATAACAATCAGAATTATCAGGAAAATCAACTTCAGTATAAAAAGTTTCAGACCCAGCTATTTCAGTTAAAGGTGTAAGTGAGATGTTATGATAATTTGTAAAACTATTTGTACTGCTAACTGCTAGATGAAAACTTTCTCCAGTATTAAGAGTGTTTATTACAGAGTTGTCAAAACTAAGAGTCGTAGTGCCAACTCCTACAACATCAGTTGTTTTATAGGTTCTATCCATTCTTTTAGTGCAATAAGGAATATCAATACTAGTACCAGTTTTAATTACAGGACCTGCTGTAAAATTAATACTAGCTTGGTCATCTCCAATAACTAATGATTGTTTATCATTTAATATAGAAGCGTTTAATGAATTGATATCGGAAATATTCCAGCATATCCAGAGCCGTTATAAATTGTAATACCATTATTTATTTCAGTACTTAAACTTTGTTTTTGATACATAGTTGAAGTATCATCTCTAAAGAGTCCAAAAATATAATTATGAAAAGCAGAAGCATCACTTGAAGCCTCCCAAATTTTAGTTCCAGAGCTATTTAAATAATCTCCTGCATCAGCGCCATCGTTTGTGTTTAAAGTAATTCCATATTTAATAGCTAAGTAAGATTCTATTTTTCTTATATCTATAAGTGTTAAAACCAAATCTTTTTATAAACTATCTCCGTCATCTCACCTTCAAAACCTATCTTATTATTGCCAGCATCAAATGTAGCTGACTCACTTCCATCTCCAATAAATGCAAATCTTGTAGTATTGGTTCCTAAGTCGATATTAAGATTATCTCTTGAGACTTCAAGCTCGATATCTCCATCAACTCTAATAATAGTATCATCTGCCACAGAATTAATATAAGCTCCTAATCCTATGTGAGGGATATCATCATTTATAACACTTGACCCATCATTGTCTCTAATCCCACCAGCTCTAAAAGAGAACCCTAATTTTCCAGGATCTGGCTGAGCGTAGATATTAAAATATTCACTTCTATCAAAATCTAAAAATGCCCAGTTAGAAGTCCAGGCACTAGCATTTTTCTTTGTTTTAAATACAACCCAAGTATAAACAGAATTAATATTTCTATCTGTATAAAAAAGAGTTTCTACAGCAAGTCTTGTGGGGATCCGGTTCCATCAAAAATGATTGCAGGATTAAAGTTAAAGTTTTTAGTAGGTGAAAAATATGCTGGTTGGTTTACTGGAGTGTCTTGGAAGCGTGATAGTTGTTTCCTGAATTGTCATCCTATTTTGTTATGGCGCATGAGTTGGTTGTACAGTTTGTTCTAGTATTTGCTTTATACCAAAGCTCAAACCCTGAAGATATGCACCTGGAGACTGCGCGAATAATATGTTGTTTATAAATAAAAAACAGAGTGTTTTTATATATGATTTAGTATCAAAATACATGTATATATTGTCGTTTAATTTATTGAAATACTTGAGTATTTAATAAAAGATAGTAATAACGAGCACTTAGCTAAGTGTTTTTAAATATTCTTATGTCTAGTTGCTATTGTAGATTTTCAAAAAGAGTTATATAAGTAAGATATTATAATTAAGGAACACACATGAAAGGTAAAGTAAAATGGTTTGATGAGCAAAAAGGATATGGCTTCATCGAACAAGAACAAGGTGAAGATTTATTTGTTCATCACACAAACTTACTATCAAATATTGCAGAAGGCGATTCTGTTGAATATGAAGTAGGAGAAGGAAAAAAAGGACCTTGCGCAGTTAATGTTAGCAGAGCCTAAAAAATTAAACACACAAATTTCAATTTCATTTTCAAATCAAAAATAAATTTTAATTAAATGTTACAAAATAAAAACATTATGAATTTCATAATGTTTTTATCTGATATTTCATTATTTTGGTTTTAAGCCTTTTAATTTAATTTAAAAGTTTTTATATTAAAATAATGAAATATTTTTTTATTATAAACTTACTGTTTATTTTTACCTCGTGTACTCAAATGAATCCAATTAAAGTTGAAAAAAACATAGATATCAATAAATTTATGGGAGACTGGTATGTAATAGCTTATACTCCATTTCTTATAGATAAAAATGCTTTTAATGGTGTTGAATCATATAAATTAAATCAAAAAGGTCAAATAGAAACTACTTATACTTTTAATAAAGATTCTTTTGATGGTGAAAAAAAGAAATATACTCCAAAAGGGTTTATTAAGAAAAATACAGGAAATGCTATTTGGAAAATGCAGTTCATTTTTCCATTCAAATCTGATTACCGAATTATGTTTGTTGACGAAGATTATCAAGATACAATAATTGCTAGGAATAAAAGAGATTTATTTTGGGTAATGTCTAAAAATAAGAACTTATCAAAAGAAAAAACAGATTTTTACCTAGGTATGTTAAAGGCAGAAGGGTATGAACTTAACAATTATCGATTAATGCCTCATAAATAAGCCCTTCTAGGTCTTGATTATCAATATAGTATCTATTATGTTGATTAAAATTTGTATTTGGAGCAAACACAATGGATTCAAAATCATTAGAATTAGAAGCAATAATAGAAATACCAAGAGGTTGTAGTAATAAGTATGAGCATGAAAAAGATCGAAACATTATTAAATTAGATCGAGTTCTGTATCCAGCTATGTATTATCCTACTGATTATGGATATTTTCCAAATACTTTAGCAAAAGATGGTGATCCACTTGATGCTTTAATTCTTGTCTCAAATCCATTAATACCTGGCTGTTATGTTGATGTTCGTCCAATTGGATGTCTTGATATGGAAGATGATCAAGGGATTGATGAAAAGGTTTTATGTGTTGCAACTAAAGATCCTATTTATAATGATTATCAAAGTCTTTCAGATGTATCAAAACACTTGTTAGTTCAAATTGAAGAATTCTTTAAAACTTATAAAAATATTGAGAAAAAAGAAACAATAATTAGAGGTTGGAAAGATACTGAATTTGCAATTAATATAATTAAAGAATATCAACTATAATTGATATTCTTTATTCAGTTAAAAGAACAAATGCCTCCTGGTTTTTGTTATTACAATTTTTAGCAAAGACTATATAAGCATCTATCTTGGATTCTATTTTTATATTCCCATCAAAACCAATTGTTTGATTTTTTTTTACTTTTTCAAAATCACTAAATTCTTTAATTAATGAAAAGTTATTTTTAGTTAAGTAACAAGAGTTGGCAATTAACTGTTTTGGCTTATTTTGATTTAGCTTTAAACCAAAGTTAGAGATCTTTTTAATCTGAAGAAATGTTTTTATTGCATTTAATGCAATATTTTTTGCATCTTTTGATTCGTGGTAACCGCATTCAATACAAAGTCCTTCTTTTTTCTGTTTATGCATATAATAATCAGTGCTTCCTTTATGAAATTCTTTTAAATTAACTATATTGTATTCGGTATTAAAATTATCAGATAAATTTATAGTTTCTTTTTCACAAATTGAAAAAATGGGTGATTCCTTTACAAAACTTGAGTGGATATCAAGAACAGAATCCACTTTATCTAATATTTTGGAAATTTGAATAGATCGATTTGATTCATAAGAATTGTCTTTAGAATCAATGAAACAGCGGTTTAAGTCTGTTTCATAAAATCGTTTATTTAGTAAAAATGCTTTTGGGTTTCCTAAAATAATATAAAGTTCCCCTGAAAGTATTTTAAAATTTTTCATAATCTCCCTTAAAGCAAAATAGCCACAAGGTTCATTTCCATGAATACAGATAAGTATTGCGCATTTATTTCCTTTAACTTCGGATTTAAATTTAATTAAATTTTGCATAGAATGCTCTCTGCTCATCTTCAATTTCTCCATTTTGTCTTGTTTGTTGTATGGTTTGTGTTACATCTAAAAGTTTAAAGTCAAACTTTTTGCAAGTATTAACCATTAATGATTCAGGGCTTGTTCTTAAAACAAAATTACTATATTTAGCTTTTAATGAAGCTTGGTTTACTAGTTCACTAAATAATTCTGAGCCAATTCCACATCCTCTAAACTCTTTAGTTACTCCAACTTCTGCAATATAAAATGAAGAGTCGGTATCTATCTCATCACTTAATAGTAAAATAGTATCTTTATTGTATTCTTCTAAAGGGATTCCAATTGCAAATGCAATTGCTTGATCCAAATTAGTTTTTAAGATAAAGATTGTATCATCTGATAGAAACTTTTTAAAAATATCTTCTAATTCATTTTCTGTAAACGACTCATAAAATGGTTTGCCTCCAAAGATGTCTTTATAAGCATTAAAAACAGAGTCTTTGTAGTATTTAAAATTATTATTATCAATAATTATAATTTCTTGTTCATTTCTTTTTGTTTGTTGTAAATTTTCCCACATATTATTCCTTATATAAATTAGTTTAAAACAGCAGCTTGGTTAATTAATAAAGAGCTATTAATTAACCGATTATATGGGGAGGGTGTATTTTGTTTATTATTGATTGGTAGCCTAAATTTCCATTTTTAAGCCAGTAAGAAATCCTAGCAATCGTTCTTGAACTTAAAGAGGTTTCTTTTTCAATTTTTTTATAAGTAATACCATCTGAAAGTAGGATAGCAGCGTAAAGCCTGTTTGATAATTCAGTAATTTCACTTTCAGTCATTAAGTCTCTTATAAAAGACTTCGATTCCTCAATAGAATCGATCTTTATAAAAGAGTTTAACAGTAAATTTATTTTTTTATCTTTATAATTCATACTTTATTCTAGTAAAGTACTTGATATTTAAATTTAAGTCAAATACTTTTTTAATAAAAACATCTTTACACTTGTTTATGACAGTAGTTGTGTTATAATTAGTATATGGAAAAAACAAAATTTACTATAGATCAACTTGAATCGTTGTCTGGACTAACTAAAAGAACTATTCGTTATTATATACAAAAAGAGCTTGTTCTCAGACCTGAAGGGGAAACTAAGAACTCTTATTATACTAGTGAACATTTAGATTCTTTAATCTCAGTTAAAAAATTAAGCTCAGCAGGGATTTCATTAAGTAAGATTAAAGAGATTCTTGATGGAGATAGTTATATCCCAAAAGAAGTGAAATTTAAAAAACAAGGTCAATTTAGCATTAAAAGTCATATTCATATTGATGAGGGTGTTGAGTTAGTAGTTGACTCTTCAGTCTCATCTTTAAGTGTTACTGAATTAAGATCACTAGTAAAAAAAATATTAAAACAAATAGGAGATAAGAATGGAAAATAGTTATAAGGGTGTACAATTTACTGCAGATTTAAAAGGCAGTATTCTTGAAGTTAATGCAAAGCAACAATTTATAAATAAAAGTAATAAAACAAAAGAAGTGGTTTATACGTTTCCGCTACCTGCTAAAGCTGAAGTTAGTTTTATGAACTTAAAAATTGGAGACAAAAGTTTATCTGGAAAAGTAATGAAGAAATCTGATGGTCAAATGGAGTATGTTGAGTCTTTGGAAAAAGGTGATCAGCCAGTGCTTTTAGAAAGAAATGGAAATTTATTTACTATTTCAATTGGAACAATAGGTTTCTTAGAAAAAGTAGAAATTGATATTAAGTTTTCAATGATTATTGATATTAGAAATAATAATTCTTCTAGAATCTCAATTCCAACAACTTATGGTGTAAGGTATGGAAATACAAATCTTGAGCCGTATGCTGATACTGGGCATGAATTTTTATCTGAATATAAATTTAACTTATCTTTAAGTTTAGATGACTTTTGGTCAAAAGCTAAATTAAATTGTAAAACACATAGTTTAATTAAATCTGAAAAAGGAATGTCATTTGAAATAAATGAGAGTGATATGGATTCTGATATAGTTATAAACATTTCTAATTTTAATTTTCAAGGAAGTGTTAATTATATTCAAGATTCTTCACAGGAGGTGCAAATGTTAATGCAGTTTCCTAGTATTGAAAACACTGAAAATGATTTAAAAGATATTCATTTTTTTGTTCCTAATATTGAAAACACTAAAAATGATTTAAAAGATATTCATTTTCTTTGTGATTGTTCTGGCTCAATGGCTGGAGAAAGAATTCAATCTGTAAAAGAAGCACTTTCTTATATTATTGCTAATTTAAATAAGGAAGATAAGGTTAATATTACTCTTTTTGGGTCAGATTCTAAGAAATTATTTGATAATAGTTTAAGTTTAAATGAAAAGAATTTAAATCATATACAAAATTCAATTAATAAAATAGATGCAGATTATGGAGGAACTGAAACAAAGCAGGCGATTGTTTCAACTTTAAAAGATAACCCAAAAGATATAGTTCTTTTTACAGATGGTGATATCTGGGACGAAGAAGGGCTAATAGATATAGTTCAAAAAACAGAATCTAGAATATTTGTTGTAGGAATTGGCTCTGCAATAAATCAAGGCGTTTTAGACCAGATTGCAGAAGTAACAGCTGCAAGTAGTCATTTTATTTCTAATATCTCAGGAATTGATTTAGTCTGTTCTGAGTTGTTGGATAATATAAATCAAGGGAGTTCTGTTATAAAAAATATTAATTTTTTTGGAGAAGACCCAATTTGGAGTTCATATATTCCTAAAAATATGCCAGCAGGAAGCTCTTTTGTTTGTAGTTTTGGGTTTAAAAATAAACCTAAGGTCCTTCCAGAAATAATATTAGGTATGGAAAAAGGGCTTAAAGTTAAAGACCTAGATACAAAATTAAAAATTAAAAGTCAGTTTGAAAATAACATAAACGTTTCAAAATTAATAAATTCATTAAGAATTAAGAATTTAAAAGAAAGTGATTTAAAACAAAGAATTGATTTAGCTTTAAAATATGAAATTTTAACTAGTGATACTTGTTTTTATCTTCTAAATGAAAGAGATGAAAAGTTAACTAATGGATCAATTGAGCAAGTTCCAAATATGCTTCCAAAAGATGCTGTTTTTTCTCAAGCTTTTCAACCTAATGATGTTATTATGCACAGTTATAGTCCAGAACCGTTTAAAGAATGTTTAGAAAGTAAAATTGAATTTAATGAGTTTGATTTAGATTTAGAATTGATGAGCTTTATCCAAAGTAAGGTTACTGATAAAGCATCTTTTAAGAAAATGGTTAAATCAAGAGAGTTTTTAAAACTGTTCAAAACTTATTTTAAAGAATATAATCAGGTACTTAACCAGTATTCACTTTCAGATTATAGCGCCTGGGCAATAATAATAAAATTAAATTTTAATAATATTAATCAAGTAATAGATGAAATTTTAACTTCTTTAGTTAATAAGGATATTTTAAATGATTTAAGTGATAAGACTGTTAATTATTAAAAAATATTTTTTAAGTGAAGCAGTTTAGTATTTAAACCTGATTAAGTTATATGAGTTTTAAAACTATAGCTAAAACAGGTTCTTTAGTCGTAATTGCAAATTTTGTTGCAAGTATTGATGCGTTTTATAATTTTAGCTTTTCTAACAACTCAGAACCTGACAAAGAGCTGGCTATTGATGATATCTCTAGTAATACCAATATTCAAAAAACAAGCCAAAAAGAATATGAAACTAGTCAAGGATTAATAGAATGTGGAATAAATTCTTTGGTTGCTCCTAAAAAAGAAACTGGAGTAGATTTTAAATTTATTATGTTACTTGAAGGGGTTGATTCAAAATTAGAGACAAAAGGATATGCAGTTAAGGGTTTTTCAAGTTCTGGGGTTACAATTGCTGGTGGAGTTGATTTAAAGGATAAATCAATAGAGTACTATAAAGATAATGCTAGGTTAGTTAAAGATGGATTATTATCAGAAAAAGAGTTTGATTATTTAATGAAAAAGCTTAGCCCTTTTTTTGGTCTCAAGGGAAATTCTGCTTTAAAAAAAGCAAGTCAGTTAAAAATTACAGATAAAGAGGCTTATGTTCTTAATCAAGGTGAAAAGAATTATCATATAAATAAAATATCAAGTTGGTACAGTAAGAATAATGTTGATAATATTCAATTTGGTGACCTTAGTTCTAATCTCCAAACAGTGCTAGTAAGTTTAACTTATAATATTGGCCCATCTTTTGGTTTAAACTCAAAGTCTTCAAATTATCATAAGGACTTAAGAAAGGCTATAAAATCAAATGATTTTCAAAAGCTAAAAAAATTATTATCAAATCCAAAAGAGAAATCTTCAGGCAAAAATAATAGAAGAAAAACAGAAGCTGCATACTTAAGTAAGAATGATAATAATATAATTGAATTTTTAGGGGAAAATTTTGATACTTTAAGCGAGGTTGCTAAGTACTATGAGACAACTGTTGTTAAGCTTAAAAGTGAGAACCCAGACTTAATACCTACAAAAGGCTTTCCAATAATAATTGATAGAAATAAACTTGTATATTCAGCAAAAGAAATAAATTTAAAGACGCAAGAAGAAGCAAATCGTTATGGATTGACTTTAGTTCATTTTGATTAATCTAGTTCAAAGTGAGCTTAATAAAGATAGTTATTATCGTTTATTAAAAAATAAAAGTCTTGACTCTTCATATTATTGAATTACTCTTAGATAATTAGATAATTAGATAATTAGATAATTAGATAATTAAATAATTAAATACAACTAAGGGTATGGATTATGAATCAATTAAGGCAAAGCTCATTTGTTACTAAAACTTTAAAAGAATCTAAATTAGATCAAAGTATTAATTCGCAGCTTCTAATAAGAGCAGGGTATATTAGACAGCTTATGGCAGGCGTTTATACTTATCTTCCTTTAGGGTATCGAGTTTTATCAAAAATTGAAGAATTAATTAGAAATGAAATGTCTAAGTTGAGTTCTCAAGAAGTTCTAATGCCGGCAATACATCCAAAACAAAATTGGGAAACTACAAATAGATGGGACTCTTTAGATGTTTTATTTAAAATTAAATCTCAAAGTAATAAAGAGTTTGCTTTAGGGCCAACACATGAAGAGATTGCAACTCCATTAATCGGTGAATTTATATCATCTTATAAAGATTTACCATTATCAATTTTTCAAATTCAAACTAAATTTCGTGATGAGCCTAGAGCTAAGTCAGGACTGTTTAGAGGGCGAGAGTTTCGAATGAAAGATTTATATTCATTTCATCTATCAGAAAATGACCTTAATGATTATTATCAAAAAGTTTTAAACTCATACCTAAACATTTTTAATAAGTGTGGATTAGCTGACTTAACATACTTAACAACTGCTTCAGGTGGGTCGTTCTCAAAATATTCTCATGAGTTCCAAACAGTATCAGGCGCTGGTGAAGATACTATTTATATTATTCCTGATACAAAAATAGCCGTAAATAAAGAAATTATTCAAGATCAGCTCGCATTAAAAGAATTACTTCCTAGTGGAGTAACTGTAAATGATTTAATAGAAAAAAAAGCAGTAGAAGTAGGGAATATATTTAAACTTAATACAAAATTTTCAGATGCTTTTAAACTAAATGCTGTAGGAAAGGATAATGATTCACTGCCAATTTTAATGGGATGTTATGGTTTAGGCCCAAGTAGGTTAATGGGTACGATTGTTGAGTCTTTTAATGATGAAAATGGTATTATCTGGCCAGAAGAGATTGCACCATATCAAGTTCATCTAATTTCTTTAGTTAAAACTGAAGATGAAATAGAAATAGCTGAAAAATTATATAATGATTTTAAGCTTCAAGATATTCAAGTCTTATATGATGATAGAAAGGGTGTTACGGCAGGTCAAAAGTTTGCTGAAAGTGATTTGATAGGAATTCCTAATAGGTTAGTAATTAGTTCTAGGTCTATAAAAAATGGAACTTTGGAATTGAAAAAAAGGTCTTCTAAAAAAACTACTGATTTGTCTTTTGAAAAGGTGATTGAATATTTTCTAAATTAACTTAGATATTTAATCAAAGTTATGTTATTTTAATAATTAAGTTTTTTTGAGGTATTACTACTATGAAATTTGATGCGGCTCCGCAATTTGAAGGAAACGATTTTAGAATTTATGAAATTGATAATCATATTCTAAGAGTACCTAAAAATGATTCTGCTAAAGATAAGTTAATTACTGAAACCGCACTTCTTGAAATTCTTAAAAAAGAATTAAATATCAAATTTCAAATCCCTGAATTTGAAATTGTAGATAATGGGTCTAGTGTTAAATATAAAAAAATTACTTGAATAGCTTTAGGACAAACAGAATTTTTAAAACTACCTTTGGATGTTCGAAAAGAGATTGCTAAAGATTTAGCTGCTTTTTTAAACCAATTACACTCATTAGATTTAAATTTATTTACAGAATTGGATGAACTATTTCCAAAAGATACTGATTACAAAAAAATATTTAAAAGTCAATTAGAAGATCTTGATTTAAAAAATTGTTCAGAAGATATCAAAAATGATATTAAGGAATATTTAAATAAACTATTTTTTGAATTTGAACCTCAAAAAATGGTATTAAGGCATGGTGATTTGTCTGCTGATAATTTTTTAATTGATGATAACTGTTTATCTGGTGTAATAGATTTTAGTGATTCTTTAGTTGGAGACCCATCTTTAGATTTTTCTGCTTTTGATAGAGAAATAGCAAGTTTAGTTTATGAAAATTATAATTTTAAAACGGTAGATTTTATAGAAAGAGCTGATTTTTTAAGAAAAAGAAGGTTTGTTTTTGGATATTTATACGGAAATTTGTCTGTAGAATTATTTAAAAAAGATTTTTATAGTTAAAGAATTAAACTGTTATGAAAATTTTACCTAAATCTTTAAAAAAGGTTCAAGAATAGGAACAGTTTGTCCATCTAGTTGTTATAATATTAAAAGAGATAAGGATCTGCTAAAAGATTTTATAAAAATTATGAAAGATAGGTTTTCTATTGAAGTTGTCTTATCAAAAAACTTTAAAAATAAAGATCAGTTTGGATTTTCAGCTGGCTCAATTAAAGAAAGATCTGATGATATAAATAATTTCTTTGAAGATAAATCTATTGATGCTATTTGGTGTTTAAAAGGTGGTGATACTTGTAATGAATTATTAAACTTTTTAGATTATAAAATTATTATTAAAAATCCTAAAATCTTTATTGGTTTATCTGATATATCTGTTCTCTTAAATGCAATTTATAAAAAAACAGGATTAATTACTTTTCATGGCTGGGACCCATTTAGTTCTTATAAAGATTGGAATATGGTAAGTGAGTATTCACTAAATGAATTTTCAAGAATTCTTATTAATGCTAAAATTGGAAAAGTCCCCGCTATCAAAGAAAGAAAAAATATAAGAGCTGGAAAAGCTGAAGGGGTTTTAATTAGTGGAAATATTAGATGTTTTTTAAAATTAGCTGGTACTGAATATATTCCTGATTTAGAAAATAAAATACTCCTTTTAGAAGGGCTGCATTCAGATTTAAAACTTGTAATTTATCATATTGAAAGACTTAAGCAACAACATAATTTTAACAAATTAAGAGGGATAATTGTTGGTCAGTATTATTCTTTTGATCATCAAGATCAGTTTGATGAATTAAACAATAAAGTATATTTTGAAGATGTGCTAAAGATTAAAACTAAAGAATATAATTTTCCTATTTTAAAAACTTATGATTTTGGCCATAGGTGTACAAATACTTTTTTACCAATTGGTTCTAAAGTTAAAATTGATTCGAGCTCTAAGGAAATAATTATTCTTAAACAAGTTCTTAATCGTTAACTTATATTTTTTTGTAAAAAGAATTATCTATTATTTATTTTTATCTCTACTTAGAGGCAAGTTATGTAAATCAGATACAGCCAAGTCCTCTGATAGTTGGATTTCTGAAATTTCCCTAGGCTTTTTGCTTCGGTTTTTTTCAACAACTAAACGCACTGCAGTTGCTTTTATTGGAGGAAATGAAATATCTTGTCGATCATCAGAATGAAATCGAGTATGATTATAATTTATTTCTAATCTGTCAGCTAAAGGTTTTATTCCTGAACGAATAAGAATCCAATCTCCATCAGGTTTTTTTATTTCAACTCTATATATTGGAGAGCTATAGTCTATCCAAAAAGTAATTTCCGAAAAAAGTTTAAAAAAGTTAACTTTAGATCTATCTATCCTGTTGAAAATA
>ENA-ORXR01000508-ORXR01000508.1-marine-metagenome-genome-assembly--contig:-NODE-508-length-52481-cov-5.380753_pt1 | contig 52481 bp, 41 predicted proteins | sample MGYA00237866_ERZ511479 | MGnify/ENA metagenome assembly ERZ511479
ACACTCCCGCGGGAGAGTAATTAAAAGAATAGCAGCCAAAGAGCTTACATTTAAAAACGTGCTCGCAACCAGCAACGGTCAAACGACATCAACTGAAGAGTACCAACCCTATTTTCCATGACCATATATCCGGGCATAAATAGCGACTATATGTAGAGCAGTAAATTACCTTTCAAACACTCCTGCGGGAGCGTTTGTAAAAACACCTCGGCTTTCCGGGCAATATTATCGGGAGGCTATCATTGCTTCCAGTCACTCTCCCGCGGGAGTGCTGCTTTAGATTTTCTTTTGACTAATGCACTGTCAACCAAAAACCCTAAAGACGTTGCTGAAGATATCAGAGCTACCGTTTGAATTTTAATTTCAGTGCTTGCAATTAGAACGACCAGAAAGGCCGCGGAAGCACCGACTCTTCTGTTGATTTTGTATAACATCACCTTTGGCCGGATACTTCTTTATTAGCTTCTATGCACTCCCGCGGGAGCGTTTGAAAGATCATCAGACCATGAAGGCAATATAAAGCAATGATGTAAACTTGTGAGTGCATTGCTCTCAGGTTATGCGCCACAAACCTTACACAGGCAATCCCGCCTGTCGCACTGACAGGCACTGACAGCCTACTAACACAGAACTTTCTGCAATTTTTCGATTGGCAGCTGTCTGGTTCTGGCTGATCTCGACGATCGCACTCTATGGCGCCTCGGAGTCGTTGTGCTGCTTTATCGAACGTATAGAACCCGTTGAATTCAACAGAGTTCCAACCAGTCGTACTTATTTCGGGAATTCAATACGGTAATTCGTCAGGCTGTTTTCCGACATGGTCAGGTGCATGTAACTCAGTAAATCTGACTGCCGAAATTGTGCTGTGTGCTTCGAGAAATGCTTTGCATACTCTGTGCATACCGTCCATGACCCTGCCTTCCGGGCAAAGAATAATTGGATAAGACACATCCGCTTCATATATTAATTTAGCGTGTTGCGCGATCTCCTCGCTAATGGGTGGAGCACCCAGCCCGAACCAGTAAGTTTCTTTTAACTCTCGAATCTCATTCAACGGCACTTGAATTATTTCAAAGTCTTTTGTAAGTTCAATCAGCTTCAACACATCCCAGGCCAGCAATCCTTTTTCTGATTTTCTGAAATGATATTGCTGCCGTAATTTCATCTGGATTTCTTACCGTTAACCCTACCGTTAACCACACGGATAATTCGCTATATCGCTACGCAATCACTTGCGGGTAATAAACCGTATTGCTGTCCAAATACGTGGAAAAATCGCTGCCAGAAAAAACCACAGGCTTAATGATCCTGAAGATTTTTTAAACGATTTTTCATCGTTGGAGGCATCGACGTAAGGCGAGTATAATCCCTGATTGTCACGGCTCATCGCAAGCTCTGGTGACTGATACGGTACGGGGATGTAATCTGCTAGCCATGGTATAAAATGGGATACGCTGGTGTAGATGCCATAGAATAGCGGTAGACCACAGCCTATGCCGAAACTGGTTATACCCGCCTGCAGTTGTACGCCGTCCACTTTTATAAACAGCGGCCCGCCACTATCTCCGGCACAGGCATCTACTTTGCCGTCGGCATACCCTGCGCAAAGGTGGCGATTTGAGATAAGGCCATCATAGGATTCGGGGGCGTTGCAAAGCTCATTAGTAATCAACGGCACCACAGCGTCTTGTAGCATCGTGGGATATTCCGCGTTGTTAGGATCGGAATACTCGATGGCACCCCAGCCTGCAATAAAACCCAACGCTCCGGTATAGTCGTTGGTTTCACCGCTAAACAATGTGGCTGATGGTGCACTTACCGGAGTTTCCAGTTCTAGCAGTGCGATGTCATTAGGAGGCAGGTTCAGTGTGTTGTCGTACTCGGGGTGAATGACAATTTGCACTACTGCATGTTCCTGATCAGGTGTGTCCAGGGCCAGGTCGGTGATCCCTGCCACCACGAGAATTCGATCTGCCTGCATGGGCTCACCAAAAGCATCATAAACACAGTGTGCGACTGTTAATATCCAGCGCTCTGCCACAACAGTACCGCCGCAAAACAGGCGCTGATCAAGGGGTAGAAAACCGGGGCTGACCAACGCCACGGCAGAAGGGTACTCACCCGGTTGCGCATCATCGCCACCAAGGATGCGAGCACGTAAGGGCCGCTCGTTGACAATAGCGTTAGTCGAATTGTTGGTAGCAGGCTGGTCGGTCACAGACTGGGCCATGGCAAGGCTTGCGCAGCTTGCACAAATCAACACGGCTATGTGGGCGAGTAACGTACGCACGTGCTATTGGACTCCCTGTTGCTGCAGTGTGATCCTGAGAAGGATATTGAACATGGCCCCTGCCTTGATAGACAATCTGTGTTTTCTCTTGACGGTAGCGACCGCCAGACTATTTACACGAGCCTTGGATCGGCAGAGCTTTATATAACCTGCAAATTAACCCACACGTTTTGCAGGTTTCAAGCAGGTTCAGTGGCTTTTACCAATGGATGTCCGGGCATTAACTCGTATGGGTGTACCCAGCCGGGCAGCTCTTTTATGCGTTCCAGCCAGGCGTCTATGTGGGGATAATCGGTCCAGTTGAAGCCTATTTCCTCTGGCCAGAACAGATAACCACACAGGGAGATATCGGCTATGGTCGGCTCCTCGCCGACCGCAAAGGGTGACGTCGAGAGTCTGGTGTTCAACACTTTCAAGGCTTGTGCGGCACGCTTGTGCAGAAAAACGGTGACATCATTTTCACCTTGATCGGTGAATTGACGCAAATAACGCAGTATAGAAATATTGCCGGTAAGCTTGTGATTATCAAACAGTAGCCAACGCAGTACTTCTCGATGAGAGGGCACTGATCTGGCATCGTACAGTTCAAAAGTATCAGCAAGGTAGTCCAGAATGACACCCGATTGGGACAGGGTGAGATCTTTGGCTACCAGTGTAGGCACCTCACCCATCTCGTTGATGTCACGGTACTCGTCTGTGCGCGTCTCAGCGTTAAAGAAATCAACAAACCTTGGCTCCCAATCGGCCGAACATAAATTCAGCATAAGCGCCGCCTTGTAGGCGTTACCCGATTGTGCGAAGCAATGGAGTGTGTATTTCATGTGCAGGGAATATCGTTGGCTACACGGTAATTATCGTCTATCTTGCGCACAAGTGCTTGCGGTTGAATTAAGTACTTGAATGGCGGAGAGAGAGGGATTCGAACCCTCGATACAAGTTACCCTGTATACCAACTTTCCAGGCTGGCGCCTTCAGCCACTCGGCCACCTCTCCGTAGTTTCCTATCTAGCAAACCCTGACTACAAATTCTCTATAAAACATCGTGCTAATTACCGTTCGGGATTATTTGGCTTCTGGAACAGCCTCCCTGACCTCACCCGGCCACGCATAATACCTGTATTTACGAGTCGGGTGTACTGCCGGGGGTGTAAATCGGTGATGGGAATTTGGCGACGTTGCCGTTGAGCTCTACTACCTTGGGGGTGCCGCGTTTTTCGACCTCATCTATGCGAATGATGGCGTGCATGGGGATGATTGTCTGGTTGACGCCTTCGAATTCGCTCTTGAGCTTTTCCTCACCTGGGTCCACAACCAGCGTCTTGTTGGTATCGAACACCAGATCTTCGACTACGACGAAACCATATAAATCGCCCTGATACACCTCGCGGGCGTAAATTTCGTACACTTTGTCTTCGGAGATAAAGCGTACGCGAAAGAGTACGGAGTTTTCTGTCATTTACGGTTACTGCGTTGCTGCGCCTTGCGACGATGTCGAGGATGTACAGGGATGATCCGCAATTTGGGTGCGGGACGTGGCTCAAGCCTGGCTGCCTGCGCTATCGATTCAATCACTTTAGGATCGAGTTCCTGAACTTTCCCGCGTGCCAGCCAACGTGGCATGGACACTGGCCCGAAGCGCGTTCTTATAAGGCGGCTAACCTGCATATCCTGTGATTCCCAGAGGCGCCGAACCATACGATTGCGCCCCTCCTTTAGTGTGACACGGAACCACTGATTAGCAGTGTCGCTATCGGCTTCAGCCACAATTTTGTCAAATTTAGCCGGGCCATCGTCAAGCTCTACACCGTTCTGCAGATTCTGGATAATCTCCGGCGTGACCCGACCGTTTACCCGTACGGCATACTGGCGTTCAAACTCTCCAGATGGATGCATCAGGGCATTGGCTAGCTCGCCATCATTGGTCAATAACAAAAGGCCCAGCGTATTGATATCCAGTCGACCTACCGCAATCCAGCGTCCATGATGCAGGCGTGGCAGCTTATCGAAAACCGTCTTGCGTTTTTCCGGATCGTCGCGGGTGGTAACCTCACCCAGTGGCTTATGATAGACAAGTACCCGGCGCAATTGCTGATCGTCAGTCACGACCTTGTAAAAACGCCCCTTGACGACAAGGTCATCATTAAGCGATGCTTTATCACCAAGCTTTGCCACCTGGCCGTTGATGCGGATCTCGCCCGCAGCAATCCAGGTTTCAAGTTCACGTCGTGAACCCAAACCTGTGTTCGCCAGTATCTTTTGTAGTCGTTCAGCCATTGGCGGAAGTCTAACAGGCGAACGCGCCATTAACGAGCCATTAAATTGAGTAAAGATTAACCGATCCTGCTTATGAGCACACTATTATTCAAGTCTTTGAACATCGCCGTCCTTACAATCTCCGATTCACGCGGCGAAGATGAAGACATCTCTGGCAAACTGTTGGTGGAAAAACTCATCAACGCAGGCCATCACAATGTGGACAAGGCTATTGTGCGTGATGACAAATATGCTATTCGCGCGGTGATTTCACGCTGGATCAACGAGCCGGAAGTGGATGTGGTTCTCAGTACAGGCGGCACCGGCGTTACCGGACGTGATGGGACACCTGAGGCGATTCAGCCGCTGCTTGATAAGCAAATAGATGGCTTTGGCGAGATGTTCCGGGTACTCTCTTATGAAGATATCAAGACGTCCACACTTCAATCGCGTGCCCTGGCAGGTGTTGCCAACGCCACCTATCTGTTTGTCTTGCCAGGCTCAAGTAGTGCCTGCCGCACAGCCTGGGACAAGTTGATAAGCGAGCAGCTGGACAACCGCACCAGGCCGTGCAACCTGGTCATGCTGATGCCTCGTTTGAAAGAAGTTTGATGGAGTGTTGGTTGATAAGAGAGTTGACAAAGTTTGAATTGGACGGGCAAGACGCCTTCAGCCCTTGACACTATCAACTGCAACATCACCAACCACGACTTTCCTTTATTTTTTCGTAGGCTTTTTGAATATTCTGGGTTTTATCCGTGGCAAGCTTGATCATCTCTTCGGGCAGTCCCTTGGATACCAGCTTGTCCGGATGATGCTGACTCATTAATCGACGGTAGGCGCGTTTGACGGTCGCCTTGTCATCATCGCGTTCAACTCCCAAGGCTTTGTAGGCATCACGCACACTTAACGTTGAAGATTGGGCAGTTCGCTGCCTGCGGTGCTGCCGGCCTTGTGAGCCACCGCCCGCCGCACCACCGCCGCCCATCATGCCCATACTGAAACGCACCAGCATCTCCAGTTGGCGGTAGGTATGCTCGGTAAAGCCAAGTACCGCAGACACTTTTAACAATGCCTGCTCTTCATCGGGTGACATTTCACCATCGGCCAGTGCTGCCTGAATCTGGATTTCCACAAACATACGGTACAAACTGGTTCGTCGTTGACACTCCTGCCGAAACTGCAGCACCAGAGGTTCAACAGCGAAATCAGCTTGCTTGCCTTCTTCAAATAATTTGATGGCAGCCGAGCGCAGTTCACTATCCAGCTTCATCTGCTTCATGACGGACTCTGCCATCGCTATCTCGGAAGGATGGACAACGCCATCTGCCTTGGCGATATAGCCCATGACGGAAAATGTGGCAGTAAAAAATGCCATTTTGATACGCTCGGCATCACCCGGAGGCAAATCCTCGTCCGGTGTGTCATGAGTTAACTGCACCTGCATGCCCTTGTCGAAGGTGTGGCCCAGTGCTGCACCCAGCACAGCGCCCAGCGGTCCGCCGATCATGAAGCCAAAGGCACCGCCTAACAGCTTTCCCCACATTGTTTCAGAGTCTCTCTAGTCGTTTTGCAAGCGTGTACTGTAAAACACTTGCTTGCGCAGTACACGGAAAAAAATGCCGCTGTACATCATCGCTGAGGCTCTGTCGTATTGCCAATCTCGCGCAGCAAGGTCGTGGCGAATACCCCGGGACTGAGCGAAAATGAAAGCTCCAGCGTAGCCTCGTCCGTCCATCGATGGTTCAACTCGGTGGCTCTGGCCCGTAGAGCACGACGTTCCTGATTCAGGCCGCCGCGTTCCAGTGCTTCGCAAAGGTCGGTATAGGGTTGTAGTTGCAAGGCTTCAAACTCAGCGCAGATACCGGTTGCCGGGCTGCGGCCACGTCCCCACCACGGGGCACTGGGGTGGATATCAAATTCGGCGATTCGGGCGTCCAGCGATGTGTTTCGCGCTGGCTCATTCGCAGTTTGTGGATCTGTGCGGTTATCTGAGCGGTTATCTGAACCATCACTCGCGCCATATTCTGACTCAGCGCCTGTAGTAAAAAAGCTCCGGCTACCATCCAGCACTGCTGGCTCACCCTCAAGAAGATTTCGCCAACTGCCATCACGCACGCGCGCGGCACAGACGACATTGAATATTGCGCTGCGAGCTGATGAGAACCACAAGCTGCGCTGCTGACGTGAGCAGCGTTTGCGTGGCCTTGCGAACCACTGCTTTGCACGTTGAAGATTTTGCGCGCCGTGTCCGAATCGCTGAGCGCCTATGTAACTGGGAAATCCCTGGGCGCCGATGGTTTGTATGCGCTTGTCGACATCAGCTTTTAGCGAACTTTCGAAACCTTTACACGCTTTAATTCCTGTCAGCGTAATAACAAAACGGTTACAGCGATGTGCACCTCGCTTGAGTTTGCGTGAATGACGTGCGCTGTGCACCAGTCGCAGGGTTTTCAGGTAACCTCCTGTCTCGGACCACAGACTTTCCTGTTGTGCGTTGAACTGCTGCGCCGTCTGCTCAAAATCATCTGAGGCCTGAGGTGTTCTGATACTGAACCACTGCGTTGACACAGCATGCCGATCCTTTAAACCACACAAGCCCACGTCGGCAGAACCCACGCCGTAACACTCTTGTATGATCTTTAAAACCTCGTCGGTATTAATACTGCTTTTTTCAACTTGCAGATACAAATGCTCACCAGCACCCTCGAATTCAATATCAAGCACCTCGGCTACACAAAAATCGCTTGCCTGTTGTTTACGTGTTCCATGCAATAGCGCCGGGCCGTGCGCTGCAGGTGGATTGATTATGTCGGAGTCCATTGCCGTACAATAAAGCAAATCTTAAACTGGAAACGGGAATCTGATGTCACGTTACGCGCGCCTTGGTTGTGATGATGCTTACAACATGCTGCTTGATGGTCCTGCCAATGTTATCGATATCAGAGACGAGGAAAGCTTCAAGGCTGCGCATATTACGGATGCCGTGCATGTGGACAATGCCAGCATGCAGGCTTTTCTCAACGATGCCGATACCACGGTGCCGCTTATCGTGTGCTGCTACCACGGGAATATGAGCCAGAGCGCCGGGGCTTATCTGGCCGAAAAAGGTTTTGAAACGGTTTTTAGTCTGGACGGAGGTTTTGCAGAATGGTCGGCGAAGTTCCCGGACGATTGCGAGCCGGATTAAAGGTACTGCTTGCATCTTTCAGGTGTGTTAATGCGTTGTAAGTGAGTAAAGACAAGCAGGTAATTAGAGGCTGAAACGTCTGCAAGCCTCGTATCAGGTTACTCTAGTCAGGTTGCTCCAGGCTAGCCTTACACATTAGAAAGTATTTGCCGAGAACCTATGATAGTTTGTTTCGATTGCCTTATGCCGTCGATAAACAGCCCACAGGACACGATAAAGCGGCCGATGGTGGTCACTTCAAGGAACACCCAGTTGACACAAGGTTTCACACGATCTGACAACGTTCGCACGCTGCTGTACTTGGCAGTAGTACTTGCCAGCCTGTTTTCAGCTTTCGGCCATGCCAGTACCAGCCTCGTCATCACCGGGGTTGAAGGTAATCTGGAAGAGAACATTCGCCTGCTTGTGCAGCCACCGCCAGAGCGTGACAATCAGCGCCAGTTCAAGCGGTATGTGGATGGACTGCCAGAACAGGTTGTCACGGCGTTAAGTGCGTACGGCTACTACGCGGCCGAGGTAAGCGTCAGCGTAGCTGAAGTATCGCCCCCTGCCCCTAAAAAAGGCGCTGGCAAGGTGGTAGAAAAAGTCGAAGCAAAAATCGAGGGCAATCCTGCTCCTGCCACCGGCCAAAAGGCCACAGTCCCGGCCAAAGAACAGACAAGCGCCGAAAGCGCACAGACGCTAACGACACTGACTCAAGTAACTATCGCTGTAACGCTGAACAAACCGGTCACCATTCAGGCAATAGCATTGGACATAGCGATTGCCGATGAGGACAAAGCTGATTTTGCCGCGATTCTGAAAACGCAACGTGAGCAGCTGGCGAAAGGTAACGTATTTGTCTCGTCGAACTATGAAGCGGCAAAATCTGCGCTTCTTAATAGAGCTCAGGAGTTGGGGTATTTCGACTTCGAATTCACGAGTGCAGAAGTTCGCGTCAGTCGTCGTGCATACTCTGCCGATATCAAGTTACAGGCCAGCGCAGGCCAGCGCTATAACTTTGGTCAGATTCTGTATCGACAACGCACGTTCAGCGATGTCTTCATGAACCGCTGGGCACCGTTTGCAGAAGGTGATCCCTATCAGGCAAGTCTTATTGGCGAGTTGACTCAGAATCTGCAGAGTAGCGGCTATTTTTCGAGTGTCAGAGTCAGGCCGTTGGTCGATCCGCGCTATAAGGATATCGTGCCCGTCACGGTCGACCTTACACAGCAAGATCAAAACCAGATATCTGTGGGTATCGGCTATTCCACTGATACGGAGTTTCGGACCAAGTTGACCTGGGGTAGACCACTGATCAACTCGCGTGGCCATTCGGCCGAATTCGGTATTTCCGTTTCGCGCTACATACAAAGTGCAAGTTTTTCCTACCGCATTCCAAGAGATACCCGTCCGCTGTTCAACTACTGGGGTATCGAATACGGTATCAGAAACGAGCAACTGCGAAATCAGGTGGTTGATGACAGTGATAGCTTCAACAGCACCCTGAATTTTCAACGGGTCACGCGCACATCCAAAGACTGGAATGAATCGATCTTCCTGCGGTGGGAACGCGAACGTTTCGATATTGGCGGTGTCGAATCTGAAACCGATCTGGTCATGCCTGGCATAAGTTACTCTCGCAGCCGCAGTAAAGGCCAGCCATTTCCCGAGTGGGGTCAGGCACTGAGTTTCCAGATAATGGGTGGATCAAAGGACGCCTTGTCAACCATCGATATTCTCAAAGCTGTGGGCAGGTTTCGCTATCTGCGGGCGGTGTCCAATCGCAATACCCTCATAGCCACTCTTCAATATGGTGCTATACGTTCCAACAACTATGACCTTGTACCCCTGTCGCAGCGCTTCTTTGCCGGCGGTGACCGCACGGTGCGTGGTTATAGATTCAAAGACATCTCTCCGCGCAATTTAAAGGGCGATCCGGTGGGTGGGCGATATCTTGAAGTCATGAGTGCCGAATACAATTACCGCTTTGTGGACAGGTGGAGCGGCGCGCTATTCGTCGATGCCGGACGGGCATTCAACAACTTCGACGATAGCTACAGCGTGGGCGCAGGTTTCGGTTTGCGCTGGCTATCACCAGTGGGGCCGTTTCGAATTGATCTCGGCATTCCAATCAATAGTGATAATGACGACGACTACCGCATTCACCTTTCATTGGGGCCGGATCTGTAATGGCTACCGCTACTCATGACTTACCCGAGAAGCATATACCCGAAAAGCATATACCCGGGAAGAACGGCCCTCGCCGCTCATGGTTAGTCCGCATTTGCCGGTGGATATTGTGGACGCTGTTGATTCTGATCGTTCTCATTCTCATCGTGTTGGGCGTAGCTTACTATCTTGCAGGCACTGACTCAGGTTTTGCTCGCCTTAGTTCGCTGGCTAACAAACATGTTGCGGGGCTGGAAATTGAAGCATCGTCGGGAAACCTTCAAACAGGAATCAGTGCGGGTGCAGTGAGTTTCAGCAATGACACTATCGATATCAAGGCGGCAGGCCTGAACAGCGCCTGGCAACTGAATTGTTTACTGGAAAAACGCTTCTGCCTTGATGATCTACATATCGAAGAACTGGACGTAACCACCAGAGCCGCCGAAGTAACAGAGCCCGCAGAGCCTCGAACAGGCGCTATAGAGCTACCGGATATTGCCCTGCCCATTGATGTCAGCATCAGTGATGTGTCCATTGGCGTGGTCAGATTTAAGGGACCAGGTGATGTCCCCGTGCAAGTGATAAACGATATCGAACTAAGTGCCAGCACTGAAGATTCGGTCGTAACCATAGATAATCTTTCACTTGCCTATCAGCCCTATTCCGCATCTCTTGCCGGCAACATTGAATTGCAGGGTGAATATCCACTCGAGCTGACACTGGCAGTTAATGCCGATGATGTATTGCCCGACTCTGTGCCCGAAGGTGTGGGCAGGCAGCCCCTGCAAATCGATTCGCAGCTCAGCGGCTCCCTCACCAATCTGGTTATCAACGCCGTGATTAGCGGTGTTGCTGACGTTACCATCGGCGGCAATGTGCAAGCACTCGAACAGAATCTTCCCGCCACTATATCCATTGTCAGCGACACCCTTGGCTGGCCGGTGGAAACAAAATCTCAGGTACTGGCTAGCGGTACTCGCATCGACGTCTCTGGCGACATGAGTGACTATACGTTTTCTGTAGATACGCAAGTCTCTGGCGATCAGATACCAGAAACCGGAATCAATGTTCGCGGCATCGCCAATATGGAACGTCTGTCCGTACCTGACATAGACATTGACACTCTCGGAGGCACGCTGGATGGTTCGGCACTCGTATCGCTGGCACAACCGATAGTGTGGGATACGCGCTGGCGCATAGAAGATATCGACCCTTCATTGCAGGTACCTGATCTTGACGGCAAGCTCAATGGCGAGATCCAGGCCAACGGCTCGGTGGATGATGGCCGATGGTCTTTGAAGCTTGAGAAAGCGACGATAGAGGGTGTGCTAAGAGAGTTGCCATTTCTTCTGGATGCAAGAGCTTCAAAAGGCCTGAACGATATCTGGCTGATTGAGCGCCTGGCACTTAACAACGATCGCAATGAGATCAAGGCACAAGGCATAGTCAGTGACACTCTGGATATCAGGGCCGATGTCAATCTGCCCCAACTGCAGAACTTCATGCCGGGACTTGCGGGTGGATTCGATGCAAAGCTACTGGTTGACGGTGAACTTGCCAGCCCGGATGTCAATATCGATGCGATCGCCGAAGTCCTTCGCTTTAACGATATTCTGGTGCAATCACTGGTAATCAATGGCGATATTAACGAATTGTTTATTAGTGATAGTCAGCTGGATGTCACTGTCGATACTGTACAAGTGGGTGAAAACACCGTCAGTGATACAAGCATTGCAATGAGCGGCAAACGCCGCGATCACACATTCGCCCTACGCGCTGATGGACCGCAACAAACCAGCATTGAGCTGGCACTGAGTGGCGATCTGGACGAATCATTCAACTGGACAGGTTTGCTGGAAAAAGCTCAGGCTGTTGTTCCAGAGCACACGGTAAGTCTGAACAAGGCTGTTGCTATCGACTGGCAAAATGGTAGACAACTACTCAGTGTGTCACCGCATTGCTGGAGTCTTGCAGAAGGCTCAAACCTGTGTTTACAGGACGAATTCAACACCGGCACAGCGGGCAATACCAACGTCACCCTGGATAGCTACGAACTGCAAAAACTCAATGCATTTTTACCTGATGAGACCCGGATAGGCGGAAACCTTGGCGCTGACGTTGCGCTTAGCTGGGGTGATGGTGGGCCGAACGATCGACGGGCGGTGGTATCGGCGTTGATTGACGACGCCGCCGTCAACACAGTCGACGGCTTTGGCGACAGTATTGAGTTCGGGTACGACTCGATAGCCCTTGACGCCGATGTCACACCAGACGATGCAAAGGCAGACATTAAACTGAGTTCGGAGAGTCTGGGTAATGCGGCACTGTCAGTGCAGCTTGACCCTTCAGATGCCGACAGTGCAATAGAGGGGACCGTAGACCTGCAAGGCTTGCAGCTGAGTATTGCCAAGGCTTTTCTGCCTGACTTCGATGAGGTGAGTGGCACTCTGGGTGCGAAAGGCGATCTGGGGGGCAGCTTGAGCGCACCGCTCTATAACGGCAACATTGTCCTTGATTCGCCGAAGTTACAGAGCGACATCCTGCCATTGCCGCTGACCGGTGGCAAGATCACCGCGAATATCAGCGGTCAGAACATGACACTTGATGGGGAACTACTCAGCGATAAAGGACGAATTGATATTACCGGTCGTGGAACACTCGATCCGCAGAGATGGAACACCGTGGTGACACTTAAGGGCAAGGATCTAAATATCCAGAGCGACCCACTGCAGGAATCGATTGTTAACCACGATATCCGGATACAGGCCAATGCTCGCAGGCTGACGATAAACGGTGATATCGATATTCCGTTTGCGGTTATCGATGTAGAGGAATTGCCACAAGGTGCCGCAACGGTATCGAGTGATGTGGTTGTTATAGAAGACATCGAAGAAGAAGCAGAAGAGGATGTATCGATGGGGGCGAGTACCGGTCTCGAGCTGGCGGTGGAACTGGATGTCTCACTCGGTGAAGAGGTATCGCTATCGGCCTATGGTCTGGATGCCAATCTGACAGGTGACATGGATGTTCGCATACGCGGTGAAAGACCACCTCAATTGGGCGGCGAGATTCGCGTGGTGGACGGTATCTTTAAAAAATACGGACAGGATCTTGTGGCCAACGGCCAGATTATATTTGTCGGTCCCATTGATGGCACACGACTGGACATCGCTGCCGTGCGAACGATTGAAAATGAAGAACCAGAACGTCAGGCTGGCTTACGGATCGAAGGCACAGTGGCCGTGCCCGAACTTATCTTGTTTACCGAGCCTGCTGATAAATCTCAGGACGCCATTCTTTCCTACATTATTCTGGGCAGAGATATCAATGAGGCCAGTGATCAGGAAGCAAACTTACTGGCAACAGCAGCACTGGCACTGGCGGTTAAAGGCGGTAGTAGCATTGGTGGAGGTGTTGCCAATGCATTAGGGATAAAGGAGTTCGGGTTTGAAAGTAGCGGCAGTGGTGAAAATGCCGAACTCATCGTCAGCGGCCGGATCAATGACCGCTTGTTGCTGCGCTATGGCCGTGGGGTTTTTGATTCCCAAAGCACACTTTACCTACGCTACGATTTAACGAAAAAGCTTTATCTGGAAGCCGCGCAAGGCTCGTTGCAACAGGCCGTGGATCTGTTTTATTCGTTTTCGTTTTAGGGTTATCACAAGGCTGTCAATAAAATTAGAATGACTTCGAACATCGAACACCGCTACGTTGATACCGAAGAGACACTGCTTGAGCTGTGCGCAACTCTTCGCAAGCGTCCCTATATTGCCATTGACACAGAGTTTTTGCGCGAGCGTACCTACAGGCCAGAACTTTGCCTTGTGCAAATCAAACACGAAGAGATCCTTGCCTGCGTCGACACCATGGCCATCGACAGGCTGGATGCGCTTGTCGATCTGCTGATGGATACAGCAGTTGTCAAGGTGTTTCACGCAGCCTCGCAAGATCTGGAAATTTTCTATCTGATGTGCAAGGCTGTCCCGAAACCCATTTTCGATACCCAAATAGCAGCGCCGCTGATGGGTTATGGCGAACAGATTGGCTATGGCAATCTGGTGAACGAGCATTTAGGTATCGAGCTTGCCAAGACACACACACGTGCCGACTGGACAAGACGCCCTTTGCCGGATACCCAGATTCGCTACGCGCTGGACGATGTCATCTATCTTGAACAGTTGTATGTCGATATGCACGAGCAACTGGAGAAGCAGAATCGGATGAGTTGGCTGCAACCCGAATTCGCCGAATGGGAAAACCCTGAAAAGTACGAACAACCCGCCGGTGAACGCTGGAAGAAAATCCGCAACATTAAACGCTTCAAGGGTGAGTCACTGGCGATCATTCAACAGCTGGCCAAATGGCGCGAGATAAAAGCCCGTGAGCTTAATCAACCCCGCAACTGGTTGCTAAAGGACGATATCCTGCTGACACTGGCCCAGCAGCGCCCGGATAGCCAAGCCGAGCTGAGCCACATTCGCAGTCTGGACAGAAAAACGCGTGAACGGTTTGGTACCGAGCTGCTGTCCATCGTCGCTGGAGGTAAAGGTGCCACACCCGAGCCATTACCGCCGTTTGCGAAAAAACAAAAGCTCAATGCACTGAATCTTGCAAGAATGCAGTTGCTCAATGCCTGGGTACATCACCGAGCGCAAGAGCTGAAGATTGCCCCGGGTCTTCTGGCACCACAGAAAATGCTGGAAAAAATGGTCACAGGCGATGGCCGGAGTGCCTTGCGCGGTTGGCGAGATCCGCTGCTGGGTGAGGATCTGTCTGCTTTACTCGAAGGCCGGGCCATGTTGTCCAGTGCTAAAGAAGGTCTGGTTTTGCACATGGGCTAATAGCTCGCATTATAATACATGCATTTAATTTAGGCACCTTTGCAAATATCAAGCACGCGGGCCGATGGTAATAATAATGGTATTAATATAATCCAGCTTGCAACACACGGTTTTTAAACGTCTTGTAGCTCGCAATAAAGAGCTCTTAACGAAACTGCAATGTCGAGTGCATCACACTTCGCTTCAAGAAGCGATTGACAAGAAAACTGAGCCACCGATAATCGTGTTGTCCGCGCATGATGTTTCAGGGAAGACGGGTAAGCTGTCTTTATCACCGACAAAGTCAAGCTCATCTCCATCCCTTTCACCGACAAGTACTTTCTGAATGACTCAATATCAGATATTTTTGCTGCCACTTATAGCATTTGCCATCGTCATCTTCTTTCCGCTGTTCGGCAAGGATGCACAGATGCCAAACAGCTGGCGAAGAGTGCGCCGCCGACGTATAGCGCTGGGGCGGCTGCTGGTTATCACTCTGGTTCTGGCAGCTTTTATCACCGACATCTGGCCAATCGAAGGTCTCAACAGCCTCCTTCAGGGCTTGATGCTTGTCGCTCTGGTCATGTTGCCAGCTTTGGCAGCAAGCATGATCTACGCGAAGCGCTATGGCAATTCTAATAGAGTATCCAGAGAAACAGACGATGATTCCTTTGAAGCACGTGCCTTTGGCCGTGAAAAACCTGTCTCTGCCCGCGCTATAGGCAGCACGAAGCGCCGCCAGCGCGTTGTTGAGAGAGCAGAAACTGATGCGCCAACGCCACCCGTAAAGACTGCCCCTCTGGACTCCGAAGCGCCCAAACCACCGTCGCTGGCAAGCTATGAGGTCGCACCGAAGCGCCCTGAAGAATATGTTGCAGCCGTTACAGCATCGGTGCCACAGTCTGAGCAAGATCAATATCAGGAAGCCCCTGAAGACGAGGATGGCTTCCAGGAGTCGCAAGCTGACGTACGCGAACGCATGCTGGCAAGCCGCGCTGCTGCATTGCAAAGTAAAAACGAGGCGCAAGCACGTGAGCGCAGACGTCTGCGTCGTGCAGAGGCAGCCGTCAGCCGCACCTCTACTGTCAGTGGTGTGGGTACAGGTGAAGACAAAAAACCTGCGAACAAAACTCAAGCCGAAATAAAACAAGCGAACAAAGAGCAGTACGAAAGACTAGCGAACGATAAGCCAGCGAACGAAAGGCCAGCGAACGAAAGTCAGATTGATAATGAGAGCGACTTCGAGCTCGCTTTGGTGCCTCTTGAGGACGAGCACCTGTCCAGTGCCCCTGATAACACCGTAGAAAGCACGCTGGACACTCAGGAAACCGTGCGTATACCAGTTGGCGAGGGACACCCTTCACTGTCTGATAGCGAAGTGCAAGGGCTCATGGCCTCTGATGAAGACCAGAAGACCGTGCGCATGCCGGCCCGCGCAAGCTTTGTCCCTGGTGCCGAAGCTCCGAAAGAGAAAAAGCCACCGTACTCCAAAGCGCTAAACGCCAATGAGGCAAACACGGCCCCGGAAACTGAATCGTCCTTTAACCCTGAACCATTCTCACTTGACGACTCGTCTGTTGACACCTTATCAGTTGAAGTTGAAGAGCCGTCTGATGATCTTGAAAAAACCTCTGCGCAAGCGGCATCTGATGTTCTTGACAAGACCTCGGCAGAAGCGCTGTCCGATGAATTTGACAAAACGTCTGTAGAAGCTCTATCCGATGAGTTTGATAAAACTTCTCTAGAGGCTTTATCGGATGAATTTGATAAAACCTCTGTAGAAGCTTTATCCGATGATGTAAACGTCGAGGAATCGTCAGGCAAAGAGAAACTGTCCTTCGCGGATTCGACTTTTGACGACAGTCAACAACATGCGGATCTGACAGGTATCAATGGCTTCGACAGTCATTTTGAATATGAAGATACAGATAAGCAGCACAATGCGGTGCAGAAGACGCGCACCGCGTCTGCTGAAGCCGAATTCGACATGACCGTTGCGACAGACTCAGCCGAAGATGAGACGCGCGGTGACGTTCAAGAGCACATGCAGCGTGTATCGAATCTGGTTCAGTCACATGACCTGCACGATTCTGAGTTTACATCACCCAACTTTAAAAACGGATCCGTCGAGTCTGCGAAGCCTGTTAACGGCCATGAGAGTGAGACACGTACTTCCAGTGAAATGCTTGCAGCGTCTGCCCACCCTTCGGAAATAGCCAGACTCTCCAATCAGGAAATCGTAAAACTGGTGTCTTCCCTGCGTAAGGACAGAAGCCGCCTGCAAAAGCTGGTGATCGCACAACACGCCTCTATAGAATTCGAACGCCAGTCGCACGACAAAACACGCACTCTCACGCGCGATTCCATCAAGATTATGCGCAGTGCCAGGGATAGCCAGAAACAGGCAGAGAAGGTTGCTCGTCGTGAACGCACGGAAAGGCAGCGCATTGAGCAGAAATACAGAAAAGTGGCCGCTGCCCTGCGCAATGCCATGTCAATTCTGGAAAAGCGAAAAGCCGAAGAGGCTGCAAGCGCTGCATCGTCAAAAGTTTCAAGCAATCAGGCTGCCCTGGACAAGATTCTGTCGTAATAAGGCGCGCAGACCCTGGTCCTGAACCGCTTTGGCAGAATTTGGGGGTATACGAATGCGCCACAGCGGTGTACCTTGTCAGGCCCTTGATGATTTGAATACCGAGTGTTCGTCTGCGATGAGTAACAGTACAACCGTAAAACAGCTAAATCGGCCGCTGTCCAATACCAACATTTTAAGTGAACAGACCCTGATCTCCCCTGATCAATTGCGCCAGCGCTATCCACGGTCCGAGAAAGCCACGCAAACTGTTGAAGCGGGACGCGCTAGCGTAGAAGCCATTCTGGATGGTGACGACAAGCGTCTGCTTGCCGTGGTCGGTCCGTGTTCGATACACGATATCAAAGCGGCAAAAGAATACGCCGAGCGCCTGATGAAATTGCGCGAGCAGCTCAGTGATCGTATCGAGCTGGTGATGCGTGTCTATTTTGAAAAGCCCCGCACAACCGTCGGCTGGAAAGGACTGATCAATGACCCCTACCTCGATGATAGTTTCGATATCGAAGTCGGCTTATCCAAAGCGCGCGAACTTCTCGCATGGCTGGCCGAGCTAGGCATGCCGACCGGCACTGAAGCACTCGATCCTATCAGCCCACAGTACCTGTCCGATCTATTCACGTGGTCGGCTATTGGTGCCCGCACCACCGAATCACAGACACATCGTGAGATGTCCAGCGGCCTATCGACGGCGGTTGGCTTTAAAAACGGTACCGATGGTGGTCTGGATGTGGCTATCAATGCGATGCAATCTGCGGCTAATCCGCACAGTTTTCTCGGTATCGACGGCAACGGTCAAGCCACGGTGCTAAAAACGCGCGGCAATGCCTACGGGCACATCATCTTGCGCGGCGGTAAAGAGACAAACTACGATTCGGTGAATGTTGCCTTGACGGAGGATGCCATGAAAGCCGCCTCGCTCCCACAGCGCATCATGATCGATTGCTCACATGCCAATGCCAATAAAGACCATACCCGCCAACCCCTGGTTGCCAGAAATGTGGCATCCCAGTTAGCCAATGGCAGCGAATCGATTATCGGCATCATGCTGGAGTCGCATCTGCATGCAGGCAATCAGTCGCTGAAAAACCCGGTCGATCTAGCGTATGGGGTGTCCATTACCGATGCATGCATTGATTGGGAAACAACCGAGTCCCTGTTAACAGATTTGCATGGGACACTGAGCAAGCGTTTTAACTGATTAAAGTATTGATCGAAGCGGTAATCGAAGTATGGGGTGTTGCATTGTTATCATGAGCTATGCAACACCCTGAAAAAGACTCACTATTCGCAAACCCGCTGGGCAATATCGAGCGCTTCAAGTTCAATCAGGCCGTGGTGGATGTCTTCCCCGATATGCTGCGTCGCTCTGTGCCGGGTTACGAATCCATTATTACCCAGTCAGCACTGTTGGCCAGCCGTTATGTGCAGCCAGGTACACGCTTGTTCGACCTGGGCTCATCGCTGGGTGCAACAGCTATTTCAATGTGTGATGCGCTCACAAGCTGCGAGTCTGCGCAAACTCGCCACTGTGAAATACACGCTATTGATAATTCTGCCGCGATGGTTGCAGCCAGTCGGCGCCTGATTGTCGACATGGAAGCGACTACCAGCTCGTCTACACCCAGCCATCGTGTACCCATTGTTGTGCATGAGGCCGATCTGGAAACACACCCACTTGACAATGCCTCAGTGGTGGCCATGAATTTCACTTTGCAGTTTGTTGGCGTAGAGGCTCGTGCGGCGCTTATGGCAAAAATTGCCGATGCGCTGGAACCGGGTGGTGTCTTTATTTTGAGCGAAAAAGTCACTTTCGCAGATCCTGTGCTCAACAAGCTGCATATCGATATGTATCACGCGTTTAAAAGCGCCAATGGCTACTCTGATCTTGAGATCAGCCAGAAACGCACGGCACTTGAGAACGTGCTGATTCCCGATACCCTTGCAAGCCATCACGAGCGACTCATGAACGCAGGCTTTTCACATGCCAGTGTATGGTTCCAGTGTTTTAATTTCGCCTCTATCATTGCCATCAAATCCCGCTAGCATGTCCACCTACCTGTTCGACACACACGCGTTCGTTCAAGACTTAAACGACACAGCCCTGCAGCAGCACGCCGAGGCATTAGCGTCAGCTGTCAACGGACAAGGACACGCCCTGAAGCATGGATATCTTCCCGGATGGGAGGCAGCGGTTACAGCACTTCCTGCAACATCTGCATGCCCGTTCACGATTAGCGATGGCGCTATAGATATTCACTTTTCCTGCACGTCAGCGAGTCAAAAACAACTGCATGATGCACTGAAAGGCTTAATGCCCTGGCGCAAGGGGCCATTCAGATTCGGGCCTGTTGTCATTGACACCGAATGGCGATCGGACTGGAAATGGAATCGGCTTGAACCACATATCAGTAATCTGGCAGGCCGCACGGTACTGGATGCAGGGTGCGGGAGTGGCTATCACTTGTGGCGTATGCGCAAGGCAGGAGCGACACTTGCGCTGGGTATTGATCCGAGTCTGTTGTACGTCAAACAATTTGAGGCCACGCAACATTTTATTCAGGATGAGCACGTGCAACTGCTACCCCTGGCAATGGAGGCCCTGCCTGGCAATATGCAATGTTTCGACACGGTCTTTTCAATGGGCGTTCTCTACCATCGTCGCGATCCGCATCAGCACCTGCGCGAACTGGTGGCATCAATGTCTGCCAACGGTGAGCTGGTGTTGGAGACTCTGGTGGCTCCAGGTGAGAGTGATCATTCGCTATCTATTGATAAGCGCTATGCCAATATGCGCAATATCTACGAGCTACCCACCGTTGCTCGCCTGCAGCACTGGATGGAGCTTGCTGGCCTGCAACACATCAAGGTTGCCGATGTCACCCTCACAAGCCTTGAAGAGCAACGCACCACCGACTGGATGAGCTCGCATTCGCTGGCACAGGCACTGGACCCACAAGACTTATCCAGAACAATTGAAGGATATCCTCGGCCTTTGCGCGCTGTAATGGTGGCAGAAAAACCTGCCTGGTTCACATTGTTCCCTGCAAATGCTCATTAGTTCACGGAAGATTAATATGGTAATAAATCAACTTCTGTTACTTCTAACCCATTTGACTTTCCAGTTCAAAAGATCCTCTTTTCAACAACATAGCGGAACAATCCGAAGCAAAAACAACGCCCCGGCGCACCTCTTGCAATCGGCCAGGCGACAGGCAATTTGCAATTGTTTGGCTTAATAAGCAGCATTGCCTTTCCATCTCGTTATACTTCTCCCACTACAGTTGTTACACCGGTGTTACATGCCATTAGCTCAGGCTAGCAGCAGGCCAGCAAGGCCCTACAAACCGACCGTCCTCATACAGACGCCAGAGCTATCAAATGGCTCGCGGCGTGTCGTGGATGGTGTCGAGTACATCTACTTTCACGGCTACTGGGTGCGCTACTACGAACCGCTGGAAGAATCCCTCACCTCGCGCAAAACCCTGATAGACAACCTGACCCGTCGGGCGTTCCATCACACAGAGCCTGGCATCAACACCCCTGGTGAGCGTCTTGACACCGCTCGTGCCTATTACGAGAACCAATCAGACTCCTCCATGAAGCGCGTCAATGCCGCCATGCTGGCAGGTGCCCTGTTCAATCGCGCCACGGATATCTTTACTGCCATCGTTGAGCTTGAGGAGAAAGGCGTTCGCATCAGTCACGACAACGAGCTCATGCGCTCCTGCGGTGACTACTTCAAGGAGGCTCTGGAGCTTGGCATGGAGGTGCGGCACTTCAGTGGCGAAGAAGGTATAGACGAGGTCTGGGGCGAGCCATTCAGGGCTTTTACCCTGCCAATCAGCTCCTACTACGAATCACGATTCATCAAAGTGGCCCAGGCCATGGCAGGGATCGACAAGTTGGCTGATCTTATGAAAAACACCTTTGTATCACGCCCTGAGTTCTCCGATATAGCGCCGCGCATTGATAATTTCGCAAGTGCTGCAAAGCACGAATGTGAAACCATGAAGTCCGATGTGCACATCTTTGATATCTGGCCCAGATTTGTCGCCACCGGTGAAAACCTTGCCGCAGTGCAACCCCAGATTCAACCGGGATGTTCACGCGAATGTCAGTACGTGATTGAAGAGGCACAGAAAACCCTGATCGCCGGACGCAATCTGATTAACTGGATAGCGCGTGCCCGCGTGCCCATGCCGCGCAGCTCCAAGGTGTACCTTGAGCGAGTACAACGTTTGCAGGAGCGGCTGGCGAGTTGCTAGATGAGCCCCGGCCCGTTGCTAGCAGATACGCTCCTCCCCGATCCCGTGTTGACGAACGATGGCTCGAACACGCTTAACAGCTTGCGCTATGGCGAGACCTACCATTCCACGTTTGGTGCACTGACAGAAGCCCGTCACGTATTTCTGAATGCTGCAGGCGTTAGCCAAAGGCTGAAAAGTGGCCTGCCGACACGCGTGCTGGAAATAGGCTTTGGTCTGGGTCTGAACACCCTGCTGACGGCAGATCTGGCCAGTCAATACGCCGCACAGCTTAGCTACCATGCGTTCGAGAATCAATTGGTTGCGCCCGAAGTCATCCAGCAACTGAATTATGCGTCGCTATTGTCGACGCGCTCGCTGCAGGATACGCTGGTGAGCGCTGTGGCCCGCATGCACGAGCACTATGTAAAATCCGGCACCGACAGGCGCCACAGGCATCACTGTCAGCTTGCTGATACCGTGCAGCTAACCGTACATCTCGAGGATGCGTCAACAGCCGATTTTCAGGCACTGTTTCAGGCAGAGTTTCAGACAGAGGAAGAGACTGATTTTCATGCGATCTATCTGGATGCATTCAGCCCGGATATCAACGCTGAGTGCTGGCAGCCAGCGTTTATAGCCTCACTTGCCGAGGTGCTGGCAAGCGATGGCATTCTCAGTACCTATTCTGCCAAGGGTGATGTAAGGCGGGCACTGCTGGCAGCCGGACTTCGCGTAACGAGGTTGCCAGGCCCTCCTGGCAAGCGTGAAATTCTGATCGGACACTGGAATTGATCCAGTCGCCGACATCTTCTGATATCAGCCATCACTACGATGCCGCTTCAGCTAACCCTGCTGGTAAAAAATGTACACCTCACACAACAAATATCAGTAATATTCCCTGTTTGTGTGTCAGGCCGCACACTCACTATTCCTATACCATCATTGATTATGTGTGAACTGCCGCTATAAACCAAGCGCTTGTAAACTATTGCAGACCGCAGTCTCAATTTAATGTGCAGCCTGGCCGCTCACAGACTGCGATAACCGCCGCGCCTTGAAACCGGCATAACCGAACAGGACAAATAATGAAGATAACGATTTACGGATCTGGCTATGTAGGGCTGGTGACTGGCGCTCTGATTGCTGATGTGGGCAACGAGGTGATGTGTGTTGATGTTGACGAGACGAAAGTTGCCAATCTGAAGAAAGGCATCATCCCCATCTTCGAGCCAGGACTTGATGATGTTATCAAGCGTAATGTAGAAGCCCAGCGTCTGGATTTCACAACCGACATGGATGTGGCCGTCGCTCACAGCGAAGTCCAGTTCATTGCCGTGGGCACACCACCGGGTGAAGATGGCTCCGCAGACATGCAGTATGTCGCAGCTGTTGCCAAAACCATTTCCGAGCGAATGACCGATCGCAAGATTGTCGTCAACAAGTCCACCGTGCCAGTGGGCACCGGTGACATGGTTGAAAAAGTTATCGCTGACGGCCTCAAGGCCCGCGGCCTGACACACCCCTACACCGTCGTCTCCAATCCGGAATTTTTGAAAGAAGGCGCGGCGATCGAAGATTTCATGAAGCCCGATCGTATCGTTGTTGGTACTGATGACGAGCATGCTGCTGATGTCATGCGCGAACTGTACGCACCGTTCTGCCGTAATCGTCGTGACCGTATGGTATTCATGAGCCGCAAGTCGTCGGAACTCACCAAATACGCAGCCAACTCCTTGCTGGCCACCAAGATCAGCTTTATGAACGAGCTGTCCAATATCGCTGATCGACTCGGCGCAGATATCGAAGACGTACGTGTTGGTATCGGTTCTGATTCACGTATCGGCTACTCATTTATCTATCCTGGTTGTGGCTATGGTGGCTCCTGTTTTCCCAAGGATGTAAAAGCACTTATTGCAACTGCTCGTGAGAACGACTACGAAGCGCAATTGCTGCAATCTGTCGATGCAGTTAACGATCGCCAGAAGCATGTACTGTTCGAGAAACTGATGCGTCATTTCGACAACGATATCAAGGGCAAGACCTTTGCCGTCTGGGGCCTGTCGTTCAAACCCAATACTGACGATCTGCGTGAAGCACCCAGTCGCGTACTCATCGAGGCTATCTTCGAGAACGGCGGCAAGGTTCGCGCCTACGATCCGGTGGCCATGAAAGAGATGCGTCATTTCTATCCTGATGAGAAACGCCTGGAGCTTGTGGGTACGGCACAAGATACCGTTGAAGGTTGTGATGCCTTGTTAATCAACACCGAATGGCGCGAGTTCAGAAGCCCTAACTTTGCATCACTGGCAAAGTCACTGAACAACCCCCTGGTTATTGATGGACGCAACCTGTTCGAACCAGAGCAGTTGAAGGAGCATGGACTCACTTACGATTGTATTGGTCGTCCAGCGCAAGGTGCATCGGCGGTGTTGTTAAAGGCTGTGCAAACAGCCTGAGTACTTGAGCCCTTTAAAAACCTGAAGGGCTTAAAGCTAACGCCCGACTGAACGCTGTAGGCACCTTCCCTAACGATTGTGCCCACAGCGGTTTTTTTGCGCGTATGCTTCGTCCGTGCCAGACGAGAACGCAACCCCGAAGCAGTGGCGACGCCACGTCTTGACACTGGCTGTGCCTGTCATGATCTCCAATAGCACGGTGCCGTTGGTCGGTATCGTCGATACGGCTGTCATGGGACGCATGGGTTCGCCCGAATGGGTGGCAGCAACCGCTGTCGGTGCAGTGATCTTCAGTAGCATCTACTGGGTCTTCGGGTTTCTGCGTATGGCTACAGGTGGGCTGGTAGCCCAGGCTTTCGGTGCAGACAGCCCTGTCAATATCGGTCGTATCTGCGTACGGGCACTGTTATTGGCTTGTGTATTCAGCACCTTGATACTGCTGCTTCAGGTGCCGTTGTTAAGTCTTGGTCTTGCTGCCATGCAGGACGATGGTCAGTGGCAGGCGCTCACCGCCCGATACTTCCACATCAGGATTTTTTCAGCACCTGCCACCCTGCTTAATTACGCCATTCTCGGCACACTCATCGGGTTGCAGAAAATGCGTGTAATTCTGGGCTTGCAGCTACTGCTAAACCTTTTGAACGTGTTGCTTAATATCGCCTTGTTTCGTTACACCTCCCTGGACATCGCTGGTGTGGCTCTGGCCACTGTTATCAGTGAATACGTTACGCTGTTTGCAGGTCTTTGGTATCTCAGGCATGTGATTACGGCGGCTGTGCAGGAGGGCCTTATCGGTCAGTGGTTATTTAACCGGGACGATTTACTGCGTTATTTCAGAATCAGTCGCGACCTTTTTATTCGTACTTTGTGTCTGACGTTCGCTTTTTACTGGATGAGCGTGCTGAGCAGTCGACAGGGTGTCGTGTTACTGGCAGCCAATACCGTGCTATTGCATATGGTGCATTTTGCCTCGTATTGCATGGATGGTTTTTCCGATGCCTGCGAGGCACTCACAGGCTTTGCTATAGGTCGGCGTAGTAATGTGCTGCTACAACGCGCCGTGCGGGCAGCGGTGGTATTGGGTGCTATTACCGCCTGTATTTTTGCCGGTATATTTGTTGTGGCAGGGCCATCAATTATCAGCCTGCTAACCATCGATGAGGCAACCCGTGATGCGGCGGCTCGCTGGTTACCGTGGGTGGTTGCAGCGCCACTTGTCGGTATCTGGAGCTTTCTTTTGGATGGCATTTTTATTGGCGCAACCCAGACCGCCAGTATGCGCAATAGTATGTTGATATCATTGGCTCTGTTTATGCTCACCGCAATAACCGTGGTGCCTGTCTGGGGGAATACAGGAATATGGATTGCCTATTTTGTTTTACTGATTGCCCGAACCGCAACGCTTATGCTGGCATGGCCACGGGTTGTCGCCGCCACAAGCAATGACTATCAACATCCAGCCTGATTTTTCGTTAAAGCCATTCAACACCTTCGGCTTTGATCAACAGGCAGAGTTTTTCTGCACAGTTAACAACGATAGCGAGCTGGAAGCTGCCGTGCGTCATGGCCAAAAGCACAAGTTTGCCATTACCGTACTGGGTGGTGGTAGCAATGTGGTGTTGGCAAACGATATCAAAGGTCTGGTTATTCATCCAGGCTATACACACATCCGCTATCTACCCACAGACACCTGCGATGCCACCCTGGTTGTTGCAGGTGCGGGTATTGTCTGGGACGAACTGGTGGCCATGACACTGGACAAAGGCTTGCGAGGGCTGGAAAACCTGACGCTTATTCCCGGCACTGTCGGTGCAGCGCCGGTACAAAACATTGGCGCATATGGCGTTGAAGCTGATCAGCGCATTGTGTCAGTCAGGGCATTGCACTTGCCTACATTACAGTGGCAAAACTTCAGCGCAGCACAATGCCAGTTCTCCTACCGCAACAGTTATTTCAAACAACACCCTAACCAATATGTGATCAGCGAAGTACACTTCAAGCTGGGTGATTGTCATGCCTTGAACTATCAATACGACAGCTTGCAAAAGCACCTTCAGAGGCACGGAATGGTCGAACCGGATGCACGTCAAATCAGTCAGGCGGTTGCAAGCATTCGTTCATCGCGCCTACCCGATCCTGCCATCATGGGTAATGCGGGCAGTTTTTTCCATAATCCGGTTATTGATAACAACAAGGCGCAAGCGTTGCAATTACGGTTTCCCGATGTCCCGGTCTATCCCAATAGTACAAGTCACAGTAAACTTTCCGCAGCCTGGCTGATCGACAAGGCAGGGTTCAAAGGGATGCAGGTGGGCAATGTCGGTGTCTACGATAAACAGGCTCTTGTGCTGGTGAATCATGGCAATGGCACGGCAGAGCAACTGCTTACACTTGCCCGGCAAATACAGGAGGAGATAAAGCGGCGCTACGATATAGATTTGCAGATAGAGCCCACGGTTATCTGATGGGGAGCAGGCGATCACGCATTCACGCGATCAAGCAAGCAATCAGGCAGCCGTGTTCCATAGTTTCATGAGAGCGAGCCATTCCTGCACCACCACTTTTGACTCATCAAGTGTCACCGCATCAAGTCTGATGGGTTGATCTTGTGCCACCTCACTGATGGTGGTGGCATAACCGCTGAGCGCAATTGGCAATAAGTCAGCGGCTTTATCCAAAGATTCTATCAAGCCATAGGCGCAATACCCACCAATACCGTCCAGAACCTCACCGGCACCGAGATCCTTTTTGGCCATGGCAACGACATTCGCTACATGCGGGGTATCGACACGCGCAAGCGCTTCACCATGCAATAACAAGTCGGCGATGGTTAGCGGCAATTCCAGATGAACAAGATGATAGGGGCGGAAGAAAAAATAGTCAGGCCCCTCGCCCATCTTGTACAAGCTCAGGGCTTTACAATGGTGCTGTGCATGCGGGTGCCTGGCAACCACGCCAACACCTGCACCAAAGTCTCCTCCCAATGTGTAGTCCACCACGCCATTGACATGTTCCGATGCGGGTATGTGGCGCTGCACATCCGACTCTTCAGGCCACAAGCCTTTCACATCCTCGGTAATTGTCTCAAGTGTTGTCTTGATGCCTTCCATGCCGCGTATTGATGGGGCCATCCCGGTAGCGTTGGCAACCACAGCTTGCTCTATTTGCATCTTGGTACCGTCACCAAACGATGTGGTCATCTTGTTGGATGTGGCATCCCTGGCAGAATAATCTGCACCGCTACTGGGGTTCTGGTGCAAGTTAAGGTGACGCTTGCAATTGATCAAGGCTGTGATATCAAACCCCATGGCCTCCACTTGCTCAGACAACCGTAACAGCGCACCTGGTTGATCACCATCGGCGATAGTATAGATAACCCTGTGCTCATCTGCCTCGCGATGAAACCGAAAAGCCAGGAGTGAATCCACCTCGGCGTTATAGGACACCACATGTTTGCCTGCACGCAAGGCTGCAAGGATTACCCGGGTACCGTATTCCAGTGCACCGGTGGCCTCAATGACGATATCCACCGGAATGGATGCCAGCACCTGATGATCGTCAGTGATTACAAACTGTCCGGCTTTTATGGCAGCGCTAATCGCCACAGGATCGCTGGAGACAAGAATATCCGCCCGATTGATACCGAGTTTTTCGACCACTGCCAACGCTTTATCGGCGCTGCGCGCCACCACGACAGTTGGCGCCATGGCAGGTGTTTGCAGCAGTGTGTGCAGAACTCCACCGGCAACGTAACCTGCACCGACAATGGCGATAGAGGCCTGACCTTGTGCGGCTTCGAGGGCTTTAAGTCTTGTGCTGAGAGACATTGCGTTGTTTGCTCTTTATCAATAGTTTACGCCTGAGTACTGACCCACTGCCGAGCAGGTACGACGTTGCGTATGGAAAGGTACAGCAAGCCGCAGCTTTCGTGCCTTATTGCCTGCGCTATTCAGTGCTGCAAATATACAGTGGAATGGATACACAAGACACCAAAATCAACCTTATTTCCGGCAACAGAAACTTGAGTTATTTTAGGTGTTTAGATAGACTTCCGCCCTTACTCGTCAAGTAGCAAACCGCCCGCCAATGTCTGACATCTATCCTGTTTTATTGTGTGGCGGCGCAGGTACGCGTCTGTGGCCGCTGTCGAGAAAAAGCTACCCCAAGCAGTTTTCTGTTACCTGGGGCGAGCAGGGGCATTCACTGTTTCAGCAAAGCGCCTTGCGCACCATCGGTACAGGCTTTAAATCACCTACCGTTGTTACCTCAGAGGAGTACCGTTTTCTGGCCTCGGAGCAACTGCGTGAAATCGATCTGGAATCACATCTGCTGCTGATAGAGCCCAGCGGGAAAAATACAGCACCGGCCATCCTTGCCGCAGCACTGCGCATCATGCAGGACGATGCAGATGCACTATTGCTGGTGGCACCCACAGATCACCTGATTCCCGACAATGCAGCTTTTACCCAGACGATCGAGAAAGCGGTGACATCCGCATCAGCCGGGAATATCGTTACCTTCGGTATTGAGCCTGGCCGCGCAGAAACCGGCTACGGTTATCTCAAAGTGGGCCCCGCAAGTGATGGTGTACAAAAGCTCGATGCCTTTGTCGAAAAGCCAGACAGCGAAAACGCAGAAGAGATGCTTCGTACGGGTGGTTACTTGTGGAATGCCGGTATTTTCATGTTCAAGGCGGCGACGCTTGTCCGTGCCTTCAAGGTGCATGCGCCAGCGATTTTAAGCTCTGTTCAAGCGGCGCTGGATGCTGCACGCAACGATCTGGACTTCAGCCGTCTGGACAAAAAAGCCTGGGATGCACTGCCTTCCATCTCCATTGACTATGCCATCATGGAGCAGGCTGACAACCTTACGGTCGTACCGTTTGCTGGTGCCTGGTCAGATCTTGGCGACTGGCACGCTATCCACCGCGAATTGCCTTGCGATAGTAGCGGCATGGTCACCACAGGGCCAGCCACCGCCATCGATTGCGAGAACTCGATGCTGCGCGCCGAATCAGACACACAGCAGGTGGTAGGCATCGGTTTGAAAGACATACTGGTGGTTGCCTTGCCCGATGCGGTACTAGTGGCGGACACCTCACGCGCGCAGGATGTCAAAGAAGCTGTAACCATACTCAAAGACACCGGCGTAAAACAGGCAACAAGCTTTCTGCGTGATAACCGGCCCTGGGGCTGGTACGAGACGCTGGCACTGTCCGACAGATTCCAGGTCAAACGTATTGTAGTTAAACCCGGTGGTTGTCTATCCCTGCAAAGCCATTTCCATCGCTCGGAGCACTGGATTGTAGTCTCGGGAACCGCCAGAATCACCATCGATGAGCAAGTCAAACTGGTGACGGAAAATGAAGGGGTGTACATCCCGCTGGGAGCGGTGCACAGGATGGAGAATCCGGGTAAATTACCGATGGTGCTTATCGAGGTACAAACCGGTGCCTATTTGGCCGAGGACGATATTGTCCGATACGAAGATTTGTACTCACGCGAATAAGCTATCAGCATCTTATGAAAGCAGTCATACTGGCCGGTGGTCTCGGCACTCGAATAAGCGAAGAGACATCGGTTCGACCCAAGCCCATGGTGGAGATCGGCACGATGCCCATCATCTGGCACATCATGAAAACCTACTCGCATTTTGGCGTTAATGAGTTTGTTCTTTTATGCGGCTACAAGGGCCACATCATCAAGGACTTCTTCATCAACTACGCCATGCGAACTTCATCGGTAGAGGTTGATCTGGGCTCGGGAGGCGTAACGCTGCTGGACAATGTAAGAGAGCCGTGGAAGGTGACCATGGTGGATACCGGTGAAGATGCCATGACCGGAGGTCGTATCCTCAATGCGCGCAAGCATATTGGCGATGATACGTTTTTTCTCACCTACGGTGATGGCGTCAGCAACATCGATATCAATGCCCTTCTGGATACCCACCGATCGGATAAATCGTTGGTGACACTTACTGCTGTGCAACCGCCGGGCAGATTCGGCACGCTGACGCTTGGCAGCGAGCAAACCAAAGTGCATCAGTTTCTCGAAAAGCCACAAGGTGATGGAGCCTGGATTAACGGCGGCTACTTTGTCGTTGAGCCAGAGGCTATCGACTACATAGCTGGCACCGATACCTCGTGGGAGCAAGCGCCACTAATGCAAATTGCAAAGGCTGATCAACTGAGTGCCTATAAACACTCGGGATTCTGGCAGCCCATGGATACGCTACGCGACAAGCAATATCTCGAGTCGCTGTGGGAGAGCGGCGAAGCACCATGGAAGGTCTGGTAGCTCATGAAATTTACACCCACTGACATTGCCGGAGCCTATATTGTTGATCTGCACAGGATTGGCGATGAGCGCGGATTTTTTGCCCGGGCTTTTTGTAAGAACGAATTTGCCGAACACAACATGGACGGCACAGTGGTACAAGCCAATCTGTCATTCAACACCACTAAGGGCACAGTGAGGGGCTTGCATTATCAGATTGCACCTGCGCCTGAAAGCAAACTGGTGCGTTGTATCCGCGGCAGTATCGTCGATGTTATCGTCGATATGCGGCCAGATTCTGCCACCTATCTGCAACACATCAAAGTCGAGCTGGACTGTGAAAGCCGGCGTGCGTTGTTTGTTCCAGCCATGGTAGCGCACGGATTTCAGACATGCCATGACGATACCGAAGTCATGTATATGGTGTCGGGGCTCTATACCCCTGAATGTGAGCGCGGCCTGCGCGCAGACGATCCCGCACTGGGTATTGACTGGCCACAATCCATAAGCACCCAGTCGGAAAAAGACCAGCAATGGCCGTTGCTCTCTGAGTCAGAGGAGAACGCACCGTGAACGATACTTTCTGGAATAACAAACGGGTACTTGTCACCGGCCACACCGGCTTCAAAGGTGGCTGGCTATCACTCTGGCTTGATAAACTCGGTGCACAAGTGTCTGGTTTTGCGCTGGCACCGTCAACTACGCCCAGCTTTTTCGAGCTTGCAAAACTGGATGAACATGTTCAATCAACTATTGGTGATATTCGTGATCGGGATGCACTGGTTAAATTAGTCGCTGCGACAAAACCTGACATCGTCTTCCATCTTGCCGCACAGCCTCTGGTACGTGAATCCTACCGCGACCCACTCACCACGCTTGAAACCAACGTCATGGGCACCGCCAAGCTGCTTGATGCGCTGAACGGCTGCGAAAGTGTCAAGGCGGTAGTCGTTGTCACTAGCGATAAGTGCTATCTGAATCGCGAATGGCACTGGGGCTATCGCGAAAATGAATCGCTTGGTGGACATGACCCCTATAGTGCCAGCAAAGCCTGTACCGAACTTGTGGCGCAATCCTGGCAGCAATCATTCTGTGCTGCAGATGCCCATAGTAGCGATGGTAGCAATAGTGACGATGGTAACAGTAGCGGCGCAGGCTATCAGATCGCTACAGCCCGTGCGGGCAATGTCATTGGCGGGGGCGACTGGTCACAGGACCGGCTTATTCCCGATGTACTTGCCTCATTGAACAAAGGCGAGCCAGTCGTTTTACGCAACCCTTCGGCCGTACGTCCTTGGCAGCACGTGCTTGAGCCTATTGCCGGTTACCTGCTACTGGCTGAAAAACTGTTCAATGAAGGTGATCCCTTTGCACAGGCGTGGAACTTTGGTCCGCACGATTCGGACACACAAACCGTGCAATGGATTGTCGAGCATCTTATTAAAGAGGGTGGTGGCCAGAATAGTAGCCAAGGTAGCAGCCAGAATAACAGCCAGGGTAGCTGGAAAAACGAATCTGAAAAACAGCCACACGAAGCCATGCTGCTGAAACTTGATTCGTCCAAGGCACGACAGATGCTTGGCTGGAACAACGCATGGACGTTGACGACTTGCTTGCAAGAGATAGCACAGTGGAATGCGCAGTGGCTGACGGGTGGTGATATGAACCGTTATTCAATGGATACCATTGAACGCTTTATTGTGGCATCACAACAGGCAAAACGCGGCTAGTAGGAGCCTGTTCGAGAATTGCGACGTAAATACTAATAAACATCCTTACCAGAAACACTCTGCACAATGGTCATCAATATGATTTTGACATCCAGCCAGGCTGACCAGTTCTGGATGTACTCAAGATCGTAGCGCACCCGTTCCTCCATCTTGCCCAGCGTGTCGGTCTCGCCGCGCCAGCCATTAACTTGCGCCCAACCCGTGATACCCGGCTTTATTTTATGCCTTAGCATGTAGCCATTGATCTGGCTGCGGTACTCTTCATTGTGCAGCACCGCGTGTGGCCGTGGGCCGACGATTGACATACGTCCCTGCAGCACGTTAAAAAATTGCGGTAGCTCATCGAGCGAATTGCGACGAAGGAATGCACCTACGCGCGTGACACGTGCGTCGTTGCGGGTTGCCTGTCGAACCTCGCTACTGTTCTCCTGCACGCTCATGCTACGAAATTTCCAGACTTCTATCTCCCGACCATCCATGCCATAACGATGCTGCCTGAATAGTATGGGGCCGCGCCCTTCAATTTTAATGGCGATAGCAATAATGCACATCAACGGGAAGAGAAGAACAATAGCCATTAGTGAAGCTACCCGATCGAACATGCGCTTGAAGAGTTCTGCAGAGCCAGGCAGATGAATGTCAGAAATATTGACTACTGGCAATTCTGCAACATTGGTTGCAGCGCCTGAAAAGAACTGAATACCAAACGCATCAGGCAGCAAGCAGACATCTACCGATGCATCCTGCAACCGGCCCAGAATTTTCTGGATGAGTAGCTGCTCGGACAATGGCAGGCCTACCCAAACTTCGGCGACCGGATTGTCGGTTTGTCGCTGTGCCTCGACGAAGGCGTGCACCTGGCTTATGGCTTTGTCTACCTGTGCGGTTGAGCCTTCTGTATCGCGCCAACCGTCGGCGAATACCTTAACGATGCGATAGCCAGTCCAGGGGTTTTCCTGAAGTCTGTCTATGGCGTGCTCTATTTGGTCACTGTCGCCGATAACAACAATGGACTGCACACTCTTGCCGCCCATGCGGGCAATGGCCAGCATGGCGCCCGAAACAAGTCTGATTCCGACAAGCAACACATAGGCAAGTATCATTGACGTGGTAAACCAGACGCGCGACACGTCAACGGCGATTTTAGTCAAAAATGCCAACAGCGATAACATAAGTGCAACGATAAACCAGGCTATCGTCAAGCGAACGATGAGCTGATGCAGAAACTGGCTGGTGCTTGAGCGATACAAACCGAAGCCTGCGAAAATCACATAAGAGAATCCCAGCACACTGAACAGGATGATTGAACGTGCGGTGGAGAATTCAAGGGTATGCAGATACACCCAATGTACAGCGACAAAGCTGACCAGTATGATCAACATATCAGTGCCGCTGAATGATCGCGCGCTGGCAGGCAGGCGCTGTTTAAACATCCAGCTGGCAAGGCTCACAACGTGCGCGCTGACCAGTATTGTTTAAACAGTTGCATCACAAACTGCGTATTTGTAAACAGGTACCTACGCCAAAGCCTTCGCGGCTCTTGCATCAATCGGTAGGCCCACTCCAGCCCGGCTTTTTGCACCCACATGGGCGCACGACTAAGCTTGCCAGTGTGGTAATCAAAGGCTGCACCTACCGCCAGCATGGCGGCATCAATTTTGCCCACATGATCAGCAACCCAGTGCTCCTGACGGGGGCAACCGCGACCTACCAGCACGATATGCGCCTTGCTGGCGTTTATCCTGGCGATGTCTTTCATATCCTCTTCAGGCGTTGCCTCTCGGAAACGATCTACGTGTTTACCCACTACATTAAGATTCGGATAGACGGTGCCAATATGCTGTTCAAACTTAGCCAAAGTGTCGGCAGTACTCCCATAAAGGAAGATGTTCAGCTTTCGCGAATCTGCCTGCCTGAGTACTTCGGCGGTGAGAGTTGGGCCCGGAACTTTAAAATCAATCTTTAGTTTGTGCAACAGATTCAGTGCCCAGACAACCGGTTGACCATCCGGCACTATCATCTGAATTGAGTTGATCTTCTGACCCAGTGCAGGCGTGTTCCACGATTCCATCAAGCCGTGAACAGCAAGTGCTGCGACCCCGTAGCTGTGCCTGGCTGACGCATGCTCGACAATCACCGAAGCGGCTTCGTTGCATGCAAGTGAACAATACTCAGGTAAAAATACCTTGTATCGAGGAAATTCAGGTCTGATCACAGAAGGCTCGTGGTGTCTAAATATGAAGGGGAATCATCACCCGATAATAGATTCAAAAATAGTAGATTCAAAAATAATAAATTTAAAAATAGCAGGTTTGAAACAGATCGGTTGACGACTGCATCTTAGCGAATATGTCATCGTCTCGCGCATCGATACACAATATTATACATTTCTTATTTCACGCTTCACATTCAGCTTCACACTTCTGAGAACCAGTGATGTTAAAGCTTCACGGAATAGTGCCATACGCCGATAGCTAAGATGTTACCGGGCGGCCTGAAACAGGTCAGCCAATAAAAATAATAATAACGGGGCAAAATTTGAAACAGAACACTTACGGTGTCTGGCGTACTGTCGTCGGCGCAACACTACTATCTTCCAGCCTTTATGGTTGTGGGGGTGGTTCTGGGCAAGCCACAGACGAGCCCACAAGTGAAAACAACATCGACACTGCAAGTTCCAGCGAAGCGCCGTTGCTAAAGACACAATCCTCTGTATCGGCTGGTATAAATACCACCGATAAAATGCAAACCAGTTCACAAATACCCACAGTCGAAGCCGCTCTGCCGACCACAATCGATACCGGTATTCCCTCGCCGCCACCCAATCTTAATGCTGGGACGGATACTCCGTTAAATCCTTTAGCACCTGTTCCAATATCCACACAAGTGACGACTCCAGAGACGACTCTACAAACGACTCCAGAGACAACGCAAGAGACAACGCAAGAGACAACTGATCAAACGCCGCAGATTCCGGAAAGAGAGCCGATACCTGATATTGCTGATGTGGAGCCACAGCGCCCCACTGTCGATACACAAGCACCTACTGGCAATATGCCAGATACCCGGACCATCACCATCGGCGAGCGTGCCGGTGATGTTGTCAAGATTCTGGACAGGCAACAGGTCTCAACTTCGCAGCTGATGGTACAACAGACACCGGTTGATACTCAGCATGGGTATGTATACACCGCCAATATCGAACATGGTGCCAACGGTGACGAGAACAGCACCAACCTGCATACCGTGGTTCGTCAGGGGGTACAAAACGATGATGGTAGCTGGAGCTGGAGCCAGACTTTAGTTGAGGACAGAACCGTTCACAACCAGTGGCATACCGCCCCTTCAGTGGTCGCTGATACTGAAGGCTATGTGCATGTTGCCTACAATATGCATAACTATCCGTGGCAGTACAAACGATCACAGACGCCACATAGCATTGATGACTTCGAGTTTCGAGGGCAGGCTATCACCAAGGCTGAAATCGATCGCAGCAAGTTTGAAAACAAGACCAGTTTTCAAACCAATGGCCATGCAGACATACCGGGCAATCAAATCACCTACCCGGCATTTTTTAAAGATCGCAATCGCAATATTTACGCAACGTATCGCTTTGCAGCCAAACCCAGGCGCAGCTTTGAGCAACGTACCATGAGTGGAGGTATCGCCTCCTATGATACGCAGCTAAAAAGCTGGCGCGCCATAGGTGGCCAACTGCAGGTAACAGAAGGCACCGATTACACAGCGCATGCGGATGCACCCAGTGCACCTACATCCCTTGCGTCCGATACAGGCTGGACGGTCTATCACCCACGGTTAATGTTCGGTCCGGGTAATGAACTGCACGTTAACTGGTTTTTCCGTAACGGTATTGCAGGCGCTGAACTGAGTAAGCCATGCTACGCAAAGTCGATGGACACCTATGCGTTTACTGATGCTGCAGGCTCAAGCATCACCCTGCCCCGCAACTCGGACGACTGCGGAAATGTAGGATACGCAAACAGTCAATCATTCTATAGCGTAGGCAATTCGGCAATGGATGCCAGCGGCAAACCACATATTGTATTAAGCCCGATCGGTGGCGTACGTCAAATCGTCAGCTACGATAATAACAGTGGTCAATGGACACGTGAAGACACACCGAACAACGCAACCGAAATCTTCTTCGATGCCTACGATAATCTATGGGCTATCGCCACTGGCATACGTGTGATGGTACGCTTGAGCGGCTCTAGCGACTGGAATACGGTGTACACCGATCCTGATGGTGGTAACTGCTTTCCCAAGGTGAGTGTCAATGAAACCGGAGATACCGCGTTTGTTCATACCCATGCCTGTGATCAGAAGTCGGTGACGATCTATGGCGTTCGATTGAACTAGGAAGCTGGTACCTGGGTTTGTGCCAACAAGTCCTCAACACATTGCTCAAGCAACGCTATATCCAGCGACAGATTTCCGTAATATTTATTAACGCTGCTTAGCACAGAATGATTTTCGAAAATCAGAGGCCGGTAGTTCAACCCTAAATGACCTGCCATGGATGCATAAAAATAGGTGACATAGCTTGCCGGAAACATCTCCACGATGCGTGCATCACTCTGGCAGAACATCAGATTGGTCAATCCGGCACCGGTAAGTCCGATGATACATTCTGCATCGGCAAACAGCGCAACCTTCTCGGCAAAATCATGGTTTGACATCTCCACCGATTCAAAACCGTATTTCTCCAGTAGAGCGATAATGTCCTCTTCGTTAATAAACTTGCGACTACCCGCATCGCGACGCGATATGTATAGACGCCTGCCTCGCGGCGATGTTGCTGCCGGCAATAGTGCCTGACGATAGCCATCAATCAACCAACCCGGTGTATTACTGGAGCTAACCCCACGCGGCGCGGTGGCGCACAGCAGACGTTCGAACCTGAAACACGACAAAGGCGGAATTTCCATGATTTTCTCAGCCGGGATTCCTATGGCCAGCAAACTATCGCGCTGAAAATCGTATTTCATCGCAGGTACGACAAATTGATCGAACTGCTCCAGCGAATAATGTTGCAAGGCAAGATATAACAAGCCAATACCGTCAACCATCCAGTGTCCATAGTTGCCAGCGGCATTCTCCACGTTACCGTATAAATTCAGCGAAAGGCCTTCAACGTATTGATCGATGGCAAGGTGACGCCTGGCGAATGCCGAGCGTCGCTGACTTCGGCGATACTTCACATAAGAGAGATCTGGAATACAGATATCCCGGGCATCGAAGATGGACACGTGAGTAGTCCCATTACTACACAGGCTGGCCATGGGAACCTCAGTCAGTCGATAACTGAAACGGGTTTGCAAATGCCCTGAATCCAGATGATTATCCTGACTGTAGTGCACCGCACACTGGGACATGATTTCCAGGCTTACGGGCACTTCTGAATCATAGTGCCACGCATATTCTTTAATGGTAGCGTCATTGACAACATTTTGGCTATCCGGAGCATCACGGCGACCCACACCAAAACGCTGCCCGCTCCAGAATGCGATGGCCAACAAACGCTCCTGTGCAAGTAACAGCGCTTTGTTCCATTTGGAGCGGGAAAGCAGAAAATCTAGCAAGCTATGTAACATGCCATATGGTATCGCTTTCCCCGGATTTACGTCACGTATTGGAAGATGAGCCTGTTCGCAGTCCTGCGAAAAACCGATCTCGGTCAGCCAATACGGTAGACTTCGTCAAACGACTGCCAGACACCGCACTGGCACTAATGGACGGAACTGTCATGAATTGGCCTAAACCTGGTCCCAGTCATTTTCTGGGGGCCCTGATTTTACTGACAGCGTTCACGTGGGCGTTAGGGCTTTTGGACATCCAGTACAAGTCTGTGTCCACACTGGGTTTTACAGACGGATTTCCTGGTGCTATCAGCGACTGGCGAGCTGATGGTGATCCGGGCAACATCATCCTTGCCGAAAACAGCGTACAGATCGAACGCAACACGCCCAATCGAAGCTATGCGAAACGCACATACGAGCTACCAGCTGCACAAGAGTTAGCCGGACATCAAATCCGAGTGCGCGGCGAGATCACGACAGTGAAAAGAGCTACCCCGATAGAGAAGAAAAACGTTGCAGCTTTCATGATCTGGTTTCTGGACGAAAACAAAGAAACGTTCAGTTATCTAACAGTGCAGGAACTCACCGGGGACTTCAACCACTATCGTTCGGAACGTATCGTCAGCGTACCCGACAATGCCCGATACTATTCAGCGACTCTAATCAACCGCGACAGTGATGGTGCGTTCAAACTAACCAATGCCAGTGTCGATCTGGTAACCACATCAATGGCATACCAGATTATCAGCCCCATCATGATGATTTTGTGGTTCATCTGCGTGCTAACAACGGTTATCTGGATTGCCCGTCACGGCTCGCGCACATTAAGTGCGACGATGGCGGCGCTGCTCGTTCTGACACTGCTGGGGATCCTTATTCCAGATTCAGTCAACACACAATTCATTTTGCCTGCTTACAAGAATCTGGCATCCCGGTTTTCAATGGAAGGTTATACGGCGTTGGTTGTTTTTTATAAACTGGGACACTTTCTGTTTTTCTTTACCGTTGCGCTATGCATGTTTCTCAATCGGCGAAGGCTCAGAATATCAGCGTTGATGATTTTTGCCTACATGGCCGTTTTCGCCATTGCCACAGAAGGCTTGCAATTGCACCTTTTCAGTCGCAGCACACGCCTTAGCGATATGGGAATAGATTTGGGCGGCGTGTTACTGGCGTGGCTGATCTCTACCGTGATAATCGCCATTTTGGATAGAAAACGCCGATCGAGGCGTCGCTAGGGCGGTTATCTTCCGATCCGCAATCTTCCGACCCGATATCAGCCATACAAAGAATGGTTTGGATCAACAATCTTACCCAGATTGGCAAAACCCCGTTTTAACCAGTTGCCAGCAGCTGCAGGTTTTACGAGTAACAATACAGCACCAATACTCAACGCCACAGCACACTGAATGGCAGCACGGGTGACAAACAGCACACGGGAGGGAATCTGACCACGCCCTTCCAGTATGGTGCGGTAATTTCTGCCTTGTGTCATAAATCGCCGAATCATGAAACGCGCACAGGCTTTAGCGGGCGGAATATCCTCGTAAACCGCCGCTTGCTCGCTCCAGCGAAGGACAAGGCCGTGGTCTTTGAGTCTCAAGAAAAACTCGGTATCCTCACCACCACTCTTGCCAAAGGCGTCTTTAAAACGCAGCTTTTCTACTCCTTGACGGTTCATTAGAAAGTTTCCCGTCGCAGCATAGTCCAGGCGATCACCCGTTCTCAAACCAGAAGCGTTGTGCAAGTCTACCGATGTAATCCAGGTGGGCGTATCATCAGTAAATACCGGGATGATAGGACCTGCGACTAATGCGCAATCATATTCGTGCATCGTATCAACCAGATGCGTAAGCCACTGCTCTACGGGATATTCATCATCATCTATAAATGCCATGTGCTGATGCGAGACATTGTCCAGCACCAGATTGCGACCCACCGAAATACTATTCTCGACAGAGTCCAGCAAGTAACACGAGCACAGCGTTTCAATACCAGAGGCCTGAATAATGTCGGCAATCAAATTATGTGCTGATCCCCCACTATTGTTGGCTACAAGCAACTCGCATTCAGATGGGTAGTGCCTAACGGCATGGGTCAAGGCCTGTAACAATTTGGCGAATGCATCTGCGCGTTCGTGCGTAACCACGCCAATACTGATAGGGGGATAGTGGACTTTTGGCACAGGCTGCGTCATCAAGCTAAATCTCCAGGGCGTTCATCGGCTACCGGCAAACGATCGGCATATCGCATAAACAATCCGATGGTGACAAGCTCCCCTATGACCACGAAGGCCAACGCCAGATGGACGTTACCTACAAGCAAGCCAACTGCCACCATGCCGGTCATGGACACGGCAAGCGCTGCGATGCTTACCTGCATTAAAAACCTGAACTGCATCCGGACCACAAACAGCTGACCCAGCCAGTAGCGATACATGGTAACCAGCAAGGTCACCACCCAGATAAGCAGAAACCAGCGAACATGCTCATAAGAGGGTACAAAGCGCTCAAGCAGGCCACTGAAGTGGGCTACAAGCAATACCACAAGGTAGACCACCGATAGTCCCTGGTTCAAGCGATTGTAGCGTTTGATACTCGCTTTAAGCGGCCCGCATCCATCAGATTGAAACACTCGTCGTAATTCAGGTGTCGTGCTGTTGGTCAGGCCCTGATTAACCACCGCCATTGGCATCACCAGCAGGCGCGCCATGCTGAAAAATCCGGCTACAAGTGGACCACTTATCCACATCAGAAACGGGTTCATGCTTTGATTCTGCAGCCAGGTAATCAGCATACCGACAAGTCTGAAGCGGCCTTGATCGAAAAAACTCACCAGTACCTGATACACATAGCGCCAACTGATCCATTGTGCGCTCAAGTATTCTTCCTGACATCGCAGATTGGATAGCAGGCTTGCCACCAGCGCCACAGTAAACAGAAAATACATGGACGCTACTACGTCAGGCGCATCGACAAAAAAATAGACAAGCCCAAGCCCCGCCAATAGCACCAGCAGATAGATCAATGTGCACCGAAAAGAGTAGGATTGTTTGTCGAGTACATAAAGATACTGACGGCACAGGTCGTACACGTTGTAAACACCGATAAACACCACAGCAGCCACTAACTCAGTGTAATAGTTTACGACCAGCCAGCTGTCGTCAAACAGCACCACAAATAACCACACCAGCAAACCTGCACAGACAATCACCAATGCCTGAATAAGCTGCGTGGCCAGAAAGATCCGGCGGCGATCCTCCTGTGAGCTTGATGCAATCTGCAGGATCATTTGTCGATGCAGCAGCGTAGACAGGAACGCGCCGGCGAACGTGGTTAGTACAAAGATGAAACTGTAGATACCAAACCAGCGCATATCGGCGGCAGCCACCACGACAAGCGAGGCAAGCATATTGGCCCCGCTGAGCATAATCTGTTCACCGATACCAAAATACTGAGCCTTAATAGTCAACGGAGGATAGTCAATAGAGGATAGTCAGTTGTTGATAGTCAGCGGTTGATAGTCAGCGGATGATAGTCAGCGAAGCATAGTCAAAGGCGGCAACAATTTGCTAATGATCAGTCTGTCTCGTTCATGCCCAGCGCAATTGACGCTTGCGGCTGCGCGGCTGCTTGGGGGCATTAGGCCTGCCCCTGGAAGATAATTGCTTGAGTAGTTTATCTTTCTGATGGAACGTCAGCATGGCAAAAGCTACGATGTAGATCGTCCATATCTGGGCATTGGGGCGCAGTAATGAATACTCACTAAGATTAAGAACTAACAGAATGATTAGAGGGATGACGAGCGGAAACACATAGCGATCGTTACGAAACGCCACAAAGAAGGCCCGAACAAATCTGAGCAGGTTGTACAGCACGAGTATCAGCAGCAATGATCCCCCAGCGACCAGGGTGTCCAGATACCCATTGTGGTAATGATTGAACTCGATTTCATAAGCCACTTCGGCCATAACGGTGGTATGCGAGTCGTAACCCCAACCCAGATAGGGCCGCACGCTGATAGCGTCTCTTGCCACATCCCACAAATCAGTACGGCCTGTCATGCTGGCATCCTTACCCAGGCTTTCGGTAAACGATAGATACAGATCAGCTGGTGTACTGGACAGCGCGGTAGCAAATAACACACACCCCAGGATAGTCGCCGCACCGATATTCAGAATCTTGCGCGCTAGAGGATTGAACGCTGAAAGAATACGCAGCCAGAAAATGGCGATTGTGACCAGAACGATGACCGCTGTGGAGGTACCACTACCCGACATCAGCACGTGCAAGATAAATATAGCGATGGAAAAAACAGCCAGAACGCGGACGCTAAAACGCATGTTGCGTCCCAGAAACAGACACAGCGCAGCCCAATACCCCAGCACCGCCGATGCACCCAGAGAGTTCGGGTTACCGGCAAGCCCTCCATAACGCTGCGAGGAAAGTGCAAAGTCAATCAGACCTGAACCCTGTTGCAGAAAAATGATCAGACTTGCAACGTTTAGTATGAACATGGGTATGAAGACCGCCACGTAGACAGCTCGATACCGTTTGTCTGATGCATGCGCAATGGCAAAGAGTATGGCCACCAGAAATCCAAAGAACACCAGTACCGTGTTGGTGACAACCTTGACAGGCTCGATGCTGTAGGTTGCTGTAAACATCAAACAGGCAGTGATGACAATGAGGTGCGACCACTGCTTGAAGTAACCTAGAATCTCACGCCAGTGCCATGCACTAAGTATAAGAATAAACAGGTAGATATACTGCTGGACTTGCGTCTTGACAGCCTCAGCACCCTCTCGACCAACATCTGTAGCACTGGAACCCAGCTCGGTAAAAAAAGCCGTTTCGGATGCACCTTCAATGTTGGTTAAAACGAGAAAGTCGGTGGCACTGACCATTAGCATCAAGACAAACGGCAAGCTCAGTACCCAGATCGAATCCAGGGCGGTGGCCGCCGCAGTTTTGGCTCTGCGGATCAGATAAAGCAGAAATCCGACACTCTCGCTTTGCGACGCCTTCCCGCTCCTTGATGATGTTGCACTTCGCTTGCGTGAGGATGAACGCCCTTCCACCTCAATGCCATAAGCTTTGGACGGGCGGCGCGAGCGTGCTTCTGAACCGGTCATGCTGGCTGACCCCTAACCTTGAGTACCGCGTGACTGCCAGGAGGCATGTATCTCACGGAATGTGGTTGGCAGGTCTTTGGTGATAGACCATTCGGGATAATGCGCCTTCATCTTCGACAGGTTGGATATGTAGCACATATGATCGCCACTACGGTTTGTCTCGTCGTATTGATAACGCATCTGCTTACCTGAAATAGAGGCAATGAGATCAAAGGCTTCCAGTATGGAAATGGAATTATCGCGGCCGCCACCAATGTTGTAAACCTCGGCAATGCGCGGCTTGTCGATAAACCCGTAGATGAATGCAGCAACATCGTGTGAGTGAATATTGTCTCGCACCTGCTTGCCTTTGTAACCGAATACTGTGTACTCACGCTCTTCAAGGTTGCACTGAATCAGATAACTGATGAAGCCATGTAACTCTACGCCTGAATGGTTGGGGCCGGTAAGGCAACCCCCACGCAAGCAACAGGTGGGCATGCCAAAGTAGCGACCATATTCCTGCACCATGACATCCGCTGCCACCTTGCTGGCGCCAAATACCGAGTGTTTGCTCTGATCGATGGTAAAAGACTCTTCTATTCCATCGTAATAAGCCGCATCGGCAAAATCCCAGCGCGTGTCCAGCTCTTTCAGGTTCAGCTCGTTAGGTGCATCGCCATACACCTTATTGGTCGATAGATGCGCAAACGGGATGTCGGTAGCGTATTGACGAACAGCCTCCAGTAAATTCAAGGTACCCACGGCATTGACGTCAAAGTCGTCAAACGGGCGTGAGGCCGCCAGATCGTGACTGGGCTGAGCTGCAGTATGGACTACCGCATCAGGTTTGACCTCAGCCACCAGCTTGATTAACGCTGCACGATCACGAATATCGACATCGACGCATCGGTAAGCCGGGTAGTCTGCCTCCATTCGGCGGGTATTCCAGGTGGTATCGCCTTTGGGTCCGAAAAAATCTGCGCGCATGTTGTTGTCAACACCGACGATCTCCCAGTCATGACGAATAAACCAGGCTACTACTTCACTGCCAATCAAACCAGCTGCACCGGTAACCAGTAACTTTTTCATATTCTTCAAGAGAGTGTCTGTGGAATGCTGGCCTTACGACTGTCGGCGACTTGGCTACCAGATTCATTAATAACCTTATGTTTTCGCATTTTAACGTACACCTTGAATAAAAAACCCGGATTCAATCCAAATAAACGCTATACAGGCGCGCGGAACACTTGTTGGTCCATCTTGGCAACGCTGATACCACTTAAGCGGCAGTTCGAAGAACCAGCTATGTAATATAAGCCCTACGCCCAGCGATTCATACAGAGCGCTGTCCATCAATGACAAGCCTTTACGGCGGAGTTCGCGATAAACTGCACCTCATTTATCCAGCAGAATCTGCGAACTCGCTTATGAGAATTGTTTTTGTTCAAAAGTTCGTACCTCACTATCGCCTGCCTTTTTTCGAGCGGGTAAAAGAGACGCTCGAACAGCGAGGCATAGAGTTCGTGCTGATCTATTGCGAACCGGATCCCTACGAGAACTCGAAAGTACAGATGGTGTACCCGGAATGGGGAATACGCGCTAGTACCCGACATTTTTCGGTATTTAAACGCTATTTATATTGGGCCAATGTATTCAAGCACTTGAAGCGAGGCGATCTTGTAATTGCCGAGCATGCGGCCAAGCTAATCGATAACTACATTATCTTTGCCGCCAGACAGACAGGGTGGCTAAAGATGGGATATTTCGGTCACGGCGAGAATTTTCAGGCGACCACCGAATTCAAGATTTCGGCCATTATAAAAAAACTGATGCTGCGACGCGTCGACCACTGGTTTGCGTACACCGATGTATCGCGCGCCAGCCTGCAACGTCAGGGCGTTGATGAAAGCATTATTACCGTTGTTAACAATACACTGGCGGTACCAGCAAACGCACATCTGGGCAAGCAGCCGCCAGATGCACACACGTGTATATATATAGGCGGTCTTTACACCCTGAAGCTACTGCCGTTACTTATTGATGCAGCCTCACGTGTCGCACAGGAAATTCCGACATTCAAACTGGAGATTGTCGGCGAAGGCCCCGATAAGCCATTACTACAAGAGGCGGCTGAGACGCGGCCATGGCTGACTGTGCATGGCGCGCTTTATGGACTTGAACGTGATTCCTTACTGGCATCCGCCAATGCGATCCTCATGCCAGGGCTAGTGGGGCTGATCGCTATTGATTCCTTTCAGTTTGAACGCCCGGTACTGACGTCAACCGCCGGTGAGCATAGCCCCGAAATTGCGTATCTGGTCGATCAGGAAAACTGCCTGATAGATGAGGGAGATGTCACTGCAGAGAGCTACGGTGACATGATTGTGCGCTACCTGAACAATACAAGCTTACAAGACAAGCTGCGGGCAGGCTGCCGGGACAGTGCAGCACTTTATAGCATCGACAATATGGCGGACAATTTCTGTAATGCGGTGGGTAAGTCGAGCTGACAACCCAGGGTAGGCGCGAAGGGGTAGGCGAAGGGGTAGGCAAAAAAGGGTGTGCGAAGAAAGGGCAGGCAAAAAAGTAAACGAAAAAAAGGCGGTCCGGCCATTACTGGCTGAACCGCCCTGCCTCATTCAGGCGTTAATGGTCGTGCCACTAACGCTACAGAATGTCCAGATCATCACGATTATTACGTTGTACACCGCCATTTGATGCAGCGCGCCTTGGCGATAGATCAAGCCTAGCCGTGTGATCAAAGTCATCCTCGTGCAGATCAGCAACTACTCTGGAACCGTTTCCATTGCTATGCCCATTTGCAGCACGCCCATTGCCGTTGGAGCGGCCGTTACCGTTAGAGCGGGCAGCGGCGTTACCATTTCTGTAACCGATACCGTAGTCCAGATCCAGTTCGACATCACTGTCGTCTGTACGGATATCCATAAGCTCCTCTTGTGAAAGACGTAGCTTGTTTCGACCGCGGCCACCACCTGTCTCACTCTTGTCGTGGTAACCGTAGTAGTCGTAGTAACCCTGGTAGTAGTAGTCGCCACCGTAAGCGGTAATTTTGTCGATATCTACCTGCGTCATCAAAACGCCCGCTATTGGCGCATTGACTTGTCGCAGTCGCTCTGTTCCGCGCTTGACAAGCTCCATGGTGGTGTCGTGTGACTTGACGATATACACCACCGCATCACTTAGCTTGGCCAGTACCAGCGCATCAGATACCGCCTGTGTTGGTGCACTATCGATAACGATACGGTCGTAATGCTCCCCCAATTGCTCGAGAATCTTCTCGAAACGCTTGGAAGATAGTAGCTCTAGTGGTTGCTCTGGCAATGGGCCTGAAGGCAGGATATCAAAAGCACCTTCGAAAACGCCGCGAATAATACACTGCCGCGCAGGTGCAGTTTGCGTGATAAGACTGCTTAAACCTGCCACGTTACGATCGTGACCACAGGCTTTGGCAATCGTCGGTCTACGCATATCACAGTCTATCAACAGTACACGCTCCAGCTGAGACAACGAATAGGCCAGGTTGATAGACGCAGTAGACTTACCCTCACCAGGTACGGAGGAGGTAATCACAATGACCTTGCGCGCCATCTCACCATCATCCAGACAGATGGCAGTTCTGGCCGTATTTACAGCTTCAGCAAACGTCCGGTTTTTATCCGGTACTTCCAGCGGACTGATCGGCAATTGATGCGACCGGTTGAAAATGCCTCCCTTGATTAACGGCAGGATACCCAGCAGTTTCAGTCCCAGCTTGCCTTCAATGTCGCCGGTACCCTTGATGGTTTCATCCATTTGCTCATACAGAAATGCCATAAGAATAGACAGGATCAAGGAGCCCAACGCTGCCAGTGCAATGATGAGCTGCTTCTTCGGTTTGAATGGTGCTACCGGCGGTAGTGCGAAGTCGGTAACTCGTGCATTAGCCGCTTCGAGTCCGTCAGCCGACTTGGCTTCAGTGATGCGGTTAAAAAAGGTGTCATAAATAGAACGGTTGGTTTCCACTTCGCGCTGCAATGCATCCAGTTCGAATTTCTTGGTACCGATATCCTGGATCTCAGTCTTCCCAACGTTAAGTTTGGCTTCGATATTGGATACACGCTGACGAGACAGGTTGTAGTCGTTAGTGACACTACCCACTACCCGGTTTACGTGCCCTTCAAGTGTTGCATTGAGCGTGTTGAGTTGTGACAAGGCGTCGACAACACGCGGATGACGCTCGCCGTAACGATTTCTTAGCTCATCAAGGTTACGTTGAGCCTGACCTTGATCAATCTTGACACGCTGAATCAGAGGGTCTGCCTGAAAAGCGGGCAAAGCGCCCAGCAGCTCAGGATTGCCCTGAAGAGACTGCACTTCACGATACAGGTTCTCCTTTGCAGACAGCTCACTGCGTGCGCCAGCCAGTTCTGCGGTTACCAGCAACAGTTGTTGCTCGGTCAGACGGCCAACACTACCTTCAACATCCACCAGACCATTGTCCTGCTGGAACTGGATAAGACGGCTTTCTGACTCATCAAGCGTTTTCTTCAGCTCGCCCAGACGCTGATTCAGCCAGACTGATGCAGTTGTGGTTAACTCCACTTTGGCATCAAGATAACTGGCGATGTATTCCTGACCTACCGTGTTTGCAATCACTGCAGCCATCTCGGGATCGGGAGACTGGAAAGAGATGTTAACCAGCTTGGTCTTTCTCACCGGGTCTATGGATAGTCTTCCCATGAACCTACTGACCACCACCTGCTCACTGGCGGTTAACTGATTGGCATCACCGAAGGCATCGGAATCCAGCTCGAGAGAGAAGGCGGAACCGCCCGCATTATTGGCAAATTCTGCGGACATTCTCAGTTGACGCTCGGTGTCAGTTTCACCAGCTATATCACCTGCAGAGTTTTCCATGCCAGCAGTCGGGTTTTCCAGATCAAGAACGACACTGGTATCTGTCTCAGGCGAGGCTGTATCTTCTATGCCAAGAAGGCCTTTGACACTCGATACGGCACCAGAGATTCCGCGTTCTTCATTAAGCGCGCTGCCACCTGCTGGCGCATTAGTAGTGCCTGTGCCGTCTTGCGTTGCTGCGGCCTGAAAGCCTGAGCTGAACTCAGGGTGTTCCCAGAGGTTCAGTTTGTCGACGACACGCTTGGCGAGCCCACGCGACTTCAGTAGCTCATATTGCGTCTGGTAGTATTCCTGGTTTTCAGTTTCTGCACCAACCAGTTGCTCGAAAGTAATCGGGCTGTTGGACTGAGACTCGATAAGCAGGGTGGATGTAGCACTGTAAATAGGTGTTGCCGTGTAGGCGTAGTAGCCAGCCAGAGCGGTAATCAGGGCCGTAAACAGCGTAATGGGAAACTTGTACTTACGTAATATGCGTAAGTAATGCTGCAAATCCAATTGATCAAATGCTGAACCAGAATCGTCACGCTCGGCAAAGCCATCATTAAAAGACATGTCGTCGATTGATCTAGACATCAGAAAAATCCCTCTTTAATTGTAATTGTGTCGCCGGGCTGAATGCGGAAGCTGAGAGGAACCCGTTTTTCCTCAGCGTCCTTATCATCTGCCTTGGTTACGAACATCTTCCGTGTGGAGGCGCGGTCTGTTAAGCCACCGGCCAGTGCGATTGCTCGGTCGAGCGTTAATCCGGGCTGGTAGGAGTAGCTTCCCGGCGATCTTACTTCTCCGTTGATAAAGAACGGTCGATACTGGATAACTCTCACGTTCACAGATGGATTAACGAGATAGCCATTTTTCAGCAAACCTGCGATGTGTTGTTCCAACTGTACTGGGGACTTGCCAGCCACTTTCAAGTCACCAAGGTAAGAATAGTTGATAGAGCCGCCAGTGCTTACCACTGTGGATAGCGTCAGATCAGGTTCGTCAAATACCTGGATGGAGATTTCATCTCCCTGGCCAAGAATGTAGGAGTCAGGATTGACCACCGGAATATCGACGCCTGGATCAAGCGCATCGACGGCGTCATCGCTTGCAGTTGATACATCTGGCAACGATGGCGTGGTGGTAGCATCAGGACCCGTTGAGGCGCAGCCTGCAGACAACATCACTGCCAGCGCCAATGTGGGAATAAGGCGTAAAATCATGAACTATATGCTCTAGCGATTGGTTATCAGGACTATACTCAGTCCATCTGGATGTCAAAGTTATCTGCTTCTCAGTTTCCCGAGACAGAATGCGCAGCACTGCTCCAACGGACCATTTTACACGGTTCCAGGGATTTCGAGCAAATACGGACTGCCACAATTACCTTTAGTTCATTGCATTAACTGATGTGTCGATTAATAGGTTATATAGCGCAGGCCTATAGCGTCATGGTGACGTGTACACCTAAGGAATTACGCTGGTAATCACGACTTCCGTCGTCTTCTGCATCACAAGCATCCGCTGTCCGGCGGCTTGTACCAGCGCCCGCTCCAACCGATAGCCAGCGACGAATACCTATATCAACGTTTAGTGAAACGCCCGATGTGAGAGTGTCAATATTCGGGCACACCCGGTCGATGCGATCGGTATCTATTCTCAGACGGGTGGAAAATCGTGAAGTCCAGCCATATGACCACGTGAACTGGATGTCGTCGCGTATCGATTCCCCGACACCGTTTGCACTGGCGTCGATGGTTTCAAGGTCGCGTCTGACGCTCAGATCGAAGCGGGAATACTCGCGTGGCCGATAGAATAAATCGACGTCAGTCACGAATGTCGTGCGGTCTTCTATCCCGGCAGCATCAAAATCGGCCTCACTTAGCCCTAACCTGATTCTGCCGCCGGTGCGGTCGGTCGCCTCCAGATCAGCACCTACAAGAAAGCTGATCGTGTTGCGATCGCGAGAATCAGCATCGTAGTCCTGCGCAATGAACCGTGTTTCTACCCGAAGTCGCGTATCCGCAGACACTCGGTAGGAGAAGGCCAAAAACGGGCCAAACGAAGTGTAGTCATCTCCATCAGTGAGGATACCAACATCGCTGTAGCTTCTGTTTAGAAAACTGACACCGGCACCTACATTGCCTCTTGCATCTCTGGCACCGTAGGTGTAGCCAGCACTTAGCGAGGTGCTGGTGTCTACTATCTGGTCGTCCAGACCTTCAACAAATGCCGCCTGCCCCGTGCCAAATTCCTCCGCTTCCTGTAGCAATCTGAAATTAATCGATGTACGGTGTTTTTTAGCAGGCGCAGCGGCAAGGCTGGCACGTAGATCGTGATCGGTAAAATTGAGTGCGGACTCGTCGAACGAGCCATAGCGGCCACGATAGGAGGCATTGAGCTCTAGAAGGCGACGGTCGGCCTCCCACTGTACCGCTGGTGCCACGATGAAACCGCTGGCCTCCTCTTCATTGGTGCTACTGTTGAAGGCGTTGTCGACGCTCACGTAGTCCAGTCTCACTTCGGGGATGAAACTGGATTCTCCTAAACGCACCGGCTGGCCGCGGAAGCTTTGGGCGTGTGCCATGGAATTCGACATCAGAACCAGGATCGCTAGCAGCAACAAAGGGCAGCGATTGGCATTTACCAGCTTCAGTGGAATGACGTTGAAGGACAAATACGGAGTGATATTCACAGCGTGGATAGCTCTTAAATTAAAGTGACCTATTATAAGTATACCGAAGGCTGCGGCTGGGTACGCATTTCGAAATATCCGCGACCGCCTAAAAACTGGCTACCCATTCCAACTTTGGCATTATTCGAAGACAAAATTACCCGTCTAACATCACCTGACAGTCAGTGGATGACGTAACATATTATCATCTAGGCCAGTTTAGAGTTTCACGAAAGGCTATGGGCGCAGCAGTATTCGGATTATACGCAGTGGCATTCGGCGCATTATCGATTCATCATGTTTCGTATGCCGTTGTGGGTCTTATTTGCATGTTTGCCTTCGAGCAATGGGGGGCCATCTATCTACCCTTTGTTGCGGCTAATGGCACCTTGGTAAATATTGTCATACTGGCGTTCGTAGCCATCGCATGGTTTCGTCTGCCCGCTGGTACTTCGCTGGAATTCGTGAAGTACCCCACCCGCTCGCTTCTTATACTTTTCCTTGGATACGCCTTCGTAACCACCCTGTGGTCGCCACCCGATGCTAACGCGACCGGTAGATTTCTGGACGAGATTCACTACTTGCTGGCAGCCCTGGTGGTAGCACCTCTGCTTATGAGTACATCGGCGGACTTCACGCGCGTGCTGGATGCAATAACTTGGTTGGGAGGCATCCTCGTCATTCTACTAGCCTTCGTTCCAGATTTCGAAGGCCGCTCTATATCGTTGAACTACGACTTGGAAGAAACCTTGGCCTTGCCATTGGCCCTCGGTGATTTTGCTGGAGTGGTATTTCTAATTACCGCCATACGACTGAGGGCGTCACTGCTTAGAATATTGTGGGCAGCGGTGGTTTGTGGATCGGCGCTCTATCTAATAACTCAAACCGGTAGCCGTGGCCAGCTTTTTTTTGCAATCGGCACACTTATTATTTGTTTACCTGTGCGCTGGAAAGCCTTTTCCGTCAATACGGTGATGACGTTCATTCTTGTAGGCCTGGTCGCTGCTGCGGCAGCGTATATCGTTCTCAACACAGAAAACACTTTAAGTATTCGAGTGAACACCTCAGAAGACAGCACCGGCGCTATGGCTAGAGTCGAATTAGTCACCGTGTTATTGGATGCCTGGTTGGCAGAACCGGCAGCGATGATCTTCGGACTCGGCAGTTCAGCCTCTTGGTCTCGCTCTATCCTAAGTGGCTATTCACATGTGGTACCTATCGAAATACTCGGAGAATTAGGCCTTTTTGGTTTTGTTTTTTTCGGTATTTGTGTGCTTACGCTGTTTTTGCAGGCCTTTACAGGTAAACATAGAAAACAACTTGATCAGCCAGCATTGAACAACTTTGCAGCGCTGTTTGCATGCTGGTTTTTCGCTCTGCTTATTTCATGCAAGCAGGGAACTTTGCTATTCTCATCCGGGCTGTTCCTGTACTCCGCATTGGCAGAAAAATGCTTGTTCCTGAGTGCATCCAGAAGCAATCGGAAAACGCGTCAGCACAGGCACCAAACTTACAGGTCATCTCAAACGACCTGAACTTTAACGACGTAACAAACAACGAGCTGACTTGGCGACGAGTGAATCTCACTGGTCAGGTGATGATGATACTTATCCGTCAAAACAGACAGCCGCCCGAAGTAGCGATCCGTCCAACTTTAAAATGGGTAAGAGTTTTTACAGAGATTCATGACTAACTCAACCAAAACCTTACTAATTCTTGACACCAGGATGAGCGGGCATCGTCCCAGTTATTTGAGAAGGATAGTAGACTTGTCTCTCAGCAACTCTATAAGAGTCATTATTGCTATGCCGGCCGCTTGCTTTGATCATCCCGTCCCTAAAAGCATTCTGGCCTTACATAACAATAACGTTCGTGCGATCCGCTGTGATACCGCTATTCAAAATACTCTGGCAACAAGCTTTACTGGTATGCTCCGTAGAGAGTATCAGTGTCGTGCATTCTATAAGGAAGCACTTAAAAGAGCCGAGAAATTGAATAAGGTCGATGTGGCCATCATTCCGACATTTGACGATGTCGCAATTAGCTCATCATTGCTATTACCTGATTTTGGCAACACTCCGTGGCTCGGTATTGTCATGAGACAAAAATTTCATTTCTCCTCAGTAGGTGCGATGGGACCCCCAGACTCGAAGCAGCTGTCGATCAAACAAGTATTATTTATTCGGCTTTTAA
>ENA-ORXR01000509-ORXR01000509.1-marine-metagenome-genome-assembly--contig:-NODE-509-length-52409-cov-6.814511_pt1 | contig 52409 bp, 45 predicted proteins | sample MGYA00237866_ERZ511479 | MGnify/ENA metagenome assembly ERZ511479
ACCGGAGTGGACGATCCCCTGGTGTTCCGGTTGTCACGCCAGTGGCACTGCCGGGTAGCTACGATCGGACAGGATAACCGCTGAAAGCATCTAAGCGGGAAGCCCCTCCCAAGATGAGTTCTCACTGAATCTGCAAGATTCCTGAAGGGCCCTTGAAGACCACAAGGTTGATAGGCAGGGTGTGGAAGCGCAGTAATGTGTGAAGCTAACCTGTACTAATTGCCCGTGAGGCTTGACCATATAACACCCAAGCAGTTGTTCAGCCAGCGCGCTGTACAGATCTGCCGGTTATATGCGATGTATGACGATTGAAACGTACTCTCGCTAACGCGACAACTTCATTCTCCCCGATTCGTTTGTGTTGATTACGCGATGGATAACACCATCCGCGCCACATCAGCACAGACACCCAGTTCTCCCGGCGACCACAGCGTCCTGGCACCACCCGATCCCATCTCGAACTCGGAAGTGAAACAGGTCAGCGCCAATGATAGTGTGGGGTTTCCCCATGTGAAAGTAGGTCATCGCCGGGTTTTATTCGCAAATCACTCTACCCGTGTAGAGTGCGGCGCCCTCAGAAGGCCATCTCATCGCGAGGTGGCCTTTTGTCGTTCTGCAAACCCATAAACAATGACCCACAAGTCACAGTTATCATCGATTCTGCACTGAATGCACGTAGTGTACAGACATGTGGTGTACGGATTTTTTGATAAATTCTGGTGCAGATGTTTGCCACTGTGTTGATAACAAACCGCTGATTTCCTGAACCGTCAATCAAAAACCAACGGAGCTCCACCGGCAAACCGATTGCCACCACGATAGTCACACGGTGCTTCCTGCATTTGTAGATGCAACTCCTTGCCGGTGTAGGGATGCTGCTTGGCTAGTACCTCATCGAATTCGATGCCTAGTCCAGGCTCATCCGGTGGAACGATATACCCGTCTTCCAACTGAATTGTGTTGTTGATCAGAGCTTTGTGAAAGGGGGTTTCGATAGTTTCGGCCATTAACAGATTTGGAATCGATGCGGCCAGCTGTATATTAGCAGCCCATTCAACAGGCCCGGCGTACAGATGTGGTGCTATTTCGGCATTAAAGACCTCAGCGATGGCTGCAATTTTTTTCGTCTCCCATATGCCCCCGGCACGCCCTAATGCCGGTTGCAGTATTGTTACCCCACCATTGCGTAGCAAGGTGGCAAACTCCATTTTCGTGCTTAAGCGTTCGCCGGTCGCGATCGGAATACGCACCGCATTTGCCACCTTGGCAAACTCAAGCGGATTATCTGGCGGAATAGGTTCTTCGAACCACAGCGGGGTATATGACTCCAGTTTCTGACCCAGACGAATTGCTCCAGCAGTGCTGAATTGGCCATGAGTGCCGATTAACAGATCTGCCTTGTCGCCAATTGCCTCTCGGATGGCCTTGCAGAATTTCACAGTGAGTGAAATATCTGACATGGCAGGTTGATGGCCTCCGCGCACGGTGTAAGGCCCGGCAGGATCGAATTTGATCGCGGTATAACCACGCTCTACAGCCGCTAAAGCTGATTCAGCAGCCTGCTCGGGAGAGATCCAGAAGTTGTCGATATCGTGATGCGGTAATGGGTACAGATAAGTATAGGCGCGAATTAGCTGATTAATCTTGCCACCGAGCAGTGCCCACACTGGTCTGTCTCTGGCCTTGCCGAGAATGTCCCAGCAAGCGATTTCGAGACCCGAAAATGCCCCCATGACAGTGGGATCTGGCCGTTGAGTAAACCCGGAAGAATAGGCGCGTCGAAACATCAGCTCGATGTTCTCTGGGCTTTCACCGAACAGATGGCGTTCAAAAACATCCTGAATGACTTGTGTCATTACCTCGGGCGCAACAGCTGTCGCATAGACCTCGCCGTAACCAACCAGTCCATCATCGGTTGTCAATCTGGTGAAGATCCAATATCGCCCACCCCAACCTGGGGCGGGCGGTGCCGTGATGAAGACTTCCAGCTCACGCAGCTTCATTCGATGTCAAACACGATGACGTTGCGTCTGGCAGAACCTGTGCGCGTACTGTCAATAGCCTCGTTGATCTGCTCGAGTGGCCAACGCGCCGAAATCAGTTCGTCGAGCTTTAAGCGGCCCTGCTGGTACAAATCAATCATCCAGGGTATGTCACGCGCAAGTACCACATCGCCCATTTTTGAACCTTTCATACCTTGCCCCAAGGCCCCTAACACCACCGGCTCGTAGCTTGCCATAGCCCCCGAATGCGGCAAACCGACGATATACACACTACCAGAGGGTGCGAGCAGGCGCGGTGCAGATTCGAAAGCTGAAACAGCGCCTACGGTAACTAACACCGCATCGGCCATGCGTCCTGACGTGATATCTCGCAATGCACGCCAAGGTTTTGAATCCGTGGCCAATAATACATCTGTGGCTCCAAATTCTCTGGCAACATCCAACTTCTCCGGCAATAGGTCGATAGCAACGATTCTGGCTGCGCCGGCAATGGCGGCACCTTGAATGGCATTCAAACCAACACCGCCGGCACCGATGACCACGACGTTCTGTCCGGGTCGGACTTGCGCGGTGTTGACCACCGCTCCAAGACCAGTTACAACGCCGCATGACAATAACGAGGCAGCATCCATTGGCAGATCAGCTGGAATCGCAGCAATCTGACTCTGATCCACTACCACACGTTGCGCAAACGCACCGCACGCCAGACCATGTTGCAAGGTTGTTCCATCCAACATACTGACCGGCCCCTTGTCACGATCGTAAGGTGTGCCACACTGCGTGGGTACACCACTGGCGCAGCTCGAGCAGGCGCCACAAGCTCGAATCAGAGTGACGAGTACAGTATCACCGGGTTGATATGCTGTAACACCGTCACCTATTGCACTGACACGGCCAGCAGCTTCATGGCCATACACCGCTGGCAGAGTGCCACTCCAGCCCCCGTCAATAAACGAGATATCGGAATGGCACACTGCAACCGCCGCTAGTGTGACTTCAACCTCACCCTGTCCGGGTGCTCTAAGTTTGATGTCCTGCACCACCAGCGGGGCACCGAATTCATGGCACACAGCGGCTTTTATTATTGTCATTGGCGTTTCACGTCAAGTCCCTGGCTCACGAGTATATTAGTTTATCGCGAGCGATTTGGCCGGGTATTGTAGCTATCATTAACAGGTCACGGCTGTTCATCATTTAAGGTGGTATAAGCTCTGGGTTCACGCTGACAGTTACTATTCAACCGATGAACAGCGCTGCAGGGCAGGGTGCAGGGCAGGGTGCAGGGCAGGGTTGATCGATATGCATAGTTTATTGTTTCACGAGCCCTTAGCTACCAATCGCTTTCCATAATATAAGTTTATTCCAGTTCGATTGTGGTCGTAATCGTTCACTCTGCTCAATGAAGAGTACGTTAATGCTATGTTCACTACTTACAATCAGAAACCTGTTTATGCAATTACCTTACGAATTTACGGTTGTCGATCTATTGGCTATAACATTATTTTTTTTCTGTTGGATAGGGCACTACTATGCGACGAATTTATCTCGTTGGAAAAAATATACCATTTCTGCCAAGATGACTGACATGCGTGAGCAGTGGATGTTAAACGTTGTAGTGAGAGGTGACTCGCCAGTGGACGCCATTATCCAAAATGGATTGCAACAGGGGGTACTCTTTTTTGCGTCAACCACTGTGCTATTGATTGGTGGCCTGGTTGCAGGATTGGGTGCAGCTGATCGCGGTGTCGAAATACTAAATCAATTACCATTGGCCGCTGATAGTAATCCCGTGCAGTGGGAACTGAAGATACTACTCATAATATTTATCTTTGTGATGGCATTTTTTAAATTTGCGTGGAGCTATCGTTTGTATAACTACATACTCATCATGATTGGTGCTGTACCCAAGCGTGGTACAGATGATCCTGCGTTAACAACGTATGCAAAAAAACTGTCACTACTGCATGCACTGGCCGCCAAGCACTTCACGACAGGGCTGAATGCCTATTTTTTCGCGCTGGCAGCGTTTGCCTGGTTTGTTAATGCTTGGTTGTTCATTGCGGCTACAATCTGGGTGATAATGGTTCTTTATCGACGCGCGTTTCGCTCAGAGTTTCTGAGAGTTCTCAAGGCTTCGGCCCATTGAGCGTCAGGACTTTCGGACATGGCTGGTTTAACTGCGTTTCTTTCACTCGGTATGAGGGTCCTGTCAAGAAGCCTCGCTATCAAGATGAATCTGTCATTCCCATAATAGGCTGTTGATGCATGTCAAGCGCTTCAGTCATTAGAAATGCCCATTTTCTGGGTACAAAAATCAGAAATCTTCGTAAGCGAAACAACCTGACACTGGACGATTTATCGGCTCGTTGTGTAAAACTGGACGCAGAATCTGCGCCCTCAGTTTCATATCTTTCCATGATTGAGCGTGGCAAGCGTCACCCAAGCGCTAAAATGCTCTCGGTGATAGCCGACGTATTTCAGAAAGAGCTCAGCTGGTTTCTGGATAATGTGCCAGACGAATCCGCTATCGTGCCCGACAAAGGCAGTCGGGGCGGCATGCGCGGAATGTCTCTTGAGCCAGATTTCCTTTTTTCCAAAGAAATTCTACAAAACGCGATACCTGAGATGCTATCTCAGACGGGAGTATCAGGGCGACAATTTGCGCACCTGCTTATTCGTGCTCATCAGGAGAATAATCAAAACCACTTTCCTGAACTTGAGCGTGCTGCGGAAAGCATTGGCCATAAACAGATGCCATTGAGTCTGGATGCGCTGGTGGAAATCTGTAAGAGTATGGGTCTTCATATCAAGTGGTTCAGCAAACCGCCGGAAAGGATTCTTGGCCCTGTTGGTTGTAGTGATCAATCTGTAGTTCGCTCGTTTTTTGAGGCGCCGTCTACTATTTATGTGAATAAGCTGATGCAGAGTCAGCCTGCCCGGCTCAAGTATGATCTGGCACTGTATATCGGTCACAAGGTGTTGCACGATGGCGATGGTGTAAAGAGTGTTTCTGTAACCGGGCCAGCACCCGTTGTAGGTCCTGAAAATCGAGTCGCCTTGAATTGGGAGGCCTCCAGTGCAATAGACGCCCAGGATATAGTCCACGCCTGGCGTGACTTCGAATGCAGTTTTTTTGCAGGAGCGCTGTTATGTCCAAAGGTTGCTTTCAGACGATTACTCGAACAGCAGGCACATGAGGTCACCATTGGTGACATGCTGGGTGTCACTACTTCTGTAGTGATGCGGCGGATGACTGTCGTTTCATCGTATCCACATTGGCATTACTTTGATGCTTACCCCCCTGGCAGATTGTTGGCAGTTTATCGGGGTAACGGAATACCCCTACCCTGGGGCAATATGCGTATGGTGCAAGGCCCCTGTCAGCACTGGGCCGTTTTTCGCATGATTGATGCAGATGCTGAAAAAAATAGTTCTCAGGTATCTGTGATGGACGTGGGCTCAGAGCCTAGAATATTTTGTTGCGAGTCAGTGAGAGTCAACGACATGTTTGGCAGCAATCACGTATTATGTGCAGGTATTGATGTTAACCCCGCGCTCGAGGCACAAGGTGCAGATGCCGTGTCAATAGCCAATAGTCTCAAGCAAGCTTGCATAGAAAATCGCGGCACTGTAGATATTCCTTTAACTATTCGTAAAGAACTACAACAAACTGCAAAACTTCTTAACATCGAATGGTTGAACAGAGGAATAGAGAAGCCAGCACGTTTGATTTGCCCTCGTAGTGGCGCTTGCCCTCGGACGCCAGGTTGTCATTCCAATGTCAGCTGAATTTCACATTGTATTTACCGTAACTTACTGCGCTGCCTGTGAGGCTAGTCTGGTCCAACAAGCTGCATGGCTTCACTTCAATGAGCCTGGTCGTTTATTTTGGTGTTTGTTCCAACACTAGGGTTTACGATAAGCGATGGCGTTTTTTGCCGCAGCGGATACAAGTGTCTATTGTGACCAGCTTGCCTTGTTTAACATCAAATGCAGATTCCTTTTCGGCCTGGCATTTGTGGTGATTGTTCAAACACAGTGTGCTACGTCGTTTAGGCGGTCTCTTTTTAAATGGAAGGATATTAGTCATACAGGCAGAATACCCTATGAAGATGTACGAATATAGATGCTGTGTTCTACGTAAAACACGCTAGCATTTGATTCGTTTGTGTGTTGTAGGTAGAGTGTACCCTAGTGTTGCATAAAATTTCGAGTCCAGAAGCCTCTAGAGCTGTATATAAGGCGCTGCACGGAATTTTTACTGGATTGAGCCTAGTCACTCTAGGTGAGATCCAGGAAAAATGAGTACAGCGCCTTAGATGCTGCTATAGAGGCAGCGAAGCGGTTCTGGGCCGGAATTTTATGCAACACTAGGGTGTATGCAGGCTTTGGTTTTTTGTGCTCGATATTCACTGTGTGATTCGAGCCGGAAAAACGGGAGGGGTGGTATGGAACTAACTACCGGTCGAGTTTACCCACTTGCCCTGGTTTTTGTGTCTACAACGATTTTCAGCGGCTCCGTTTTAGCGCAGCAGGGTAACAAGGACTGCAAATGTCGAGCACCCGGAGGAGTTATGCATGATTTGGGTACTGTCGAATGTGTGCATATCGGCGGACGCCCAAAACTTGTCACCTGTACGATGTCGACCAACACGCCTTACTGGAAAGATGTAGAAGACGTGGTGGGCTGTCCGGCAGCGTAGCGCAAAGAAATGACTATGACTGCAACTAATTGGCGTCTGGTTCAAGGCAAGAAATAAGCTCGTTGGCGATCTGTTGTAAGACGCCGGTATACAGTGTCTCGCCAGGTTCCAGGTTAGCACCCAAAGGATCCAATGAGCCGGTGGACTGTAGTCAGAAAGGGTTTTAGAAGCCCCCATTAGATAATACCAGGCCCGGCAAACCAATCAGTGCTGATAGCAATCAGATGTCGCAATCAATAGCTGTTCATGCACAAGCCGTTTCATTCTGCAGGTCAAATGTTGGCTGCAGCAGACAGCCTTGTGAACACCGGAGCTTGAGCGAAGATATTAAGGGCTATGTTAGTGCATCCTGGTTTATTGTTTCACGAGCCCTTACTAAAAGTGCCAGTGAGAAGCGCCTTTTTAAGACCGTGTGTGCGTACAGAAAACAACTTATCTACATGGTGGCTCCTCGAAACCTGGCAAGCGCTACGTTTTATCCCTGTTTGGTGCGCAGCGTTGTTACAGTAGCCAGCCATATTGCCGCCGCTCAAGCACTGGATGAACTCTGAAGATACTGATCAATTCGGTTCCTTGCCTATTCGGCCGGAACTGCAGCAGGCATTGCATGCGGTTAATTTCGTGCACATGACTCCTGTCCAGTCCAAATCTACTCTGTCGATTCTGGAAGGCCGCGATCTGCTGGTTCAGGCAGAAACCGGCAGCGGTAAAACTGCGGCGTTTGCCATTGGGTTGTTAAACAAGCTGGACATCAGCGTATTTGCAACCCAGGCGCTGATCATTTGCCCGACGCGTGAGCTCAGTGAGCAGGTTGCTGCTGAAATACGCCGACTAGCCAGCGCTCTGGCAAATACACGGGTGTTGACGCTGTGTGGTGGCAAGCCCATGCATGATCAGCTGAATTCGCTAAAAGTCAGTCCGCATGTGGTGGTGGGTACGCCGGGGCGTCTTAAAAAGCATCTGGAGAAGAAGACGCTTAGCGTAAGGCATGTTCAAACGCTGGTACTTGATGAGGCAGACCGGATGCTCGATATGGGCTTCTACGATGACATCATGGATATTCTGGACAAAATAGATCACAAGCGGCAGACACTGCTGTTTTCGGCAACCTATCCGGATGAAGTGGTTGGCATCAGCAGAACTATCCAGAGAGAACCAATCGAGGTTCGTATAGTTGCAAGCGATGCCACTGCGCATATCGAACAGCTTTTTGTCTTTGCCAATAGTGAGCAGAAGACCGACACGCTGTTCAGAGCCATAGGAAAGTATCAGCCGGAAAGTGCCATTATCTTCTGTAATCGCAAACATCAGGCGCAGTCCGTATGCGACATGCTGCGTGAACGCGGTTATCACGCCCGGGCACTGCATGGCGATCTCGAGCAGCGCGAAAGAGATGAGGCTTTGATCCTGTTCAGTAACAAAAGCATCACGTTTCTGGTGGCAACCGATGTCGCTGCTCGAGGGCTGGATATCACTGCTCTGTCGGCTGTCATAAACTACGATGCAACGCCCGATCCGGAAACACATATACATCGAATTGGTCGAACCGGGCGTGCAGGTCTAAGCGGCTTGGCCATAACCCTGGTGGAGCCTGACGAGACTCACCACATTCGCGCGCTGGAGAAATATTCAAAGCTCGATATTTCATTCGGTGAGCTTAAGGCGTCAAATCAGCAAGCGGCTAAACCTGTCAGGCCTCCAATGACTACGCTCCACATTAATGCCGGAAAAAAAGACAAGATTCGCCCTGGCGATATTGTGGGTGCACTCACTAACAGTGCCGAATTGACTAACGATGATATCGGCAAGATCACGGTACTCGCCAAGCTTGCTTTCGTTGCTATCGTCTCTGAAAAAGCAGATGTTGCGATGAATATTCTGTCCAACGGAAAGATTAAGCGTAAGAGGGTGCGGGCAAGGATCCTGCGATAGTTTCAGTGACCCTTATTTCGTCTTCAGCCCTGAGCCCGGAGAGTGCTCGGGAGCTATAGTCGCGCTTACCCAGGATAATCACTAATGTGTGCTTTTTCCATGTTACCTGCCAGCGGTCCAGCAACTGGCATATTGGCGATGTGACAAGCACAACAGTCTTGCCAACAGGCGGTGCTGAATAAAGCCTTCAGATGCTAGACTATTGCGTTAATTTTTGTCTGCACCTCGTTCGTGCCTAACGTTGAGTTACCTTCTTGATCTCTGCTGCAAACGTCACTATCCAGTTCGGCTCAAAGCCTCTGTTTGAAAATATTTCGGTAAAATTCGGCGACGGCAATCGCTATGGCCTTATCGGCGCTAACGGCTGTGGCAAGTCCACATTCATGAATGTTCTGGCAGGATCGCTTGAGCCAACATCGGGTAACGTCTCAATAACGCCAAATGAGCGTATCGGCAAACTTAACCAGGACCAGTTTGCCTTTGAACAATACAGTGTTATCGACACCGTCATCATGGGGCACGAGGAGCTATGGTCGGTCAAGCAGGAGCGAGACAGGCTCTACGCCTTGCCTGAGATGACAGAAGAGGACGGCATGCGGGTGGCCACCCTGGAGGTTGAGTTTGCTGAAATGGACGGCTACACCGCTGAAAGTCGTGCGGGAGAATTTCTCAGTGGTGCTGGCATCGACGACTCGCTGCATTCGGGTTTGATGAGTGAAGTGGCACCCGGTTGGAAATTGCGAGTGCTACTGGCACAGGCCCTGTTTTCATCACCCGATATTTTGCTACTTGACGAGCCCACCAACAACCTTGATATCAATGCCATACATTGGCTCGAAGGTGTGCTGAGGCAGCAGAAGAGCACAATTATTATCATCTCTCACGATCGACACTTTCTTAATTCAGTGTGCACTCACACGGCTGACATTGATTACGGAGAGTTGCGCGTGTATCCGGGTAACTACGATGACTTCATGATTGCGGCAACTGCGGCACGAGAGCTGTTGTACTCGGAGAACTCGAAAAAGAAAGCGCAAATCGCCGATCTGCAGCAGTTCGTCAGCAGATTCTCGGCCAATGCATCGAAAGCCAAGCAAGCAACCTCTCGTGCGAAAAAGCTGGAGAAAATAGAACTGGCCGACATCAAGCGATCCAGTCGGGTGAGTCCTTATATTCGCTTCACCCAAGATAAAAAACTGTTCAGGCAAGCTTTGACCATCGAAAAAGTGTCGATGGGTTTTGATGATGAGTTGTTGTTCGACAATGGCAATCTCATGTTGGAAGCGGGTGCGCGGTTAGCAGTTATCGGTGAAAATGGCGTCGGCAAAACGACTCTACTCAGGTGTTTACTTAATGAGTTAGAACCGTTAAGTGGCAAATTGCAATGGTCGGAAAACGCAGACATCGGCTATTGCCCTCAGGACAATACCGCAGAATTCTCCAGCAACGATACCTTGTTCGACTGGATGAGCAGATGGCGTAAAGCATCCCATAATGATCAGATCGTACGTGCCGTTCTGGGTCAGTTGCTGTTCTCGTCAGGCGACTTTGAAAAACGAGTACAGGTATGTTCTGGTGGAGAAAAAAATCGATTGATATTCGGCAAGCTCATGATGAGTTCTCCCAATGTCATGGTTCTGGATGAGCCTACCAACCATATGGATATGGAAGCTATCGAAGCTCTGAACATGGCGCTTGAGCATTATGAAGGCACAATAATATTTGTCAGTCACGATCGCGAATTCGTATCATCTCTTGCCACACAAATTGTCGAGATCAAAGACAGGAAATTGATTAACTTTGCGGGTACTTACGACGAATACCTTGGCAGTCAAAAGCAACAGGAAAGAGTGGCTGCTAATTTCTAGACCCTAGTGTTGCCGGTATCAACTACTTCTGGTCCTGCGAACAGCATCTGCCCAGCCTTTTGTAACCTTGCGACGGACTTCAGCCTCCATGGCAGGCGTAAATGATTTCTCCTTCACCCAGTTGGCAACCAGATCGTCGAGCGAGTCGTAAACACCAACCTGCAAACCGGCAAGATAGGCTGCGCCCAGTGCTGTTGTTTCAGTTTGCATGGGACGCTCTATCGCAATATCCAGAACATTCGCCAGATACTGGGATAACCAATCATTTTTTACCATTCCGCCATCCACGCGTACGGTGTTAATGGCCGCGCCGTCAGAGCGAATGGCATTGAGCAAATCCATCGTCTGGTAACACACCGATTCCAGCGCCGCTCTCGTGATGCTGGCAGGCCCCGTATCGCGTGTCAGTCCGTATAGAGCACCGCGTGCTTCGGCATCCCAGTAGGGTGCACCCATGCCAGTGAAGGCAGGCACCAGATACACGCCTTGATTGTCTTCAATGCTTTCGGCCATGGCTTGTGTTTGTTCAGCAGATTTGATGATGCCCAATCCATCGCGCAGCCATTGAATCGCAGCTCCTGCTACAAAGATAGAGCCTTCTATGGCGTAAGTGCTTGTGCCATCAAGTCTATAGGCAAGGGTTGTCAGCAATTTGTTGGATGAGGCGATGGCCTGGGTGCCGGTATTAAGCATCATGAAACAACCTGTGCCATAGGTGCTTTTAATCATGCCTGGCTCAAAGCAGACCTGACCGATGGACGCTGCATGTTGATCACCGGCAACCCCTGCTACTTTCAGTTCAACACCTAATACGCTTTTGTCAGTGGTGCAGAAATCTGCCGCGCAGTCGTGGACCTCCGGCAGCATCGACATGGGTACGCCCAGCCTGGCACAGAGTTCCTTGTCCCAGCAGTTGTCGTGAATGTTGAACAGTAAGGTGCGACAGGCGTTAGTTGCATCGCTTGCATGCACACGACCACTGGTGAGGCGCCAGATCAGAAAGCTGTCCACCGTACCAAATGCAAGCTCTCCACGTTCGGCCTTGTGTCTTGCGCCGTCCACGTGATCCAGGATCCAGCCGATTTTTGTTCCGGAAAAATACGGGTCCAGTAAAAGCCCAGTTTTAGCGGTAACCATATCACCGAGCCCTTGTGCCTGCAGCGAACGGCAGGTATCAGCAGTGCGCCGGTCTTGCCAGACTATCGCCTTGTGAATCGGTTTGCCCGTCTGTCTGTCCCACACCAGGGTAGTTTCGCGTTGATTGGTGATACCTATGGCAGCCACTTGTCGATTGCCGGCATCAGCTTTTGCCAGAGCCTGTTTGCAGACATCCAGAGTGGATTCCCAGATTTCTTCCGGATCGTGTTCCACCCAGCCTGATTGGGGATAGAACTGTTGGAATTCCCGCTGTGCCAGTGCAAAGGTACTGCCATCCTTCTCGAAAAGCATGGCTCGTGAGCTGGTTGTTCCCTGATCAATGCTCAGAAGCAGTGGTGTAGTCATTTTGATACCTGAAAAGCGGATTCAATGAGCATTGTACGAGGCACTCGGGTCAGGTTGCAGCAGAAATCGAGGAAAAGAATATTTTGCGAATTTCAGAAGTTTCGTTTACAGTTTCGTTTTGCAATGCAATGGCTCAAACGAACCTTTTTACATTTGCTATTGAGAGCACTTTGAAATGACGGTACTTCATGTCAGATAGTCGACGCCAGCAAATTCTTGATATCGTACGTGAAGTCGGGGCGGTATCTGTCGACGAGTTGCTGCAGCGCTTTGATGTCACACCGCAAACCATTCGCAAGGACCTGAATCGCCTGTGCGAGGAGCGCCTGCTCACGCGGACTCATGGAGGGGCCAGACTCGCCTCCAGTGTCGAGAACATGAGTTACGAGGCTCGGCGTATGCTGGCCTGCGATCAGAAGCAGGCCATAGGCCGGGCGGCTGCTGATCTTATTCCAGACAACGCCTCATTGTTTGTAAATATCGGAACAACCACTGAGGCGGTGGCTCAGGCGCTGCTTCATCACGATCAATTGATGGTAATAACCAACAATATCAACGTTGCCTCGTTGATGCGGCATTATGCGCAAAATAAGGTCGTTATTGCATCTGGAGAGGTGCGTAGCTCGGATGGAGGCATCATTGGCGGGGCTGCAGTAGATTTCATCAAGCAGTTCAAAGTAGACTTTGCCGTGATCGGCGCGTCGGCCATAGACGCTGACGGGGCGTTACTCGATTTTGACTATCGCGAGGTCAAGGTATCGCAGGCCATCTTGTCAAACGCAAGGCATGTAATTCTGGTCGCTGATGCGACGAAACACGAACGCACAGCCCCTGTTCGCATCGGACACATCTCTCAGGTGCATTCGTTTGTAACCGATTATTGTCCGGGCCCCGGTTTCAGGCGTTTGTTGAGTGGGTTCGAAGTTCGCACGATCGAAACCCTTGCAATGGCTGCTGATCAGTGAGTATATGTTGTCCGGATCGGGTTATAAGGGGCGGTCTTCTCTTTAGTTTCGATTGACTTTCGATTTTCAGGCGATTAGGGTTTGTCGGGTGTATCGAGATCGATAGACAAACTTTCAGGAGCTTGGCAGGTCCCTGATTTCTTAATACAAAGTGCAGTAAAGCGAGAACACATGCTCGAACTTGAACACGTCAGCAAACAGGTGGGTGTCAGCAAACACATAAATGATGTGAGCCTGAAGTTGCAGAGCGGCACCGTCAACGTTTTGTTGGGGCCCACATTGTCGGGCAAAACCAGCCTCATGCGCTTAATGGCAGGTCTGGACAAACCAACATCCGGTGACGTACACAGCAGTGGTAAACGCGTGACCGGCATGTCTGTGCGCAAACGCGATGTCGCCATGGTCTACCAGCAGTTTATCAACTACCCGGCCATGACAGTATTCGAGAACATTGCCTCGCCACTACGGCTTCAGGGTGCCAGTGATGCAACCATACAGAGCGAGGTTCACAAAGCGGCCGAGTTGTTGAAGCTCACAGCATTTCTTGACAGAACGCCGTTGAACCTCTCCGGTGGGCAGCAACAGCGTACGGCACTGGCAAGAGCTCTGGTAAAAGGTGCCGAGCTTGTATTGCTGGATGAGCCTCTGGCTAACCTTGACTACAAATTGCGCGAAGAACTACGCATAGAACTGCCCCGCCTGTTTGCGGAAAAAGGGGCGGTGTTTGTGTATGCCACCACAGAACCGCACGAGGCTCTTTTGCTGGGTGGCTATACAGCAACGCTGCATCAAGGGCGTGTCACCCAATTTGGACCTACTATCGATGTATATAATCAGCCAGTGGATTTACGCACAGCGCAGACATTCTCGGATCCACCCTTGAATACACTTGATGTTCAGTGCACAGCAGGCAAACTGATGGCCGCCGATATCGATATGGGCGCGCCTATCAATGCTCAGCGAATTTCAGAAGGCGGCTATACTCTGGCATTTCGTTCGCATCATGTATCGTTGCACGCCATCGGGAACTACCAGATACCTGTGCATGGCACCATCAGTACCAGCGAGATCACAGGGTCGGAAACCTATATTCACATGACGGTCGGCCAGACTCACTGGGTAGTGTTAACTCACGGCGTGCATAAAGTGAGGTCTGGCGAGCCCATTACGGTGTACCTGGATCCATCGCGCTATTACTTGTTCTCGGGTACTGAAGGTAGCCTGGCACAAACTCCCGCTCAACTGACGAAGGCAGCCTGAAACGATGGCACGCATCACCCTGGACAAGCTCGCACATTCCTATATGGCCAATCCGGAAAGCGATGCGGATTTCGCTTTGAAACAGATTGATTATGTCTGGGAGGACGGTGGAGCCTATGCACTGCTTGGGCCATCGGGTTGTGGCAAGACAACGTTGCTCAACATCATCTCGGGACTACTGGTGCCGTCGAAAGGTCACATTCGTTTTGACGAGGATGATGTGACCGAGCGCAGTCCTGAACATCGCAATATCGCTCAGGTATTTCAATTCCCGGTTATCTACGACACGATGACCGTTGAGCAGAACCTTGCGTTTCCCCTTGTGAATCGCGGGGTCGCTCGATCCGAGATAGACAGGCGGGTCAGCGATATGCTGGAGACGCTGGACTTGAAAGACAAGGCCAAACGACGGGCTCATGGTCTTACTGCGGATGAAAAACAGAAAATTTCGCTTGGCCGCGGATTGGTTCGTTACGATGTCAATGCCATCCTTTTCGATGAACCGCTAACGGTCATTGATCCGCACATGAAGTGGCAATTGCGAACCAAGCTCAAGCAGCTGCATGAACAGTTCAGTCACACCATGATTTACGTGACGCATGATCAGACCGAAGCACTCACTTTCGCCGACAAGGTGGTTGTCATGTATGAAGGTGAGGTCGTACAAATCGGCACACCTGAAGAGCTTTTTGACGAACCGGCGCATACGTTTGTAGGCTACTTTATCGGTTCACCGGGTATGAATATACTTTCAGGCAGTGTCGATCGAAATACGCTGCATCTGGCGGATACAAGCTTTGAACTGACTCGGCATTACCAGGCCATGACGGGTAAGCTTGAGATTGGCATTCGGCCTGAATTTGTCAAGGTGACTGACAAGTCCAGTGCGGCCTCTGAAGGTGTTCCCATGCAGGTAACCGCCGTGGAGAACATCGGCAGGCACAAGATCATTCGCGGGACGGTCAATGGTCAGAGCATTAATGCTGTTGTGGACGAAGATGCCAATGTGCCAGCCGAGGCCTATGCCGTTTTTGATCAAAGCCGCTTTAATGTCTATGAGAACTCGCACCTGGTGAGGGCAGAGCCGTGATTGATAAACCGTTTAACAACAAGGCCTGGTTCTTTGTCCTGCCTGTCTTTCTTCTGGTGGCTATCAGCGCCATCATTCCATTGATGACGGTAGTCAACTATTCAGTTCAGGATACATTTGGTAACAATCAGTTCTTCTGGGCTGGTACAGAATGGTATGGCGAGGTGCTTAGTTCAAGTCGCTTTCATGATGCCCTGTTGAGAAACCTGATTTTTTCAGGAATCATTCTTCTCATCGAGATTCCTTTGGGTATTGCAATTGCGTTATCCATGCCTCGTAAGGGCTTCTGGGTTCCGGTGTGTCTCATTCTCATGGCTTTACCGCTACTGATTCCGTGGAATGTTGTCGGCACGATCTGGCAGGTGTTTGGACGTGCAGATATCGGCCTTCTGGGTCGTACCCTTGCAGCGCTGGGCGTTGAATACAACTACGCAACAAACTGGCTTGATGCCTGGATTACCATCATCATCATGGATGTCTGGCATTGGACCTCGCTGGTTGTGCTTCTCTGCTATTCGGGCCTTGTGGCTATTCCTGAACCTTATTATCAGGCTGCACGAATTGACGGTGCTTCCAGCTGGAAGGTATTCCGGTACATTCAGTTGCCGAAAATGCAACGGGTGTTGCTAATCGCCGTACTGCTTCGGTTCATGGACAGTTTCATGATCTATACCGAACCATTTGTATTGACCGGCGGTGGCCCTGGTAACAGCACAACGTTTCTATCCATAGATCTGGTGAAAATGGCTATCGGGCAATTTGATCTTGGACCGGCTGCTGCCATGTCAATCATATATTTTCTGATTATCCTTCTGTTGTCATGGGTATTTTATACGGCGATGACCAATTTCGGAGCGGATGCTCCAACGAAAGAAGTAGATTGATATGAGCGCATCATCAGAGTCTATCGGCACCACTAGAAACCCGACGCAGGAGGTGAGTAATACGATTTCACTGGAAGGGGTACGTGCGCCGATCAAGGGTACGGGTGAGGGCAGTGGCAAGTGGTTCGTTCCCACTTTATATATAGTTTTTCTGTTGCTGCCAATCTACTGGCTGGTTAACATGAGTTTCAAGACGAATCAGGAAATACTCTCCTCATTCACACTCTGGCCTGCAAATCCTACCTTGGCCAACTACGCAGTAATCTTCGGGGACCCTTCCTGGTACAACGGTTATCTGAACTCGATGACTTATGTATTCGTGAATATGATTATCTCGGTGTCTGTTGCATTACCTGCAGCCTATGCGTTCAGTCGTTATCGTTTTCTTGGCGATAAGCACATGTTCTTTTGGTTGCTGACCAATCGCATGGCTCCACCTGCCGTATTTGCGCTACCATTTTTTCAATTGTATTCAGCGTTCGGACTTTTCGATACGCACTTTGCGGTAGCTCTTGCGCATTGTCTGTTCAACGTGCCATTGGCGGTCTGGATTCTGGAAGGCTTTATGTCGGGCGTGCCGCGTGAAATCGATGAAACAGCGTATATCGACGGCTATTCTTTCCCCAAATTTTTTGTGAAGATATTCATGCCACTTATTGCATCTGGTATTGGTGTAGCCGCATTCTTCTGCTTCATGTTTTCGTGGGTAGAGCTTCTACTGGCCAGAACGCTGACAGCGACGAATGCAAAACCGATAACCGCTATCATGACGCGCACGGTGTCTGCGTCGGGGATGGACTGGGGCGTGTTGGCAGCCGCTGGTGTGCTAACCATTATTCCGGGTGCGTTAGTCATCTACTTTGTGCGTAACTACATTGCGAAAGGATTCGCGCTGGGAAGGGTTTAATATGAGTGTTTCAAACGAAGTGCAAAACGCGCCGGTCAAAGCATCAACAAGTCTCAGAGTTCTGGGATTGAGCTTAGCCATTGTACTCATTATCTCTGTGCTGCTATACACATGGTTTCAGAGCGAATCGGCGCCCGACCTGGCATGGATGGCATGGACCAAACCGACCGCCATATTTTTCATAACTATCATCTGCCTGCTGATTGCCATGTCGATCTGGGAGGCGTTCCGCCCCGGCGGAGGTCCACGCATGGGTATCCTCAAGTTTGAGACTACCCGGGGCGATCGATTGTTTCTGTCTTTGTTGGGCAGCGCATTTATCAATCTGGCCTGGTTAGGGCTGGTTGGTCCTGATCTTTGGAAGGCGCTGGGTGTGTCGCTGGTTTACGCCGCGCTTGTATTCAGTTTCGTATAGGCACAATATAGGATTCCGGTTTTACGAATCAGGTCCAATTGGTGTAATTACGATAACCAATCGGCCCTGAGTATCATTGAAGTATCGTGCTATCACAGTACGTTTAAGTGCCGTTGCATGTAATTGCAGCGGTAAATACACGCATAACTATCCATCAGGAGGAACTCAATGCGTCATTTCAGACAGGCCAAAACGGCGGTAGCCGTGGCCTTATTTCTCGGAGGCACCCATGTTGCGCAAGCGGACATGGCAGCGGCTGAAGAATTTCTCGGCAGTGAAATCGGTGATATGTCCACCTTGTCTGCCGATGAGCAGAAGGCAGAGATGCAGTGGTTTGTTGATGCAGCCAAACCCTTTGCTGGCATGGATATCAAGGTGGTGTCCGAAACCATCGCGACTCATGAGTATGAGTCCAAAGTATTGGCTCCTGCGTTTACGGCCATTACCGGTATTAACATTACCCACGACCTTATCGGTGAGGGTGATGTAGTCGAAAAGCTGCAGACACAAATGCAGTCAGGCGAAAATATTTATGATGCCTACATCAATGACTCTGATCTTATTGGCACGCATTGGCGCTATCAGCAAGCCCGCAATCTCACAGACTGGATGGCAGGTGAAGGTGCAGATGTGACTTTGCCGACGCTTGATATCGACGACTTTATCGGCAAGGATTTCACAACAGGCCCTGACGGTAAGCTTTATCAATTACCTGATCAGCAATTTGCCAACCTTTACTGGTTTCGTTATGACTGGTTCAACGACGAAAAAAACATGGCTGACTTCCAGGAGAAGTATGGCTATGAGTTAGGCGTGCCTGTCAACTGGTCAGCCTACGAAGATATTGCCGAGTTTTTCACCGGTCGTGAGATCGATGGTCAGACAGTCTATGGCCATATGGACTACGGTAAGAAAGATCCCTCATTGGGATGGCGTTTCACTGACGCCTGGCTATCCATGGCTGGAAACGGTGACAAGGGTGAGCCCAACGGATTGCCTGTCGACGAATGGGGTATTCGCGTCAACGAGAACAGTCAGCCAGTGGGTTCCTGCGTAGCCCGTGGCGGTGATACCAATGGCCCAGCGGCTGTTTACTCCATCAACAAATACATTGAGTGGCTGAATAATTACGCACCACCGGAAGCTGCCGGTATGGTGTTTGGCGAGGCGGGACCCGTACCTGCGCAAGGCGCCGTTGCTCAGCAAATGTTCTGGTATACAGCGTTTACCGCTGATATGGTCAAAGAAGGCATTCCTGTTGTTGATGAGGAAGGCAACCCCAAGTGGCGTATGGCACCTAGTCCAAAGGGTGCTTACTGGGAAGAAGGGCAGAAGCTTGGCTATCAGGATGCCGGTTCATGGACACTCATGAAGTCCACGCCAGTTGATCGTGCCAAAGCTGCATGGCTATATGCGCAGTTCGTGACGTCCAAGAGTATTGATGTCAAGAAGTCTCATGTGGGTCTTACCTTTATTCGTGAGAGTACTGTGCAACATGACAGCTTCACTGAGCGCGCATCCAAGCTAGGTGGTTTGATAGAATTCTATCGATCGCCAGCACGCGTACGCTGGTCACCTACAGGTACTAATGTACCTGACTATCCCAAGCTTGCTCAGTTGTGGTGGCAGAACATCGGGGATGCGTCATCAGGTGCCAAAACAGCGCAGGAAGCCATGGATTCTCTGTGCGCAGCACAAGAAAAGGTTCTGGCTCGACTTGAGCGTGCCGGTGTACAGGGTGACATCGGTCCTGTTCTGAACGAAGAGCAGGATCCGGAGTATTGGTTAAGCCAGCCTGGTGCACCTAAAGCCAAGCTGGAAAACGAAAAGCCAACACCCGAGACAATCAACTATGACGAGTTGGTTGAAAGCTGGAATCAATAGTCATGTTGTAGTGTTGTAGCAGCAAGTCGACGCGTGTGGGATATATCCACGCTTACTTCCCACACGTTTTCGGCTTGTTTTTTTTATTGACAAAGCCACTATGAGTGAGCTGTCAGCGTGACACATGCGTAGTGGTGACAGGGGTTGTTCGGTTTTTACACTCATTGCTGATCGCCTGGTATCTACCCTGGTATTACTTACACAATGTTAAACAAATCTAACGAGGTCCAGCCATGAGTACCTATGATCTTGTCGTCATTGGCGGTGGTGTCAATGGTGCAGGTATTGCGCGAGATGCAGCCGGGCGTGGTCTGAAAGTGCTGCTGTGTGAAAAAGATGATCTTGCCCAGCACACATCATCTGCCAGTACAAAGCTTGTGCATGGAGGATTACGTTACCTGGAACACTATGACTTCATGCTGGTGCGCCATGCGTTGATAGAGCGGGAAGTCTTGCTCAGAGCAGCGCCACATATCATCTGGCCGCTCCGGTTTATTTTGCCGCATCATAAAGCACTGCGTCCTCGATGGTTAATCAGATTGGGTTTGTTCTTATACGACAATCTGGGTGGCCGTAAATTGCTAGCTGCCTCACATGGAGTGGACCTGACTCGGCATGAATCAGGAAGCGCTTTGAAAGAGGTTTACACCCACGGGTTTGAATATTCGGATTGCTGGGTACAGGATGCTCGACTGGTGACGCTCAATGTCATGGATGCAGCTGAACGTGGTTGTGATGTGCGAGTGCGAACAGAGTGCACCGATATCATCCGTGGTGAGGGTCAATGGACCGTTAATTTGCAAGATCATCTGTCAGGGCAATCATCTGTCGTGACAGCGCGCGCTATCGTGAACGCCTCTGGCCCATGGGTAGAGAAAACGCTTAACCTTGATGAGGAGCATGATTCGCGTCATGGCGTAAGGCTGGTCAAAGGTAGCCACATAGTTGTACCGAAATTGTTCGACCATCCCTACACCTATATTTTTCAGAACGCAGACAATCGCATACTGTTTGCCGTGCCTTATGAAAATGACTTTACGTTACTGGGCACCACTGATGTAGAAATACAGGCAGAGCCCGGCAGTGAGAAAATCGAAGACGCTGAAATTGACTATATCTGTACAAACGCCAGCGAGTACTTCAAGACACCCATAAGCCGTGAACAAATTGTCTGGACGTATTCTGGTGTAAGGCCATTGTATGATGATGCCTCCGACAACGCCTCAAAGGTCACACGTGATTACAAGCTGGATCTTGATACGCGAATGGATTCACCCATACTGTCGGTGTATGGTGGCAAGATAACAACGTTCAGGAAGCTTTCCGAGCAGGCCGTTGACATGCTCAAGACAGAACTGAAATTCGACGCGGGTGCATGGACGTCTGCGGTGCCACTGCCGGGTGGGGACATCCCCGATGCTGATTATGATAGTTTTTTAGAACAGAGTGAAAAACTGTACGTATGGCTCGATCCCGATCTGCTTAACGATTATTGTAGAAACTACGGAACTCGCATAAAGGTGTTGCTGGGTGATAGAGATAGCATGGAGAGTCTTGGCCATCATTTTGGTGGTCCCCTGTACCGGGCAGAGGTAGATTACCTGATCACGCATGAGTGGGCACGTAGTGCTGCAGACATACTGTGGCGACGTAGCAAGAAGGGGCTGCATACGCCAGCTGGAACAGAGGAAAAACTACAGCAGTGGATCGAGCAGCACTATGAATTTAACACTGATGATGCAGCATTCAAGAAGGTGTCCTGAACTACAGTGTGTCCCGCAGTACGTGAATCTGGGCAACCATGTCTGTATCGGACACCAGAATCTGATAATCGTCCGCTACCATGATGCTCTGTTGAATGGCATCACTGGCCTTTTTATGCCGAGCTTCAAGCATTGCAGAATCTTTCTGCGCACAGCGTATAATTTTCTCCGGGTCCGTAACTTGCTCGAATTCATAGGAAACCTGAACCAGCTTACCTTCGAGAAAACGGTAAGTGGTACTCACAGGCGTTTCGTCATAGAGCGTTTTGTCTGACTTGTTTATAAAAACGCAAGTTTCCAGAAAATAAGCCCGACGAGTCATGCCAACTCCGGTCTTTGCAGTATTGCAGGTGGCTGAAGAACCCCATTGTTGTTCGACGCCTGACAGCACCGACTCGCGTTGCTCCCCGATAGGTAGCTTGAGTAATGACAGGTGCTTTTCAGATTGATTGGCTATTGCCACATTAATACCGATCGTAGTAAGCAAAAAAGTCGTCAGGATCCAGAAGTTTCGCATCAATTTTCCATCGTTTTGGAGCGCCGGGTGAGTGGGTGTTCTCCACATACTTCAAGGCGCTGCGAGCAGGCTCATTTGCCTTCTCGAACTTGTGACGTTTCAGTTTTTATCGTCTGACGAGACGGTACGCAAAAGTTATTCCTTTGCGTCCGAAAAGTAATGCCAATAGCGGTAACAAGCCAGCCCACAAGGCACCGCCGAATACATGATCTTCATTACCGCCAGCAACGGCAACAGGCTCTTGACTGGACGAGGCTGGCACAAGAGGCTGCTGCGGCTGTTGTACAGGTACAGGGACGCCATCATTGACTGGCTGTGTGGGGGCGCTGACGCCTGTGTTTTCTGCGATCCAGCCAGTGTAAGCACCGACATTGGTGTAGACCCCGGGGTTTTTAGCTACGCCACAACTGATGCCCCAGCTGGTGATGCCTGCAATGGATGTGATGCTGTTATCGTCGCTGTTAACTCTGTACAGCGGACCGCCCGAGTCGCCTTGGCACGAATCCCTGCCGCCACTGGGCACACCGGCACACAAGCTGGTCTCATCAGTGAAGCCGAGATAATCAGGGAAAAGTCCACCACAGTCGGTGCCAGGTGTCATGTTGACAAAAGCACCCCGCAGCTCTTTGGGGTAATTTTGTATACGGCCATCCTCTTGCGTATTCACAGCTCCCCAGCCTGCGATAAAAGCTTCGTCGTTCAGGCCGATGGGTAAATTGTTGAGCGCAACAGGCTGTATCTGGGCATCGTATTCGAGTTCCAGCAGGGCGATGTCATCGCCTTGTTCTACACGGCGGTAGTCAGGGTGAGCAATAATGCGTACCACAGCTATGGGCTGGTTGACCGGGTTCTCCAGACTAGTGCTGCCAGTGAGTATGAGAATGTTTTCAGGCGGTGCTGTTTCACCGCCCTGCAGGTCTATCACGCAATGTGCAGCGGTCAAGACCCAACGAGCAGAGATGACTGTTCCGCCGCAAAACTGGGCCTGAAACAGGTCGCCATCAATTTCCACTCTGAATTTGTGCAGCAGTGCGACAGTGGCTGGTACTTGAGCGATGCTGGTCTCGGAGCCGCCAACAATACGTGGCGCAGGATTTATCGATGCCTGGCGAGAATTCTCGGAAGCGTTCACACTGACGCTGCCGGAGAGCACAAAACACAATCCTAGTGTATTAAGCAGTGCTTTGGCCATGGTTTGTTTATTCCCTGAAGTTTGTCCTGCTGGCATGCTTCGCCGTGTCCTTTTTTTTGCAAATCGATAGGCGCCAGATACGTCACTGGCAGGTGTCTACTAGGTTTTATGATGTCGAAGTGAGCTCAAAAGCAATTTAACAGAATATATAAGTATCAGATTTATATAACAATAAGCCCGAGCGGACGGCAGACTCAGATCAATCAGCCCAGCCGTTTTCCACAGTACTATGATAAGACAATTATGCATCGTCTTTATATTACACGCTACGCATATTCGCTTTGCTGGCATCTCGGTGTTGCGGGTTCGTCCACAGCCCTGACGATGAACGACCTTCCGGACAAGCTTCTACCCTGGCGTGTTTTTATCGACCCAGCGCTGATTCCCATTCGCCATGGTCTCTTTTTTCCAGAATGTGGCGCGTTTTTTCAAGGCCTCCATCAGAAAGCGACAGGCATCGAATGCAGCCGCGCGGTGAGCAGAATATACGGCTGTAAGCACAATAGGCTGGCCCGGCAAAATATCGCCGACCCTATGCACAATGAGCGCATCGATGATATCCCAACGCGCTTTGGCCTCATCAATGATCTGCTCCAGCTGATTTTCTGTCATGCCGGGGTAGTGCTCCAGCATCATCGCCGAGACATCATGGCCTTCGTTGAAATCACGCATCGTGCCGACAAAACTGACCGTCGCACCAAAGCTGCCTGTTGGCAGACTGTTCTCGAATCGTGTCAGCTGCTCAACAGGCACGAGGCCAGAGGCCTCAATCTGAACCCCCATCAGCCGCCGGTGACCGGTGGAAAGAACGCCACTTCATCGCCGTCTTTGACACTTTCATGGGGTTCCCGGTGTTCAAGATTTACCGAACACAGCACGTGACTTGGTAGCAGAGTGGTGTCCGTCGCACGCTCCCAGACATCATTAATAGAGTGAATGCCACTTGCATCCACTTCTTTGACGCCCTCTTTGAGCTGTTCGCGAAGGCTTGCGAAAAATTTGACCTTTATGGCCATGGTCTGTTCCGTTTAACGATATTCTGAACAGATAATACCTAATACGTGAATCGACGAGTAAGCAATGTCGCAAAGTAACGATGGATTGACACACTTCAACGCCGCAGGCGATGCCCACATGGTCGACGTTGGCGATAAAGAAATTACGCACAGGGTGGCTGTGGCAGCGGGCAGTATCTCCATGTTTCCGCAAACTTTTGCAATGGTGCGCGCGGGCACCCATAAAAAGGGTGACGTTCTTGGTATTGCACGGGTGGCAGGCATTATGGCATCCAAGCGCACAAGTGATCTGATACCCCTCTGTCATCCTATTGGGTTGACCCGTGTTGAGGTCGATTTTAAGTTTGACGAGCAGCAGCATAGGGTGCACTGTCAAGTAAGGGCCGAAACCCGTTCACAGACAGGTGTAGAAATGGAGGCGTTAATCGGATTGCAGATAGCACTGGCGACTATTTATGACATGTGCAAAGCGGTTGACCGTGGAATGCAGATGTCGGGAATCCGCTTGCTTGAAAAAAGTGGTGGCAAGTCAGGGGACTATCGGGCAGCTATTAACCCTGGTGTCAAGTGATCCTTCCCACCGTGTATCAGGTATGCAGCTCTGATGGCGCCTGTTCTGCAAAGTACTTGTTACTGAGCAATAGACTGTTTGCAGCAGATTGTTGATGGTGTGAATGAAACACGGCATTTGGGTTCATAACCCGCATAGCGTCTGAAGATTGACGTCGAATTTCTGGCTCGCAGTGATTAAATGAATACCTGCGTTCATGAAGTGCTTGGCTCTACCTGAGATATAATGGTGCTGGTCACAAGTACCGTTTTGCGTCCCTACCAGTAGTTAAACCCACGGTGGCACAGAGGCAACCGACCTACAGAGCAATGAGACCGTAAGTATGAAACTCCTTAAATGGCTGCTGGGCACGCTGGCCGTGTTGCTGCTGGTAATTGGCGTGGGTGTGGTAGCTCTGGTGTACCTTGTCGACTGGAACGACTTCAAGGAAACCATCCAGAACCAGGTGAAAAAGCAGACTGGACGTGAGCTCACCATCGCAGGCGATCTAAGCCCGTCAGTGTTTCCCTGGGCTGGTATTTCCATTGGTGAAATAAGTCTGGCAAATGCAGAAGACTATGGCGATCAACCCTTCGCCAGTCTTACGGGCGCTGATGTCAAAGTAGAGCTTCTGCCACTAATAAAACGTGAGATAAATGTACGCACCGTGCAGCTCAACGGACTGCAAGTGGATCTGCAGCGCGCCGCTGATGGCAGTACAAACTGGGATGACCTTATACAAAGCACAACCGCCACTACCACCGAGGAGGTGGGCGATGACGAGCAGGTTACTACAGAGGTAGAGGGTAGCAGCGCAACCATAGCGGCTCTTGCGGTAGGCGGTATTGAGATTACCGGTGCCAACGTAAGTTGGACTGACGCAACTACTGACACCGATGCAAAGCTTTCATCGTTCAATTTGATTACAGGCGCTATCGAGCTGGAAAAGCCGTTTGATCTGGACGTCGATTTTTCCGTCATCAGCAACAGTCTGGATATTCAGGCAGACATCGAAGCCGAGGCCAAACTGATGGTTGATCTTAATGCACAGAACTACAGCGTTGAAGGACTGACCTTGACAACCGATGCCAAGGGTTCTGCGTTGCCGGGTGGCGCACTGGTGGCGAAGCTGGGTGCAGATGTCACAGCAAAACTTGCCGATCAGCAAATCGATGTCTCTGAATTGTATCTGGAAACGTTAGGTATCGAGCTAGCTGGCTTCGTCAACGTTGCCAATCTGGATACTGATCCGTCAATTACCGGTCAGTTGGCCAGTAGTGATTTCAGTCCACGTGAAATGATGACAAAACTTGCCGTGGAGGTGCCAGTGACCGCCGATGAAAGCGTTTTGAATCGTGCAAATTTATCGTTTGAATTCGCAGCAACGCCTGCCAGTGCAGCACTTAACAATCTCATCATTACACTGGACGACACCAATTTTACAGGCTCTGCAGGAGTGCCATCGCTAGCGGGCTCGATACCTCCACTACGATTCGATTTCAATGTAGACCAGATCGATGTCGATCGCTATCTTCCACCTGTTAGTGACGCACCGGCAGAGGAGAGCGCAGAGGCTGACCCTGCTGTGGCAACGACAGGTGATGAGCCGATCGAACTGCCGGTAGATATGCTGCGTCAGTTGGACATTGATGGCACATTCAGCGTAGGTAGTGTCAAGGTCAGTAACCTGACAACAGAGAATATCGTTATTCCGGTAAAGGCTGTCGGGGGCAAGCTTGCATTAGAAAATATCAAGGCCTCTCTTTACGAAGGTGCGCTTGATGCAACTGCATCCATCGATGTATCTGGCGCAAATCCTGGCTACGGTGTGGTTATGTCACTTGCTGGCATCCAGGCGTCTCCCCTGTTGGGTGATTTTTTGCGAAAAGATTCATTTATTATTGGTGGAGGGGAGATCGGTGCTGATATCACCACTAGTGGCAACAGCGTTAACGCCATAAAGGGTGCGCTAAACGGAAAATTCAATACCGCTTTTACCGATGGTTCTCTCAATGGCATCAACATCGGTTACCAGATTCGACGGGCTAAAGCTGCGCTTACTGGCAAGACAATTCCTGACGAAGAGGGTGTGGTCAAAACAGATTTTTCATCATTGGCGGTCAGTGGAACATTCACTGATGGTGTGATGAATTCAAACGATCTTGACATGCGTTCACCTTTGTTGCGATTAGGTGGAGCGGGCACAGTTGATTTGTCGGGCGAAGCCGTCGACTACACTCTGAACACCTTGATTACGGGTACATCACAAGGTCAAGGCGGTGCTGATCTGGAATCTTTGAAAGGGGTGGAATTGAAAATTCCCATTCGTGGTACGTTTCAGGAATTGTCAGATGATTTTGCCGGCGTCATTCTCAGCGGCATGAAGGACAATATCTCGGGCAATCTGAAGAACCAGGCCAAGGCATTGGCAGATGAAAAGGCGGACGCCTTAAAAGCCGAAGCCCGCGAGAAAGCGGAGGCAGCCAAGGCAGAAGCCGAGAAGGTATTGGAAGAGAAGGGCGGAGAGCTTAAGGAAGAAGTGCAAGAAAAGGCCAAAGACGCACTGAAGGGCTTGTTCAAGTAACGAATTTAAGGCTCAGGAGCCAGTCGAACCTCGTGGCTGATATCGTCGGAACTGAACATTTTTCCCGAGCCGTACTTGATTGGTTCGACGAGCATGGCCGCAAGCACTTGCCGTGGCAACAAGCGAAGACGCCCTACAAAGTCTGGGTGTCTGAAATCATGTTGCAGCAGACACAGGTAGCAACCGTCATTCCGTATTTTGAAAAATTCATGACGCGCTTCCCCGATTTGCGATCACTTGCAGATGCACCAGAGGATGATGTGCTTGCGCATTGGTCGGGCCTAGGTTACTACGCCCGTGCCAGGAATTTGCACAAATGTGCAAAGCTTTCAATTAGGGAGCACGGTGGGCGATTGCCTGAAGACATCGAGCTGCTGGTACAGATGCCCGGTATCGGACGCTCCACGGCAGGTGCCATTCTCAGTCTCGCTCTGGATCAGAGTCATGCCATTCTGGATGGCAACGTGAAACGTGTGCTTGCCCGATATCATTCGGTGGAAGGATGGCCGGCAAGGAGCTCTGTGCTCAACAGGCTCTGGGATTATTCAATACGGCACACCCCGGCAAAGCGTACTGCCAACTTCAATCAAGCCATGATGGATCTGGGTGCAACCGTGTGTACTCGCAGCAGGCCTGCTTGTGAACGCTGTCCTCTGGCTTCAGGTTGCGTTGCATTGGCGTCGGGCAAGGTCCATCTGTACCCTGGCAAGAAGCCTAAAAAAGTCATACCCGTCAAAAGTACGGTCATGCTCAAGCTCAGCAATCCGAAAGGGGATGTGTTGCTGCAAAAAAGACCTCCTGCAGGAATCTGGGGAGGGCTGTGGAGCCTGCCGGAGCTGGGTTGTGTGATGGAGCTCCAGCCCTGGCTTGACGCGGCTGGTCTGACGGCCATTGATTCGCCATTCAGTGTCGCCAGATTCAGACATACATTCAGCCACTATCACCTGGATATCGATGTTCAGGCGCTAAACGTAGAGGTGTGTGATGCCAGAATTCTGGAGACCGATGAACGGGTCTGGTATAACGGTGAGCAGTTTCCGGGTGGCGTAGCCGCGCCGGTATCCAGAATTTTAAACAATCTTGAAGGAGAATTGCTGTGACAACCCGCATGGTGCAATGCGCAAAGTTAGATAAAGAGGCCCCGGGTCTCGAACGGCCCACCTATCCAGGGGACCTTGGCAAGCGAATCTATCTCAATATCTCGCAAGAGGCATGGCAGAGCTGGGTATCGCATCAGACTATGTTGATTAACGAATATCGTCTGACACCTGTAGACCCGAAAGCGCGAAAGTTTCTGGAAGAGGAGATGGAAAAATTTCTGTTTAGTGACAGTTTTACCAAACCTGAGGGATACGTACCTCCCAGCGAATGAGCCCTGTTTTAGCACAATGTGTTGCAGAGCAATCTCGGCATCACGTTTGCGGACATGTGCATCTAAGTATTAGTACTTTTTCATCCGACTCGTTCTCAAATACGCTTTGTCAAAGACGTCTCCTGAGCTTCAATTGAAAAAATAATCAGTTTTGGTCAGTGAGGCGCACGGAGTGCTTGAGTATTACTCAGAAAAAAGTGAGTTAACGTTACATTACCGTTGGGATACAATTTTCTCCATAATAATAAACGGAGTAAGTTTGTATGATCCCGAAGCAAAGAGAACGGCTTGCAATTATAAGTGCTGGCGCTGGACGTAGAGCGCGGGTATTGATCACTGGTGGTTCAGGTACGGTTGGCCAATCGTTCATACAACAGTACGAGCATGAGTTCGAGTTTTTTAACATCAGCCGAAATGAGGAATTCCAGACTACTCTTGAACAGCGATTTCCGCAGGTAAAATCGTACTTATCTGACATACAGAACCTTGATGAGTTGTACAAGATATTTTTTGAGGTCCAACCAGATATCGTTATTCATGCGGCCGCACAAAAGCATGTAAACCTGGCTGAGCAGAACCCTTCGAAAACCGTAGAGATAAACATTATAGGTAGCCTGAACGTCGCAAAAGCGAGTGTGGCGGCCAAAGTACCTCTGGTCATTGGTGTAAGCACTGATAAGGCCTGTCAGCCAGAAAATATCTATGGCTATTCAAAAAAAATACTCGAACAGATGTTCATGGAGCACTATAGCCTGACAACGCGCTTTGTCTGCGTTCGATTTGCTAACGTTGCCTGTTCTCACGGATCAGTCATTCCCTTGTGGATAGACAGCGCTATGCGCGGTGAGCGTTTAAAGCTGACCGACTCACGAATGAACAGATTGATGTTTACCTGTGAGCAGGCTACCCAGCTCATAAGAAGCGCCATACATTTTGCTGAGCTCTCAACCGAGCCCTTTGTTTTGTGTCGCTCAATGAAGTCGGTCTCTTTGCTTGACCTTGCCAGCCTTATTTCTGATGAGTTCGGTAATGGGCAAAGAGTACAAGTTGTAGGTGTCAGGCCTGGAGAGCAGTTTAACGAGACATTGGTCAGCCAGTCTGAATTAGCAGTTTCCTCAATAGCCAATGAGGGAAAACATATTTTTCTACACAGCAGTGAATTCGGCAAGCAGCGGTTGTCTCAGCCCCTTTCCTCGCTCACGGCCCAATACATGTCCGCTAGCGAGATGCGCAGTCTATATGAAGATTACGTCTCCAACTTTTCCCTATCACAATCTGCGGTGATTAACCCTGCAGGTTCCTGCACATCAAGTTCAATGAGAGCGGTCTCCTGAGTCATTGTCATGATCCTTATCTTTCTATTTTCCGTGACATTCATTGTCTATACCTATGCATTGTTTCCTCTTGTTCTGCATTGGAGGGCGAAATCCTGCGCTGCCTATGTAGCGGCTCAGCCAGATGAATGGCCAAGAGTCAGTATTGTCATAGCCGCACACAATGAGGCCTCATCCCTGCCGGCAAAACTTGCTTCTCTGGAGGCTCTCGATTATCCGGCCGGCAAAGTACAGTGGGTGATTGTGTCGGATGGCTCAACAGACAATACAAATGCCATCCTGCAAGAGGCATTCGCTGACGAGTCCGACAGACTGGCTCATCACTACGAGCAATCACAAGGCAAGTGCGGTGCGCTGAATCAGGGTGTGGCGTTGGCAGATGGTGATATCATAGTATTCATGGATGCCCGCCAAGTGGTGTCTACGAATGCCTTGAAAGTTCTGGTGTCCCACTTGATGGATTCGTCGATTGGCGCTGCCAGCGGCGAGCTCATCTTGTCCGAAGACAGTAGCCTGGAGGCCGCTAATTTCGGATTGTACTGGCGCTACGAAAAATGGTTGCGCGATAACGAGAGCAGGCTCTTTTCTACTACCGGTGTTACGGGCGCTTTGTACGCTATTCGCCGCGAGGATTTCATACCCAATACGATTGGTACATTGCTTGATGATTTCGAAACACCTATAAGTCTGCTCAAGCAAGGCAAGCGAACACTGTTTGTACCCGGCGTGTATGCGTTCGATAAAGCCAACGATGATCTGTCTCTGGAGTTTCGGCGCAAGGTCAGAAACCTGGCTGGCAACTGGCAATCGTTTGCCAAGAATCCCTGGTTATTCAATCCGCGGCGCAATCCGGTCTGGTGGCAGTTCCTGTCCCATAAGGTTTTTCGTTTACTGGTACCTTTTGCCATGATTGCTGCTTTGCTAAGTGCCGCCTCAGGGGAAGGGAATTTTCTGAACACCATGTTCTATGTGCAAGTAGCGTTTTATTTGCTGGCAGGCGCCAGCTATGCGGAGTTGCCGGGCACTCAAAACAAACTGATGAATTTTATCAAGGTGTTTTTGCAATTGAATGCGGCGGTCGTGGTTGCCACATACCGCTATTTCATCAATAAACAAAGCATCAGCTGGCGATAGGTGTCTTGCCGGGTATCTGTAAAATCTGTTTGATTCAGTTGAAACCTACCCCTACCCGGTACCGAGCCTCGCCATCGAATATCACGGCGTCCGGTGGCGTTTCTCCTGAGGCTTGAATTTCTATTTCATAGCCAGCAACAGCCTCGACATAGCGAAGAATATCCACTCCCGTCATGACAAAGCTGATGGCGGGGGTGGAGGCCATTAGCTGCGGATCAGTATCATCTATGCTGCCTATCAGCGCACGTTGTAGTTGTCCGTCGAATGTTGCTTGAATGTAGATTTCAACACTGGCTAGAAAATCGAAATTATCTGCCATGCCGTCTTCAGAACCATCCACACTGTTATCAGTTGAGCTCTCGGTAATACTTAACGATAGAGCGTCAAGTTGTACGGATGTCAGGTAGTCATATTCCTGTTGTTGAAATGATTCACTTGATTTTACATCCAGCGTTATCGGTGGAAGTACTGCTGGCAACAGAGCTGGAAGGGTGCTGCCTTCAATGCGTGTTGCTGGTATTGGTTCGTCGATATCAAAATGTCCCAGTGTAGAGTCCTCGCAAGCGCTCACAGTGAGCGATAGCGCAACTAGCATGGTCGCTATCTTTACGTTTTCGATGGTTATTGCTGGTGACATTCACTTGATTTCTGATCTGATATTCTCCGGATCTAGCAAATCGCGTTCCAGAGCAAATTGGTGTGACGCGATGATGAACAATACTACCGTTTGTTCTGATGGTTGGATCTGTAGTCAGCCCTTTCGAGACGGTCACACAGAACAAGGTTACTTTGCTTTATCTTTCTATCTCGTAAAGAACAGGAGAATTAAAGACAGTGAGTCAGACACCCAATCGGCTGCGAACCGTCGCCGGAATTTGCATTGCAACCGCCGCTGTAGTTTCGGCAAGCGGTGTTCAAGCTGCCGATTGGTGTGCTGGAATGATCACGGACACCGATCCGCGGGTTGTGCGCCAACTTGATAAGCCGAGTGCGCTGCAGAGCTATATTGACCCTGCATTTGGTACCCGCGTGACACGCATTACCGATGCTCCGCAAGGTACGGCAAGACGGACTCTGTACACCACCATTCAGCCGTGGAATGCCGACGAATCGCTGCTGATGCTATACCACACGGGTGATGCAAACGCAGGCCACCACTTGTACGATGGTAAAACCTATCAATACATTCGGCCCATGGAGTTTTCAGCGGGTGATATAGAAGGCATTTACTGGGATCCAAACGATGCCAATACCCTGTTTTTTATTCAGCGTAGACCAAAAAACGAGCCTATGGTCGGAAATCTTGTGCGCTATAACGTTAAGGATCGTAGTCGGACCCAAGTTGCCGATCTTAGCCGTGTGTGTGGCAGTCCTTCCTCACGAGGCGGGACACTGGCAACGGGCGGTAGTGATATTCAGGGCATGGGTGGAGACCTGATTGGGTTGCGTTGTCAGAATAATTCCGTTAACGGCGACTCCTCGGACATCACTTTTACGGTCAATGTTCGTAATGGTCGTATCAGTAACCGCGTTGTGCTGGATCCCAAAAAGCCACAAGGCTCTAACAGTGTGGGTTTTTCACCTATTCTTGCTGCAGCACCCCTGTCTAGCGGTGATCGTGTTCTTGTTCAGAACAGCGTGTACGATCGGAGCATGAATTATCTGTATCCGCTGGATAGCTCTTACAGTAGTTATCGAGCGCTTGATGGTCAGACTCATCAAGTACCGAAGGCGGAACACAGCACCACAGGACGCATGCCCAATGGGAACGATGCATTCTTCACACCTCAATTTGGCCGCACCGAGTTCGGTTGCGAATCAGATTCGGATTTCGGAAGAGGTGCGCTGGTTGCACACGACATACAGGGTGAACAATGCAGCGTAATCGTTGGCCGCAGCACAGGCTGGGGCTATCCTCTAAGCGGCGTCCACTTATCGGCAGTATCAAGGCAAAGCCCGGGTTGGGTGACCATGACAACGATGGGTTATGGAAAATTCGACTATTTTTCCAATGGTCAGGAAGCGCCGTTGACGTTCTCTGAACTCACACTAAGTCTTGCCGATCCCGACGACCCGACAACCTGCAGGCTGGCACATACACGTACCTTTGGCAAGAGCGCAGGTCGGGCGTCATCTTATCGATCGGCATACTTTGGCGAACCCCATGCGGTAATGAGCCCCAGTGGTTCACGTATTCTGTTTAATTCTGACTGGTATGATTCCGGATCGGTAGACACTTATGCTGTCACTCTCCGATCATCGCCCGTAGCGTCAACGCCAACGCCAACGCCAACGCCAACGCCAACGCCAACGCCAACGCCAACGCCAACGCAAACTTCAGCAACGACGCCAGCAGTCGTGTCGTCGCCACCCCCACCACGCTCAGTCGCTGTTCAAAACGAGCCGGATTCGGCGCCCAACGTGGACACAGTCATTGGTTATGTTTTTGAACGCGACGACTCAAGCGAATTACGCTGGGTTGACAGAAATAGTGAAGGCCTCATGGGCAGTACCTGGATCAGTGAGGCCTGCGCTGCCTCACTGGGTGGTGCAACTTCAAAAGGTGACTGGTGGCAATTGCTATCTGTTGCACCTGCCACCGACACCATAGATTCTCCTTGTCAGTCCATCGCTGATGTCCCGCAAGGTGGATATGTCTATTCACGTACCGATAAAGACGAGCTGCGCTGGATTACCACTAATGCGGACGGTCAGCAAGGCAGCACGTGGATCAGTGAATCATGTTCTGCAAGTCTGGGCGGCGTTAGCGAAAGTGGTGACTGGTCAGATTTAATGAGGCGCGCGCCGGCAATAGACAGCATTCCCAATCCTTGCTTGTAGACTGGACTATTCATGGGTTCGGGTACTACGGTAAGGCATAGCTACTGCACTGGCCATCAACAATAGCCACAAGATAGTATCGCCACGAGCTGGTGTACCTGAGGCAATTGAACACCCGCCGCTGTTGCTCGCGGTCGGGTTTTGCATGGGGCCCGAATTATTGTCAATAACGCCATCGAAATACCGTTGCGTTCTTGCGAGCACGCGTTCTGCGACCTCACCGCCGATGCGCCTGCCCGGAATATCATCAACCGGCGGATGAATGCCACCCCATATTCGGGACAGGCTGGTTTGATCTGATGCATCACGATAGCTCGCCCATTGCAGCGTGACATCCACTGAAGGGCCTTGTTCGAATACCAGAAACTCATCCTTCAGGGCTGTAAATTCTGCTAATCCACCGGGGAAGTATTCGCTGCCTGTCAAAGCGGTCAGTACGTCCGCCGCTGCGCGGGAAAAAGTAGAGTGGCCTGATACATACCCTGCAAATGGAGGGGTGACGAAGCTTGGGCGTTGATAGGGCCACCAGTTCTCCAGCAGTATCCAGCCAACACCTGCTATATCAGTTGCAGGGTTACGTATGAAATTTGGTCCACGCCACGTTCGCGCCTTGATCTTGCCTACATTTACACCGCCATTACCTGCCAGCGGGTCTTGAGCTTCAACGGATTCTATAAAGCCCTTTTGAAGCGGTATGCCGTGTACGTGATAATTGCTGGCTGTCGAATCACTACTCTGACCAAGTGAAGCCATGTAGCGTAGCGCGGAGACGGGACGAATATAGTCATAAGCGCCTTTGATACTCCAGGCTGCAATAGCGCTGTCATGCATTGCTGCACCCAATGTGAAGTAGGCGCGAATGTCATATGCCAAAGGGTCTAGCAAGTCACCCTCGCCACCAATGCGGCGAATGAAATCAGGATGATCGCTCACCAGAGAGTTGTATATCTGAAACCAGTGACCGGGTGGTGTTTCACTGTCTGGCCCATCTGCCCAGAACTCAGCCAGTACGCGGGTAAAGTCGCCTCTGGGGACGCGTACTTCTTCGTACGTCTCCAGTGTTACCGGATTAACGGCATAACCTAGCTCTTGTGTCCCACCTTCCAGTGCATCATAGAATTCAAGCAACGATGCACCTTGTGCAGGAAGAGTGGCAACATTACCGAGCGTCGCTGGAGAGATGTCCCAGCTCACACCATCGCTTGGGTCCAGATGGGAAGACCATAAGGCAACCAGAGCATGTCCGTTCTGATAGGCACTATTTGTCGCCGGATTATCGCCTAGCAGGGCAGGTGGTCCCGGATCAAGATATGCACGGAACGGCATATTATCCCTGTTTACTACTGCGATATCACTCGGGCCAAGTGCAAAGGGTGCTACCTCACTCCACTCAGCCCCGAGAAAAATTGGTGCGCTAGTCTGGTTACCGGATTGATCGATAAAGGTATCCAGCTGTAAAGTCTGCCAACGATTTGGATTGATCAAATTGGGATTGCCCGGAAGTCCTGGATCCAAGGGCGGATTGCTGCGTGTGTAGAATCTATTGGCGTAGTCGTTGATTTCGTTTGACCCATCAGCCTGGCCATAAGCAATAACGCAGTTCGCCAGATAGTTTCCAAGCGTGGACGGGTTAGTGTCGTTGCCTATGTCGGATGAATCAATAGAAGAATCGAATCCCAATGCTGAAAACAACTCGTCTATGCGTTGCAAGGACTCTGTAGCGCCAGGTGAATTGGCAAATCGTTCATTTAGTAAGCGATACATGGCAAAACTCAGCGTTGTTCGTCGGGCGGCGGCCACCTCGTTTGCATCGATATCTTGCCATGCACTCCTGACTTGATCCGGAAAAGCACAGGCCGGTAAAGCAGAATTGTCAGGTGCACGTTCTCTACCTAAAAAATACAAGGATGGCCCCGGCTCGTAAAGTGCCCAGCTGTCGTACATGGCCGCCGAGGTGTGAAACAGATTGCGTGCATGTACCGTCGGACGTGCAAAGTCTTGACGGATGGCAAACAAGGTAACTTCATTCCAGTTGCGAGCGATGGACAGTGATGAATTAAGCGCAGGTAATTCGCCCTCCTGAGCTATTGCACTGTTAGTCCATGCCAATAACACCAGCAGACAAACGATAGGCGCCAAAGATGGCGTAATTGTTGATTGGACTTGCAATACCCGAATTGATTTTCCTCGTTCTGTGAACCAGATTGCCATAACGGTCATATTCCCAGGTAAGAATCATTACAGATTGGTTATTCTGCACTGAACGTTCCGGAAAGGTATGTGAACTATGACCGAAATCAACATTTTCACTTTATTGATGATATGCAGCAGTCTTGTTGCATGCGGCGGCGGTAGCGGTTCAGCAGACAATCAGCTCACTGATGATCCTGCGCGTACTGATGATCCTGCTGTGATAGATGATCCAGCCTTCACCACTCCTCCTGTGACTATAGATGATCCTATTGGTCCACCGCCGATTGAATTGACACCAGGCGTCGTCGCGCCTAACCCAGAAACTTCAGACAAACCTGACGCAGGTCTGCCAACAGCAGATCAGAGCCGATACCGAGTGACACTGGAAAACCTGTGGGGTGCCGAAGACTTTCCTCAGGGGTTTCCCGAAGATGGACATCTCTCTTTAGTCGGTGGAGCAACACATAATATGGCAGTGTCTTTCTGGGATGCGGGGGATATCGCCAGTCGCGGTATAGAAGATATGGCAGAAGCGGGATTGATTGACAAGCTACTTTTCGATGAGGTTGGGCCTGCCATTGTGAATGGCACCGCTGACTCAATGATTGAAATTCGCGAGCACACGGATGCAAAGATCGATGGCGTGTCGGGTAAGCTGGAGTTCACCATTGATATGAATTTCAACTGGCCGCTGGTGAGCATGGTGACTATGCTCGGGCCCAGTCCTGATTGGTTTGTTGGTGTTTCTGGCTTGCCATTGGTCGGTGACGATGGTTGGTTGAACGAGCTGGTAGTTGACTTGCCGCTACACGATGCAGGTACCAAATCAGACATTACACCCATCATGGGTGGTCCGGATATCATTCCGGCGGATCCGGTTGGACTGGTTGCTTATGACGCTGCCACGGGAGTTTATCTACCCAGTGAGAAGCCGCAGATAGTTGCGCGCATCACGTTCGAAAGAATCGAGCTGTAACGGCCGTTTGACAGATATGGACTAATATGGGTATTATTGGGTTAATTATCCCAAATATAATTCCCACATGAAAATAATACTCCCGATACTCTTGGCTTTTACTGTGTTGGCCTCCGCTTGTAGCAGCTCCGAGGACAACAGCTCGGTGGCTGCTGCCGACGATGCCCCCACGGTTCCATCCAGCACTGAGCCTGATGCGGTAGATACAGAGACGCCAACGCCTGATGCTCCTTCCGATCCTGCGCCTGAAACCGATTCTGAGCCAGTGACTGATCCTTCACCGAGCCCGGAAGCTTTGCCGACGCCTGATGTTTCTCCAGGTGCTGGAGATGGCGAGGCAGGCTCTGCTGCGGAAGATACACCTACCGCATCGTCACCTGCGCCAGATGCAGAGCCTCTGGCAACATCACCCGTCGAACCTCCGATAGAGCCGCCACAGCCAATCCAGCCCGGTTCGCTAACCGCGGGTGATTACGATGATCAGCTCAACCCATGGCTATATCAGCAATACAGTGACAACCATCTGCAAAACGTACGGCCACAAGCCAATATCCCGCGTCTGGATTTATCGAACAGGGTTGCTGTATTCATAAAGGATAACAGCAACATGCCGTACGCAGGAGCGTCAGTCGATTTGATAGGCGACCAGGGAAACACCGTAAGCAGATTGGTAACTCCTGCCAACGGTACCACCTACCTTTATGAAGATCTTGATGGCCTGGGTAGTGAATTCACCCTGAAAATCAGCGATCGGCTGGGTGATGTTTCAGTGATGCAGACGGTACAGCTTGATTCTATTGGACGTGGACGTCAGCTTGAATTTACATTGGCTACTCCCGGCGTTGCGGTTTCACAGCTTGACTTGCAGTTGGTAATAGATACTACTGGCAGCATGGGAGATGAGCTAAATTACCTGCAGACAGAGCTGAGCTCTATTCTGGATAATGTTCAGAACACCAATCCACAAGTGTCGATTCGCACGGGGCTTGTGGTGTATCGGGATGTGGGAGATCAATACGTAGTGCGCAGCTACCCGTTTACCGATAATCTAGGCGATATGCAGTCTGCCTTGAACGCTGAAACCTTTGATGGCGGTGGCGATTACCCCGAAGCCATGGATCAGGCAATGGCTGAAGCCTTATCGTTCGAGTGGCGTGAACAGAGCGCAAAAATATCGCTACTAGTGGCGGATGCACCACCTCACAGTGATCGCGTTAATGCTACGTGGCAATCTGCACTGACTGCACGATCAAAACAGATTCACATTGTGCCCGTAGCCGCCAGCGGTGTTGCTGAGGATGCCGAGTACCTGATGAGATCCATGGCCGCCCTGACCAATAGCCGTTATCTGTTTTTGACTGATGACTCCGGACTGGGTAATTCGCACGCCGAGCCGCAAGTGGATTGTTATGTGGTGACACGACTGGATGGATTGATCAAGCGCGTGATCAATCAGGTTATTACCGGCGAGAGATCCGAGCCTTCAGATAATGAAATTATTCGTGAAGTGGGTAATTACGACAATGGTGAATGTGACGTTAATCAGCAATAGCATGTGACATCTGCGCCTGGTGGCTGCTGGCAACGTGCAGTGTAAGGGAGTCATTCAGGCAGGGAGTTGGACACGAGATACACCATGTTATTGCGTTTGCTTGACAGATACAGCTCACCGCGCGAACCTTGCAAAATTCGTACATCCACTCGATCATCAACGTTGACATAACCCGGTGCAGATTGCACGATCTGTTTTAGATCATTGTCCAGTGCGGCTGTTTCCGAGTTGTTATCGTGATCGTATCTGATGTTTGTGCGGTAGCTTCTGGCATTGGTCAGAACTGCCGGATCGCCGCTTGTTTTCGCTGCAAGAATGTCCGTAAGGCTTGAATGAAACAATTCTCCACTGAAGGGAAAATCGATATAGAAAAATTGTCCATCCAGCGCAGAGCCGTTTTCAACCACATAGCCGCCACCCAATGCCTGACCTGTAAAGCTTGCGCCTTCAGGTGCGTTATGTCCGAACTGCACCGCCGGGTACACAAAGCCATTGAGTGCATCGTTGTCAGGTAGTGGCGCTATACCGTCGGATACCGTACCGCCATCCAGGTGTACGTATGCGCCTTCACGAAGCGACCAGCCATAGTTTCCACCACTGGCTATCAGATTTACCTCTTCGATATTGTCACGTCCAGCCTCTGTTGCCAGTAAGCTACCTGAAGCCGAGAATGCCAGATGATGCGGATTGCGATGGCCGTAGCTGTATACCTCATCGGGTAAAGAGGGGTCGTTAATGAAAGGGTTGTCTGCTGGCACCGTATAGCGCAGTGTGCCGTTTTCCAGCGGGTTAATGCGCAGAATCTTGCCCAGAGCATCATTGGCCAGGCCGGTACCTGCAAGCGAGGATGCAACACTGCCATCACCATGAGCAATGTAGAGATTGCCAAAATCGACATCGCCAGCTGTGGCACCGGGGTTAAAAGTAATCTGTTTGACAGGGTGGTCGAACTGGGGAACACCGACGCGGAAAACCTCCCTGTAAGAGCTTGCATCCGGTAAATAGCTGGTGGTGTCGGCAGTCCATTCTACCAATACACTGTCGGCGCTGATTCCGGAATTGTCAGACAGATAACGATGCGCGGAGGTATCTGTGGGTCGCTGTTCCATTAGTGATGCATAGAATTTTCCGTTAGCAGCAAAATCCGGGTGGAAGGCAATGCTGCGTACCCCGCCATGAAAAGGGTTATTGATATCAATCGATCGGCCTGTGTGTGCCTGTACAGCATTACTGATATCAAACCACAAAGTGGCAGAGTTATCGCTGATCTCATACACGCGCCCATCCTGTTCGTCGACAACAAAGAGGCGCTCGTTGAAGCTACTCATAGCGTTCCAGCGAGCAGGGGAGCCGTTGCTGGCCAGTGGCATCTCGACAAAAGGCTCCACGATGACTTGAAGCTCAGAGGGCTCAGCATCAAATTCCCAAGTGACATCTCCATTGTCATCTGTGGTGGGAAAGGTGGTAGCTGAAACCAGATTCACCGGATCGGCAGGTGGGTTCGTGACGTCTGGATTATTTGTCGAGTCATTAGGTGGGTTGTTTGTCTCGGAGTTTTCCGAATCAGATCCGCTGCAGGCTGATATCGCTGATGCCAATAGCAGGGATAAAACAAGACGATACGTCATGGAATCTGAATGTTTGTTTGATCTATCTTGAACTGCAGTGATGTGTTCACACTTTTTTATGGCTATATTCATTGAGAAATTTTAAGCTAATACGCACGTCACTGTAGCGTACTTTGCTTGTAGTTTTTGAACGATGGCAAACAACAGTTGGCGCATTGATCAAGAGAGCTAGGCAAGTCGGTGAAGCATGACAAGTACATCCAATCTCCGGTCTCGCTCTTGAGATTAAGGCATATCATTTACGATAACCGTTCAGTCAGCCAAGCTATCGCAGATAGGCGTTTGTTGTTAGCCAGTTTTTTGCTTATCGATTTTATATAAAATGCTGTGAAAAAAAAGGCGGAGTCAAAAGACTCCGCCTTTTTATTACCTATGGTAAAACTTTTACATAAGGTTTTGCAGTTTTTCCATCAATGGACCCGTTATCGGTCCAATTACGCCAGAGACGCCAGGTATCTCGTTGGCTTTGTCCAACAAGCCGGTAAGCGTACCCATGTTGTTCTCCAGTATGCCGCTCAATGGTCCACGAGCAGCTTCAGGAACCTGGTCCATCATTCCTGACAAGCCATCAACCTTGTCGCTTATGTCATTAAGTGCCGGAACAGCAGCCTCTGCAGATGCGACGTCAGTGATACCGCTGACTGTATCGGTAGCGCCAGAGAAGATGCCACCGATCTCGTCACCGACGTTCATGCCGCCAATTTCAACAGTTGGCATTTCGATAGATGCAACGTCAACATCTGGTGCCTCTACCGCAGGCAGTTCAGTTGAGATATCTGGCGCATCAGCATCGGGTGCTGATTTACCTGATAGAAAATTCCATGCTAGGAGGGCGATGGCTACAATGGCCGCAATGGGTAGCCATTTGCGCAGTAAGCCGCCGCCACTTGACGCAGCTTTACCCACTGCATCAGTAGCGTTACCCGCTGTATCACCTAAACGATCAGCAGCGCCGCCAACAGCGCCAGATACATTAGATGCTGCGTTGCCAGCAGCGTCAGATACCTTGCCGCTCACGTTGCCAGCAGCGTCAGATACCTTGCCACCCACGTTGCTAGTAGCGTCAGATACCTTGCCGCTCACGTTGCTAGTAGCGTCGGATACCTTGCCACCCACTTTGCTAGTAGCGTCAGATACCTTGCCGCTCACGTTGCTAGTAGCGTCGGATACCTTGCCACCGACGTTACCCGCAGCGTCGGATACCTTGCCGCTCACGTTGCCAGTGGCGTCGGATACCTTGCCGCTCACGTTGCCGGTAGCGTCGGATACCCTGCCGCTCGCGTTGCCGGTAGCGTCAGATACCTTGCCGCTCATGCTGCCGGTAGCGTCAGATACCTTGCTGCCCATGTTGCCGGTAGCGTCAGATACCTTGCCGCTCATGTTACCGGTAGCGTCAGATACCCTGCCGCTTACTTTGTCAGCAGCGCCAGAGATTGCGCCACCGACGTTACCAGCAGCGCCAGGCACAGCGCCACCTGCGTTGCTCGCGGCGTCAGAAGCCGCACCGCCTATATTGCTGGCTGCACCAGAAACTGAGTCGCCTACGTTGCCAGCGGCATTTCTTGCTGAGCCAGCAGCGTTAGATACGTTTCCACCGACATTACCGGCGGCACTGGATACAGTCTCCCGCGCTGCGCCTGCTGTACTTGAGGCAGCTTCACGAGCAGCACCTGCGGTACTAGAAACTGAGTCTCGTGCTGCGCCTACGGTGCCAGAGGCAGCTTCACGAGCAGCTCCTGCGGTACTAGAGACTGAGTCCCGTGCTGCGCCGACGGTGCCGGAGGCAGCTTCACGAGCAGCACCTGCGGTATTAGAAACTGAGTCTCGTGCTGCGCCTACCGTGCTGGAAGTAGTTTCACGAGCTGCGCCTGCTGTACTTGAAACCGATTCTCGCATTGAATCTACAGCGTTGCTGCCTAAACCACCAGCGGCACCACGTACAGCACCTGCTGTGTCTGAAGCTCTGTTGCCCAACGAACCCATTGCGCCGGAAACACCCGCAACACCTGCAGCACCCGCAACACCCAGAGCACCAGCTGAGCCCAGAGCACCTGAACCCTGATTAGAAAATGTATCCATAAAGCCTGAAGAGTGCAGCTGATCTTGAAAACCACTTGGCATAGATCCCTGTATGTGTTCTTTCTGACCGTTAAGCATACTTAGTAAACCAGCGGCGTCCTGAGTGTAGCCAGAGCCACCACTAAAAATCTTCCGCTTGACTACGCCAAGTACGACAGGCATCAGCATGCCCAACAGACCGGATGATGATTTGCCACCGATTCCTGTCATACCTGAAATTGCACTAGCCAGTCCACCAGTTGCACTGTTACCCATAAGAGATTCGAGGATGCCAGAACCATGACTCATCGTGGCGCCGCTGTCATTGTCTGTGAGCAGGTTACCCATATTGTCCAGAATGCTATCGTCCTGAAGCTTCATTGTTTCGAACAGTGCGCCTCCACCACTGGTGTTAGCGACTGAGCTCAGTCCACTTAACAATCCAGGTATTGCGGCTCCGAGTGCGGCCTCTGTTTTGTTGTTATTTTCTCCAAGTAAAGCACTAAGTTGACCCAGTGCTGGCCCTGCGAATTGCCCTTTGACAAGATCTACCAGATTGAACGACATGTATGTTACTCCTATTGCATTTATGCAGTGCGCAGCTTTGAAAGCTGTGCAATCTGCTTAGAGGTACTTATGAAGTTGTGGGAGTACTATTCCAGATTCGAACTCTTGTCGAGGTGAAGAACTGCAAACATATAGCCTGTTCAGGCCATAAGCAGGTTTGACAGGAAATTTTGTGCATGCTTGCATTGTTACTAGCTGTACTTTGAGGGGCTCAATAGCGTTTTCGTGCAGTCTTACAAAAATACACAATTTGTCTGCCGATGTAAAAACAAGATTGATAGCTCCGTAGCGCCAGAATTTTAAGTTTAGTAAATTGGAGATTTTGTATCTTGCAAAAAATTTTATCTAGCAAAGATGGGTAATTTTGAGCGTGCCTGTCCAGATTGCCTGGAGCAGTCGCCCATAAATATTACAAGCTTGGTAACATAAACGAGATCCGCTTTTGTTTGCTCATACTATGGCTTACGCAGATTCATGGTTTACGTAACCTGAAAAGCGTTAAAAAAATAGTGTGTGGGCGCACCGAATATCCAAAGTGCGAGAAGCAAAAGAGTATTGCTGGTGTTAGGGAATCCAGAGTTTTAAAAGCTCCAATGTACAGATGCTCTCGTCGCGACCAGCATCCGTTTTCTGCACCAAGACGGAGAGATCCTGACAGCCACTAGACTGGCGAACGGTACGCATCACTCTCGCGCCCCTCGACTACACTCTTCAAATAGACCTCGACTCGGCGATTACGACTGCGGCCCTCAGTTGTACTGTTGGTGTCTACAGGCATTGTTTCACCGCGTCCGGAATTTCTCATGCGGGTTTTATCAACGCCATTGCTACCGAGAAAACGTTTCACAGCCGTGGCGCGTTTCTCGGAAAGCGATTGATTGTAGTCTGCATCCCCACTGCTATCCGTGTGGCCAATGATATGCACCGCAGTTTTATCATATTCGCCGACAACCTCTGACATGGTCCGCAGACTCCTGAGGAAAGAGCGGTTTACCTGAGCGCTACCGATATCGAACGATGCATTGCTTTTGACATCCAGACGCAATGTTTCCTCATCAATACGCGTTACCTGAATCTGATCAGCACGACGCTCTTTAGCCAGTTTTTGCTCTAGCTCGCGCTGCTGCTTGTCCATGTAGTTGCCCACCGCAGCACCCGTTAATGCACCCACAACCACTCCGGCATATCTACCATTCTTGCTGTGGACCTGATGGCCGATAACACCACCTGCAATAGCGCCAACGGCCGCGCCAGTTTTAGCGCGACGATTAGGGTCGTCGGTGGCGCAGCTGCTGATAAGTGTCAGTGTGATTGCCGCTGCTGCCAGTGTCACGTTGAATGATTTCATGGCTGGTTGTCTCGTTGTTTGTTTTGGAGTGAGATAAAGCTGCCCCTCGTACGGGAGGTTCAGAGTCGGAAAATGTAGAGTGTGCGGATTATGTCCATTCTATTGGCCTTAATCAGGCCAAGGTGTAGACAAGTCTCACTATCAGACGCTGACAGCTTCGTTAGCCTGACGGATGTCGGCACAAGCATGGTGATGTTGAGTAATGCTCTCGGCCCTGTGTTTAGAACTTTGCACTAGTCTATGGAACGAGCTGAACTTGTGCGTATCGCATCAATATGCAGACTACAGGACTTATGAATTCCCGCCTTCGTGGGAACAGCATTTAGTGGTTATGAGTTTAAGCACCTGCCTCGTTGCGTCTACATAATATCGACACGGTATCCTGCACGTGGGAAATGCACGCAGACGTCCCCTGCAGTATCCGATACACGATCGACTGCCACGGTTTCGGCATTAGCCATGCGAACTGTTCCTTCCACGGCTTGCTCTCCGCCGTTCACATCGGGGATGACGCTGATCCGTTGACCGACGCTCAAGCCTTGAGGGTCATGATCCGCAACCCCCGGTTCTGCTGAGGACTTATGCGATGTGGCAATGGCAATGGCGGCTTCCGGCGTCATTTCGACTTGCTTGCCATGGCCAATGGCGTTGACGCTGCCCATCCATTTTTCTACATGAGGGAACTGGGCAATCAGTGCCGCTCCACCGTCCCAACGTCCGTGCACGAACCACGTGACGTGATACATCTGGGCATCGATAGCGGCGGGCTTTGCACCTTGAAGAAATGCTCTGCCATCACTGAGTTGCTGATCAAGCCAAGACAATGGGGCACGTAGTTGCGAGACCAGATGGGGTAGCTCTGCATTAGCCTGTTTCAGCCCTTCGGCCCAATTTTCTCCCAAATAAAGCCTGCCGCGATCTTCTGCAAAATCTGCTGGCAAATTGTCACCTGCCGCACCAAGCACAATTTTTACAGACAATGTGAATAGCGCACCATCTGCCCAACGACCAAGGCATTGCATCAGGCCATCTTCAGGTGAGGGCTTTGACGCCAAGGCGGGGTAACGGTGTTCCAGTTCCTGAATGATGCATTGGCTGTCGCAATATATGTCTGCGCCTATCTGCATAACAGGTGTTCGACGATAGCCGCCTGTAAGTGTTGTTAGCATGGGTTTTGGCGGCAGGCGTGGTATTTCCACATTATGCCAATTAACGTCCTTGATACCGAAAGCCACTCTTACCTTTTCGGCAACAGGGGACTGCGGGTAGTTGTGCAGAATGATTCCTGAGTCTTCTGGTGACATAGTTGCTTGCGCTGGTAGGGCCGATGATTGGCTTAGTATGGACTACATTTTACTGTGTTTCCTTTGGTAAGCATCGCATTGCAGGTATGAATTGGTAGTCTGTTTATAAGCTGACAATTAAGCCTTTGCAGGTGGTATCAATTATCAACCAGTGCAGAGCAGCCTTTGCCGGTAGACTGCAATGCCCTATCTGACAACTGTCTGCTGGTTGCACATGGCTTTAAGCGCAAGTATTCACAAGGTGTCTCTCAACATCGCCGATATGGACAGGCATTATTATGAGCAACACGAGCTCACCGTTGCCATGCATCCCTCAGAGACCAGATTCAGGTTGATGGTGAGGATTATTGCGTTCGCCTTGAATGCCCATGAGCATCTGGTGTTTACAAAAGGTTTGGGAGTAGACGACGAACCAGAGCTCTGGTGCAAGACACTGTCGGATGAAATAGCGTTATGGGTAGACTTTGGTCAGGTTGACGAGAAGCGTATTCGCAAAGCTTGCGGGCGTTCAAAACAAGTGTATGTGTATACCTATCAGCAAAGAAAAGCCTCGATATGGTGGGAGCAACATAAACAGACGCTATCCCGGCATGACAACCTTGCCGCTTTTCATATTGACGCAGAAGATGTCGAAGCACTTGTTGGTCGAAACATGCAGTTACAGTGCACCATTGATGATGGTGCACTGTATTTAAGCGATGCTGACAATAGCGTCTATGTATCAGTTAGCCAATATGAGTGACCCAATATGAGAGGCCGTGAATCTATCTGATGAAGAACAGTCAGGTCTATCGCCAATGCGTGTTAGCAATCCTATCCAAAATTTAATATTAGCGTGGCCTTGTGCCTTTATTGGTTTACGTTTCACTGCCATGCTTGTCTTGGTTTTGTCGCGATGACTGACAGGTAGTTCCTTTTAGCGCATGATGGCAGCTAAACTGAGATTACCAATTTTTTTAGCGCATGATGGCAGTTAAACTGAGTTTACCAATCTTTTAATTCGCGCTTGTTCTTTCTGGAGATTTTATGGATCTTGTCAATATTGTTGCCGTGCTAGCGGTCCTTCAGTTCGTGGTATTCAGTTTTCTAGTGGGTAAGGCTCGCATAGCCTATGGTGTTGATGCGCCTGCGGTGCAGGGGCATGAGATGTTCGATCGCGCTTTTCGTGTGCAGATGAATACTCTAGAGCAGCTGATCTGCTTTCTTCCTGGCCTGCTTCTGGCTGGCATGTATTGGTCAGATGGATTAATTGCTTTAGTGGGTGTGGTGTATCTGGTCGGCAGGCTTATCTATCGCCAAACGTATATGACAGACCCCTCCAAACGCACGGTTGGGTTTATGCTGACATTTGTGCCTACGGTGCTGTTGCTGTTTGCTGCGTTAATCGGGGCGGTGATGGGCAAGTAGAGTGGTTGAAGCTTTTTTCAAATACTGCGCACCGAACGCAGAAGGAGGCCCAGGCCTCCGAAGGACAGTACAAGAATGACCATGAGATCGAACGCGCTCATGCTGCGAAAGCTGAATTGAATGCTGGCAAGGACGCCTGCCACCAGCGCCACGAGAGAGCCACCGCTTAGCAACCAGCCCAGCGGATTTTTCGAGTTGTAGAAAATAGCGATTACGCCTGCGATGAATGGGAACATCAGCATGCCAGAGGTAATGTTGAATCCGCCCATGTTATACAGCCGCATACCCAGACCGAAGCGTGACTCGACGCTAATGGCGTTAAACAGCAGGTAGAAGCCTGCAATCATCATAACGATGCCAATCAGAAACTGTATTTCTCCACCTTCGCTTCCACCAGCTCCGCGCATGGTTGTATCTCCTTATATGTATCAATTCAGGTGTGTTGCCGATGGACATACTATAGCTTTTGAGGAGATGTATGGCTGGTAAAAAGCTGTGCCAGCGTTGCTGCACTGTTGGCAATTAATCTGGCGGTGCCTTATGGTGTCTTGGCAGTTCGTCATCAATGTTCCACCAACTCGCTTTATCTGCAACGAACTGATGATGCGCAAGTTCGCTGACGACGGGCTCATCCAGTGTGCCTGCTCTTACGCGAACCACGTCTGGCAATGATTCCATTCGACTTATGATGGGAGAGCCACAGTGGCTGCAAAAAAGCCGGTATTTGCCTTCGCGAGTTTGAGATTTGAACTCTTTTAATACGTCATTGCCTTTTGTGATCGTGAAGTGTTCAACCGCAACGGGCAGGTTGGTGGCAAAGGGCGTGCCCTGTGCCTTGCGACATTGCTGGCAGTGGCAGGCCTGGATTTTGTTCAGGGTGCCGGAGATTTGAAATTCTATTGCCCCGCAGAGGCAGCTTCCTTTTGTCATCAGTTGCGACTCCTGAGAATGTACGACAGCATTGAGATTTAACTGTATCGCTTTAGTGCTTGTTGCGAAATCTACAAGATTTGCAGATGCGACACGATCCATCGTGCCGCCTGCCACATGGGTGTGAATATAGATAATCCGGCGAAGCTCAGCAGTATCAGGCCCATGAATGCCATGGTGCCATATCGCTCATTCAAGCTGATATAGATTTCTGCGTAACGGCGTGACAGCAAGTAGGGCAGAATGTAGTGTCCGTCCAGTGGGCCCAGCGGAATCATGTTGAACAGCATCAAAGCGATATTGATAAGTACAAACAGACTGAAGAAGGTTTGAGCCGCGGCACTCTGGACAGAATCGACGCCTATTTTGACCAAAATGGCTTGCAGATTGATCGCCAGAAATGCCAGCACCATATTGGAGAAAGGCCCGGCAGCGGCAACCAGCGGTGTGGCCCATTTTGAATTGAAGTTTCGGGGGTTGGTGGGCACAGGCCTGGCCCAGCCGAACCCGATTATCACAATCATCAGCAGACCCATGGGGTCAATATGTGCCAGCGGACTCAGGGTGAGCCGCCCTTGCTGTTCAGCCGTCCTGTCGCCGAAATGCTTGGCCGACGCTGCATGGGCGAATTCATGCACCGACAGCGAGATAACTATGGTGAATACCAGCAGCGCAAATGTCAGGTACTGGCCTTGTTGGAAGAGCTGGATCATGGGTGGCCCGATGGCTAATTAGGGCGTCAAAGTAACATGTCGGAGTGGGTGTTTTAATGTTGAGCCGTTCTGTGACATTTTCAGGAGCGCGGGCTACGGATTTTATAATACTGAAACTATCCGGATATGGTTGACGCAGCCGCGTGGATTGGGTCTAATAGCGGGCTTACGTGCAAGACCTGATGGCCAGGTAGCTCAGTCGGTAGAGCAGGGGACTGAAAATCCCCGTGTCGGCAGTTCGATTCTGTCCCTGGCCACCATTGTAAAGTTCGGTACTGCAAAGCTTATTGTTCTGGCTGATTTCTCGCCAAACTGCCGACTTGTCGGCACCCTAGCCGGGCGCGTTCGATTCTGTCCCTGGCCACCATAAGTTGACTCCGGATTCTCGCGCCAAGGCGCTCCGATCCTCGTGAGATGTACGAGACAGAATCGCTCTGCCGACACGGAGTGGAGGGAGTTTGGTTCTGTCCCTAGCCACCATTGTTATCAACGGTTTAGCACCCCTCCCCTGATGTTTTAATTTCTCCTTGCGTGAATTTTGCGGGAGCTAGATTGCACGAGTCGCGTTTCAGCCCCCCATCCGTATTTGAAGCAGCTCGACAGCTAGAGCGTCTTCGATCAATTGTGTGATTGCTCGGTATCAGAATTACCGCTGGAACCACATGAGTCATGGAAAAACAAATTGCTGATGAGAAGCAGGCCGCTGCTCCTTTAAAAAGGATCACTCGGAATCCCGAGGTCATGGAACGCCGAGCCTGCATCCGAGGCATGCGAGTTACTGTCGGTATGATCGTCGGCCAGATCGGTGCCGGACGATCCATTGAAGATGTTTTGGACGACTTTCCTTACCTTGAGCGAGAGGACATACTTGAAGCGCTTCAATATGCTGCCTGGTTGTCATAGGAAAGGGAGATCGTGCTCGCTACAGGATGAAGATTCTTCTTGATATGAATCTGTCACTTCGACGGCAAGCAACTTGTTCTACCGCAGGAATTGAGTCCGTTCATTGGTGTGAGGTTGGAGATCCCTGTGCCCTTGATACTTTGCTTGCAAGCTATGCGGAATCTAACGGCTTGATCGTGATGACGCAGGACCTAGACTTCGGTGTATTACTCGCAGCATCAGGTGATTAGGGTCCAAGTGTTATTCAGATTCGCGCGAGTGATACAGCTCCACAGACTATTAAACCGCAAATGATTGCTTCGATACAGCAGTTGTCAGGAGAGCTTGAGAACGGTGCGCTTGTAAAGATAGGTCTTGAACTATCAAGGGTGCGGATGCTTCCTATTCGTCGTTAGCATTGGTGTACAGAATCAACTCGTGCTCAGTCTTCGCAGTACCACTATTTCCGTTTGTTGATTTTTACCTTCAGCTCTGTACACGGTGTTTGCTGCCTCCAATAGTCTCGATAGCTCTGCTGCTGAATAGTGGGTAGTGATTCGACCGGAGCGGTGGCCAAGCAAGTCCTGTCGATCTTCGAAACTCACTCCTGCTGATCTTAGGCGTCTACCGTAGGTATGTCGATTATTCCGAAATCGGAATAATCGACATAATCCCGAGAACCGGATTATTCCGAGAGTAATCTGAAAACGCTGCATATGGTCATTATATTCAACAGTTTATAAAGCTGACGCAACTTGAAGTTGCCGAATAATCCTGTTGTTGTACCTCTCTGGTCAATTGGCCAGGTTTATAGGGAGAAAGATAATGATCGAGCAGTTATTTCCCACTGAGAAGGCGAGAAAGCGCTTTTTAGTTGGTCCGGTCACACCACACTTTGAGGGATTCGCCGACTATCTTTGCGTACGGGGTTACGCACAATTGTCAATACGCAACAAGCTTCGATTGATCGCTGATTTGAGCCAATTTCTGTATCGACGAAAACTGTCTATTGCTGCGATTGATGAGGCTTTGATCAATCGGTTTCTGGACAAGCGTCGATGCCGTCGTTTCGGCAGAGGAAGCAGAGCCACTGGCAAGATGCTACTGAGGTACTTGCGTGAGTGCGGTGAAGTAGCGCCTCTTGCCGAAGTTGTCGATCATTCGCCATTGACTCAGCTACTACAGCAGTATCAACATTTTCTGACGTGCGAGCGCGGGTTGTCACAGGCGACACTGGATAACTACGTGCCCATGGTTAAGCAGTTTCTATCTGAACGATTTGGCTCTGCCGATATCGAGCTTGAGACACTCAACCAACAGGATGTACATCGTTTCATACTTCATCAAGCTCGACACTTCAGTCGGAATCGAACCAAGCTCATAGTGACAGCGCTTCGTAGTTTCCTCCGTTTCTTGTTTCAACGCGGAGATACCACAAAAGATCTGACAGGCGCACTCTTATCTGTGGCCAGCTGGCGCATGTCACATTTACCCAAGTCACTATCGAATGCCGATATTGAGCACCTGCTGGCAAGCTGCGATCGCCAGACTCAGATCGGGCAACGTGACTACGCCATTTTATTACTGCTCGCGCGGTTGGGCCTGCGCGCAGGCGAGGTTGTTGCCATGACACTTGATGATATCAATTGGCAAAACGGTGTTTTCACCGTTCATGGCAAAGGCAGTAAACAGGAACAGTTACCCTTGCCCGCGGATGTTGGTGAAGCCTTCCTGGACTATTTACGCCATGCACGACCATCGTGCACATCGCGCAGTTTTTTCATACGCATACACGCGCCTTATCAGGGATTTACAAGCTCGGTGGCAGTTTGCGATGTCGTGAGACGCGCACTTTCACGAGCGGGGCTGAATCCAGATTGCAAAGGTGCTCACTTGCTCCGGCACTCATTGGCGACACGCATGGTTAACTCGGGCGCTTCGTTGCAGGAGATCGGTGAAATCTTGCGCCATTGCCATCCGGACACGACCCGGATTTATGCCAAAGTGAATGTAGACGCGCTGCGTGCGTTGGCTCCAAGTTGGCCTGGAGGTGTCTCATGAGTACTTTGCGTGTTGCCTTGGAGGAATACCTTGAGGCTCGTCGAGCGCTAGGCTACAAGCTGCGACTTGCGGGCAGTCTGCTCGAACGGTTTGTTGATTTTGCTGATGAACAGGGTGCAACGGTTATTACGACCAAGTTGGCAATGCAGTGGGCCACACTGCCACAGCATGTGCAACCAGCACAGTGGGCCAATCGGCTAGGCATGGTTCGTGGTTTTGCTCGGTACCGACAAGCCGCAGACCCACTCACTGAAGTGCCGGCACCACAGTTGCTCACCGGTCGGTTCCGTCGGACCACGCCTCACATCTATAGTGAAGATGAGCTGAAGCGTTTAATTCATGCAGCATCGAACTTGTCGAGCGTGGCAGGGTTACGCTCCTGTACCTACGCAACCTTGTTCGGATTATTCGCGGTCACTGGCATGCGCACAAACGAGCCTCTACGACTGGATGATGAAAATGTTGATCTTGAAAACGGTGTTCTGACTGTTCACGGTGCAAAGTTTGGCAAGTCCCGATACGTACCATTGCACGATTCGACAAAGCGCGCATTGCGTCACTATGCTACTCAACGTGATCGTCTGTGCACACGCCGACAGTGTCCGAGTTTTTTTGTGTCAGAAACTGGTGTCCGTATAACGGAATGGAGTCTGCGTAGGACGTTCGTGGAACTCTCTCAGCAAATCGGATTGCGTAACTGGGCAGATTCGCGCGGTCCCCGGCTAATGGATTTTCGGCATCGATTTGCTGTCAATACACTGATCCAGTGGTATCGGGATGATGTTGATGTTCAGCGGCACCTGCCTGAACTGTCTACCTATCTCGGTCATACGCACATCACCGATACGTACTGGTATCTGACCGCTGTGCCAGAACTGATGCATCTGGCATCCCAACGGTTGGAGCGTGCGGTACAGGGAGATCAATCATGAGTACCGAGAATGACTTTCCCACTCTCTTAACAGCATTCTTTACTGAGCGACTGATGCAACAACGTCGGGCTAGCCCTAATACCATTGCCAGTTACCGGGACACTTTTCGTTTGCTGCTGCAGTATGTACAAGCCAACTTGA
>ENA-ORXR01000510-ORXR01000510.1-marine-metagenome-genome-assembly--contig:-NODE-510-length-52403-cov-33.301284_pt1 | contig 52403 bp, 47 predicted proteins | sample MGYA00237866_ERZ511479 | MGnify/ENA metagenome assembly ERZ511479
GGGCTTGTTGTCGCTGCTACGGTCGGAGATCGAGAGGGCGCAGTAGCGTACGACGCTACCTTTATGGGCGAACCTGTCCGGGGTTTGCAGAATAGCGCTGAAGACATTGGCCCCGACCGGCCCGACTCCTGGAACCCTCTGGAAGTTCTCGACTTCGGGGTAGCTTCGGCCTGCCTTCTCCATCTCTGCCTGCGCTTGCTTGGCCTGTTCGTCCAGCCAGTCGAAGTGACCGAAGAGGCGTTCGACAAGCTTGCGCCATTGGAGTCCAGGAAGACTGGCGAGAATCGCCTCGCGGTTCTTCTTCGAGAAGACGGCCGCCCCAGTGATGTCTTTGTAGCAATGCCGGTTAAGGGCTCCCTTGATCTTGTTCTTGCTGCGGACTCGGTCTTGCTGGATGTCGAGGTAGTGTTGAACAACGGCTTTGTAGGCACAGCGGTCTTTGCTAGTCGTGTGGTAGACTTCCTTGTAGGCCTTCAACCGGAGAACTTCACAAAGGTTCGAGGTATCCTCCTCATCTCGCTTGGTGGACGACTTGCTAATCTGGGAATTCTTCTTCGGGTCGCAGGCGATGATGGAGTTGCAGTGTGGCCTGAGAATGTCGATCGCCCATTGTGCCAGCGGTGCCTCCTCAATAATGATCGATCGCTTCTTTGCCGTGACGGCGGTGACGTGCGCGATGAGTTCCTTGCCCGAGGTAGGGAAGCGCCACTTGCAGAGCGTTTTGCCCTTCTTGGTGGTGGCTTCGAGCACGCAGGTATCGGAGTGCAGGTCGATCCCGATGTAAGCCCTGGAGACTTGCTTGATGACTTTGGACGGTTGGAAGGGCTCGCACTGGAGCCGTTTCCGAGCAGTGCGGCTTCTTCCAGTGTTCCTGAGGCGTTGGATGGATTTGGATTTCGCTTGTAATTGCATAACCGGATACTGTAGGCTTCAAATGGCAGAAGGCCATCTACCCGATCTTTCTAATCCACCATCGGGAAGTCGGGTGAGCTTTGGCAAGATGAGTATTGGGACCGGCTGATCCGAAATGAGCGACATTTTTTCAAGGTGGCGGAATATGTCCGGGAGAACCCGCTGAAGGCCAAGTTGCAGGAGGACGAGTTTGTTTCGTGGGAGCGGGAACAGGAGTCGGGGTTTTCTTACCCCGAAACCGTTGGTGGGAAAGCGGGACAGGAATGTCCCCTCTCCGGTCCGGAGAGGCTAGGGAGTTCTGGGGGACAGAAATGTCCCCTCTCCGTTCCGGGGAGGCTAGGGAAGTCTGGGGGACAGGAATGTCCCCCCTCCGGTCCTGGAAGGCTGGAAGCCAAGGTGAAGAGCTTCTGCGCCATCCCGCAGGCGCTCGCCTTCCTCAAGGACTACATCGTCTTCGCCGAGAAGGATGAGGAACTGAACAAGTACATCCTGCGCCAGCACCAGACAGCCGGAGTGGAGGCAACCGTCAGCCGCGCCCTCGATCCCACGCGCACCCGTGGCCTGGTCTGGCACACCCAGGGAAGCGGCAAGACCTTCACCATGATCAAGACGGCGGAGCGGCTGTTCCGCGCGCCCGAGGCGGACAAGCCGACGGTCCTGCTGATGATCGACCGCAACGAGCTGGAGGACCAGATGCTCAAGAACCTCGCCGCACTCGGTCTGGGCAATCTGGAGCACGCCACCAGCATCAAGCGGCTTAACCAGCTACTGAAGGACGACTACCGGGGTATCATCGTGACGATGATCCACAAGTTCCGCGACATGCCGGCGGATCTGAACACGCGCTCGAACATCTACGTCCTGATCGACGAAGCCCACCGCACCACCGGCGGTGACCTCGGCAACTTTCTCATGGCCGGCCTACCGAACGCCACCTACCTCGGCTTCACCGGCACCCCAGTGGACAAGACCGTCTACGGCAAGGGCACGTTCAAGACCTTCGGCTGCGAGGATGACCAAGGCTACCTGCACAAGTATTCCATCGCCGAGAGCATCGAGGACGGCACCACCCTGCCGCTCTACTACCAACTCGCGCCCAACGAAATGCTGGTGCCAGACGAGACGCTGGATAAGGAATTCCTCTCGCTCGCCGAAGCCGAGGGGATGGCCGACATCGAGGAGTTGAACAAGATTCTCGAGCGGGCGGTGAACCTGAAGAATTTCCTCAAGGGCAAGAAACGAATCCAGAAGGTAGCCAAGTTCGTCGCCGACCACTACCGCGAGAATGTCGAGCCGCTCGGCTACAAGGCCTTCCTCGTCGGCGTCGACCGCGAAGCCTGCGCCCACTACAAGAAGGCGCTCGATTTTTTCCTGCCGCCAGAATTTTCCGAGGTGGTCTACACCGGTAGCAACAACGACTCGGCCTTGCTCAAGGAGTTCCACCTCGACCCGAAGAAGGAGAGGCAGATCCGCAAGAACTTCGGCAAGCTCGACCAGCAGCCGAAAATCCTCATCGTCACCGAGAAACTGCTCACCGGCTTCGATGCCCCGGTGCTCTACGCCATGTATCTCGACAAGCCGATGCGCGACCACACCCTGCTGCAGGCCATCGCCCGCGTGAACCGCCCGTACGAAAACGAGGCCCAGCAGATGGTCAAGCCGCACGGCTTCGTCCTCGATTTCGTCGGCATCTTCGACAAGCTCGAAAAGGCCCTCGCCTTCGACAGCGACGAGATCAACGCCATCGTCAAAGATCTGAAATTGCTCAAGGTCTTGTTCAAAAACAAGATGGAGCAGAAGGCCCCCGAATATCTGGGACTGATCACCAACAACTTCAACGACAAGGACCTCGACGACTTGATCGAGCACTTCCGCGATGCCGAGCGGCGGAAAGAGTTCTTCAAGGAATACAAAGAGATCGAGATGCTCTACGAGATCATCTCGCCCGACGCCTTCCTTCGCCCATTCATCGCCGACTACAGCACCCTCAGCGCCATCTACGAAGTCGTGCGCAAGGCCTACACCAAGACGGTGTATGTGGATCGGGATTTCCAGCGCAAGACCGAATCGCTGGTCCGGGAAGAGATCGACGCGACCGAGATCAGCCAGCCAAGCGGGCTTGTCAGAATCGATGCCGAGACGGTGCAGGTGATCAAGGATTCGAAGGACGGAGACAACACGAAGATCATCAACTTGGTCAAAAGTATCGAAAAGACCGCCGAGGACGAGAGCGATGACCCGTTCCTCGTCGCGATGGCGGAACGTGCTCGGGCGGTGCTGGAGAACTTCGAAAAGCGGCAATCGAACACCTCCGAAACACTCAACGAGCTTCTAGCCGCACTCGAACGCAACGAAGAGCGCAAGAAGCGCCAGGCCGAGATGGGCTTCGACGCGCAGACTCTGTTCGTCTTTGATAAACTCAAAGAGGCTGGCATCGAGAACCCGGAAGAGGTCAGCAAAAAGATCCGCGCAGCCTTTGTCGAGTTTGCCAACTGGCGAGCCAGCGAGGCTTCCTTCCGGGATCTGCGCAAGAAAGTGACCTTCGCCATCTTTGCGGAAACCGATGATCTGGAAAGCGTCACCGCCTTGGTCGAAGACCTGTTCCGAATTCTGGAGAGAGGAAAGTCTGGTGCCTAGCAACACACAGAAACAGGCGTTCAAGCAGCGCGTCCAAGAATTGGCCAACAGGCTGGATGTCGAGGTCGTCTGGCTCGGCGTTCGCCCGATGACGAACAAGTGGGCCTCCTGCTCCACCAAAGGGCACCTCAACTTCAACAGCCAGCTCCTCGGTGCGACTCCCGATCTCTGGGACTACGTAATCGTCCACGAGCTGCTCCACTTCTTCGTCCCCAACCACGGTCGCCTCTGGAAGAGCCTGATGCGCGCTCATCTCGGCGACTACGAAGAGGCGGAGGCCCGGTTGAGAGAGTTCGATTCTAGCGTCTAGGCGGGGAAAACCTTCCCCGCGGGCCTACTGCGTGCGGCCCTACCCCTTCTGTTGAACCGCCCGCCACTACGGTTTAAACAGTTCTTGACTGGTGGCTGGATTATGAAACAAATCCGTAAGGTCACGACAACAGAGCGACGACAGGAATGCGATCCACAGGGGCGAACACATCCAGGGACTGCGAACGCAAAATACCCTTCCAACCAAAACTCCCGGCGAGATTATCCGCTGTCGGAGAACGCACCGCTATATTTTGTGTAGGACTTTCTAAAGGTCCGTTTGTTAGCTCTTCGCTGTTGAAATTTAATATCCAATTTATAAATTGCGCTCTACGAGGGATCAAATATTCCTGGTCGTAACCAATAAGCCCGAAGAAAGTATAGCGATACACCCAGAATCAAGAACACTCCGCCCACAAAGCTGTTGGCTAGAACTGTATCCTGGAATCCCTCTAAATCCTCACTTGCTCGAACCGATTCGTTGGCCGCTCCGCTCCTGAACAGTTCAATCGTCTCGCGATCCACCAAAACGTCGTGGCAGACCAGACCGAGGATAGCAAGGCCACCCCCAGCAAATGCAATTGCGAGCGGAAGAATAAGAAAGGGAGTGATTCGATACTCAGTTACAACCATGTCTATAAGTGTGGAGAGTCTTGATTTCAGGGCGGCAATAATTTTGAGCTAGACAATATGGCTTAGGTCGCCAGTCGCGAGCCGCCATGTGTGGTTGGGGATAGGTGGTGTGTCAGGGTCGAATTTTCGTGGGCTGCACCCGCTGAAACGGGGCCTATCCAACAGGTTGATTTCGAAGCAGGTAACCGAAACACACCATGAAAACCAAACTATACATTGGACTCTACGTACACAAGAACTCGATTGATTGCGCTTCGCTTGCCCTCCGGGGCCCTCCGGGCCACCTTGTCGGTGATCTGACTCGTTGCATCGGCTGTTGTCGCCACAGCGGACGCCGAAGGCGGCAAGCCCGTCCACTACGGCAAGTGAGTCGGAGGCAACCTTGGTGGCGGAACATGGATAGCCCCGGTTCTCTTTTCCTCGCTCCCGACCGTCAGGCGCAGGAACTTCCAAACCGACCATCGCCCAGCACGGAGGCGGCCATAACCCATTGGGGGGGCCATCCCGGCGCATGAGGAACACAAAGGTGCGTGAAACAAATCCGCAAGGTCACGACAACAGAGCGACGACAGGAATGCGATCCACAGGGGCGAACACATCCAGGGACTGCGAACGCAAAATACCCTTCCAACCAAAACTCCCGGCGAGATTATCCGCTGTCGGAGAACGCACCGCCATATTTTGTGCTGGACCTTCTAAAGGTCCGTTTGTTAGGGCCGCTCGGCTAGTTGCCTTTTGACAGCCACCGTTTGCATTGGAGAACTGCTTGTCGGCGGTAGTCGTCGTATGTTGGATTCTGGTCTGGGCAATCCTCCGAGTAGGACTCTTCCAACAGAATCCAGAACCGACGCTTGGCGTCTTTCACCTCCTGACTCTCAATGTCCCAAGAATTGAAGGCAAGGTCGTAGGTCTCCGCCAACGCCTGAATTCGCTCCTGATCCACTAAGAATGGAGGTTAAGTCTCTCCTGCGCTTCGTTACGCCAATCGAGCACCCTGTCGTAAGTGTAGTTGCCGCAGCACTGGGGATACTTGTCCGCAAACTTAGCCATACATTCAAGAACCGCATCGCAAGCCTTAGTTACCCGTTTCCAAATATCTGCGGTCGACTCAAGATCATCAGCATGCTTAGCCAAGACGCATGCTACTTTGAACACGGTGTCCATTAGACCTTCCACATGCCTGACGACTGAGTCGAACTTAACGCATTCGTTGTGGTCAGCAAAATCTACGTTCTCCGCCTTAGAGGCAGCCGAACAGGCGGCCTCCTCGCCTTCGCGGGCTAGTAGATCGAGAGTGGGATATTCCATGATTGCAAGCTAGCCTCGGGATCTGTCAAGGCAATTATAATTTCTGGAATAATTTATCCCGGATGTTCTGCCCTAGACAATATGGCTTAGGTCGCCCGTCGCGAGCCGCCATGTGTGGTTGGGGATAGGTGGTGTGTCCCGGTCGAATTTTCGTGGGCTGCACCCGCCGAAACGGGGCCTATCCAATATGTTGAGCCCGAAGGCATCAGCAGGTAAGCGGAACACACCATTAAAACCAAACTATACATTGGACTCGACGTACACAAGGACTCGATTGATTGCGCTTCGCTTGCCCTCTGGGCCACCTGTCGGTGATCTGACTCGTTGCACTCGGCTGTTGTCGCCACAGCCGACGCTGAAGGCGGCAAGCCCATTCACTGCCGAATCTTCTCCTTTTTTTCGGTGAATCCGTGCTGATCACAATTGGCCAACTCCAGTGCTACCTGTCGGGCTTTCTTCTACCCATACAGAGGCCTAATCAAGGACACCAATTCCTTGTCCGAGACTTCCTCGCTTGGCCGAATCTCTGCATCCGCAGGCACCTCTAGCAGGAGATGAAAGTGATTGGACATCAGGCAGTAGGTCAAGATCCGAACACCCGTCAGATGCTCAAGCCCACGCATAATCTTGCGAAAAAACCGCTTTTCCTCGTCCCCGAAAATATAGCGCCCATCCACCACCCGAGATACACAGTGGTAGTAGCTTCGCAGATCATCTTCAACTAGACGCGCCATCCTCATAATCCAGAGGATAGTCGAAACTGTTCAAAAGAACAACTTTTTCTTACTTTGAAGCTGTCCCCATTTACCCTTGCGCGTTTGTTAGGGATTTGGGTTTTGCTTTTTCTTTGCCTTGGCACGCCCCCTAATTTCTTGAAGTGCACAGTCTGCTTCTTGAGCAAGTTTAGGTGCACTGTAAACGTACTGAAGAACGGCGGCTAGCGTCTTCGATACTATCGGAACCTCCTCCTCCGAAAGATTGCCCAAAAACGAATGGGCTCCTGCGTGCCTGAGTTCGACAAGTTTCTGTGCTACTGATCCGATCTCTGGAGACAACACCTTGTTATCTGTGAGCTCTTTCAAAGCCGCGCCTAATTTCGTCTTCTTAGCCCCCTTATCCTGACATACCTCCTCAAGGATTCGTCCAGCAAGCACGCCATATGCGTTAGGGCTGATTGAACGAACCTTCAAGGCCGCATCCCAGGCGTCCACAATGTGAGAAGGCAAGCCATCCGGAACAGGTTCAGGAGCAGGGAAAATTAATTCATGCCGGACATCTCTCCCCTCCATGAATGCACCGTTCCAATAGTATCGACGGATACTCGTAACGTGGCAGCTCGGACAATCTATAAATTCATAACAGTGCCCTGCCTCAAACACTTCAGGCTGCTCCTCTGCTCGGTGACGAATTTCGCAGTCGCGCAAGTCGTCAAGGGTCTTCCCAATTTCAGCTGTTCCTTCAAACCCGCACGATCTGCATTTAATCTGAGTTTTTTTTGGCGTCATGTTTATTTTTCCCTAACGATTGAAGTTCAGATCTATCGTGCCCGAGAGCGAGCATCGGATGCTGGATATCTTGTCGGAATTCACGGGGAGGGTCAAGCGCGCAACGGCGCGATGGATTTGCAACGCCTTGTTATCTCAAGGTGGCACGGGCTAGAGGCATTCCCTACAGTGAAGGTGATCGCGCGCTGTTCTCCCGAGGAAGCCGCCTAGCCGCCATCCCGGGGGCGGAGGCCAAGGAAGCCCGACGTTATTTGCAATGAAGTTCATTAACAGAGGGCGCGGCCAGAGGCGGAGCTTTATTGGATTCTGACTCGTGGGTAAGCCGGAGATCCCACGGGCCGCCCTCTCTCCAACTCGAGGCGGACGGCGGCGGAGCGTCCGTCCCTACCGGCTTCGGGTTGCGGGGACGTATCGGGACTCGGCGGGGGGTGGTGTCGGGCTGGCGCGGGAGACGGTCGCTTGGGGCTCCCTGCGGACGGCGACGGAGCGACCGTCCCTACCGGAGTCGAGGCGGGTGTCGGCGTGTTTGGGGTTGAGGAGTGTCGACGCGGTATGGCTCGGAAGCTTACTCCTAGGGAAGGCTCTAGTGGTCCCCTACTCCTATATCATCGTTCCCCTTGATCCTCCCTACCCATCCGCAGCTGGGTCTCCCAGAGAGCTTCGCTAGGGACAGGCACTTTGTCGAGGGCGAGAGGGCTCCGTTTTTTCGTCATCATCTGATAGAGGATCGCTCTCTGATGATCTCAATGGAGGCTTTACGCATCATTCCAGGCTTCTGATCGATGGGCGCAGAGGTGAAAAGTTGATCGAGATTTCTTGTGATCTGCGCAGCCGTAGCAAAGTAGCCTTCCGGTAGGTGCCACCATCCAAATAGGCCCGTAAACAAAGTGGCCAGAATCTGTCGAATTCGTGCACAGGTGCGACATCCCACGAACTCGTGCTTCCAAGTGCGGTAGCCAAAGAAAAATCCGAATGATGTAAAGTAGACGAAGTACCCGACATCTTTACGCCGACGACACTTGGGGCACGGATCAGTTGAGATCTTCAGCGCACGCATTACGCATTCCTGCTCGGTCACAAGGCGTGTGGACGGGTAAACATTGTCCTGATACAGGCATTCACGTGAGCAGTATGCCAAACCTCCTACTGCATAACCCTTGTCCTCGATTGAAGTCTCGCAGTTGTGACAAATTTGCATAGTTACGATCAGACGATTAAGGTCTGGCCCCGTTACGGCCGTTACTTCATTACCTTGAATAGTGCTGGGCTTACTCTAGAGGAATCCTAGTGCATATCAGATCTAAAGTGGGAATCAGATGAGAATTCATCCAGTCTTCGGCGAGCCCCCCTGCCGTTTCTTGGTAGTCAAAAATCGATGGATTTGGACAGTGTACGTCGTGATACGTAGAATGCGCTACTCCCATAATTGGGCCATCGACTCCCTCGAACTGGTCTACCGTGAGGTCGTAAATTAGGCCATCGACCAGTAGCCAAGAGTGCCAAACCCCACTACTGTGATCAGCGTTAAACGCGCCTGCGATTCGGTCCCGAGAAATATTACAATTCTCATGAAGGAACTTCGCAGCCATCGTGGTGACGTTGACGCATGTGGCCCCAGGGAAGAACTCAAGCCAATCGGCAAAATCGAGATCATTCCCCCGGAGCAGTTCAAGTTCCTGTCGGAAGTCTGAGAGTAGCTTTGAGGCAGTCATTGCTACTCTAGATATTGTGGGTTAGCCCACCTTAGTTAGCACACAGGGACCAGCCTATACATTGGAGTATCCTTACGCAAGAACTGATGAGTTAGCTTCGGAGGCCTCGCTAGGACACTCGATTTCGGAATTACTTCGTGGTGAGCACTTTTAGTAAAGGAGGGCCCGCATCCGTGGCTGATAACTTAACTTAAACGACGTCCTGATCTTCCCTACCCATTCTCTGCTGAGTCTCCCAGAGCTTGCGGTAGATGCCGTCTCCGATCTCGAGCAACTCCTCATGGCTTCCGGTCTCAGCGAGGCGGCCTTGGTCGAGGACTAGGATGCGGTCGGCGTTGCGGAGGGTGGAGAGGCGGTGGGCGATGGCGAAGGTGGTGCGGTCCTTGGACAGGCGGTCGAGGGCGGCTTGGATCTTGAATTCGGTCTCGGAATCTACGGCGCTGGTGGCTTCGTCGAGGATGAGGATGCGCGGGTCGCTGAGGACGGCGCGGGCGATGGCGATGCGCTGGCGTTCGCCGCCTGAGAGGGTGTGGCCGCGTTCGCCGACGACGGTGTCGTAGGCTTGGGGGAGGCGGGTGATGAAGCGGTGGGCGTCGGCGGCGCGGGCGGCTTCGATGACTTCGGCCGAAGTGGCTTCGGGCTTGCCGTAGCGGATGTTGTCGAGGATGGAGCCGTGGAATAGGAAGGGCTCTTGCAAGACCATGCCGATTTGGCGGCGGAGCTTTCCGGTGTCGAGATCACGGAGGTCGTGGCCATCGACGCAAATTCGGCCACTGGTCGGGTCGTAGAAGCGAGGTAGGAGATTGGTCAGGGTGGTCTTGCCCGCGCCGGAGGTTCCGACAATGCCGATGGTCTCGCCGGGCTGGACCTCGAAGGAGATGTCCTTGAGGATGGGGCGGACTCGGTCGTAGCCGAAGCTGACGGCTTCGAAGGTGACTCGGCCTTCGACGCGTCCGGGATCGATCGACTCGCGAGACTCGAGCATTTCGGGCTTGGTATCGATCAGCTCGAACACGCGCTGGGCGGAACTGAGCGAGCGGTTCACCATGCGCGACATCTGGCCGAAGACTTCGATCGGCTGGAAGAAGATTCCGGCGAATAGTAAGAAGGTGACGAAGTCGCCGGTGCTGAGGTGGTTAGCGGAGTCAGGGCCGGCGAATAGTCTGGGCAAGGCCAGCCAGTAGACGGCGATGGTGATGCCGTGGATGACCGCCATGAGGAGTGGCCAAAACCGCGTCCAGTTGCGATGTACACCGACGAAGGTATCGAGCGAGTCGGCATTTTTCTTACCAAATCTGGCGCGCTCGTGGTCCTCGCGGTGGAACGACTTAACGATGCGCATGCCGGGAATGGTGTCGGAGATGACATCGGTAAGTGACGACCACTTGCGCCAGGCGCGGGTGTAGTGGCGCTGGATGGTCAGGCCATTGATGGCGATGGCCCAGAGGAGGAACGGCACTGGGATGACCATGACAAGGCCGAGGGTCATGTCTTTCCAAATCAGGAAGACCGAGGCGGCGACGAGGGTGATCAGCGACAGAGAGACCTCGACGACGCCGAAGGCGATGAACTCCCAGATGCGGTCGGTGTCGGAGGTAATCCGGCTGATGATGGTGCCGGTCTGGTTCTTGGAAAAGTAGCTGACGCTGAGTTTCTGGACCTTGGCGTAGACTTCGTTACGCAGGTCGTGGGCCACCTGCTCGCCGAGGATGGCCATGAGGTGCAGTCGGAGCCAGAGGAAGACAAGCCGGAGCACGTAGGCGATGACGATGAGTAGCACGAAGAAGCCGGCCTGCTCGCGAAACGCGCCGTCGCCGGTACGCAATCCGGCCTCGACGGTATCGATGAGCCGTCCGCTCAGGGCGGCGGGCACCATGCTTAGAGCAGCTAGGAGCGTGGCCGAAACCATGCCGAGGATGACCTTGCCCCGGTAGGGACGGAGGTAGCTGATCAGCCGCCACAAGACCGAGCGACCGGAAACGGTGACGGAGGACTGGACCTTCCGAATGGGTTCGCTGGCGCCGATGGCGTAGGCGTCGTCGGCATCTGCGGTCTCGCCCGGGCGTCCGGCAAGCCGCTCCTCCAACAGGTAGCGGAGGTTGCCCATGGCAGTGCGTTGCCGGTGGGTGAAGCGGAAGGTGGCGAGGCGGCCGCCGCTCTTGCCAATGACGTGAAGGACGTTGCAGCCGAGGGCGTTTTCCTCCTCGACCTTGTCGATGTCGGACAGTGGATGTGCCTGATCTCCGCAGGCGAGATGGCCTTCTGTCAAGCCGACCCAATCTTCTGTCAGGGTGAATTGCTCGCTCAGATCCGCCAGGGCATAGAGCTGGATCGGCTCGCCGCCGGCCGCCTGGCTAAGCGCATCCCGTACGGTGTGCGGCATCCGCGACGGCTGCTCGGTGTAGTGGTCGAGAATGGCTCGCGCACCGGCGGCAGCTCCGCTGTTTTGCTCGCAGGGCGGCTGGTTGGACATGGGAGCGTATCAATCGCCGCCACCCACAGACCGTATGACCTCGTCGAGTACGGCTTGGTCGATGCCGACGACATTACCGCGCTCGGGGAAGTTGCCTTCTTGGACATCGGCGATGAATTCGCGGAAGGCAGCTTCGCGCTCCCCTTGGAGGCGACGGTTTTCTTCGAGGAAGTTGCGGTAGGCCTTGGCGTGCCGTGGTGGACGCTCCTCGTAGTCGCCGAGAATGTCGTCGGAGAACAGGAATTGCGTATCGCATCCCCCACCCGATCCGAGCGACATAAGAAGCATCTTCGTTTGGCTGGCCAGAAACGTAGCGAGTTTCTCGGGGACCACTTCGAACTCGGCGGCGTAGGCGCCAGCGGACTCGAGTTCTTTCATACGACGATGCAGTTCGGTCGCTTCGTCGACGGTCTTGCCGATGGCGCGGAAGCCGGTCCAGGTGGCGTGCCTGGGAACAAGACCGAGGTGTCCGACCACGGGAATTCCTTCCTTGGCCATGGCTTCGATGATGTCTGGACTGGACGAGCAGTAGACCGAACTTGCCCCAAGTTCGAGGGCTTGGAATCCGACTCGAATTGCTTCTTCCGCTGTCGCCATGCCATGAGGCGTGGCGCAGGACAAAAAACTATTCGGTGCGGCTTCGACGAGACGGGGCAGTCGGATCTGGGCCTCGGGACAGTCGAAGCTGCAACTCATTAGGTCGATGCCAGCGGCTTCGGCTGCGGTGGCCTCTTCGGGTGACTTGACGTGGATGTGTGTCAGGCAACGCTTTCCCTTCAGCTGCTGAAGGTCGTAGACTGTGTATTTTTTTCGTGGACGGAGCATTGTAAATTAGGCTTGAGCCTGGCCCTCCCCGTCTTGTTCCGCGATCCGCTTGGTGATGATTTCCTTGGCCTGAGTCGCGACTGGATCGTCCGGGCTCAGGGCCAGCATCTGGTCGTAGCAGGACAGCGAGCCTTTCAGATCACCACTCTGTTCGAGCACCATTCCTTTTTCATACCAGGCAAGACCATGGGTCGGGTCGCGATCGAGAGTCTTGCTGAACGACTCGAGAGCTTCTTTGGACCGCCCCGCGAGCCGCAGGCAGTGACCGAGGGTGAAGTGCAGACTTGGCTCTTCGTGAGCCAACTGAACGGCGCGCTGGGCGGCCTTGACCGACTCCTCCTTTTGGCCGGTTTCGCTAAGAATCATGGCGGCGGCAGACCAGACTTCGTAGAGGGAGTCGTCCTCATTGAGTAGTTCTTGATAGATCTGCAGAGCTCCTGCGGCATCTCCAGCCATCGCCTTTTCCATGGCCTGGCCGATCTTGGTGTCGATACCACTTTCGTCGTGCAGCGCCGCCCGAGCCAAGGCGTCATCGGCCTCCTCGTTGCGACCGAGCATCTGCAAGATCATGCCTTTGATTCTCCAAGCCTGATGGTCCTTGCTGTCATGAGCCAGTGCTTTTTCTGCCATCGTGAGTGCGCCTTTTGCATCACCGGTCATCAGCCGCGGCTGAACCTCTTCTAAGTAGTCGATTTCGTCTTCGGACATCGTGGTTGCGCAACCTAGCACAGACTATTCGCAGTCCAAGTCCAAGCCTTGACACTCGCCCGAGTTTCCCTAGCGTGGCCGCTCGATGAGCGACGCACCAGAAAAGCCGAAGTATAACCGGAAGAATCCCTGTCTGGCCACTCTCAAGGAGACTTGGGAACTGACTGCTGACTGCCAAGACAAGGACACTCGCCACTTCACCATCGACTTGGCCGGTAGCCAGTTGGAGTACACTCCGGGAGATTCCCTCGCCGTTCTTCCCGAGAACTGCCCCGAGGCCGCCGCCGCTTTAGTCGCCCAGCTCGGATTCTCGGGTGAGGAAAAGGTCACCCCGGCTGGAGCCGACGAAAAGTCGATCCTCGATGCCTTCGTCCAAAACTGCGTCATCACCACGCCCGATAAAAAGGTGATGAAAGCCATCGTCGATAAGGCTGGCGATGCAGGAGCCGATCTCGCCGCCCTACTCGAACCTGATAAGAAGGCCGATCTCGCTAATTATCTCTGGGGCCGGGAAATCATCGACCTTCTAGCTGAGCACCCAGACGCAAAGTTCGAGCCGCAGGAGTTCATCGACCTTCTGAAGAAGCTGAACATCCGCCTCTACTCGATCTCCTCCAGCCAGGCATCCGTCGGCGAGGAAGTCCACCTCACTGTGGCCACCGTCGAATTCGAGACTTTTGGCCGCAAGCGCAAAGGCGTCTGCTCGACTTGGCTGGCCCAGCGTATCGACTCTTCTACCCAGATCCCCTGCTTCATCTCACTCGGGCGGGGCTTTCGCCTTCCTGAGCCCGAAGAGGATACCCCGGTCATCATGGTCGGTCCGGGCACTGGCATCGCGCCGTTCCGCGCCTTCCTGCAGGAGCGCAAGGCGACCAACGCCAAGGGCAAAGCCTGGCTTTTCTTCGGCGAAATCAACGAGGCATCGACGTTCTTCTACCGCGACGAGTTTGAGGCTTACCTGGCCGACGGCACGCTCGACCGGATCGACACCGCATTCTCTCGTGACCAAGACGAGAAGATCTACGTTCAACATCGCATCCTCGAGGCCGGTGCCGAGATCTATCAGTGGCTCGAAGACGGCGCGATCTTCTACGTCTGCGGTGATGCCAATCGCATGGCAGGTGACGTAGACAAGGCGTTACGCCAGATCTTGGTGGAGCAAGGTGGCAAGTCCGAGGTTGAAGCCGCCGAGTACATCGACCAGTTGGCCAAGGACAAGCGTTACCGCCGCGACGTCTACTAGGTAGCTCTGCTTAGGGATGTATTGGTAGAGTCTCCGCTCTCGATAACGCAGGCTGCGGGCCGCGCAACGTGTGCGGAGCCCTTCGTTTACAAGCGGGACAAGCTTGCGCGACTACGGACCTGAGCGAACTTGGGGCCGACTGTGCAAGACGACGACCGCCAGCGTATCGCCCTGTTTGGGGGGAGCTTCGATCCGATTCATCTCGGCCACACGTTCCTTGCGGAGCGGGCTCGTGAAGAACTAGAACTGGATCGCGTCATCTTCATTCCCGCCCACTGCTCGCCCTTCAAGACTAAAACTCAGCGGTCCCCCGCCGCCGATCGTCTTGCTATGATCCATCTCGCCATCAGTGGATTCCCATGGGCCGAAGCTTCGGACTACGAGATCGGGCGCGGCGATACCAGCTACTCTTGGCGCACTGCTGAGCACTTCCTCGAAGAACTCGGGGGCCCCGATCAAGCTCGCCTCTTTTGGATTCTCGGTGCCGACCAGTGGAACTCTCTGCACCATTGGGCCGAACCCGAGAAGATCTCGTCCGCGCTCGAGTTCATTGTCTTCCATCGGGATGGGGACGACTTGTCAGAGCAACCCGACTTTCGCGGCCACTTCGTCGAAGGCACCTTCGACGCCTCTAGCACTGCGGTCCGCGCTGGCATTCGCGCCGGCGAGAGGGCCCTTCCAATTGCCGCAAGCGTTCGCGCCTACGCTGAGGAACACGGGCTATTCCGCTAGCTGGCTAGCTCCGCTTCCAGCGATCCCTGACGATACGATTGAGCCGTAGGTAGAGATCACCACCATCGGTTGGTTCAGCCCACTCTAGATCAACCAGCGGGAAGTAGGTGGTGGTCCAATCGTAATTCTTCTCAATTAGCTCTCCGGCAGCCGAGTCTTTCTCGACATAGGCCCGAAATGCAGGCTCCAAGTAAGGAGGCTTCAGTTCGAGACAGTAGAATCCGTCATCCTTAGTAAGACCAGGCGAGAAGCTATGGACTCGCTTCAGAACAACGAGGAACCGCCCATTCCGTCCCTTTTCGGGATTGGAGCAAAAGCCCTCAAGGATCTTATCCTCACACTGGGAAAAGAACTCCCAATCGACTGCATATCCACCCGGGCCTTCTTCCAGAGAAATTTGGTAGCCCTGAGAGTTCCGCTCCGTTTTTACTCGATAGAGGATAGTCTTCTTGTCACTTCCTGGAGTGTAGCCGTGGAAGCTTTCTTCTACTGAAGTCGTCTTCGTTGAAATATCTTCCCTACCAGCATAGTAGGCCTGCATCCGCTGACGAATCCTATAGTCGAGCTGAACATAGCGGCTCCGCTCCTGAACCGTAGTCGCGGCTAGGAACGCATCGAGAACAACTCTTGGATCGGAACGATCAGCAGCTGGCCCGGAATACGCTGGATCATCGTCTGTGATCTCGGCCCCGGACGCTGTTGGATCTGGAACTTCATCAATGCTCACCGGTTTCAACTCCTCAGGTTCAGGAGTCGGTTCGGGAAGCCCCTCTGCCTCACCGTCAATACTGGTATTGGAGTCCGTATCGGAAGGAGTAACCGGAGTCGATGATCTATCAGGCAGGTCGAGACTGTCCGTTCCGAACTCAATCGGTGTCGCCGATACGTCTCGCCCAATCGCGCTCTTTTGAAGGGCGTCGCTTGCGGCCTCGCGGGCTTCGTTGCGCTGGTGGATACCGCTTTCGCTTTTCTTTTTCTGCGCCCAGAGCTTGTTCGCCTCATGCACCAAGAAGTAACCTAAGACTCCAACCACAGTCAGGAGTACTAGTATCGGTGCGATTAATTTTGGCCTCGCTCCAGACTTCTCCTTGGGTTCTCGCCTCTTGATACGTTCGGCGGCATCCAACTCGGGCTCAGGCCACTCAATTTTTCGGAAGCTTTTTGACGGCGGCTCGCAATCGGGCTGCGGCTGCATTTCAAACGAACTCAGCTTTTTCGGCACACTGGAAAGCGACGGTTCGCTGCTGCGAACCTCACCAGGCTTTGGTCCTTCAGAACCTTGGGCGGACGGCAACGAGGCACTTGCCGAAGGCGCCTCTTGAGGAACGGGCGCTGTCGCTTTATTGATTGGCTTCGTCTCGTCTAACGACCGCGCTGGAGCCGAACCAAACGGACTCGGCCTCAATGGGGGTGTTGCTCCCTTTTTCACGTCCTCACCGAACGGACTGAGGATCGGCGGCTGCGTATCATCACTTTCTGGTGGGGAGGCGGGCTCGTATTCTGAGTCAGCGAAAACGTCGCCAGGATCGATCTCCGTTTCGTCGCCAAACACTGCTGCCAAATCCGTTTCGTCATCTTCCTCGACCTCGACGCTCTCTGGCTGGCTAAGGAGTTCAGAGAGTGCAATCATTTGCTCCGATGCGTTCCCTCCAGCAGTGGCTCGTGGCCACTCTAGCTCCTGCTCGACATCGCTCTCGACAGTTTCAGTCTCAGGGCTATTGATCTGTGAGACATCTGATAGATTTTTCGTCTCCTGCACATCGGCCTTATCGTCCTCGACCTCAGGAACTGTGCCCCAGATATCGCCACCATCCTCGGTCGGTTTCTCCTCCTCGCTACCGCTCTCGACAGGGAAACGCGCCCGAAGCTTCTCTCTAAGAGAGTCTGTGACGTATTGATCCATGTCACCATCAAGACCTAAGTCCTTTGATTGCGACTCTACATCTTCAGGATCGGTCTTCTTCCTCAGCGAGGGAGAACGTATCTCCAAGTCGGCGGGCATTTCTTGAGCCTCGATTCGTGGTTCGGCCTCATTAGAATCGGTCGTAGCTTCGTCAATGTCGCCCCTGCTCTTGTTCTTTTCCTCGTCCCTGTCTTCAGCGGGATCCGATGCGGCTCCGCTACGCCCAAAAACGGGGCGGTGGGAGAGTTCTTCTAGGGACTTGTCTAGATTGGGGGTAGGCGATGGTGCGGAGGAGGTAGCAACGTCGTCGTCGGACGTCGCCTCGGGTAAGTTGCTATCGTCAGCACAAAGAGCACCGAAACGGGTCGGAACCACATCCTTTACTGAGGGAATATCGACAGGAGGAACTGGTGGAGAGTCCTTCTCTGATACCTCGGCCGGTCCACCATCGACAGCAGGCTCAGCTTCGTTCTGCGGGCCTTCGGATTTAGCTACGTTCTCGGTCTCAGTTTCGCCACCGACTCTGGCGAGGGCCGCGGCTGTCTCCGAATCGCTCATCTCCCAGGGAGAAGGCTCGTCTAACTGCTCGACAGAATTGTCAGGAACTAACTCCCCAAGGCCCTCGGCAAAACTAGTGCTACTCATGGGAGCCTCGTCCTTCGGCTCCAACAGCCCACCCTGCTCTTGGAACAATCGAATTAGGCTTATGGGCTTTGATCCGCCGTCGCTGTCGTTGACCAAAGACTCAGATCCTACTGAATCAACTGGGTCAGGATCGAGATCTTGCGCCGCCTCCTGCCGCTGATCCGGTCGTCCTTCTGAAGGAGTCAATGGGGACGACACCTCAATGTCCGGGACATCGACGGAGGCGTTCTTAGTCGGTGAAATAGGTTGGTCGTTAAAGACAGAACTGTCGGCCATATCGGACTCTCTCTTGCCTGCATCACGACTGGCCAAGCTGTCCCGATCTGGAGTAACGAAATCTCTGATTGTTCCGGTCACCGCACTTACCTTCGGAACGTCCTGCTTCTCGTCTTCGGGCACGACTTCGCCGGTGTCCACTTCCGCTGCACGGTTGCCTAGATCAGGCATCTCGACACTAGAAGGAAGGTCATCCTGCTGATCGATTTCGATGTCAGTACTGTCCGGAGCGGGTGCGGCGAGACCGTCAAATTTTTCGGAGGAAGTCTTTGTCGCATGAACGTCCTGGTCCTCATCCACGGGAAGGACGACGAGCGGGGTGAGAAAATCTGACCCTCCAGAGCGTATTGGCTCAATTGGGCGAGATGGTGCAACCGAGCTGGCAACGGAAGAAGAAGCGGTAGGGCCGGAGTCTCCAGAGGTAAGGGCCTCCATCCTCCGAGCGAGACGGGCGATGGCCTCGTCCTTGTTTTCGGAAATTTGCTGAACAGTAGCTGTTGCTGATCCCCCCTTTTGTTCTGGAGCACCCGCGCTTGGCTCCGCCCCTGATTCGTCCGGCCTCTTGGGCTCGGGCTCCTGCATGATCGACTGCACAGCCTTAGCCAAACGCTCGGCACGGGCGCGAATATCGTCATTGTCACCGTTGGCACTTCCGGAGAAAGTGTGGGGGTCGTTCTCTGATTGGGGAGGACTTGTCATGGACTCAGGGCCTCAAGGAAGCACTAAATATACCTTAAACTATCATGAATACCATAATATTTTCACTCCTCCACTTTTATCAGTCATTAGAGGAGCGGTGATGTGGGGTTGGCTTTCCTCACGGAACTATCTTCTAGGCTACCCGAAAGAAGGCTGCGAACCCGAGTCCGCGCAGCTTCGAAAGAAATTTCGGCAAGTGCGCGCCGAGCAGCATCGGCTACGGCCTCGGCATGGCTTAATGGGTCATTGAGTAGCTCTACCACCCGCGCGCGCAACTCTTCTGGCGTAGCGCTAGACAACTGGAGTCCGGGAAACAACAGGGTGTCAAGATCACTATCACCACCAAGGCAGATGCCACGGGTAAGGAGTGCATCTCCGGCTAAGGACCCCATCCGTCTACTCCCCCTCGACGGATCGACGATGAGACTATGTCGCCCGAGTACTTCTAGATATTCAGCGTAAGTCTTTGGCTCGGCCACGATGTGCACCTCCGAAACCTCAAGGCCAGCAGCGGCCATTTCGTCCGCCAGACGAGGTGAGATCTCGGAGAATACAGAAATCTTATGCTGGCACACCTTCGCCAATAGCACCGAAAACTGTAGAGTTTCCCGACAAAGAGCTGACTCAAGGCCATTATGAAACGGGAAACCGCCGATTAAAACGCCACTTCGGTTCTTAACACCGGCGATGGTGTCCCAATCTGGATGGGCAATAGGATACGGCGATGGGAAATAGGCTCTAGGAGTGGCGTCATGGCAGGAGGCAAACACATCCATCAGGCCCTTGTCCGTGCAGACGGCCAAGTCGGCGACTGCCAAGATTCGTCCAATGGTGGCTGCCTGGTCGCCTTTTGCGGCTGCCGTCAACGTTGCTACGAAACGATCCGGCCAAGCGATCGCAGAGCTAATTCCTTGGTGGCGGATCTGTAGTAGCGTTTCCTCGGTCTTGCGAAGATCCTCCGAGCCCAAGACAAGGATTGGCTCACCTTCCGAAAGCGCCGAAGCCAGATCTGTGTGAATTGCACCACCACTGGCAAGGGCGATTCCGTGGAGCCCGATAGGCAGGGCTTCCTTACCGGACGAATCCCAGAATCCGTCCGCGACATCTCCCAAGTCGTTCGACGCGGTCAGGTTGAGCACATGTAGCCGAACCCGGCCAAGCCCGTCACCTGCCGTACGGGGTGGCCTAGAAGTAACCGCCGGGCGGCGGGAAAATAACGACTGATTGCTATCGCGCAGGTGTCGGTCACTTGGTTGATCGGATGAAGAACGACTGACGTAGAATCCTCCGTCGCGTCCTCGTCCCTCCGCTTCTGGTTCTAGGGCTTCAGTCTCCGGAACTTCATCACGCTTCTGCAGCGTAGGAGGAGTTTGCGTTGGCTCCGCCTTGGGTGCGGTCGGCTCTGAACGCTCCAAATCCCGTTTTTGCACCAACTCGCCAACCTCTTGGCGGAGCATGTCGATCGACAGCGCTAGTTCGTCCTTTGTTGCTTTCAGCCGGTTGACCTCGTCCCGCCGACTTGAGAGAGCGTCGTCCAGCTTTTCTAAATGGCGCTCGCGACCTTCCATCAGATCGTCAGCTTCGGCCGTCTCAGCCTGCATTCCCTGCTGAACTTTCCTAGCCTCAGTAAGCGCCGTGAGAAGCGACTCGGCATCCGTATTTACTTTTTCTAGCTCCCGACGCTTGGAGTCCATTTCACGCTCGAGAATGGACCCGTGAAGCCGAAACTGCTCGGTCATCTCGGGCACATGATGCATGTCTAAACCACTTAACCTGAGTTCGGCGAGTTGCTCCCGGCGTTCCTCCAATTCACCGGTAATCAGCTCCAACCTTGTCCGGCCTTCTTCGACCTCCGCCGCTGTTCTGGAAATTTCTTCCCGTCGAGATCCGACCTTCTTCTCTAACGTGCTTAGATCGTCACGGGCAGCATCTCGTCTGCCTCGGGTGGCATGAAGGTCGCTCTCGACAGCCTCGGCCTCGGACCGCACGGTGCGAAGTTCGGCTTTGGCCTTTTCTACCTCCTGCTTGAGTTGTTCTCGCTCGGCCTCGATGTCATCGCGTCGAACGCTCTCTGCTCCGATGCTCTCGCGGAACTGGTCAAGACTCTGCTCCATGGCCTTGAGCTTTTGTTCTTTGGATTGCAATTTCGTCCGGGCTTCCTCAAGTTCGTGGACGATACCGTCCTTCTCTTTTTGACGCGCAGCGAGATCCTCGGCAAACGTCTCGCGCTCAGCGCGAAGCGATCGAACTTCTTCCCGAATCGCCTCCAGATTCGGAGCTTCTTTGCGGGCCTCGGTGCGTAGACTGCGAAGGCGTTCGATCTGGGACTTGAGCTCATCCCGTTGCTTACGCATCTCCTCTATTTCACCCTCAGTCGAGGTCGCCTTCTGTCCGAGAGACTCGACGGATGCACGGAGCTCCTTCTCACTCGCAACAAGCTGATCTTTGGATGCCGTTAAGTCCCTTATACTATCTTCTAGCTGTGCGTGTTCGCGACGGGCTTCCCTTAGACCACCCACTTCTTCGCGTAATTGGGAACTTTCCGAGCGGAGCGCTTCTAGCTCACCTTCGCACAGATCTTTCTGCGAAATAACTTCTGCAAACTCGCCGCTGAGAGCAGCCAGTTCATCTCTGCGATCCTCAAATTCCTCAGAAGCGGCCTTGAGAGCATCGATTTCAGCGCGAACGATCTTCCGCTCGGCGATGGCGTGATCCCGCTCTTCAAGCTCATTCTGACTGGTCTCGTTCTCCGCGCGGAGGGTGTCGGCCTTTGTAGTCAGGACTCCGATGTCGTGGTGCAAAGACTCAAACTCGGTCCGAGCCTTAGTTACCGAAGCAGTGAGCGCTTTCTTCTCCTCACGAAGCTTCGCAAACTCCACTTTCTGCTCAGAAAAAGTTTCGGCCTCTGCCTTGGACTCATCGATCTGAGAACGAATCGACTGAATTTCCGATTGAACAGCGTTCCGCTCCTCCACACTTTTGGCAAGGTCTGCGCGAATGCCAACGAGGCGGCTCATCGAATCATCCGCCGCTGCTTGGGCAGAGCGGGCACTCTCTAAGGAATCGCCAGCAACTCCCAGATCCTTGCCAACTTTAGCAAGCTTCTGCTCCGTGTCCTGCAGGTCGGAGACCATGGCGTCCCGCTTCTTCCGGGAAACCGACACCTCAAGGGCGAGTCTGGTCTCATCACCCGTTAGCTTCTGGACCAGCTCCGACTGCTTGGCCAACTGGGCCTCTTGCTCGGCAATCGCATGTTCCAGTTTCTGGTTCTTCTCGCTCAGTTCAGCAGCCTTCTCAGAAGCAGCCTGCAACTTCTGCGTCGATTTCTCAAGGCGTTCGACCTCCGTAATGAAGCCATCTCGCCTCTCCTCTAGCTCGGCCGACGATTCACACAGCTGGCGATTCCGCTTCACGGATTCCTCCAGTGCTAGGCTGCTGGCCTCGGACTCCTTGTTGACCTTCGCCAGTTCGGACTCTGCCTTCTCCGTGGCAGCGATGAGTGTCTCCTTATGCTTCGTGATTTTCCCAACCTCAGCCCGCAACTCGACGATGGCGGCGTTCTCCTTACCGATCGCCTGCAGGGCCTCTTGATTCTCCAGCACACTGGACTTTAACGACGCATGCTCTTGGCGAAGCGCCGACGCCTTTTCCTCCAAAAGGGCGACCTCAGGCCCCAAGTCTTCGACCTTCTTTGAGTTCGCGACTTGCTGGGACAGCTCCGACTTGATCCGATCCCGATCCCTGCGAGCTTTCGCCGATTCTTGCTCGACTGAATTCAGTTTTTTCCGGAGCAATTCGATCTCTTTGGCAAGGCCATCTCGTTGGGATGGAGTGACGGAATCTCTAGCTCCGAAGTCCTTGGCTCCGAGCGAGGGTGCCGACGGTGTGTGAGATTCCGGCGGGGAATTTCCTGGGGTGGCACTGCTCGGAATCGGCTGCGCTCCTATCGGCGAGATCGGAGCAATTCGAGGACGTTTGGTCACAGGGCCGGACCTCGGTTGTGCGACAATTTTTCTATCAACCGGGTCGGACGCCTTGTTCCGATCAGCCGTATTAGGCCTCCACTGCTCTGGCGCCTCAAGCTTTCTCCGACGCGGCTTTGCTGGAACTGATTGCGCAGTCACTGCGGCACCAGAGGACTTGGACTGAGGCTGAATCAGGACAGGCTTCTCATCCGCCTTTTTCACCGAAGCCGGGACGGGCGCTGGGGCCGGCTCGACTTCCTTGGAGTGCATCGAAGCAGGGGCTGGAGTTCCGAACGAGAGTTTGGCTGGTGGCTTAGTAGCTGCCTCGCCGGCATTCGGCTTACCGGAGATTGGCAGTGTCAGCGGTGGGCCGCTGGCTTCCTTGCTCTTCATCGCAGGAGCCACCACCGGTTTGGCTGGTTCCACTGTCGGAACGTCATCTTTGCTCACCGGGTCTTTCAGATCCGATAGTTTGGTGCTAGCCTTCGGCTTGGATTTCTTAGAAGTTCCTATGCGCGTCGGCGCCACCACGACTCCCTTCGGACGAGGTGCCTCGGCAACTGGCCCAACCTCGATTTCCGTTTTCTCAGTCGTGGTGGCTACCCTAGCTACCTGAACTGGCGTCGCTTCGGCGACCTTTTCCTGCGGCTTGGACGCCTCTTTTGCTGCTGCTGTAGAGGTCTTTTCGGTGTTGCCAGACTTAGGCTTCACTGGAGTCTTTTCCGTCTTGGTTCGCTTCGAGGATACCTTCTTTTCCCCCAAGAGTTCACAATCAAGCGTGCCAAACCGAATCGTGTCTCCGGGGCGGACCTTGTGTTTGCGAATCCGCTCTCCGTTGACCCAAGTTCCATTGCGGGAATCGCGATCCGTGAGTAGGTAGCTCCCGTCCGCGCACCGCTCCATTTCTGCGTGGCAACTCGAAACGAACTCGTCATCAATCGTGATGCCGTTCGCGGGATTCCTCCCCACAGTGAACATCGGCTTTTCCAGAAAGAGAATTTCTCTTCTGCCGGTAACTCTGTGAACGAAAATGAGCCTATCCATGGGGTCAACGGACTCTAGTCCGGCCAATCGCCCGGTTCAAACCATTCTGGACCGATTTCGCATCGTTTTTGAGACAATTCTAACTTCTGTAGCTTCCGTCTGAGGGATTGCCATTGCGTAGGCCAATCTGGTCGTCTAGTCTGACTGAAGAGTGGACTATAAACCTCCTTTCCACCTTCTCCCAGACGGCTTCTGCATGATCGATCTTCCGCCCAACCTGCTGGCTGAGAATGGGTTGCGTTTCGCACTCCAAGAGTCCACGACGCCCGGACTCGTCATTTGCGCCATCCTAGTCGTCCTGTCTTGTTTCAGCTGGACGGTCATGATCACGAAGATTCGGACCGTGCGGCGAGCCCATCGGGCGAACCTGCGTTTTTATAAGGCGTTTCGCGAAGCTCCTAGTCCCCTAGCCCTTCTCCCTGGGATCCAAGACTACGCGGATTCGCCGATGGCTCGGGTCTACAAGGCGACAGCACAGGAGGTTTCTAGAGACCTCATCGGTAGCACCGTCGCCGACGAGAATTTCCTCATGCGACTCCAAGGCGCAGGCTCTTTGAACCCGTCCCAGATGAAGGCCATCACTGTTTCCATGGAGCGGTCGATTGCAGAGTGTGCCCAAAAGCTCGAAGGCCAGATGCCACTTCTAGCCACCGCCGTAAGCGGGGCCCCGTTCCTCGGCCTACTCGGCACGGTCTGGGGTGTCATGGATACCTTCGGTGCGGTGGCGATGGCCAACGGCGGAACTCCTGGACTGCAAGTTATGTCTCCCGGGGTGGCGGCAGCCCTACTTACCACGGTGGTCGGCCTGCTGGTGGCGATCCCGGCGATGTTCGGCTACAACTTCCTAGTCAATAGCATCCGTGGAATGATCGTCCGTCTGGACAACTTCGGGGCCGAACTTCTCGGGGTCATCGATCATCTCCACGTCAGCCACGGTCGCCGCTTTGACTCGCTTCCTAGTATCAGCGCCATGACCGGCGTGTCGGGATTTTCCCCGCCCGATCCGGAGATCGAACCCGAGCTCCCCTTCGCTGGTGACTTGCCGCCCTCTCGCAACCCGCCGCCGATCATTCCCGAAGACATGAGACCTCCGGGGATCGTCACTCGGGAGCCAACTCAGCAACCTGGACTGGTGCAAGCTCCCGAAAAAATCTAGTCGTGCGCCGCTACTCAGATAACTACGAGCTGGGAAGCCTGTCGGAACTGAACGTTACTCCGCTTCTTGACCTGGCTTTCGTGCTACTCGTAATCTTCATGATCACGGCACCGCTACTCGGCGGTAGCTCGGACTTGATCCTGCCCACTAGCACTGCTTCGGACAATGCCATCGACCCCAGCTCGCTCCACATGCTACGTGCGGGGATCAACGGCGAACTTTCTCTCGATGGGCTGGCACTCGCAGGCTTGGCCGAGTTGCCAACTGCGCTTCAAGGGCTTCGTGATACGGATACCGACACGTCGATTCTGATCGAAGCCGACCGCGCCATGACCGTCCAAGCTCTAGTCGGAGTCATGGACCAGATTAAGCAGGCCGGAATCACTCGAGTCGGAATCTTGACTAAAAATCCAGACAGCAACGGGGAGGGCGCACCGTGACTGGTAAGCCCGTCGGCACCATGGTCGTCGTGGCCATTGCCCATTTCTGCGTCATCGGCGCAGCACTCGCCGTCTGGACTGGAAACCGCTCAGACGGGCGAGAGCCGAGTGGCGGAGAAGCTGCTGAGGCCCCACTACCAGAGCACCTACAAGACGTGCACTGGACTTCTCCCGATGCCTTCTTGAAAAACCTCGGCCCACTAGCGCAGGAGACCGCCGCTTCAGAGACATTCGTCGCCATGTCTCAAGAACAACCTGTTATCAAATCGACGTTTATAGATGCGCCGAGCGACATCGTCATTCCTTCAAGTAGTGTGGGCTTGCCCCAGCCACTGCCAGTGCCCCCCATTCCGGACCCGATCTCCATCACTCCTGAGGCTCCCGCTCGTCTCGATTCGCCGCCTCTCTTTGATGCGCCTCCATTGCTCAGCGACCTGCAACCCGCCCCAACATTACTAGTGGCCGAGAGCGAGGGTGTCGGAGCAAGCAAGATTACACCACCCGAAGACCCGATTGCGCCCGAAGATCTGAGCCTCCCGAAGCTCACTGGAGTGCCCAGTCCCCCCGAAGGCAAGCTGTTCGGAATCGGGGTTCCGTCCAGTGTAGCGCCTGCAGCTCAGGACGCTAGGGCCCACTACGAACGCTTATTGCAGTCGCGCTTCCTCGAGGGATGGACGCAACCGAAGACAGCCGGCGCCACCCCAGCCCCGGTCACTACGACCCTGTGGGTCGACATCGCGCGGGATGGTACGCTTCTCTCCTACGGTATTTCCTCGCCCTCCGGTAACCCAGTCATGGACGGCTCGGTTCTCGAGGCGGCTAAACGCGTCGGCTCGGCCCCTCGCATCCCGGACTCGATCCCCGACGAGACTTATCAGGCGACGCTGCGCTTTCGGCTTGAGTAGTCGGGTGGACCGCTCTTGGTTCTCTCCGCTAGCCCGATGACCTCACTCCACAAGTTCGCGGTATTGACCGCATCGCTACTACTTTCGGGAACGCTTGTGCCTGATGCCTATGCGGAGCCCCCTATTCGAATTCAGATCCAGCCGTTCGAGGGATCCTCCGGCAAAACTGCGGCTGCAGTGATTCGCCACGACCTCGAGGACTCCGGCTACTTTCAAGTGATCGACTTCCCTGCGACCGAACCGACCTTCACCGTGTCCGGAAAGTCGTCTGGTGGACGAGTCTTTGGCGAACTCTCATCGCCTGGGCAGGCGGTCTTGCTCGACGAAGACTACCAGAGCCCCGAAATCGCCCTCAACTGCCACTTCTTCGTCGACGACATCGTCCAGAGCATCACTGGCAACGAAGGCATCGCTGCCTCTACCATCGCCTTCGTCTCCAACGTTAGTGGCCTTCCCCAGATCTACCTTTGCCGCTACGACGGGACCACGGTGCAGCAGATCACCCGGGCCGAATCTCCCTGCGTTGCCCCATCTTTGCACCCCGGCGGCAACAGCATCGCCTACTCCTCTTACTCGACCGGATTCCCCGACATCCACAGCCTTGACCTGATCTCAGGCGAACACCGCCAAGTCGTCACCGCACCCGGCACCTGCGGGAGCACTGCCATTTCGCCGGACGGCTCACAAGTAGCACTGATCATGAGCTACAATGGCAACCCGGAACTCTACGTCGCCAGTATTTTCGGGGGAAGGCCAGTCCAGCTGACCAAAAGCATCGGGATCGAATCCGACCCGAGCTGGTCTCCCGACGGAAAACGGATCGTCTTCTCCTACGACGAAGGTCGCGGAAGCAAACTCAAGATCGTCTCTGCCAGCACGCCGGGCAAGACCCAAACTGTGTCCACAGGCACGGGAAATGCCATGGCACCAGACTGGTCGCCGGCCGGAGATCGCATCGCCTTCACCAAGTTGAGCGGCGGAAGAACCGAAGTTGCAGTCTACAATCTCAAGACCACCCAAACCGAAACCATCGCAGCTCGCGGAGGCCACTCGCCATCTTGGTCGCCCGGCGGTGATCACTTGGTCTTTTCGCGAGGGGGCGAACTCTGCACCTACGCCTTCCCCGACAGCAAAGAACGCACGATTCTGCGGAATCTTGGCGTGCTGTCCGAACCCGACTGGAGCCGATGAAGCATACTCCCCTTTTCCTTCTGCTACCCCTACTCGTCGCGTCACTTGGGTTGGCTGGTTGCGAAACCAGCGGCGGCCTCAGCCCAGACATCGACGCACTCCCCGAGGTTCCTGCCGAAGTCCAAGAGGGCGTCGCGATCACCGACTTGGTCCAGTCCCCCAGCGGACAGTTTCTCAACCAGCCAGTGCCACTGCCGCACCGCCCTGCCATTAAGATTGTCCAAGGCGCACAGGTCTCTTCTGATGCCAAAATCTCGGGCCATCTGCGGTTCCCACCTGGAGGTGCCATCCTCGAAGATGCCGCACTCCAAAGCGCCCAAAAACTCATCGACGAACTGGAGCGAAGCGAGATCGCCACCGCCGTTCTGGTCGGTTTCGCCAGCTCGCCCGGGAGTCCAGGGCACGCCCGTGTTCTCTCCGAACACCGGGCCTTGGTCGTGCGCGAAGCCTTGGTCGCCGTCGGCATCCACCCGGCGCGACTGCACACCGTCGGACTCGGCTCCGACATCCCGCCCCCAACGGGTAAGCCTGATCAGGTCTGGTGGACCGTCATTCAGTAGCGAATCCGCTGGTTCCCGCCCCGATTCGTCCATTGAACGTCGGGCTTGCCATCACCAAGTCTCCGCCTAGAATCCCCCCCCTTCTAGCCCAACAGTTAGACGCTATCCGATGAATCTCGCCCACCTCATCACTGAAGAACAAATCCTCGACGACATGCAATCGACGGAGCACTTCCTTGCTCTCGCCGAACTCGTCGACCACCTAGAGAGCAAGAACCTGCTCACCGGCGTGGGCGTAACTCGTGAGTCGGTCATGGAAGCCGTCCGCGACCGCGAAGACCAGACCACCACCGGCATCGGCGCCGGAGTCGCCATCCCCCACGCCTTTGTACCCGGCCTTGAATCCGTGCTCGCCGTCGTCGGGCGGTCCAAGGAAGGCATCGACTTCGAATCGATCGACAACGTGCCGGTCAACCTCGTCGTCCTGTTCGTCGTCCCCGAGGACCAATACCAGACCCACCTCGAGACCCTCGCCTCGATCGCTAAAATGCTCAGCGATGGCGAGACCCGCGCCCGCCTAACTGATGCCGCAGACTCCCCAGCCATCCTCCAGGTAATCAAGGATCGCTTCGGAGGCTAACAGCCACGGGGAAACACCCATACCCGCTGACTTGCCAGCAGCCCGGCCCGTGCTACACTCACGGCCCGCCTCATTAGGGGCGTTTCGACATGAGCCAGCCCAGCACTCTCCCCGCCCGCCTTAGCGATCTCGTCACCACCGCGCTCCAGTCTCTCGACGCCGAGCTGCCAGAAGAATTCGACCCCAAGATCGAGCCCACCGCCGATCTTAAATTTGGGCACTACCAGTGCAATGCCGCCATGGTCTTGGCCAAGGCCCTGAAGGACAATCCACGCAATATCGCCACCCAGCTGACCGAGGCCATCGACGCTGACGGTATCTGCACCAAGCTCGAAGTCGCCGGACCCGGATTCCTCAACTTCTACCTCACTCCCGAGATTCTCGCCGAGACCGTCGCCGCCCTCCTCAGCGACGACCGACTCGGTGTGCCCGAAGTCGCCAAGCCCGAGCGTATTGTCATCGACTACTCGTCACCGAACGTCGCCAAGCCGATGCACGTCGGCCACATCCGTAGCACCATCATCGGCGACAGCCTGGTTCGCATCGCCCGCTTCATCGGCCACGAAGTCATCGCCGACAACCACATCGGCGACTGGGGCACCCAGTTCGGCATGATCCTCTACGGCTGGAAGAACCTGCTCAACAAAGACGCCCTCGAAGCCGACCCGATCCGCGAACTTGTCCGCTGCTACCGCGAAGTCACCGCCATGGGCAAGGCCGACCAAGCCGTCGCCGACGCCGCTCGTGAGGAACTGGTCAAGCTCCAAGCCGGTGACCCAGAGAACACCGAAATCTGGAAACGCTGCATCGAGCTCTCGAAGCAAGGTCTCGACAAAATCTACCAACGCCTCGACGTCCACTTCGACACCTGGTATGGCGAGTCCTACTACAACGACATGCTCGCCCCGCTGGTCGAAGACATGATCGACAAGGGCATCGCCACCGAAAACGACGGAGCCATCTGTGTCTTCTTCGACGGAGTGGCCAAGCTCGAGAACAAGCCATCCATCATTCGCAAGTCCGACGGCGGCTTCAACTACGCCACCACCGACCTCGCCACCATCGACCACCGCGTCGGCGAGCAAGGCGCGACCAAAATCTGGTACGTCGTCGGCATCCCACAAGAGCTCCACTTCCGCGAGATCTTCGAAACCGTCAAACGCCGCGGCACCGAGGCCGATCTCACCCACGTCGCCTTCGGTAGCATCATGCAGACGGATCCGGAAAATCCCGGTGCTCCGCCTCAGCTGATGCGCACCCGGACTGGCGAAAACGTCGGTCTTGTCGAAGTCCTAGAAGGCGCCATCGAACGCGCCCGCGCCACCGTCGAGGAGAAGAACCCCGAGCTCCCCGAAGACGAAAAGACCGCCATCGCCGAAGCCATCGGCATTGGCGGCGTGAAGTACTTCGAGCTCAGCCACGACCGCGTCACCGACTACGTTTTCGACTGGGATCGCATGCTCAGCCAGCAGGGCAACACCGCCCCTTACCTGATGTTCGCCTACGTCCGTACCCGCGCCATCTTCCGCAAGCTCGACGGCCAAGAACAGCCAGACCCAACCGACGTCGTCCTCACCGAACCCGCCGAACTAGCGCTCGCATTCAAGCTCAGCCGCTTTGCCGACGCAGTGCCCTCTGTCCTCACCGACCACCGTCCGCACCTGCTGTCGAACTACCTCTACGACCTCGCCAAGACCTACCACAGCTTCATCGAAGCCTGCCACGTGCTAAAGAGCCAAGGCACCACCCGGAATTCCCGTCTTGTCCTCTGCGAAGCCACCGCTCAAGTCCTCGCCAAAGGCCTCGACCTACTGGGTATCAAGGTGGTGGAGCGGATGTAAGAGTGGATAGGGGGCCCTTGTCATCTTGGCTGATTCAGAATGATGGCCGACCCGCCCGCGCTGTCACAAGGCGGGTCTCGTCGAGGACTGCGACCGAATCCATCAAGCCTGGTTCGACAAAGGCACCGTCGTGAGAAAACGAAGTTCTCGCAAGACTCACGTCGGGACAGTTACACTGCGTCCGGCGCTGTCATGCGCGCGGGGTCTAGGGCTTCGTTAAGCTGTTCTTCGGTGAGGCCGAGTTCGTCGAGTTGGTCCATGCAAATCTCGCGCACGGTGCGCAGGGTCTTAGCGGACTCTTTGGCGATCTGGGTGGCCTTGTCGTAGCCGATGCTGGCGTTGAGCGAGGTGACCATGGCGAGCGAGTATTCGATCAGCTCGGCGCAGCGCTCGGCGTTGGCTTCGATGCCGTCGATGCAACGCTCACGGAGGATACCGCTGACGTTGGCCAGAAGCCGGATCGACTCGAGCACGGCTTGGGCCATGGCGGGCATCATGACGTTGAGTTCGAAGTTCCCGTTCGCGGCGCACCAGGTGACGGTAGCGTCGTTGCCGATGACACGGGCGCAGACCTGCATGGTCGCTTCAGACATGACTGGGTTGACCTTGCCAGGCATGATCGAGGACCCGGGCTGGGTGGCTGGAAGACCGATCTCCCCTATTCCACAACGCGGACCGGAGCTGAGCCAGCGGATGTCGTTGGCGATCTTGAACAGCGAGGTGGCGATGGTCTTGAGCTGGCCGGAAACTTCGCAGATGGCGTCCTTGGCAGCCTGCGCCTCGAAGTGGTCCTCGGCTTCGACAAAGTCGATACCGGTGTACTCGGCGATCTTTTGGATGGCCAACGGAGGGAAGTCTGCGCGGCAATTCAATCCGGTGCCGACAGCAGTGCCGCCGAGCGGAAGCTCAAGGATGGCCTTGAGCGCCTTATTCGAACGGACGACGGAGAGGTCGATCTGGCGGGCGTAGCCCTTGAACTCCTGACCGAGACGAACCGGCGTGGCGTCCATGAGGTGAGTGCGGCCAATCTTCAGCACGTCCCAGAACTGCTTCGACTTAGCGTCGAGCGATTCGTGGAGGCCATTGAGGGCCGGGATGAGGTCGCTCTTGAGAGCTTCACCTACGGCGATATGCATGGCCGTCGGGAACGTGTCGTTCGACGACTGCCCCATGTTGACGTGGTCGTTTGGGTGCACCGGCTCCTTAGCACCGATCTCCTTGCCGGCGAGCTGGCAACTCCGATTGGAGATGACCTCGTTGGCATTCATGTTGGTGCTGGTTCCGGAGCCAGTCTGGAAGACATCGACGGGGAAATGCACGTCGAGCTTGCCTTCGATGATCTCTTCTGCGACTTGGCAGATGAGGTCGGCCTTGTCCTGTTCCAACATGCCGAGCTCGGCGTTGGTCTTGGCGGCGGCCCACTTAAGAATGCCGTAACCACGCACGACGCGGGGATCGACGGGGACTCCGCTGACGGGAAAGTTGAGGACGGCACGCTGGGTGCTGGCGCCGTAAAGGGCGTCGTCGGGGACGGGCATCTCGCCCATAGAGTCCTGTTCGATTCTAGGCATGGTCTTGGAAAATTCGGGAACTGCTGTGCTAGCTGGTGATCTCACGGCCTTCGTCGGCATCGATAAGATCGAAAAATGTCTGCACCTCGTCGCGGTGGCCTACATGTAGTTCGTCCTTCCGCTTGGCTAGGCCTTCGCTGGACGAATCCCGCCAGCCGCGTTTGGAGAGATAAGCACTCCAGACTTCGACTTCATAAGGAGATGGAGCATTGCCGTGCCCGAGGACCTTCTCCAAGGCTTCCTCGTCACTGGCTCCGGCCTTAATGATGTCAACGACGTCTTGATAGTCGATGCCTAGAAAGTCACAGCAGTCGGAATCGAAGCCTTGGCCCAACTTGGACTGGTAGTCCGAATGAAGGTCTCCAGCCTGATTAAGGCGGATCTTGTGCAACATCCGACGGAAGTGCACGATACCCTCGATCTCTTCGCGAGGGCTGAGAGGCATTTCAGAAGCCACGGTCTAGCCCTTTTGCAGGTAAGCGAAGCAGAGAACGCCGAGAGTAAGAAAGATGACGACAAAGATAAGTCCGAAGAACATGCATGTATCCATGGCGCGACGGTTTTAGATTTCCACTAAAAACCTGTGCTGGAGATGTTTTTCCTCTTGAAAGCTAAAGTATCGCGGGTAGAGATTCTCCTCCCACGAAAAGACCATGGCAAAGAAGAGCTGGATTGAGCGCAATAAGCGCAAAGAGAAGACGGTAGCAAAATACGCGTCGTTGCGCCGGAAACTCAAGAAGGAGAAGGACTACGTAGGCCTCTCCATGCTTCCCCGTGACGCCAGCCCTACCCGGCTCACTAACCGTTGCCTCGTCACTGGTCGTCGCCGCGCTTACATTCGCCGCTTCAAGCTTTCCCGGATCGCTTTCCGTGAGCTTGCTTCCCACGGACTCATCCCAGGGGTGACCAAGTCCAGCTGGTAATCGGCTAGATACGATTTTTCTAAGGCCGGATGCGCAGTGCGTGTCCGGCCTTTTTTTGTGCTCGCAAGGGACTAGCCTCAGCGGGATGGCTGTCTTGCCTTTAGCTATGTCCGCCTCGCTCCCAATCCGGAGGAGCTGCAGCTCGCGGTGGGATCAAGCCAACGGACGGCGACGGAGCGATCATCCCTACCTGCGCCTCAGGTAGGGATCGCTGTCCGCCGCGATCAGTGACGTTTGCGGTAGGTCAGCGCAACGAACCCGCTTCGCTCCCTATCCGGCAGTTCGGAGGCGCTTCACCTACTGCGCCGGAACCGCTTCGAGCTCAGTAGAAGCTGCAGCCTCAGGCTCGGCGGGAACAGGACCACTGGACGTTGCCTGGTCTACGCTAAGAATCAGTTTGCCGTCGCGGATCACCAAGCCGTCGATCTCTCCGAGCGCATCAGGATGTTGTTCGAGCAGGTTAGTCTTGCGCATCTCTGTGAGAATCGCTGCGGAAACAGTTTGCCCGTTGGCTTGGAGATCCTCGATATAGAGAGCCGCACGGCCAGCCAAGACCTCCGCCGAAAACGTCGCTGTGCCATTGAGAAATTTCCCACCGACCACAGGAATTGCCTGATCAAGAGGAATACTGACATTCGCCTTCACCCGGTCTCCTTCGATAGCTACCCGTCCTTTGTCCGCGAACATAGCGAAATCCGGGTGGTTGGTGATGAGAACATTGAGGTCCTGAGAGGTCAGCTTCAAAGGTGCCGTGTCTGTTCCAGCATCGGCCGCCGCCTTGAAATCGTCTAGCCGCTGGATGGTTGCGGCGACATCCGCCTCCAGGGCATCCACTGGGGGAAGCTCCACGGCGGTCTCTGCCACGTAGGGACCAAGAGCGCCAGCTACGGCATTCGTAATCTTGTTCTTGATATAAAACCCACCGGCAATCAGGCAAACCAACGCGATCGCGGCAAAGATCAAGCAACCCGATAGGCCCTTCTTTTTTCCACTCATGATCAGATGCTAGAGGAGCGGACCGATGCCTGCAATGTAAACCAGAGGCCATGTGAAATTCTTGACGCCCTTGCATCCGCCGTTCTCCAACGCTAGCATGCGGCTTCCATGCCGATCTACCAGTACCAGGCAGTCGAGGGCGAGAAAGGATGCCGACGTTGCTCCGAAGGCTTCGACCTTTACCGTCCCGTAACACGTGCCCCGCTTGAGCTTTGCCCGCTCTGCAAGACGCCGGTGCGTAAACTGGTGTCGACGGTAAATTCCCCCAAGTTCGCCAAGCCGTTCTCCGTGTCCGATGCGAAGAAGGCTGGGTTCACCATACTAGAGAAGCGCGACGAGGGCGTCTACGAGCGTCAGTAGCTTAGGCTACCCGCTAGGCCTCTCTCCCATCCCATGGACGACCCTTCCTGTATACTTCTCCTCCTAGCCTCGGTCGCAACCGAAGCATCCCACGCGCCACGAGAGTGGCAGTCCACAGGTACGCTCGCGTGGAACATGTTGGTCATCATGTTCTTTGTGCTTCTGAACGGCTTCTTCGTCGCCTCGGAATTCGCCATCGTTAAGGTCCGCAGCAGCCAACTCGATACCGAAATTGGTGACGGCACGAAGGGAGCGCGGCTCGCCCGCAGAGTGACGCGACAACTCGATGCCTATCTTTCAGCAACCCAGCTCGGAATCACTCTCGCATCGCTGGCACTCGGATTCTTGGGTGAACCGTATATCGCGCGAGTTCTGTCCCCGCTGCTGTTCGCAGTCAATCCAGACTTCCCCGAAGTCTGGGTCGGCCGAATCTCGATCGCCGTCGCCTTCATCATTATCACGTTCCTGCACATCGTGCTTGGCGAGCTGATGCCCAAGTCGCTCGCCATTCGCAAGTCCTTGCCCGTCACGCTCGCGATCAGCCGCCCGCTCCATACATTTTACATGCTGTTCAAGCCCGCCATCTGGGCCTTGAACGGGACGGCCAACTGGCTCCTGCAGATACTCTTCAAGATCGATCCCGTCAGCGAACACGAACTCGTTCACACCGCGGACGAACTTCGGGTGCTGGTCGCCGAAACCGGTAGCACGGACGAGATGACCGACACCGAGAAGGACATTGCGCTCAATGCCCTCGATCTCAACGACCTGGTGGTCCGTGACATCATGACGCCGCGCAACGAGGTCGTCTCTATGGACCTCAATCAGAGCTTCGCGGAAAATCTAGCGACCGCGAAGGAGTCCCGCCACACCCGGTTTCCACTGATCAAAAACCACCTCGATGACAGCATCGGCCTGATTCACATCAAGGACGTCGTCGAACTGATGCAAGAAGAGAAGGCTGACCTCCAAAGCATTCTTCGGGAACTTCATCCAGTCCCAGAGATGATGCCCTTGGACAAGCTCCTCGGCTTCCTACGCAAACGCCAATCGCACCTCGCTCTTGTCGTCGATGAGTTCGGCGGCGCCGTCGGCATCGTCACCCTTGAGGATGTCATCGAAGAACTGGTGGGCGAGATTCAGGACGAATTCGACGACGAGGAGTCCGAGTTTCGCCGGATCAGCGACGACGAGTTCATCGTCGATGGCACGCTCAACCTCTACGAGCTCAACGAGAACTCCGGCCTTGCCCTCGAAAGCGATGATGTCAGCACCGTCGGCGGCTACGTCACCGGTGTCCTAGGCCACCTCCCGAAGACCGACGAGAAGACCGAGATCCAAGGCTACGAAGTGACCACAACCAAGACCGACGGCCGCAGGGTCCTAGAGCTTCGCTTCAAACGAGTGGTCAAGGTCGGTGCTTGATGGACCGCGAAAATCGCGAAAGAACGCGAAGACTCCCGTTCTTCCGGCTGTCTCCCACGACTACCCACTTCCCGATTCTGAAACGAGCAGGCCTGAACTTTGCCGTCTGCTACGAAGATCGCACGGTCGGTGACATGGCGGCGAAGAACACGCTCGGCGAACGCTCGTCCGAGGACTACGTAAAATCCTCGATTAACTGGCTAAATGAGAACTGGTTTCAAGACGAATCCTATCTACGTCTAGACTCGCGCCCAGTGCTGGGAGTTTTCGGTCCCATGCATCTGCGGGGAAACTGGACACCAATTTCAACGACCTCAAAATCAAGCCAATGACCTTAGGCCGCGACCACATGAAGGATGATATGGAAGCTGATAGGACCTTCACATGGATCTCCACTAGCGGCGGACAGAGCAACTATAGGCTCATTCAGATCGCCACCTGGAATGACTTCGGTAGGGGAACCACCATCGAGCCAAGTCATGAAACAGAATTTCGCCACCTCGAAGCCTTCAAACGGAACCGTGGCCTATACGCCGGAAGATCTTCGGCTTTTCATTCGGCTCTACCGGCTTCGAAAACAGACGCCGCAATCAAATCCGCAGGATCAGCTAGACCACGCAAGCGGCCTACTACTCGCCGTCCGCGCGATTCTGGGAGTGCCCAGTCGGTTGAAAAATAGATCCTTCATTCGCCGCCGATTCCACTTTACCGCATCGGTTCGATCTCCCTATACTGGTTTATGGCAGGTAGCCAAGGACTTGGTCCCGTAGCTCAAGCAATGGCAATCGCACGTGTTATCGTCGAATGCCGTGCGCTGCGGCGTCGCATGATGATCGGAGCCCTTTTGATCGCGGCTGCGCAATGCTTCGTCGGCAGCGTCGTGCTCAAGGGCGGCATCAGTGAGCACCCGGTCTTTCTCCTGATGTTCTGGGGAGCTTGCCTGCTGTTTGTCCTCATCGCTATCGGATTAGCCCTTCTCGACATGCTCAAACTCCGCCAGGAACTGTCGCAAAGTCTCCGTGACTTGAAGCGAACGGTAAATGCCGACGAAGAGGAGTCGTAGCCTAGCCAAGAAGTTCCACGGACCTAGCAATTGCTCTTGAATCTCCCGGCGAGCGATGGCACAGAGTGTCTCCCGTAAAACGCACTCATAGTTCAACGGATAGAATGACGGTTTCCGAAACCGTAGATCCAGGTTCGATTCCCGGTGAGTGTATTTCCCCTTAGATATCAGGGTTGTAGCCCATTTAGGGACTCCCCTACCGGCTCTTGGCCAACTTACCGCTTGGCGTTATCAGGAGCACGCCCCATCCGGCCAGTAGAAGCAGACCGCCAATCGGGGTGATAGCTCCGAACTTTGTCACTCCGGTCAGGCAGAGCGTGTAGAGGCTTCCGCCGAAGACCAGCCCACCAGCGGCGAACAGCCAGCCAGCTATCGGTCGAACTGCTCCACCCGCTAGAGCAACTGCAAGGGCAGCGACCGCGTGGATGAGCAGATAGCGGGTCGCGGAACGCCAGACGTCCATCCTGCCGGCTTCCTCAAGACGGTCCTCGAGCCCGTGTCCACCGAGCGCTCCAAGGCCGACACCCAGAACTCCGCAGAACGCGGCGAAGCGGATGAGTGCGAGGATTGGTTGGTTTTGGCTTGTCTCCATCGTGCTCCCTCCGTATCACTCAATGATGATCTGTTCCAGTCCGCTTACATCCTTTCCCCTACGCATTTTTTGACAAGCGTCCTGCAACAGACCCGGCTGATCCTTCGGTGCCAGTGGCTGTCGTTTCGGGCGGTCATGACCGAGGCCCTGCAGCGCTCGAAGTTGATGATTGCAGTCATCAGCCTGTTTCTCCTCGGCTACCAGGTTCTCGGTTGCCTGTTTTTCTCCAAGGGACTCGGCTTTGTGTCAAAGATCCCGGTCATGGGAGGGATTCTGCAAGAAAGAATTCTCTACCTCATCTTCTTCCTGTTCTTCTTCATGCTGATCTTCTCGAACGCTGTCCTGCTATTCGTAGGGGCGTTCCGAAACCGTCAGTCTTCGTGGTTGCTAGCCCTACCGATTCGACCGCAGGCGATCTTCGCCGGGCGGGTGGCCGAAAGTATCGGTTACTCAAGCTGGGGACTACTCGTTCTCAGTGCCCCTATCCTCATATCCTACGGCCTTCTGCACGATGCCGATCCGTTGTTCTACCTGAAGAGCATCCTGCTGATCCTGACGTTCATCGCTCTGCCGGCCGCCCTTGCGGGGATCATTGTGCTCGCGGTCGCACGCTGGTGGCCTGCCGGAAAGGCCGGAACACTGACGGTTCTGGCCATTTTTGCCGGCCTGATTCTCTGGAAGGCCGTGCAGATCGTTCCTCCTGACCTGCTCGGAACCGACATCGCCTCAGCGGAGTTGGCGATCCGAGATACCCTCCGACACACCGAGATCGCACAACATCCGATGGTCCCCAGCGCCTGGGTGAGCAGAACCCTTCTCGGCTGGTTGGGAGTACACACTCTGGGCGGAGAAACCTTTGGTTCGATGCTGATGCTCAGTCACTCACTGATGGCACTTCTTGTTGTAGAAGTGGTCGCTGGCGCCGTCTACCTACCCGCGTGGTCTCGACTGGCACGGAGGTCGTCTCGCCGCACTGAATCCCTACAGCTTTCCAGCCGTAAGTATCTGATACAGCCGGGCGCATTCCGGCGCTACCTAGCCATTCTTCGGAAAGACCTGATTACCTTCTCTCGCGACCCGTCCCAGTGGATCCAGACGTCCATTGTCGTCGGCCTTCTCGTCGTTTATACCCTCAACATCCAGAAGATGGGCTATGATTACGACAATCCATTCTGGCACACCGTCATCTGCTTCCTCAACTTCACGGTGTGCTCGCTCGCCTTGTCGACCCTGACCACGCGCTTCGTCTACCCGGAGTTCAGCCTCGAGGGCCAGCGACTGTGGATCATCGGTTTGGCCCCCTTTCCGACCAGTCGGATTCTCTGGATTAAGTTTACCAAGGCAGTCATTGCGACCGCCATGGTCACCGCTTTTCTCATGGTGCTCTCTGGACGCGCATTGGAGCTTCCAGCCAGCGGCGTGGTCTACTTCACCAGCTCCATGCTCCTGCTCTGCATCGGTCTAAATGCCCTGTCGGCAGGGCTCGGCACCCTCTTTCCTAACTTCCGTGAGAACAACCCGGCGAAGATGGTGTCGGGATTCGGCGGCACTCTCTGCCTAGTCGCCAGCTTCTTACTAATCGTTGTGGTCGTCTTGCTCATCGCCCTGCCTGACATCCTGATCCTGAAGTCACTGGGAGGCATGGCCTTGGCCAAGGGCAAGCTCCCGTCAGCTCCGGTCCCAGAGGCTACCATAGGGTTCACCCGTCCAATGGCGCTCATGGCCACGGCTGCAATCACAGTTCCCCTGTCGCTCACGGTCCTGTCCCTCGCAGCCCGAAAGATAAAAAGACTGGATTTCTTAAGACTTCCGTAATATCTGTGTATTCAAACTTCTTCAAGGGGTAGATGAAGATGCAGGAAACAACCAAGGATCAAGCGCCACCCTCTCGCAGGGATGGTGAACCACGCTCAATCACAACGACTACCGACGGTGTCGTGTTCCCGTCAGCCTTGCCCCCCGCCCCGATTTGCACCACTGCTGGCAACCCTTGGGCAGACGTTTCCTGCCTAGTTCACTTTGACGAAGGCGGTGGCTACTTGGTCAAACTGGCTGCCTAGGTTAAGTCGCTCCCCCCCCCAGGAACTGACGAATGGCACGACGACAACAGAAACGCACACGGAAGACGGGGGCCTCCTCATCTCCCTCCCGTAGGCGTGGCGATCTACACGAAGACCTCTACCGGTTCAGCGCCAACGTAGCCGACGCTCCGCTGGCAACTACCTACCCTACTTCAAAGTCCGGCAAGACCAAGGCTCCGGTTCGGAACCAGCGGGATGAAGACGTCGGCGATCGACTGACTCGCTACGAAGAGCGATCCGTGGCCCGCAGTAGAATTGTCCACCTATTCCAGTTCCTCGCCCTTCTCGGAGTGCTGATCGGACTGGTGCTCTGGCTGGCCTACTACTCTTCGCTCTATCTCTAGCGTCTTTTCGACCACAAGACGGACCACCGCTTCTTGAGGTAAACCCTACTCTGCCTCACCGGTCCGCGTAATTTCGCGACTTCCGTGGTCAAACTATATTCAATCGGCTCCTCCCCCCTTCTACAACTTCAGACTAAACGCACTTCCGCTGCCCAAAAGCCCAGAAAAGGCCCACCCCGGACTCGGGATGGGCCTTCTTGTATCTGAAGTGATGTGCTCCGCGCCTCTAGGAGTGCGCGTCGCGGGTCTCGAGCATGGCACCGAGAATGGTGTTCCATGTCGAGGGAGTCTCGAGCGTAGCGTTGGGAAACATGCAACCGTCCCAGCAGATGTGCTGGATTCCACGGTCAGCGTAGTCCTTGAGCCAGTAGCCAGCACACTTGACCATGTCGAGCTTGCCATTCGGATCATCCGCAGGGCAGTGCTTTCCGGTCTTGTCATGGTCGCCAGCGCCGTGGACCTCACCGTCGTTCTGGGCGAGGTGGAAGTCGATCGTCCAAGGACGAAGCTTATCGGTCATCTGCTCGTAGGCTGCATAGAACTCGTCATCGCCGTAGCCTTCCTTCACCAGTGCGTGCTCGGGAGCATTGTAGCCAAGGAGGTAGAGGTAGGTGTGAGCGAGATCGGCTTGGAAACCGAGGCTCTCGGGCATACCGACTTCTTCGAGGAGGTCGAGCATATCCTTCCAACTGTGCATTCCTGCCCAGCAGATTTCGCCCTCAGCGGCAAGTCGCTCGCCACTGCCAGCAGCGATCTTGGCAGCCTCACGGAAGGTAGCTGCAATACGCTTGGTGTTGGCGGGTGCGTCTTCGCCCCACTTTTCAACACCGAACTCGGCGGAGTCGATTCGGATGGCTCCGTATTCACGGACGCCGTGTTCGTTGAAGACCTTCGCAATCCGGCACGCCTTCTCGACAGCAGAGAGGAACTTCTTGGTCTGCTCGTCGTCTCCCATAGCGGAATCACCAACGGTGCCGGGCCAAACTGGTGCCACAACTGATCCTACCTTGAATCCCTTACTAGCGATCAAGTCCGCGATGCCGCGAAGCTCGTCGTCCGATGCATCGGGATCGGTGTGGGGGTGGAAGAGAAAGTAATCGACACCGTCGAACTTCTGACCGTTCACCTCAGCGGCTGCGGTGAGGTCGAGCATGTGCTCCAGCCCGATGGGCGGTTCCTGGCCTTCGTCGTCGCCTTTGCCGACGAGTCCGGGCCACATTGAATTGTGTACTTTGAGTGCCATTTACTTGCGTGTTAGAGAAACTTAGAGGAGTGAGGAACAGGGTGTCCCCCTGAAATAAAAATTCACTGCGCGATGTCCTCAGTTTTGGGAACCTGAGCGAGAAGTCTACTGAGTTCGGGGAAAAGTTGCTTCTTTCTGCTAACGACTCCGTCCAGTTGAAAGACGTCCGGCTTGACCTCAGGGTAGGTGATGGCGTCGATGATGGTCTCGTGGCCAGCTGTCAGCAACACGCTATCGTGGAGCGTAATATCCGTCACCATGACGCAGGCGAAGTCGAGAGGCGTGTCATCGACCATCTGCTGAAGCTCCTTCTCTAATTCCTCGCGCAGTTCCCAGAACCGCTCGAGGCCGAGTTCTTCGATCTGGGAGATGCTAATCTGCCAGCCATTCTCCTCGTATTCCTTACGGTCGATACCGATGGCCTCTGCTGGAGTCTTCTCCCGGAGGACTGATCCTTCAGCAAAGAAATTCAAGGCGAACTGATTGATATCGATCTTGGCCTTGATCCCAAGCCAGCTGAGGATATCGCGATCGACATCGGTCGTGGTTGGGGAAGTGAGTTTGAGCGTATCCGAGATGATACCGGCGGCGAGACATACGGCGATGCCCTGCGGAGGATCGATATCATAGTCTCGGTAGCTCGATGCTACCATGGTAGAGGTCGAGCCAACCGGTTCGTTGATGAAGCGAACCGGCTCCTTGGTAACTAGGTTGCCACTCAGCCGATGGTGGTCGAGAACCTCGAGGATCTCGGCCTCGTCCGCACCGTGAACTGCCTGGGAAAACTCGTTGTGATCGACCAGAACCAATGGCTGTCGCGGGACATCGACGAGGTCAGACTTCGCAAGCACGCCGATAAGCTTGCCATCCTCCGGGTCGATGACGGGAAAGATCGGTTGGGCGGAAGACCGCACGTGTTTGGCTACTGCAGAGACGAGAGCCGAAGGAGCGAACGAGATGAAGTCGGTCTCGATTGCGGTAGCAACTTTACGCGAACAGCGGATCAACTGGACCGTGCTGCCAGTATCCCGGGCGGTAGTCAAAACGTTGATTCCAGCTTCTGTCGCAGGCTGGGCAAGGCCTTCTGCAAGCTGCGCTCCACCGGTGAGGATGATGCAACGCACCTTCCGCTCGATGGCCATCTCATGAATCTCCGGACGATTTCCAACGATGACGATAAGTTCGTCTTCGTCGAACTTAGCGATACGCTCGGACATGACGCTTTTCGTCGAGCCACCGACCGTCATAATCAGGCGAGTCTCGTCCATGGCATCGCGTCCCGGCACGATAATCTGGGCCTCGAGTGCCTGACTGATATTCATGACGCTGGTCTCGACAGCTCGCGGCGACTCCTTGGTATCAGTCGGAGGCATGACCAGCTCAAGAAGCGAGCTGAGCTGAACGATCCCCTGCACTCGCTGACTACTATCCAGGACTGGCACCGCACGGAGACGGTGCTTACTGATCCGGCGATAGACATCAAAGAAAGTCTCAAATGGCGATGCGGTGACTACGTTGCGATGGCAGGTCGAGCCAGCAGTGGGGCGCACATCCATGATGACCGGCGGCGGATCCATGCCAGCCTGCTCGAGCACCCATTCGGTTCGGGCGTTAATCCCCCCACAACAGGCCGCCTTAGCTCCAGGTATCCGTGTGCGGCGGAGAAAGTCCGCATAGCCAATGGCCGAACAGATCGCGTCGGTATCTGGGTTCCGATGGCCCATGACATAAGTGGTCTGTTGGCGCGCTGTTTTGGTAACGTCGTGCATTTTGCTCGGGTGGTGTGTCAAGATTACGCCTTTAGGCAGACATTTCTAGCCCGACTTCAAAATGTCCTGCCAGATCGATACCTCACCAGGATGCCCAAGATTCCTAAGCCCCAAGGCTATTTCCTCGATGGAAGGAAGGGTCAGGCCTTCTTCATCGATCTGTTCCTGATCGATAGGAAAGTTGTCATGACTGAGCCTTCCTTCACATAGCCACCAGCAAGCCCAGCTCCGCAGACTTCGAATCTCTGACTGCGGCCCCGACATCCTAGTGGCATAATGCTGCCAATGCCGACGGGGATTTCCCAAGAAGAGACCGCCTTGATCCGGCCGTTGCTCTAGTATCCACGCCATGGCAGCATACGGTAGCGACCACTCGGTCAGCACTTCTTCGTCCCCCTGCAGATCGGATGAGAAGGCCCGGTTGAGCTGCAGAATCGCCTGTGCAGGCAAGTCGTCAGCGATTTTACTCTGCGCGTAGCGAAGTCGGTGCAGATAGAAGGCTTCGCCTCGATCGTTTCCCAGCTTCTTCGAGTCGGCGGCCCTGACTCGATCATCGATCAGTGGGAGATGGGGACAGGTGATCATTTGCCATCTTACCCCAACTAGAGCGACATGTCCTTTCCCTTAGTCGCGCTCCTCTCAAGCCCATCATTGGCGGCCACACCTCATCGCCAGCCAAGGAGCGATCGTCAGCATCGGCTCCAAGACCGCAACCATCGGCCAAAGTATCACCTCGGGCTATGTCGCGGCTAAAGTTGAATCCGATGCCCTGACCCGCGAATGGGTTTGCGTTCGAGGAACCAGAGACCCTAGGCCAAGAAGTCGAGCGAATCCGCCGCCTCGTAGTCGGTTAAGCCGAACCCTACCGGCACCCCGGAGAAATGCGCTACGACAGCTCTACTTGGGCCTCCTGAGACGACAGGGAGTCAGTCTTGGCCTCAATCCGCTCCAACCGCTCCTCGATCTTCTCTAGCTTCCTTAGTATTAAGATGTGCGTCTCCTTGGCATCAATGCCCACTGGGCTGGCGTCGCTTCCGATCAGGGCTTCGAGGCGCTGGTAATCTTGTTCCGAAATTTCCATCCCCACCCTAGCACCGCAGATTCCAGCACGAAAGGACTCGACCGCCGGGAAGTTCTGATTTAGGAAATTCGTGAGGTTCTTCCTAACCCCGCAATCCACCGACAAGACCACGCAAAGATATGCCCCAAGTACAAACAAACGGAATCCAGATGTACTATGAGGAGCAAGGCTCCGGAGATCCCCTAATCATGATCATGGGAATCACCGCGCCCGGCGCAGTCTGGGAAGACCACCGAGACGCTTGGTCCGGAGACTTCCGGTGTATCTACCCGGACAACCGTGGCGTCGGTCAGACGGACAAGCCCGACGGCGAGTACACCTCCGAGATGATGGCCGACGACTACGCTGGTCTCATGGACTCCCTTGGAATCGAGAAGGCTCGCATCGTCGGAGTCTCGATGGGATCGATCATTGCCCAACAGCTCTGCCTTCGTCATCCGGACAAGGTCGAGTCTGCTGTATTAATGTGCCCATGGTCCGAGTGCGATGCCTACGCCAAATCGACCTTCAACCACATGGAGCACTGCAAGGCCGGACTTCCTGCCGACCAGTTTATGGAATGGATCCAGCTTCTGATCTTCACTAAGCCATTCTGGGACGCAGCCGCACCCGGCGACTTGGAACAAGGCCGCACCGATGCCCTCGGCGACGAAAATCCCCAGCCACTCCACGGCCTACAGGGGCAGAAGGCAGCCTGCGTCAATCACAACGTCACCAACCAGCTCGGCAACATCACCGCTCCCTGCCTCGTTATCGGCGGCAAGGACGACATTTTCACCCCGCAGTGGATGGGCCAGCAAGTCGCTGCCGGCATTCCTAACTGCGAATCCCACTTCTACGACGGAGCCGGCCACGCTTTCCACTGGGAAGTCATGGACGATTTCAACCCACGCGTCCTCAAGTGGCTCAAGTGCCACTAGCTGTTTTTGCCAGAAGAACAAATCGGACAACAAACGAAACCTACACTTCCACCAATGAGCAAAATCAAATTCGGATCAGAGGTCTACACCTGGTTCATGCAAGGAACCGGCAAGGGCTACGACAACAAACTCGACCACATGATCAAAGTCGTGGGCGAATCCGGTTTCACCGGAATCGAGCCCATGGTCCTGCAGATCTCCGAGGAAGCCCTCGGATGTAGTAAATACTGGATGGGCGACTTCTGCGACCCCATCAAGCTCAAGGACACCCTCCAAGAGCACAACGTCGAGCTCTGCGGACTGGCCCTCATCTGCGCCTGGGACAATGAAGAAGAAACACCTGCCGAACGTGAGTGCGCCGACTTTACCATCGACTTCCTCAGCCACTTTCCTGGCGCCATGCTCGGCACCGTCACCCTTCCCTCCGGACGCGACAAGGACATCCAGAAACGCCGCCTCAACGTCGCAAGAAACGTCAACCGCGTCTCCCAGCGAGGCGTCGACGCCGGCCTCGTCTGCTCCTACCACCCGAACTCTCCGCCACCATCCTTGGTTCGCACTCAGGAAGACTACGACATCGTGCTCTCCAGCCTCGATCCAAGCGTCACCGGCTGGACCCCGGATGTCGGCCACATCGCCCGCGGCGGAATGGATGTCATCGAGACCATGTCCAAGTGGCAGCACCTGATTAATCACGTCCACTACAAGGACTTCAGCGGCAATGGCCCCGAGCCTTGGTCACAGATGGGAAGCGGCAAGCTCGACTTCCACAAGTACACCGAGTTCCTGGTTCAGCGTGGCTACGAAGGCTGGATCATCTGCGAAGACGAAGCCCACATCGCCGTCGAAGACCCCGATAGTGTCACCAAGCAGAACGCTGAGTGGTGCAAGGAGAACCTCTACCCGCTCGTCGGGCTGGAGTCGTAATCCCTCGTCCCGCCGCTAGTCGGTATTTCGGCCGCCCCTGCGAAGGGGCGGCCTTTTTTTAGGCCTCACTTTAGCTACCCCCTAGCCTTGCCCAAGGTCGGCCGGTTCACCGATGAGGGCCTCCCCTACTGCGGCGACCTCTACCTTGCCGATATCTCGGTGCCGCCGGTGCTCTACAGCTAGACACCGTTTGGCGACTCTCCGTCCATCCCCCACCCCAATTTCGCAGACACCGTCTGCAGAATCCTCCCACTTTGTCTCCCTTGAGAAATTGACATCCCGGCGACGCCCAATCCCGCGTCGATTGCCGCTTCGAAGACTAGCCCCTCTAGCTCTCCCAAACACTGATGGCGGAGCTGTTCGGCCCCCCACAACCATCACCCTCCACTTCGGGAAGTCCACGAGGACCGGGCAAGCAGTAAGAATTCCTTACAAGTTCGAAGCGAAGGCACCCGTGAGGTACAGTGCAGAGACCAGATCCACTGCCGCGAAGAATAAAGAGCTAGCCCCGGCACCCCATCCCCATTCTTTTTGGCTTCTTTGATACTCGGGGCTTCTTCCATATGCTATGAAGTAGCATCGAGAATCTTCTCCGGGGTCCCCCAGAAGTCCTCACCCCTGCTAATCTTGCTCCTCCATGGATACCTCTACCCATAGCCGACTCGTCTCCTTCATTTGGTCGATCGCCGACGATTGCCTCCGGGACGTATATCAGCGTGGAAAATACCGCGATGTCATCCTCCCCATGGTAGTCCTTCGGCGCCTTGATGTGCTCTTGGAGCCCTCCAAAGACAAGGTGCTCGAGGAGATCGAGTTCCAGAAAAAAGATCTCAAGGTCGCTGAAGGTGACTGGGACGAAGGCGGCCTCCGCGATGCTTCCGGCTACGTCTTTTACAATACAAGTGATTGGACGCTCCAGCGCCTCGCTGACACCGCGACTAACAGCCAGCAAATCCTACTCGCCAACTTCGAGGAATACCTCTGCGGCTTCGGCCCGAACGTCACGGAAATCATCAAGCGCTTCGACCTTGCTCGAAAAATTTCCCATATGGCCTCGAAAGATGTCCTTCTGGACGTTTTAGAGAAATTCACCTCCCCGCACATCAACCTCACGCCTGACGAGCAGGTTGATCCTGACGGCCGCAAGCTCCCCGCCCTTACCAACCTCGGTATGGGCTACGTCTTCGAGGAACTAATCCGTAAGTTCAACGAGGACAACAACGAGGAGGCGGGTCAACACTTTACCCCACGAGAAGTCGTTGAGTTGATGACCCACATCATCTTCGATCCAGTCAAAGACAACCTCCCACCGGTCATCACCATCTACGATCCCGCTTGCGGATCAGGTGGGATGCTTACCGAGTCCCAGAACTTCATCACCGCCCCCGACGGACAGATCGCCGCCACCGAGGCCTCCGTCATCCTCTACGGGAAAGAGATAAACGACGAAACCTACGCCATCTGTAAGTCCGACATGATGATCAAGGGCGACAACCCTGCTAACATCCGTGTCGGCTCCACCCTCTCCACCGACGAGTTCGCCGGCACCACCTTCGACTTCATGCTCTCCAATCCTCCCTACGGGAAGTCTTGGAGCAGCGAGGTCAAATACATCAAGGACGGCAAAGACATCATCGACTCCCGCTTCATCGTGCCCCTCGCTGACCACTGGGGCGAGGTCGAAGACTGCGACGCCACTCCGCGCTCATCCGACGGCCAGCTTCTCTTCCTCATGGAGATGGCGACCAAGATGAAGCCGCTCTCCCAGAGCCCCCACGGCTCTCGCATCGCCTCCGTCCACAACGGCTCCAGCTTATTCACCGGTGACGCCGGAGGGGGCGAGAGCAACATCCGGCGCTACCTTTTCGAGAACGACTACGTGGAGGCCATTCTCCAACTCCCCAATAACCTTTTTTATAACACCGGGATCACCACCTATGTCTGGATCCTCACCAACAAGAAGCCCGACAACCGGAAGGGCAAAGTCCAGCTCATCGACGCCAGCGGACGCTTCAACAAGCTCCGCAAGAACCTCGGGGACAAGAATTGCGAACTCTCCTCTGATCACATCGCCGAGATCCTTGCCGTTCACACCCAGTTCACCGAAGTCGACCGCACCCTCGACGATCCCGACGAAGCCCTCGCCGCTAAGGTCTTCGACAACGAGGACTTCGGATATCGGAAGATCACCGTCGAGCGTCCCCAGCGCCTCCGCTCGGGATTCAGTGCCGACCGCATCGCCCCGCTCCGCTTTGACAAGACCCTCGCCGAGCCCATGCAGTGGGCACACGAGACCTATGGCGAGCGCGTCTACACCGACCTCCCCGCCATCGAGAAAGAACTCCTCCAATGGTGCGAGGACCACGGCCTCGAACTCAACGCCAAGAAGCGCAAGACGCTCACCACGCCAGCCACCTGGGAAAAGTCCCTCGAACTCCTCCAGATCGCCGAACAACTCCACACCGAACTCGGCGAGGAAGAGAGCAGCGACTTCAACGAGTTCAAGAAGACCGTCGATGCCGCCCTCAAGAATCTCGACCTCAAGCCTGGCGCTGCCCAGAAGAAGGCCATCCTCTCCGCCGTCTCGTGGTCAGACGAGACCGCCGAGAAGGTGCTCAAAAAGCGGCTCAAACTCAACCCCGAGAAGCTCGCCACCCTCTGCGCCCGGCTCAGTTGCACCGAAGACCAGCTCGCCGACTACGGATACCACCCCTCGGACAAGCTCGGCGAGTTCCTTCTCTACGAGCCCGACTCCGACCTCCGCGATACCGAAACCATCCCACTCAAGGACGAGATCCACGCCTACTTCCTCCGCGAGGTGCGCCCCCACGTCGAGGACGCCTGGATCGACCTCGAAAAGACCAAGATCGGCTACGAAGTCAGCTTCAACCGCCACTTCTATCGCCACAAGCCGCTCCGCAGCCTCGAAGACGTCACCCGTGACATCATCGATCTGGAGAAGGCCAACGACGGACTCATCGCCGAAATCCTTAAAATGTAAAAACGCTACGCACCGCGTAGCGAATTCTCTCACCCTCGAAAATGCAAGAACTAGCAAACATAGCCCGTCATTCGCTCCACCGTGATCACGGTGTCTGTCTGTCTGTTTGCCAGAATGAACTTGATACGCATTCTATTCGTATGCATATTAGAATCAGTAAGCCCGCCGCGCCTCTTCATGAATGCGTAATTCGGTGGGCGTTTTTCTGTACACACGATCTCAATATCCTAGGAAGGAGCGGATCGTGAGATACACGAAGCCTCCGTTCACCTTTGAGGAACAAGCAGATCTACTGATCAGCCGAGGTTTGAAAACCGACCGCGATCCACTCATCGCGAGGCTTCAGTCCACGAGCTACTTCCGGCTGAGTGGCTACCTCTTCCCCTTCCGAGAAGCCCATAGCGACCAATTCAGGCCAGAGACTACCCTCGATAACGTCTGGAACCTCTGCCTCTTTGATCAGCGTCTCCGCACCCTCTTGATCGACGCTATTGAAGCTATTGAGGTCTTCACACGAACACAACTTGCTTACCATTTCGCCCTCCAATTCGACCCCTTTGCCTACAATCAACACGCGCACCTTCCGAATTTGAATCACTCCAAGTTTCAAAACTGGCAGCGTCGCCTCGACGACCAGACTCAGCGCAGCCATCGAGCCCGCGAGGAATTTGTTGTCCATTTTTTCAATCGCTACGGAGACGAGCATACCCGCCTTCCCATCTGGAGCCTCATCGAGCTGATGGACTTCGGAACGACTCTCACCTTCTATCGGGGCATCAACGATGGGGTGAAAAAGAAACTCGCCAAGCATGTCGGCGTCCCCGATGCCGTCCTCACCTCTTGGCTCCTGACCTTGAATACCGTGCGGAATCGCTGCGCTCATCATTCGCGGCTTTGGAACTGGAAGACGGGCACCCCAGTCAAGCTGCCCTTCCCTAGAAAATACCCAGAATGGCACCAACCGCCGCTCGATAACCAGCGAATCGGCATCGTCCTCACCCTCTGCCGTCACCTTCTCAACGAGATCAGCCCCGGCAACAGCTGGTCAGATCGCACCCTCGCCCTCTTCGACGAGTTCCCAGACGTTCCGCTGGCGCCTCTTGGGCTTCCCGCCAACTGGAGAAGCCACCCCCTCTGGAATTAGCAACCGAGTTTATACTACTTAAATCCCCTCATGGCAGAATCCTCTCCCATCATTATTTACCAGACCGAAGACGGTCGTAGCCGCATCGAATGCCAGTTCGAGGGGGAGACGATCTGGCTTTCTCAGGCATTGATGGCGGAGCTGTTCGAACGCTCCAAGAAGACGATCAGCGAGCACCTCGCCAACCTCTTCGAGGAAGGCGAAATCGAGGAGGATTCAGTTGTCCGGAAATTCCGGACAACTGCCGCCGATGGGAAGGACTATGAGGTTCTCCACTACAACCTTCAGGCTATTATCGCCGTCGCCTTCCGGATCAAATCTCCTCGCGCCATCCAGTTTCGACGCTGGGCAAACACCCAGCTCCAAGAACTTCTCCAAAAGGGCTTCGTCATGGACGACGAACGCCTCAAGAACCCCGACGCCAGCCCCTACTTCGAGGAACTTCTCGGTCGCATCCGCGACATCCGCAGCTCGGAAAAGGTATTCTGGCGAAAGGTCTGCGACATCTACGCCACCAGCATCGACTACGACGGGCAGAGCCAGACCGCCCAGACCTTCTTCGCCCAGATCCAGAACAAGATGCACTGGGCAGCCCACGGCCACACCGCAGCGGAACTCATCCACCAGCGAGCCGACGCCGACCAGCCCGCAATGGGGCTCACCCACTACAAGGGCAAAGAACTCCGCAAGTCCGAGGTCACCGTGGCCAAGAACTACCTCAACGCCGACGAGCTCGACCTCCTCAACCGCATCGTCACTGCCTACCTCGAGTTCGCCGAGATACGCGCCCAACGCGGCCTCGCTATGACCATGGGCGACTGGATCACCAAACTCGACGACTTCCTAAAACTCGGCGACCACGACCTCCTCACCCACGCCGGAAAGATCTCCGCCGACCAGGCCAAGGAAAAAGCCCACCTCGAATACGACCGCTACCGGAAAGTCATCGACGTCAAGCCCACTCAGGTCGACAAAGACCTCGAAGACGCCATCAAGCGACTGCCCAAGCCCAACGATTCCTAGCGTCCAATTTCGCAGACAGCGTCTGCAAAACCTTATTCACTCTTCACCCTTCCCCACCTTGAACTCTCCCGCCCTCGACATTCCCCTGAAGCGATACCCGGAATACAAGGATTCTGGGGAGGAGTGGCTCGGAGAAATTCCATCTGATTGGGAGCTCCAGCGCATCAAATATCTCTTCCGGGAAGTCAATGATCGCTCGACGACAGGAGACGAGGATCTCCTCTCTGTTTCTCAATACACTGGCGTTACAAAGCGATCCAATAGCTTTGCCGAAGGAGAGGATATAACCACTGCCGCCACTCTTGAAGGCTACAAGCGAGTGAAGCAGGGTGATCTTGTTAGTAACATCATGCTGGCGTGGAACGGAAGCCTTGGTTTTTCGGCGTTGAACGGAATTACAAGCCCTGCGTATGGGGTTTACCGAAGTTCAGGTAAGACAAACGCCCGCTTTCTCCACTACCTCTTCCGCACCGACCGCTACAAGGGAGAATGGAAACGTAATTCTTCAGGAATCATGGACAGTCGGCTCCGTCTGTATACCGAGGATTTTTTTTCCATCTGGTGCCTACTCCCACCCGATCCACAACAAACCGCCATCGCCGACTTCCTGGACGATAAGACGGCCAAGATCGACGAGGCCATCGCCCAGAAGGAGCGCATGATCAAGCTGCTCCAGGAGCGCAAGCAGATCCTCATCCAAACCGCCGTCACCAAAGGCCTCGACCCCAACGTCCGCATGAAGGACTCCGGCATCGACTGGATCGGCGAGATTCCTGCGCATTGGGAGGTATGCGCTATTCGTCGAAAATTCCGAGTCCTCGACTGTAAACATAAGACAGTCGAATTTTTTGAGGAAGGATATCCCCTGGCCAGTATTCGTGAAGTGCATGGACTAGAGGTTGATTTACGCCAAGCAAACCGCACGAATCTTGACGGCTACAATGAGATGATCGATGGAGATCGGAGACCACGACCAGGGGATATCATCTACAGCAGAAATGCATCTGTGGGAGATGCCGCTCTCGTCACTTCGGACGAAGAGTTCAGTATGGGGCAAGACGTTTGCCTGCTTCGAGGGAGCGAACTTGATCCCGCGTTCGCAGTTCAGGCCATTCGATCAGATTATGTACGCAACCAAGCGGAAATTCTTATGGTCGGCGCAACGATCCGAAGAATCAACGTCGGTCAACTGAAAGGCTTTTTCCTCGCGGTGCCTCCGCCAGCAGAACAAGAGGTAATTCTACTCTCCATTCAGAAAAACACTGAAAAATTCGATCAAGGCATTGCTTCCCAGTGGAAAGAAATATCGAGGCTACGCGAACTCCGTGCCACTATCGTCGACTCCGCCGTCACCGGAAAAATCAAAGTAACCCCCTAACCGCAACCCCATGCCAAAAAGCCAAACCAACGAACAAGCCCTCGAGGCCGCTATCGAGAAGGCGCTGACGGGCACCTGTCTCGAAGAGATGGGCGTCCGCGTAGCAGAGCCTTCCGTCGCCTACGGATCGGAGAAGTGCTTCCTCAATGGCTTCGCCGACGACTTCGATGCGCAGTACGCCATCGACACCACACGCTTTTGGGAATTTCTCGAAAAGACTCAGCCGGATGAGCTGGAGAAACTCCAACGCTCCGCCGATTGGAAGCTGAAGATCCTCAGCCAGTTCGACCGGCTCGCCAAGAAACGAGGCATCCTCCCTCTTCTCCGAAAAGGACTGTCCATCGAGGATGCCCACCTCAC
>ENA-ORXR01000511-ORXR01000511.1-marine-metagenome-genome-assembly--contig:-NODE-511-length-52307-cov-9.730078_pt1 | contig 52307 bp, 52 predicted proteins | sample MGYA00237866_ERZ511479 | MGnify/ENA metagenome assembly ERZ511479
TTTTGTTCATAGTTTGTTTATATTTTTTTTATAAATTACATTAAAATAGTTGGAAATACAATAAAGATAATAGTTTAAGCTTTCTTATAGTAATAATATTTACAAAAAAACGAAAATAAAATTCAGAATTGATATATTTTTATTTATATTAAATTGATCCTATTTAAGAAATAAGATTTGATTAACAACTTACATCTAAATAGTTAGTTACGATTCTTATATCACAGATATTGATTCGGTGCTTTGGAGAATTACTAGTTTAGTTATGGGGGTTGGTAGAAATGTTACATTACTTAGTTCTTCAGAGAATTTAAGAGATGTAGTTCTTTTTCCTCTTCTTAGAAGTAAGTAGTTAAATATCTATTTGTGTGTTACAAGTTTTCTTAGCTCTTGTCTAGATTTTCTTTCTCCAGACCTAGTATGCTTATGTTTAAAGGTCTTTGCTTTTGAGCCTTCTTTTGAAGTTGGATCTTGATTTAAAGTTTTAGGGTTTGTAGTTATCGTCTCACTTGATAGATCATAATCACTAGCTGAAGTTTCTAATTTAGTTTCAGATGTAGTTCCATTAGGGTTTAATACATCTATGTCATTATTCCCTATTTCTTGGTCTGCCATAATTTTCCTTTTATGATTATAATAATATATCAGTAGAAAATTTGTTTTTGATTCAGTAAAATACTGAGTTTTTAAAAATATATAATAAAATTAAGAGCCTATACCTCTTTGGCTATTTTAAAATCAGATGTAAATTAAAAATAATTTAATATAAATAGATTAAGATGCTTAAGTGAAATGGTTTTATAAGAGATCTTCTTAGAGAAACTTTTATTTAACTAATGGTTTGATCTTACCTATTTTTATTAATAAAGATTTAAAAGAAAAAAGAGAAATTCCGACAATACCAGGTGTTTATAATTACCCCGAATCAGATATTGAAAAGGTAATTTTAAACGCATCAAACTCAGGAGTAAAAGCCTGTCTTTTATTTGGGGTAACAGGAAAAAAAGATTCAATTGGAAGTTATTCTTTTGCAAAAGAAGGATTAGTTTATAGAATGATTTCTAAAGCAAAAAAAAGCAAAAAAAGCAAATCCAGAAATGCAAATCATAAGTGATAATTGTTTTTGCGAATATACAGATCATGGTCACTGCGGAGTTTTAAAAAACGAAGATTTAGACAACGATGAGTCTTTAGTTAACTTAAATAAACAAATCTTAACTTCAGTCCAAGCAGGCGCTGATATCGTATCCCCGAGTGGAATGCTTGATGGAATGGTTGAAAGTATTAGAAATTGTTTAGATGCTAATAAGTATTCTGATAAGTTAATAATGCCTTATTCAACTAAATTTGCTTTAGCTCTTTATGGTCCATTTAGAGAGGCTGTTGATAGTAAATTTAAAGGAGATAGAAAAACATATCAACTTGACTACGCAAACAGAGAGCAAGCTATTAGAGAAAGTCTTATTGATGAGAAAGAGAGTGCTGATATTTTAATGGTAAAGCCAGGGAGCTTTTATTTAGATATTTTAAGAGATATTAAAAATAATACAAAATTACCAATTGCTGTTTATCAAGTAAGCGGAGAATATGCGATGATTAAATTTTCAAGTTTAAATAATGCTGGAAATTTAGAATCATTAATACTTGAAAGTCTTTTAGCTTTTAAAAGAGCAGGTGCTAATTTAATTATAAGTTATTTTGCAAATGATGTTAAAAAGCTTTTAAATTAAAGACCTTTTAAATTAAGGCTTTAAAACTTCTTTAAATCTATTTACGTAAACTACTAAACCTAAGTAAAGGTTAATTACAAGCAGCGCTGATGGAAGAATCATTCCCTCAAGGCCTGGTGCTAAAAATAAATGAAATAAAAATATGTTAATAGTTATTGGTGTAATTATAACTAATGCAAATGGAACAAAGACTCCAATTAAAATTAAGAATCCTGAAAATACTTCAATCCCTTTAACTGTTTGCATTAAGTAACCACTGTTAGCTAAAGCTCCAATAAATTTTCCTGCAGCTTCAGGGAGATCAGGGAGTTCTAAAAAATGTAAAAAACCATTTAACCCAAATACTAAAAATACTAAACCAAAAACAATTCTTATTATTAAATTAAATTTTTTCATTTTATCTCCATTGATTTATATATTTTATTACAATAACTTAAACCTTAACAAGATGTATTATGATAGATTATAAATTTTTAATGACAGAAGCTTTAAAACAAGCAGAAGCTGCTTTAGCAATGGATGAAGTTCCAATCGGTGCTGTAATTTCTAATGGAAATGATATCTTAGCAAAAGGTCATAATTTAGTAGAAAAAGATAACTCTGCAACAAAGCATGCAGAGATTATTGTAATAGATGAAGCTTCAAAGAAAATAAATGACTGGAGGTTATCTAAGCTTATCCTCACAGTCACTCTTGAACCCTGCACTATGTGCCTTGGAGCTATTAAAAATTCAAGGATTAGCACTCTTTCTTATAGCTTAGATGATCCAAGATTAGGAGCAGCTGGCTCTGTTTATGATTTATCAATTGATCAAAGAATTGGTCCAGAAATAAAGGTGATTCGAGGGATCTATCAAAGTAAGTCATTAAAATTATTACAGAATTTCTTTAAAGATAAAAGAGGCACCTAAGTCATTAATATCATTAATTTTTATAAAAAAAACATATTGTTATAAGTTAATTAAAGTTAGATAATTTAACTAACTTATTTAGGAGAATATACTATGAATAGATATATTTCAGAATTTATCGGAACTTTCTTTTTAGTTCTTGCAATTACAATGACAGGTGATCCATTAGTGATCGGTATTACTTTATCAATTATGGTTTATGCTGGGGCAAACGTGAGTGGTTCTCATTTTAACCCTGCTGTAACATTTGGACTACTTCTTAAAAAGAAGATATCAGTTTCAGATTCAGTAGCTTACTGGGTATCACAAGTGTTAGGTGCTTTAGTTGCTATGGCGGTATTTGTTATTTTAAAAGATGATACTTTTATTCCAAAACCTGCTGCTGATGCAACTGCTATGCAGACTTACTTAGTTGAAATAATTGGAACATTTGCTTTAGTGTACGTAATTTTTCAAACTGCTGTTTGTGAGAAAGCTACACCTAATAGTTACTTTGGATTATGTATTGGGATGACAATTTTTTGTGTTGCTTCAATGGGTGGTGCAATTTCAGGTGGTGCTTTTAATCCAGCTGTATATTTTGGTCCTGCTATTTATGGATTATTTACAGGCGGTGGATTAGAGATATCTAATTTATTACTATACTTAATTGGCCCAATGGCTGGTGGAGCTCTTGCTGCAGTAGTTTATTGTAAGCTTTGTCCTACTTGCGAATAAGCTTGTAGTCTTATTATTTAAATAACCATTAGTTTGGTTATTTAAATAATTTAAATATTTTATTTACAAGCATTAATATAATCAGGAATTTGCACTAAGTTAGTATTAATTTCTTTCTTTAATTTCTTAACTCTTTTCTTTGAATCAGAACAAGGCCTTTTAACTAATCTTTTCTTAATATAGCTTAATCTTTTAAGCTTAGCTTTAATTTTCTTCTTTAAATACTTCTTACTAAGATTCTTGCAAGAATTTAATAAAGTTTTAGCAAGGCCTACGTTAACTTTACTTACAACTGTTGTTAAACTATTAAGCGCTACTTGTTCTGTTTTCTTATTTACTACATAAAAACCAAAATCAAATGTTAAGTCTTCTCCAGTGATTGGAGATCTCATCATTATAGCAGCAAAACTATTTATTAAACTTACATCTGAAATTTGTGGTCCAGAGTCAGTAAAAGTCAGTATAAGGTTAAATAACGGACCTCCTGGGTTTGAGTCAGCTGGGTTATTTAGTTTGATTGTAACATAAGTATCTTTTTCTACATCAAAATAATATCTTCCATTTAAATTTGTAGTTGTTGTTTGAGCTAAGTTTTTTGTTGACGTTTCGAAATTTCCATTAATGGGGCTATGATATATCTATTGATTTCCTTTGTATTTGAAGTTGAGTCATCTTTTGAATATGAATAAAAGAAAATAATTATAAGCAAAAGAGTGATATTTTTATAGCAAAATTATCATAATTTATTTTTAAATTAAACAAAACTAAATTAAAATTTATATATAAGTCCAGCACCTAATGATAAGTTATTATAATCTAAATCAAAAGTTAGATCAGAGTTTGATAATTCTGGACCTGGCCCTGAAAAGAATCTTCCTTCTCCAAAAACTCTTAAGCTAGAAGTGAGTTTAAACTCAGCCCCTAGAATAGCTTGCCAAGCAATAGAACTAGTATCAAAATTTATATCACCTAATGAATTATTTAAATTAAACTTTGATTCAATTTCTTGTATTATCCCAAGCCCTAAACCAAAATAAGGATTAATTCTTGGTAAAAAACTAAAATGATAATAACTATTTAACATTATAGCTGTTGAGTTTAGCTCTCCATCACTACTTCCAAATAAAGAATTATTAATTGTTTGGAAAGAATTAAAGTCATTAGCTCTTTTGGAAAATTCTAATTCAGCTCTTAGTTTACTAAACATATAACCAGCAGCTAGGCTGCCAACGAACCCATTTTTAAATGAAGCCTCGGAGTTAACAGAAAAATCTAATAAAGATCCTTCAATATCTGAATCTTGAGTTAAGTTAGTCCCAGCAAAAGCTTTAATGTATATGCCAGAATCTGAGTATAAATTAATATTAATTATTAAAAGAAAAAGGGTAAGGATAATTTTGTTCATTTTAGCCTTTATTAAAATTATGATTGATTATTATATATTTAATATCTAAATTCAATATCTTCTAAAAGCTATAAAAAAAGGCTTAGTAAGAATTAACTTACTAAGCCTTTTTAGTTTAATAATTTATAAATAAATTATTCTTAGTTTTTACACAATCCAAAAGGAAGTGATGTAGTAACAACATGTTGCCAATCATCAACGCTTTCAGTTCTGTATTCAACACCATAATCAACGTTTACTGATCTGATATTAGCACCTAATCCACAAACAGGGATAGATAAACCTAAACCAGCTGTAACAGCATTGTACTTAGAACTACCTTCTAATAATGTAGAACCAGATTTAGTAATCTGATGATCGTCATTTCCAGCATATCTGTAACCAAGTCTACCTTTAAGGTACTTAGCTAAAGAAGTCTCAAGACCAATTCTACCACCAAAAGTTTGACCGTCTTCATCTCCTCCCCAAATACTTGGAAGTGGAGCTTCAGAATCTGAATCAAGCTCATACTCAGTATAATCAGCAGCTAAAGATAGAATAGTATTATCAGTTAAGTTAATCCCTGTTCCAACTTCAACACCATATTGCATAGAGTCACCGTTTCCAGATCCAAGTCCAGCAACGTTAACATCTCTTTCTCCGTGACCAAAGAAAAGGCTTGCACCCCATTTAACAGTATCTGAAGTTTGCTTTTGCATTCCAACAGTATGTCTAAATGATTTCTCACCAGTGTTAACAACACCAGAATCAGTTAATTCATCATCAAAATATGATAATCCATAACCAAATGTTGTGTTATCTGAAATACTTTTAGCAAGTGCTAAATGAAGTCTTTCGCCTTCAGTTTCAATTGCTCCAGTTTTATCATCTTCACCATCGTATGTTGACCATCCAAGACCAATGTTTCCATAATTAGGAAGTCCATTAGCAGTTGGTCCTACTGGTAATGCTATTAAAGCATGTCCAATATTTTCTTCGTATAATGCATCAGCCCAAGTACCGTACTGGTTACCTGAGTTTTCATTAATACCGTAACTCAAAGAAACTTCGCCTTCTTCCATATTTGCAAGACCAGCTGGGTTTCCTAAGATGCTTGAACTATCAGAAGAAGTAGGAACACTAGCGCCAGCCATACCAAATGTACGAGCATTTTGCTGTAAATTAAAGTAACGACCTCTAGCAACCTCTCCGTTGTAATCTCTTACACCATCAGCAATAACAACACTTGATAAACAAGTTAGTGTTAATACTGTTTTAATTAAGTTAGTTATTTTCATAAACTTACTCCTTTTTAACCTATGTTTTAAGTCCTTATCCTATCACTTGTTATTTTACTTGTCTTCTAAGTTTTTCAGAATTGGGGCTATATGTATATAAATTGCAATAAATCTCGGTTAAGTGCCTGATATTGTTCAGATAAAATATGATTTTAAAAAAATTTTAAGTAAAGTTCTTTTTTAAAATAGTTAGTATTTACAGTAGTTTATATTTTAACTAAGTTAAAGTTACTAAGTCTTCAAACATTTTATTATAATTAGTCTTCTTTAAATCACTTTTAAAAAGATCAGTAGTTTCTAAGTTTAATTTAGAAGAGATTAGTTTAATTTGTTTATTCTTTTCTTTTTGATTTAGTCTATCAAGTTTAGTAATTATTATTTTAACAATGATTCCATTATTAAATGCAGTATTAACTATACTGATTTCATCTATTTCAGGTTCTCTTTTACTATCAATTAAAAGACAGCAAACTTTTATGTTTTCTCTTTCGTGTAAAATTTTAATGATGTTTTTACTTACTTCTTCTCTTTTCTTTTTAGAAAATTTTGCATAACCAAAGCCAGGAAAATCAATTAATCTGATTTCTTTTTGTTCTTCATTTAAAAACTCTACCTGGTAAAAGTTAATGCAGGTAGTGCTCCCAGGTTTAGAACTAGTTTTAGCTTGTCTAGATTTAGTTAAATTATTTATTAATGTTGATTTTCCAGAATTTGATCTTCCAAGCATTAATATTTCAGGAGTTTGATCAAAGTAATCAATCTGATCTACTCGATCTAAACTTTTTAAAAAAGTAGTTTTAAGATTTGTCATTTTTTCTTTTTAATATTTTATCTATTTTATTAATTGATACTATACCCCAGAAGATAAAAATAAATAATAAGAACCAAACAAAAAGGTAAGCTATTTTTAAATAATTTATTGTATCAATCATATTTTGCAATCCAGTTTAGTTTATATATACAATATTTAAAGTATGTAAGTAAAATGCTAAAGATTAGCATACTAAAAGTTGTTAGTAATAAAATTAGTGACATCTGCTTTGTTAGTCCTGCATTTTCAATTACAACAGGGTGAAGTTGCTGAAATAACGGCAGAACTTTTATTGAAAAAATCATTATAGGGATTAAGAGACAGGCAATAATTCCTAAAATAGCAGATTGGATCCTAGCTTGATGGGCTACAGTAAAAAATCTAATAATATGATAAACTAAAAATATTAGCCAAATTAATAAAAATGATACTAGTCTTGGTTCCCAATTAAACCAGACATTCCAAATTGGCTTTGCCCAAATAACTCCTGTAACTAAAACAATTGTTGATAATAAGAACCCAACTTCAGCAGAGGCTCTAGCAAAGAAATCTACAAATATATTTTTATTATTTAAATAAATTAATGATGAGGTGAAAACTAAAAAAAACTGAAAATAGCTTATAATTGCAGAGGCTACATGGAAATAAAATATCTTTTGAATCTCCCCCATAGATATCTCAGTAGGTGCTTTATAAAGCATTAAGTACAAACTAAAAAATATAAAGATAAAAGAGCTTATAAAAAGTCCATATAAAAGTTTTTTATTAATCATCACATACTTCTAAAAAAAGTTTTTCTTCTAAATCTCTCATCTTTTTTGCTTCTATCTCTGATACGTTTTCATGGTCATACCCTAGTAAGTGCAGTAGTCCGTGAATTGATAATCTTAGTACTTCATCATCAAGACTTACATTTAATTCATTAGCTTGAACTAATGCAGTGTCCACAGAAATTATTATATCACCAAGTGCCAAAGATACAAAATCCAAATTCTCAATTTGTGAAAAAGATAAGACGTCTGTGCTTTTATCTTTATTTCTAAAATCTCTATTTAAAACTCTTATTTCTTGGTCGCTACAAAAAAGAATACTAACTTCATTAACTGTCTTTGGAAGATTCTTCGTCAATTCCGAGTCTTTTAAGATTTTCATCATTCTCTTTTTTAGGCTTTCTATGTTCAGACTGCTTTTCTTTTGAATTTGTATTTGTAGGTTCCAGTTTCTTTCCATTTTTTTCATCTTTTACGATTTCTTTTCCTTTGCTTGCTGGTTCAGAGTATGCAATACGATGATGATATTTGCCATTTAACACTCTGGTAAAACATTTAGCAATTTTATGTAAATCTTTAAGCGTTAAATCGCATTCATTTAATTCTCCAGATGCAAAGATTTTATTAATCATTTTCTGAACAACTCCTTGAATTCTATCAAGGGTTGGTTCTGATATAGATTTTGTAGCAGGTTCAATAGTATCAGCAAGCATTAATAATCCTGCTTCTCTTGTTTGAGGTTTTGGCCCCGGGTAGGTGTATAAACTAATATCAACATCTTGGTCAGGATTTTCCTTTTTAGCTTTATCATAAAAATATTCAATTACTGATGTTCCGTGGTGCTGAGCAATCAAGTCTTTAATGGCTGCTGGTAATCTATACTCATTTGCTAGCTCTAGACCATCTTTAACATGTGATCTGATAATTAGTGAGCTCATACTTGGGCTTAGTTTGTCGTGTTTATTTTCACCGCCAGACTGGTTTTCTACAAAGTAAGATGGCTTTTTCATTTTTCCAATATCATGAAAAAAAGATCCAACTTTGCAGAGTACAGGGTTTGCTCCTATCTCATTTGCAGCAGATTCAACCATCATACTAATAACTGTTGAATGGCTCCAAGTTCCAGGTGCTGAGATGCTTAATTCTTTTAATAAAGGATGGTCTAAAGTAGACATCTCTATTAATTTCATATCAGTTGAATATCCTCCGATATATTCAAAGATAAGCATTAAAACAAATGCAATCATTGAACAAATTATTCCACCCATAAATGGGCTAAATAAAATTAAGATAAAATCTATTAACGAAAGGTTTGCAGAATAGTTTAGCATTATAGCGCTTAACGCAAAGGGGAATCCTATCAATCCGATATTAAAACCAGCTTTTATAAAGCTTGATCTGTTTCTAAATTTTTCTAGTGTTAGTGCTCCAACTAAAGAAGTAGATAAAACAAAAGGAAGGATTAGTATTGAATTTGGAAAATATATTGAAAAGCTGATACTTATAATTAAAGAATAAACTAACGCATAAGATAGTCCTAAAAGTGATTGAATAATTAAAGTACCCGTTGCAAAAGGGATTAAAAATCTAAAAGAAATTGATTCGAGTGTAAAATTTAAGTTGCTGAGTTTTAGATAGCTAGTAAAAGCATCTGCAATAATAACACCAAAAGATGCAATAAAGACATTTAGAACAAAGACTATGAAAAAGAAAAGAATATTTTTATTTTCTAATTTATAATCTTTTAAAAAATTTACACTAAAAAGATGAATAGAAAATATTGTAAAAGATAAAATTAAAATTCTATTACTAGAAAATAATAAATTAAAATCTAAAGCGTAGAACTTAAAAAGCACCTCTGCGCAAAAAACTGCAAGCAGTGTAATTAGGAAAAAAGTAATATTGCTCTTTAATGGTATTTTCATTGATAATCTTTTTTATAGCATTATTCTAGATAATAAAAAAAATATTTCCAATATGCTAAGTTTTTGATTTTACAGGCTAAATAATTATTTATTATTAAAACGATTATAGGCTTTAACAATTTTTACAACAAGTGGATTTCTAACAATATCATCTCCTTTTAGTTCAATAAAAGATATTCCTTTAGTTCCTCTTAGAATTTGAATTGCTTCTGTTAAGCCAGATTTAATATTATCTGCTAAATCAATTTGAGTAACATCACCTGTTACTATGTATTTTGAGTTCATCCCTAGCCTAGTTAATAGCATTTTCATTTGCCCAGGAGTTGTGTTTTGAGCTTCGTCAATGATAACAAAAGCATCTGATAAAGTTCTTCCTCTCATAAATGCTAAGGGAGCAACTTCAATTGCGCCTCTTTCAATTAATTCAGTTCCTTTTTCAAAATCTACAAGATCATAAAGAGCATCATAAAGAGGGCGCAAGTATGGATTTACTTTTTCAGACATATCGCCTGGTAAAAATCCTAATTTCTCTCCTGCTTCAACAGCGGGTCTGCAAAGAATAATTTTTTTATATTCTTTTTTTAATAAACCAGAAACAGCCATACACATAGCTAAATAAGTTTTACCAGTCCCAGCTGGGCCAATAGCAAAAGTGATACTATTTTGTCTAATAGCTGCTATATATTTTCTTTGGTTCTCTGTTTTTGGAACGATAGTTTTCTTTCTACCTGAAATTACTATTTTCTCTCTTAGTACTTCACCTAAATTTATACTTTGATCTTCTGAAAGAAGCTCTACAGCTCTTGTAATGTCCTCTGGGTATAATTTCCCACCTTCTTTTAAAAGTTTTAAGAACTGATTTATTATATCTTTTGCTAAATCTACTTGGAAATCTAATCCAGTAATTTTAATATTGTTTTCATTAGTAACTATTTCTAAAGATAGTTTGTCAGAAATTAAGTTGATATTAGAGCTGTTCTCACCGATGATTAAATTTAGAAATTTATCATTATCAACATTAACATCTTTTGTTAGGATTTCTCCTTTATATTTTTTATGATTATTATTTGTAATATTACCCTCACTTATAAAATATATTTATACCTTTTAGATACACTTTTAATAGTATTCGATTCAAGGTGTTATTTTAAAGTTTATTAGTTAAACTATTGATTATATTAGTAGTTTGTTGAGAACTTGAAAAATAAAATTTAAACCACAGTTTCTTTTTTCTCTTTTGTTTACTGGATATGGGTATTTGTTAGTAATTTGTTTATTATTAAAAGAGGCTTTATATACTAAATTTTCATTTTCTTCTTCTATTTTTAGCACTAAGTCGTTCTTTGAAAAGCTTATAGTCTGACTTGTCTTAGAAATTATTATTTGATTAAAAAAAACAGAACCAAGGTCATTATAAAATATGTTTAAAAAGTTATATTCTATGCTTTTGTTAATCAGTATTTTATTTATGCTTTTTGATTTTTCTTTAAATTCATCTATTAGATATTTTTTTTGATCAATTGAATAAACTGTTTCATTTTTTAACTCTTTTATTATTAAGTTAAATTCTTTTTCTAGTTGATCTCTGTCTTTGTTTTTTAAAATTAAAATAATTTCAGGAGACCTGACTTGAAAAATAAGTTCAGTTTCTTTAGAACAGTTTCTAACTGCAACTTCATTCAAGATAGATTCTGAATGGTTGATTATAGTTAAGGATTTAAAATCATCTTTTTTGCTAACTATTTTAAAATGCTTTTTTATAAGATTTAATCCATCGTTTTGTATAACCTCAATGAATTCAGATGGAACCCCTGGGGCTGAAAGTATAAGCAGGTCTTTATGTTTTAAGCCAAAGCATAGAGCCGTTCCAATAGAATTTTTTAATATCAAGCTTTCTTTAGGTATAAAAGTTTGCTGCTCGTTACATAGAGAGAATTTTTTATTTTTCTTTTTAAATAACTCTTTTAAGTATTCAAAATGCTCAGTTGATTTGATTAATGTACTATTAGTATATTTTGAAATGGCTTCTCTTGTTAGGTCATCAACAGTTGGGCCAAGTCCTCCTGAAGTTATTATAACATCTGAAACTGTTTCTAAGTATTTTAAAGCTGATGTGATATCAATTATTGTGTCATTAACAGATAAGACTGATGAGATTTTAAGATTGTCTTTTTTTAGAATATCAGCGAGTCTTTTAACATTTGTATTTGTTATTCTTCCATCTAAGAGTTCTGAGCCAATTGTTAAAAAAGATATTTTAAGACTCATCCTAAATCTGAAGATGCCTGGTTTTGTTCTAGGGCGATACTTCTATCATCAATTTCAAAATCTAAACTTTTAACTTTTTCTTTAATAAAACTTAAAGGCGCTTTTTGATTAGAGCTGCTCATTCCTTTAATTTTTACTTTTAGCGGGTCAACATATTTTCCATTCTTATATATTGCAAAATGAAGATGAGGACCTGTTGCGTATCCAGTTGATCCTACTGAGCCAATTACATCAGCCTTGCTAACTCTTCTACCAACTTTAACATTACTATATATTTTATTTAGATGCAGATAGGCTGATGAGTATGTTGCATTGTGTTTTATTTTTATATAATAACCTGCTGACTTTGAATATGCCGCGTGAGTTACAATACCATCTGAAATTGATCTTACAGGTGTTCCTCTTGGGGCAGCAAAATCTACGCCGTTATGAGGTTTATAAACTTTTTTAACAGGATGAAATCTTGATTTAGAAAACATTGAAGATATTCTTGTAAACTGAACAGGGTATCTTAAAAACTGAATTCCAATTGGCTCCCCATTTTTATCATAGTATTTATCTTTATCCCCAAATTTAATAGCAAAATGTTGTTTGTTATTGTTGGTAATTGATGCTGCAATAATTTTACCAGGGGTTAATATTTTTCCATCAGTAGTTTCTTTGTGCTCATATATTATATGATATTTATCTCCTGACTGGATATCTTTACTAAATTCTACTCTATCAGCAAAAAGATCAATAATTTCATCAACTACTTGATAAGGGATTCTTTGAGCTTTAGCAGCTTCCCCAAAACTTGAATTGATCATTCCAGCAACTTTTCTTTTTGTCTCCGTTATTTCCGGTTTAAGAATTATGCTCTCGTATCCAAACTCAGCATTACCATCTAGGATAAGAACTTTATAATTTCCAAGCTTTTTTCTAATACCTGTAATATCATTATTAGAAATTTGTAATTCAAGAACTTGGCCGTATTTTAAAAAGTTTTTAATTCCAGACTTTTTAATTGCATTATGCGCTAAGATTGCTCCTTTAGAATTTATGTTAAATTTATCCCAAATAGTTGTTAAAGTATCACCTTGTTTAATAGTATAGTTAATAATTTGAACATTGTTTTCATAGTTTAGTGAAGCTCTAGAACTAGAATCTTGAGTAGAAAGACTTTGAGACATATTATTTTCTAATGAATTGTTTTCAGAAAAATAAATATCTTCATCTTGATTAATCTGATAATCATCAACGTGAGTTTGAAAATTTGTAGTTATTAATTCAGGACTTACAAATGATGAACTAATTAGATATAGTTGTACTAATAAGCTAACAAAAATAACTACTGCAGTATTTGATACTTTATTAAAAGTCATATGCTGTATATTATTAAACTATAATATTTAAACAAGTAGTATAGGGAAATTTACAAATAAATCTCCTGTTATTAGCTACTTAGAGGTAGTTTTTTTTATGATTTTGACATTGGATATAGGGATAGTTCGGGTTGGGTACGTAATTTCAGAAAATAATGGAAATATTACAGAATCTGGAACCTTAAAAAGGGCTAACAAAGTTGCTGAAAATTTTGTTCTAAATGCAATTACGCAGTATTCTATAACGCTATTAGTTGCCGGGATACCATTAAGTGATAATGAAACAGAAAGTGAACAAGTTTTTGATATTAATAAATTTATAAATAGAATTCTTAAGCGCTCAGAAATAGAAGTAGTATATGTTGATGAATATAACTCCTCTGTTGAAGCAAAAGAAAAAATATATAATGAGGGGCGAAAGATAAAATCAAAAGAAATTGTTGATGAGTATGCTGCTAAGATTATATTAAATAGATATCTTGAATTAAATAAATAATGATTTAAGTATATAGTATGAAAAAGTTCCTGATATTTTTATTCTTTTTTTTGATTCTTATTTTAGGGTTAGGGTTCTATAAATTTGTATCATATTCAAAACCTGTTAATTCTAAGCTAGCAGAAGAGATAGAGTTTATTATTAATAAAGGCGACGGGGTTAACGCTATTACTGCAAAATTAAAATCTAAAGATTTAATTAAATCAGATATATTTTTTAAATTATTAATTAAATATAAAAAACAAGAAAGTAAAATCAAAGCAGGGGAGTTTTTATTATCAAAATCCTTAACTCCAGAACAAGTTTTAGAAAAAATTACTAAGCCAAGTCACTTTTTTAAAAGTGTTTTAATAAAAGAGGGAACCTCAATTTTTGATTTACCTTTAGAGATAGAAAAATCAGGGCTATTTTCTAAAGATGAAATTGATAAGCTTTTAAAAGATGAAGAAATTATTAAATTAGCTAATTCTCCTATTGATTCAATCGAAGGATATTTATTTCCTAGTACTTATTATATTGCAAGTCACGAAACAGCTAAAGATTTAATTATTAGAATGATTAAAAAACTTGATAAAGTTTATAAGAGGCTAGCTGTTGACAATAAGACAGGTTTAAATAAGCATCAAATTTTAACACTTGCTTCAATAATTGAAAAAGAAGCTGCAAATCATATAGAAAAACCTAAAGTATCTTCAGTTTTTCATAATAGATTAAGGCTTGGAATGAAGCTACAAACGGATCCAACGATTAACTATGGTTTTAAATCAATGAGCGAGCCTATCTATCAGTCTGAGATTAATAGAAAAACAGATTATAATACTTATCAACTTAAAGGACTCCCAAAAGGGCCGATATGTAATGTTGGGGAGTCTGCAATAAAAGCTGCCTTTAATCCTGAAACTACAAAGTATTTATATTTTGTAGTTAATCCAAAAGGAGGACACAGTTTTACTACTAATTTAAAAGACCATCAAAAGGCTGTAACAGTTTATCGAAAGTCTTTAAAATAATATTAATATACTTTTTTATTGAAAGCTTATTTGCATAAATGTTATTCTTTTAAATAAAGAAGAGTTGTAATGAATCAGTTTGAATTAAGAAAAAAACCTGTAGATCAAAAATTAAAATTGATATTTGAATATCTTAAAGACTCTAATAACGTCAAGATTGATTTTTTAGATCCATCTGGAAATTATAGAATTTATTTGTCTTCTGATAGGCTTGATCAAAGTAAGAGTTCATTGTTAAAATTTGAAATAGTTTTTTTGCATTTATTAAATAATGGTCAGTATATAAAAACTAGATACTCTTATGATGAAAAATTAAATTTATTACATTCTAATGTCAATCTAGAAGACTCTGCAACAGAGCTTTTAACTGACTCAAAGGAAGTTTTTTTCCAAGAAGGTCCTTTTAGTAAGGCTTCTTTAACAGGAGGCGCAGAAGATACTAGAGAGTATTTTTTTCAAGAAGAACCGTTAGATACTTTACCCCAGGTTCCAGATGCTTTTATAAGTCTAGTTAATTATTCAGCCCCTCCAATAGATGATATTATTAATTTAGTTTTAACTTATGGTAAATTTAAAGAGTTTTATATGCTAGTAGAGCAGTTAGAGTTTGATCTTGTAGTTCAAGATGTTGATATTGCATTTAAGCTTGTTGATAGTTTTGTTAAATTGAACATAGAAAAAATTAATCTAGACTTAAGTACGAAAAAAATATTCATTGAGCTTGTTAATAATAGCGTTCAGTTTAGAATTTTAGATCGAAAAGGATATTTATTAGGAGGTAATCCTATGGTTAGTGTTTATAAATATTCAGTTGATGGAGTTTTGCTTGATTCTTATTTTTATGAAGATTTTCAAGCAGAAAAAATGCAAACAACAATACCATTGTCAAATTATGCTGATGATATATTTAAAGCATTTAATTACTATAGAATGTTTAATAAATTAAGAAGATGATTAATAAAGATGTTGTTAAAGTTTTTTAATTAAGCCATTAAAAGAGCCATTACTCATAACGCAGCAAAGTAGTTTTTCAGTGGTAGATTTTTTATTATTTAAATGATCAATAATAATATTGTGATCCATATTTATTAGAAGTTTGTCTTTTAATTCATTTTTGATTGTTTTTAAGTTTAAACCATCTTCAGATTCAATATGCTCATCAGAAATTATCACATAGTCTGCTTTGTTTAATACTTTGGAATACTCTTTAGAATGAATATCTCTTTTTGATGTATTTGATCTTGGCTCAAATATTATTAGAATCTTAAAATCTTTAAAATTTCTTTTTAAAGCATCAATTGTTTGGTCAACAGCTGTTGGGTGATGGGCAAAGTCTTCTATTAATATATAGTTTTGATCTTGATGCCAGATTTCCTGTCTTCTTTTAACGCCTTTAAATTTTGTAATATTTTCTAAAACCTCAGATTTAAAAAGATTTAAAACTTTAGTAACTAAAATTCCTGCAACGCTATTTCGAGCATTGTGCTCTCCAATCATTGAAAGAGTATAATTAAAAGATTCATTGATATTTGTTACTGTTATTTTTTGTTGAAAATTTTCTTCCGTGCTTGTTATTAAAAAATTAGGGTTATTTTTAAATCCAAAGCTAATAATTTTTAAATCTTTTAAATTAACTTTATTAAGCATTGTTTTGATATTCTCACAATCGCTTGAATAAAGAACAGTACCATTTTTTGGCATATTTTGAATTAATCTAATAAATTCATTTTCAATATCTTCAATTGAGTTAAAAATATCTGCATGGTCAAATTCTAAAGCATTGATAATTAAAATATCTGGTTTATAAAAATGAAATTTAGAAAATTTTGCAAAAAATACGCTATCATACTCATCTCCTTCTGTGATGCAGTATTTTTCCCCGATTTCTAAGCATTTATCTAATTCTTGGCCGATACCTCCAACAAAGTAAGATGGGTTTAAATTTATGCTTTTAAAAATTGCTGTAGTTAAATAACTAGTTGTTGTTTTTCCGTGGGTTCCTGAAACTACAATTGATTTTCGATTATTAATTGCTAGATCATAAAAACATTGGGTAAATAAAGAATAGTTTAAATTTAGTTTTTCTAATTCTAGAACTTCAGGATGTCCATAGCTAATAGCATTTCCAATAATTACTAAGTCTAAATCTTTTGAAATGTTTTCTTTTGAATATGAATCAAAAAGTTGAATTGATGTTTTTTTTAAAAAGCTTCCCATTGGTTCAAAGAAAGCCTTATCAGATCCTGAAACTTGATACCCTTGCTCTAAGAGAGCAACAGCTAGTTGAGCCATTGCTACTCCGCAGATTCCAATTAAATGGATTTTACCATTTTTAGGAATCTGGTTTAGTTTTGTTATGTTTTCTAATGAAAAATGATCTTTAGAAATACTACCTCTTAGTTTAATTAATTGATTCTATCAAAGTTTACTTCAATATTTGCTTCGCTTTTTAATCTATTAATTAAGCTAGCAGTAATGATATTAGTATTATAGGTTTTGTTTTTTTCGATATACTCTTCTAGTTTTTCATCAATTATTTCTTTCGAAGGTTTAATGCTTTTGGCTACTTTTATAAAGTAATGCTGGTTATTAGCAGTAAATTTAGTATTTAAAACATCTCCATCTTTTCCTTTAAATGACCTTAAAGCAAGTCTTGCATCTTGGCTAACTAAAGCTTTATCTCTAGTTTGGTAGTTTGCTTCTTCTTGTTTTTCAACTGAAAAACTATTTTTTTCAGCAATAGTTTTAAAGTTTTCATTATTTAATTCAGATTCAATTGAATCAGCTAAGTTAACAGCATTTTTAATTGATTGTTTTTTGATAAAATCTTTACTAACTATTTGTTTTACAGTGTTAAATTCTGGGATTTTACTTTCTTCAAAATCAACAAGCTCAACTAGCACGTTTACATTTTCTAGCTCAATTATCTGCTTTTTATTGTTTAAATCTGTAGATATTTTTTGATTTAAATTTTTAATAGGTGCTGATAATTTAGTGCTAATAGGAATAAAATTAGAATTACCAATATAGTCTAAATTATTTTCTGTAGCAATTTCTTTTAAACTTTTAGAAGTTGTCCATTCATCAAAAGCTCCATTAGAATAATCAGCAGCAAATGCTGAAGCCTCTTCATTTCTAATATTGTTTATTACCTCTTCTTTTACTTGATCAAGAGTCTTTGTTAAAGCTTCTTTACGATCTAGAATGTTAATAATTTCAAAATATTCTGTTGTTTCTATTAACTCTAACAAGCCTTTAGTTTCAGATTCATTAAAAGCTTTTTGATCAAAAGATGAAGTTTTTTCACCTTTTTTTACCCAGCTAGAATCTGTGTTTTTTGGGTTAGTTGAATACTCTTTTATAAGTTTTACAAAGTCTGTATTCTTATTTGCTGCTTCTATTGCAAGTTCTGCTGAAGCTTTTAATTCAGAGATTTGTAAAGGATTTGAATCTTTAGGAATATCAATTTTAATAATTTGAATATTTACTTGTTCTGGTTCAGTGAACTTAGAAAGGTTTTCATTGTAATAAAAATCAATATCATCTTGATTGATTTCAATTTTATTTTTAAGAACTTCAGGGTTAAAGACTACATAGTTGTATTTAATTTTTTCTTCGGTTTCATAATCTGTAGCATTGTCTTCAAAAAATGCTGTAAGTTCTTTATCTGTTGCTTTAATTTCTGATTCTAGTTTTACAGGGTCAATTACAAAATACTCTAAGTTATACTTAGTTTCTTCTGTATTTAATAAGTTTAAAGCTTCTTTTTCTGAAGTATTAGTCAGATCAAAAGCAAAAGATGGAATTTTGTTCTGTAGAGCAAATTTAGCAATTCCAGCTTCAAAGCTTTCAGCGTTTTGTCTTGTAGCTGTTAAAAAATTTGCATAATTTTCAGCAGTTAATTCGCCAGGAATTGAGTTTTCTATTAAACTTTGAATTTCTTGTTTACTAACAGCTAAGTTGTTTTTAATAGCAAAATCACTTAGAAGTTCATTATTAATAAAAGAATCAATTGTTTCTTGATTAGTATCAATATTTAAAACTTTCATAAAGTTATCAAAGTTACTTCCAAATCTTTGACGATAAGAATTTTCAATATTTGATTTTGTTCTATAAAATTGATTTACATCAATTTCTTTGTCATTTATTTTAAGAGCATAAGGCGCTTTGGCAGTACTCGCTCCAACCCCATAAAACATTAGCATTGAAATACAGATAACTGCTATGAAGATGTAAAATAAAACTGATTTTTGATATTTATGAAATGTTTTTAACATTGTTAGTTACTCCTAATTTTTTTGTTTAATATTACTTTTTATATATTTAACAAGAATAAATGCTTGATACAATTGTTTAAATGTTAAAATTGTTGATTTATATGTTAATTTTAAGTGTTTTAAGGAGGCTTTTGCTGTTTTTGATTTTAAATTCAATTTATCCTGAGATATTTTTATTGCGTCTATTAAAAAGATTAGCTTTATTAGCGGTTTTATTATGTAGTTTTGAGCTAGTTAGGTTTTAAGAAGATCTTAAGTTATTAATACAGAGGTTTTAATATTATCAGTTATTTAAGATATAAAGTTGGCTTAAAATAAAAAAAATAATGAATTTAAATTAAATATCCCAAATTGACTCACTTTTTTTAATTTCAAAGCCTTCAGGGTGCGGAATTATTACAGATTTTTTATTTTCAATAATCCCTATATCTGATTTAAAGACAGGGTAAATATAAAAGATTGAATATTTATCTTTAATATGATTTTGGTAAAATAGAACTTCTACTAAATCAGGGTTATATAACGATTTGAGACCAATTAGATAACTTAAAAACTCTTTATCTTCTTTAAAAAGAATTAAAGATTCTTCTTGGTTTTTGTTATAAGTTTTTCCGGTATATTCATCTAAGGAATCGATAGTAACTTTAAAACTAATTGGAAGATTTTTTGAAGATTTAGATCTTTTTTGATTTATCTCTAATTTTAAATTTTGAGAATTGGCATTTTTATTTGAGGCTAAAGATCTGTCTCTGCTATGCTCTGGAATTAATCCCTCAGTTAGATCAACAATTTTATCAATAATAGCTAAATCTTCTTTAAATTCTTTTGTTCTTAGTGCATATTTTTGAGCTAATCTAAAAGATTTATAAGTTTTTTCATTAAACTCTCCAGAGCCTCTTAATAAGTCCTGATTTAACAATAAATCTCCGATTTTTTTGTTTTCATTTTTTATTTGTCTACTCATTTCTTGCAGCACCCCAGAGAAGTTAGAGCTATTATTGTTAAGATGGCATAAATCATCAAATAAATTCTCTGTTGCCTCTTTGCTTTCAAGACCTGTTAGGCATCTAATTATTTTAGCGCGCCAATCTTTAGTATTAGGGTTTTTTGCTTTTGATAAAATTTTTAATCCATTTTGTAGAGTTTTTATAGTTGAATCTAAACCATTTTTGTATGATTCAGTGCTTATTGAATCAATATTTCTAAATATAGAATAATCTAATCGGAATGTGTTTAGGTTGAGCATTACATCAATTTCATTGCCAGGGTCAAATTTACAGTTAGTAAAAAGTTGATGATTTGTATTTCCAGTTGCTTTGAAATCACTTTCAATTTTAAGTACTCTTGTTAATGTTTCTTGATAATATTCTTCCAAGAAATCTATTGTATATATAGAAGTATCTCTAGGTTTCATAAAAACCAAGGAGGTAAGAGAGAGTTTGTCATAACTAAAACCATATGGGATTAAGTCATCACAATTTAAAATTTGTACTATATGTCGAAATTGATGCCAGTAAGTACTTTTACTTAAGCTATCTAAAGAGGGAAGAGATGCTAAAAATTTATCAAATGTTACATCGTCAAGCTCTCCAGTAAAAAAGCCTGTAAATAAAGCATTGCTGTTAATTGCTTTTGGCAAAAGTTTTAAAGTTTTTGCAGTTGTAGCTGCAGCTGTATGAAAAGGTGTAGTTGCTGAGCAGAGTGAAGCAGCTCCTAGTGAGGCCCTTGTTATAAAATCTCTTCTTGAAGTGTTGGCATTAATATAATCTAAAGGAGTTTCTTGAGCATTTAGTTTACTAGGATGGTCTTGCTTCATAGTTTAAGTTTATTAAAATATTATAATTTTATCATAGGTACATTTTTTACTCAAAGAGATTCTATAAATATATGAGGGCTTTAAGTTTCTGTTTTTAAGCGTTTATTTTTTTAAATATTGAAGGTTTATTTAAAATGCTTGAGCGCTATTGGAGATAAAGGGTAAGTTGGAGGTTCAAAGTTGAATGCTGTAAAGAAGTTCTATATGTAATATTGATAAAACTCCTCAGGGTGAGGGATTATTATAGTTTTTTTATGTGTAACAACTTTTAAAGAATCATTAAAGGCAGGAAAAAGATAAATTTTTGAATAATTCTTATTACTATCTCTATCTCTATAAAATAGAACTTCTTTTAAAGTAGGGTCGCTTAAAAGATCTTCACCAATTAGATATTTTATAAGTTTTTTATCATTTTCTGTAAGAGTATAAATTGCCTCTTGGCTTTGATTAGGTTTTTTTTCAATATATTCATCTAAGTTTTTTATAACTACTTTAAAACTGATAGGTAAGTTTTTTGTAGATTTTGATCTTTCTTGGTTTATTTTTAATTTTTTATTTGTAGTCTTAGGATGACTTTTATTAGTAGAAGATATCTGTAGGCTTTCTGGAACTATGGTGTCAATTAATTTAATTACTCTATCCATTGTAGGTAGGTATTTTGTTATAGGTCCTTTACAAGTTTTAATTCTATGTTTTTTAATTAATTTAAAAGTATTGCACATTTTTGGGCTTAAGGGGTTACGCCCTGAAGCAAGTTGGTTTAAGAAAGCAATCCCAACTTTTTGATTTTCTTTTGTTATCTTTTCATTAAGTTCTTTTAAAACTTGAGTGGCGCTATGATGATTTGTGAAGATAAGGTCAAGTTCATTAAAAAAAACTTGGGTATATTCTTCACTTTCATATCCCATAAGGCATCTAACTGATTTAGCGCGCCAATCGTTTGTCTTAGAAGTTTTTGCTTCTGATAAAAGTTTTAAGCCTCTTTTTAAAGTTTTTTTAGTTTCAGTCAAAGCTCTTTTGTATGACTCTTTAGATAAAGGTTCTTTAAGTTCCACTAAAGAATCAATTCCTAATGAAAGTGTTGTTAAACAAAAAGCATCATTGTTCCAATATTCTTCATAAATTTTACAGTTTTCAAAAACCTCTTGATCCATAGCTCCAGTTTTATCAAACTCTTCTTCTATTTCTTTAATTCTTAATAATGTTTCCCTGTAGTACTCTTGCATCAAAGATATTGAAAAAGGGGAAATCTTTTTGGGTGTGTCAAGAAAAAATGAACATAAAGACATTTTATCAGATGTATTATTTCTTGGTAAGTCTTCATTGTAATTTAAAATTAATAATAATTGAGTAAAGGCTTCATAGAGGTATTCTTGTTGATGCTTATCAGTTTGTTCATCGGCTGTTGTTGGTAGTGAGAATTTCTTAGATAGCTCTTTAGATAATTTTCCTGTAAAAAAGCTTGTAAATAAAGTTTTATTAGTAGTTTTTGAAAATAAAGATTTTATAAGCTCTCTATTTTTAAAACTAGTGATTGGAGTTGATGTACAAAATGAGCTGCTGCTAAGAATTGATGTTTTTAAAAAATCTCTTCTTGTTGGGAATGCTTGAGGATCCGCAGGAGTTTTGTTATTAGGTTTATAAAGATTATCTTGCATAGTTGAATATAGTAATATTTTTCTAGTTTATCTTAGCTGTATTTTTTAGTCAAAAAATATTTATCAACACAGTCTTAGTTTCATAAGCGCTTACTGGTTAATTTTTAAAAGAATTATGATTAATAGCTTATTGTTTGTCAGAGTCTTTGGTAGCTTTTTAGTTTTTCTGCAAATTTCTTTTCTTACTAAAAGAATTGAATGCATCAAAACTTCCTTTTTTATCAAATTTAATACTTAAAGATTCTTTTAAAGAATCAATAGCTTTTAAACAAGTTATTAACTGAGATTTAGTAGTTAAAACGCAAACTTTACTAGAATTTATATCAAGAGTTCTAACAGTCCCTAATCCCTCATAGAGTTCAAAATATGCTTGAAGCAAAACAACCTGATCCCCAGGAATGGATAAAAATACTGAATAAGTTTGATTATCTATTTTTTCAATTGTCTTAAGCTTTCTTAAGCTTTTTAAACTTTTCCAGGATACATTCATTTACAATTTCAGGTTTAGCATTTCCAGCTGTTTCTTTTAAAACTTGTCCAACAAAGAATTTAAAAATATTCTCATTTCCATCTAAATATTTTTGCACGTTTTCTGTATTAGCTTCAAATACTTTATCAATAAACACATTTATTTCAGCCGGGTCTTTAATTAATTTAAATCCTTTTTCTTCTTTAATTTCTAAAGGAGTTTTTTCAGTTGTTAGCATCTGTTCAAAAATCTTTTTAGCCATTTTTCCTGAGATCTCGTCATTGTCAATCAGTAATATAAGCTCAGCAAGTTCTTTAGGTTTAATAGGCGAGTCTTCTAATGAAACAGCATTTTTATTTAAAAAACCAAATAATTCAGAAGTAATCCAGTTGCAAGCAGCTTTTGGGTTTTTACAAGCTGAATTTGTTTCTGCAAAAAAATCAGAAATATCTTTTTCAGCAGTTAAAACTTTTGCATCGTATTCTGATAGTTTAAAATCAGCTACTAGTTTATTTTCAATATCTTGAGGAAGGGGAGGTAGTACTTTTCTCATTCTTTCAACCCACTCTTTGTCAATATGAAGCGGAGGCAGGTCTGGGTCAGCAAAGTATCTATAATCAGCAGATTCTTCTTTTCCTCTCATTGAATGAGTAGTTAAAGTTTCAGAATTAAATAATCTAGTTTCTTGAGTGATAGTTCCACCTGCTAAGATGATCTTCTTTTGACGATCAACTTCATAATGAATTGCTTTTTCAATAAATTTAAATGAGTTTAAGTTCTTAATTTCACATCTAGTTCCAAATTCTTTTTGACCAACAGGGCGAATAGAAACATTTGCATCACATCTTAAACTTCCTTGATCCATATTTCCATCAGATACATTTATAAATCTTACAATTCTTCTAATTGATTTTAAGTAAGCTGTAACTTCTTCTGTGTTTCTTAAATCTGGTTCTGAAACTACTTCTAATAGCGGAACCCCTGCTCTATTTAAATCAACAAGTGAAGCATTATTTCTTTGGTCATGGATGTTTTTTCCAGCATCCTCTTCCATATGAATTCTTGTAATTCCGATATTTTTCCTAGTTCCATCTTCTAGCTCAATATCAATATTTCCTGCTAAACATATCGGGTCTTCAAATTGTGAGATTTGATATCCCTTAGGAAGATCAGGGTAAAAGTAATGTTTTCTTGCAAAAAAGTTATGTTCTTTAATTTTGCAATTAGTAGCTAATCCTAAGGATATTGCTTTATTAATTACTTCTTTGTTTAAAACAGGTAGCGCCCCGGGGAGTCCTAAAGTAACAGGGTCGATATGTTTATTTGGGTCAGAGCCAAAAGTAGTTTTTGAGCTAGAAAATATTTTAGTATTAGTATTTAACTGTACGTGAACTTCAAGTCCAATAACTGTTTCAAATTCCATATTATCCTTTTATTAAATTAGGTGTTAAATCAAGGTTTAAACTTTGTTCTAGTTGGTAGGCTGTTTTTAATATAGTTCCCTCATCCCAAGCATTTCCTAGAATTTGGATTCCAATTGGAAGTCCTTTTGAGTCAAAGCCGCAAGGAACTGATAAACCAGGTAGGCCCGCTAAGTTTAAAGGAATAGTGAAAACATCATTAAGATACATTGTCATTGGATCATTAGTTTTTTGACCTGCTTTAAAAGCTGTTGTTGGTGAAGTCGGGCAAGCAATGACATCACATTTATCTTTAAAAGCATCAGTAAAATCTTTTGCAATTAATGATCTGACTTTTTGCGCTTTGATATAGTAAGCATCATAGTAACCCGAAGATAAAACAAAAGACCCGATAATGATTCTTCTTTTTACTTCATCTCCAAAAGCTTCAGATCTTGATCTTGAATAAAGGTCTTCAAGATTCTTAGTATCTTTAGCTCGATATCCATATTTAATTCCATCATAACGGCTCAAATTTGAAGAAGCTTCAGCAGGTGCTATAATATAATAAGTTGCAAGTGCATATTCAGTATGAGGAAGGCTTATTTCTACAATTTCAGCTCCAAGTGATTCTAGCTTTTTTAACGCATTCTGAACGGATTCTTTTACTTCTAAATCTAAACCATCAATAAAATATTCTTTTGGAACTCCAACTCTTAGACCTTTAATGTCTCCTTGTTTTATTATTTCTGAAAAATTTGGAACTTCTTTGTTTACAGAAGTAGAATCTTTTGCATCTTTACCTGATAAAACTTCTAAAAAATAAGCTGTATCTTCAACGCTGCTTCCAAAAACTCCAAGTTGATCCAAAGAAGATGCATAGGCAACAACTCCGTATCTTGAGATTCTTCCATAGGTTGGTTTAATTCCAACAACACCGCAAAAAGAAGCAGGTTGTCTAATAGAACCACCTGTATCACTTCCAATAGCAACAGTTGCAACTCTAGCTGCTACCGCTGCAGCAGAACCGCCGCTTGACCCGCCGGGAACTCTTTCTAAATCCCAAGGGTTTTTAGTTTTACCAAAGTGAGAATATTCAGTTGATGAACCCATAGCAAATTCATCCATATTAGTTTTACCTAAATTAATTCCGCCCTCATTATAAATATTTGTCATTGCTGTGGCATTGTAAGGAGGTATGAAGTTTTCTAATATTTTACTACAAGCTGTGGTTTTCATTCCTTTAGTTAAAACTAAGTCTTTAATAGCAACAGGGATTCCTGAAAGTTTTTTATCTTTTATAAAGTTTTTAGTTTGTTCTAAGGTTTGTTCTTGGTCGATATGATTAAAAGCGTTGATATCTGAATATTTTTCTATTCTATCTAAAAAATGTTTAGTTAGTTCAGTTGAGTTAATTTCATTTTTGCTTATTAGCTCTTTTAGCTCTTTTAGTTTTTTTGTATGTAAAGTCATTTTTATTCTTCAATTATTAAAGGTACAGATATATAGTCGCCGGCTTTATTTGGGGCATTTTGAAGTCCTAGGTCAGTATTCATTGACTTAATAGGAGTGTCTTCTCTATAGATATTTGAACTACCGTGTACGTGCTGCATTGGCTTAACAGAGCTAACATCTAGTTCGTTAAGTTTTTCCATATATGAGAATATCTCATTGCAGCTTGAGGTAAGTGCTTTAACTTCTTGGTTATTGGCTGAAAGTTTAGCTAAAATAAGTAGTTTTTTGGTGTTTTCGTCTGTAAAATTCATATTTGTATTATATTTTTAAAGTATTAAAAAACAAGTATATTTGTTAAAGTTTTATCTGAAGTTATCCGATTTTATAACTGTTATGATGGAGGATATAATAAAAGTAGATAGTATTGAATCTTTAGTCATAAGGCTTAATAAAGAGCTTAGATGTTTAGATGCGATAGATTTTGCTTCTAGAGTTGATCCATATATAGATATCAAAAATAAAGAAAAAACCATTTTTTCTTTTAAAGTAGCACAAAAAACTAAAGATTATAAAATACAATTTATAAAAGATAGTATTACTTACAATATAACAGTTAAGCCAAAAGAGGGGACTTATAAGGTTTATAAACTTGATCTTAAACCTGAAATAAACAGTTATAAAGCTTCAGGGCAAGAACTTCTAACTAAGTAAGATGCAGATATTGTCTTACAAGCAGTATGCAAGTTTTTAAACACAAATTAAAAAATACTCTTCTAAAATAATGAATCTAATTGTAGGATATTCTCATTATATAGGTAAAGGTTTTATTTATAATGATTGAGAATAAAAACAAATATGATTACGATTTACTAGTAATAGGTTGCGGCCCTGCTGGGCAGCGAGCTGCAATTCAAGCTGCTAAAATCAATAAAAAAGTAGCAATTGTCGACAAATTAGATTTTGTTGGTGGAAATTGCGTAAATAATAGCACAATCCCTTCAAAGTCTTTTAAAGAATCTGTAGTATTTTTATCTGGTTACAGACAAAAAAGTATCTACGGAGGTGCTTACAGAGTTAAATCTGAAATAGAAATGTCTGATTTAACCTTTAGATGCTCAAGAATCATCAAGTCTGAAATTGATGTAATTAGAGATCAGCTACTGAGAAATAAAGTTGATATCATTCAAGGGCATGCTAAAATTCTCTCAGATCATTCGATAGCAATTCAAAACATAGATTCTGTTGTAACTAAAACTGCTAATAAAATTCTAATCTCAGTTGGGGCTAAGCCTTTTCGCCCAGATAATATTGAATTTAACGGAAAAGATATTTTTGATTCTGATGATATCTTATTAATGGATAAACTCCCAAGAGATTTAACAATTGTTGGTGGAGGAGTTATTGGAACTGAATACGGTTCAATGTTTGCAAATTTAGGAGTTGAGGTAACTATTGTTGATGCTAGAGAAAGGCTACTTGGTTTTGTGGATCGAGAAATATCAGATAATCTTCAATATCATTTAAGAAATTTAGGAGTGACTTTAAGACTTGGAGAAGAAGTTGCTAAATGTACAATTAGAGATGATAATCAGGTTGTTACAGAATTAAAAAGCGGCAAAGTTATAGTATCTAATACTGCATTTATCTCAGCAGGTAGAGTGAGCGCTGTTGAAAATTTAGGTTTAGATAGTGTTGGAATTGAAGCTGATGGGCGAGGAAAGATAAAAGTAAATAAACATTATCAAACATCTGTTCCAAATATTTATGCTGCAGGTGATGTTATCGGTTTCCCTGCTTTAGCTGCTACTTCTTCAGATCAAGGAAGATTAGTTTCAGTTCATGCTTTTGATATATCAGAGAAAAGAGTTGAAGTTCCGCTTCCAATTGGAATTTATTCTATTCCAGAAATTTCTTATGTTGGAAAAACTGAGCAAGAATTAACTAATGAAAATATTCCCTATGAAACAGGGATTGCTAGGTATAAAGAAATCGTTAGAGGGCAGATACTTGGAGATTTACAAGGTTTATTAAAGATTTTATTTCATAGAGAAACTCATAAGATTTTAGGTGTTCATATAATAGGTGAAGCTGCTACTGAGTTAATTCATATTGGGCAAGCTGTTATAGGATTGGGCGGTGATCTTAATTATTTAAAAGATACTGTTTTTAATTACCCAACTCTTGCTGAGTGTTACAAAGTAGCTGCTTATGATGGTTATAATAAGGTAAGAGTCTAAGTTTTACTGGTTTGACTGAAGTTATTTTGAGTGTTACCAATACAGCTCACTTTAAAATAAACACATGTTCAACATATTTAGAAAAAGAAAAGAATATAATCTTAAAAACGAATTTTTATCTGGATTAACTGTAGCATTAGCATTAATCCCTGAAGCTGTAGCTTTTTCTATAATAGCAGGAGTTCCGCCTCTTTCAGGATTATATGCTGCTTTTTTTATTGGTCTAATTGCTTCAATTTTTGGTGGACGTCCTGGGATGATCTCTGGTGCTACAGGCGCTATAGCGGTAGTGGTTGCTCCCTTAGTTGCAAGTCACGGGTTTGAATACTTACTTGCAGCAGTTGTGCTGATGGGGATTTTACAAGCTATTGCAGGGATTTTAAGGCTTGGAAAGTTTATTAGATTAGTTCCTCATCCTGTTATGTTTGGGTTTGTAAATGGTTTAGCTATTTTAATTTTCTTAGCGCAGTTTGAGCAATTTAAAGGTGAAACTGGAAATTGGTTAACAGGTTCTGCTATGTACCTTATGGCCGGCTTAGTTGCTTTAACAATGTTTATTATCTGGGTTTTTCCTAAAATCACAAAAGCCGTTCCTGCTTCTTTAATGGGAATTGTAATTGTTTCTTTAATTGTAATAATTTTTGATGTAAATACAAAATCTGTTGGAGATATCGCTTCAATCTCTGGAGGTTTACCTTTGTTTCATTTTCCTGAGATTCCTTTTACTTTAGAAACTTTAAAGATAATTTTTCCATATTCATTAATTATGGCAGGAGTTGGGTTAATTGAAAGTTTACTTACCTTAACTTTAATAGATGAAATTACTGAAACTCGTGGAAGATCAAATAAAGAATGCGCAGCTCAAGGAACGGCAAATATTGTTACTGGTTTTTTTGGCGGGATGGGTGGTTGCGCTATGATTGGGCAAAGTTTAATTAATATTAGTTCTGGCGGGAAAAATAGAATTTCAGGAATTGTTGCAGCTGTTTCATTGTTGTTATTTATTTTATTTGGTTCAGCTATTATAGAAAAACTTCCAATGGCAGCGCTTGTTGCTGTTATGTTTATTGTAGCAATTGGTACCTTTGAATGGGCATCTTTAAAAGTTTTTAGAAAGGTTCCACTGACAGATGTTTTAGTTATGGTGATAGTAACTTTAATTACTATTTTTATGCATAATTTAGCCTTGGCTGTTTTAGTTGGGGTGATTGTTTCAGCTTTAGTTTTTGCTTGGGAGAATTCAAAAAATATAAGAGCTAAAAACTTTATAGATGAAAAAGGAATAAAACATTATGAAGTTAAAGGAGTTTTATTTTTTGGATCAGTTTCTAGGTTTCACGAAAGGTTTACTCCAAAAAGAGATCCAAAAGAGGTGGTTATTGATTTTGCAGATGCAAGAGTTGTTGATCATTCAGGGATTGAGGCTTTACATAAGTTAACTGAAAGATATCTAAAAAATGGAAGTATTTTACATTTAAGACATTTAAGCAGGGATTGTAGAAGGCTTTTAAAGGTGTCAGAGGATATTATTGATGTTAATATTTTAGAAGATCCAAAATATAAAGTAGTTTCCGATAAGCTTTCATAGTTTATTGAAATTAACAGTATTTTTTTATACTTCTAGTTGTAGTTTTTATGAATAAAATAAAGATAAAAATGTTTAAAAGTATTATTGATAGATATTTATAATATAATTGTTTTGAAATAGTTTTGCGTTTATATTGAGCTGGTAGTAATATGCATTCACTGTTTAAATGAAGTGTCCCGATAACAGCTTTGCTGGTGTTATTATTCTGAATTTTATTTAAGGTCTTTTTGTATCATTTGTTGATTGTAAAATCTGCCCATCTGCTTCATCAAATTCTAAATTCTTCGCTTAGTAAAAAAATACTAATTAAAAAAGCGATAGACAAACAAATAAAGATCGTTGGTAAATAAAAAATAAATAAAGGAAAAAAAGAGTCTTTGAGCATTAATCTAGCATATGAGGTAAAGTATTCTATTTGAAAATATTTAGAATAAAAATAAATTTCTATTAAAAAAGTTTTAAATATTCTAACAAGTTTTCAACTTACTGATTTTCTTTATTTTTTTTAGTATTTTAAGGTTAATATTTAAAAAGTACTTTACACTTTACACTTTACACTTTACAGTAAAGTGTAAAGTGTAAAGTGTAAAGATGACTAAAAATAAAATATTAGAATTATTAAAAACTAATGAACATTTAACTGTTCAAGAATTAACAAAACTAATTGGTGTCTCGAGACAAACCATACATTCGAATCTTAACCTGCTTCTTAATGAAAAATTAATTTCTAAAATAGGAAAATCACCAAAAGTTGTTTATAGAATAAATAAACAAATTAATAGCTTGAATTTAGAAAATTTAACCCCGGAAGAGGTTAATAGTTTAGAATTAAAATTTTCTGAATTAACTATTTCTGGTGAATTATTAAAAGGGGTGCCAGCGTTTGAAAATTGGTTAATTAGAACAGGGCAGCAAAAGCAGTATAAAAAATTAGCAGAAATTTATATTGAAAGCTTAAAAAAGTATTATCCTGATCAAGATTATCTATCTTTAAAAAATAAAATAGATTTAACTTTTGAAAAGGTTTTTATTGATGATTTATTCTGTTTTGATTTTTATAGTATTCCACAATTTGGAAAAACATATATCGGTAATTTAATAACGGCTGCTAAGTCGGGGCAGGACCTGAAATCAATAATAAGTTTAAGTGAATTGTTTAATCTGCATATTGAAAAGATTATTAAAAAGCTAAATATAGATGCAGTTTGTTGGACTCCACATTCTATTCCTAGGGAGCTTCTTTTTTTAAGAGAAATAAAAAAACGATCCTCTTTAAATTTACCTGAGATAGGTATAAGAAAGATTTTTAAGAATACTATTCCTGTTGCTCAAAAATCATTATCTAAGTTAAGTGATAGAGTTGAAAATGCCTCAGAAACTATTTTTATTGAAAACCGCCCTATCGGCTATAAGAAAATTTTAGTTATTGATGATGCTGTAGGTTCTGGTTCGACGATAAATGAAATTGCAAGGAAAATTAAAAATCAAAGTATTTCAAATAATAAGATATACGGCTTAGCTTTTGCTGGTAGTTTTAAAGGATATGATGTTATTTCAATAGTTTAACTAATCTTTTTATTTATTTTAACTATCTGTATTTAATCATATTAAGTCTAAAACTAGTATTTTTTTTGACAGTTAACCAAAAATGCCTATGTATTTTATACCTTAATTACAGAATTGGCTAAAATTATTTTTAGATAATTGCTTTATTTTTTTTAAAAAATAGATGTATTTTATATAAATGATAGCAATTTTATGTTTTTGTATTTATTTTTTTGTCATTATAACAATACCTTTAAGGGTTATTATTATTGATAGTTTAATCTTTAATTTTCCTTTGGATGTTTTAATATTTTTTATCTCTCATATATTTTTATTACTAGGTATTCATCTGAGGTTTAAGAATCGTTATCTTTATTTTGCAGATCTTTACGATAAGGAGGATCTGTGAGTGTTGTTAATTTTACTATTTTAATATTAGTTGTTTATCTAGTCGGGTTAAAACTAGTATCAATATTGGCGCATAAAAAATCTGAAAAAAATACAAGTGATTACTTTTTAGCAAGCAGAAATGTTGGACTGTTTTTACTGCTAGCAACAACAGTTGCTTCTGTTTTTTCTACAGCTACAGTTGTAGCAGGACCTGCAAATTTTTATGGAAAAGGAACTGATTATCTTTGGTATTTTTTTCTTGTAATGCTTCCAATAGTAATGATGCCTTTTATGCTTAAATTTTACCGAATAGGTTCATTAAAAAGGTTTGTCACACCAGCTCAAATGCTAGGAGATTTTTATAACTCAAAATCTATTCAAGTTGTTGCAGCTATTGTTGGTTTAGTTTCATTAATTCCATACGCCGTTGCTCAATTGGTAGCTGTTGGAAAAACTTTTGATTCATTAACTGCAGGAGTCATTAACTATGAGTTTGGAGTAACTATAGCAGCAATTGGGATAGGTATGTATTTATTTTTTGGCGGGTCTCGAGCTGTAATATGGACTGATGCTATTCAAGGAGTTTTATTCTCAATTCTATTGGTTATTAGTGCATTTTTAACCATAAAATGGGTAGGCGGACTAGAAGTGTTTGCTTCTGTTTATGCAAATTCTCCTAAGTCCGAGTTTAATGTTAGTTTTAGGTTTTATGAATATTTAATTTCTTGGTTCTCATTCTTTTTTCTGCCCTATATTTGGCAGCGTGCTTATATGGCAAAGTCAGCTAAAACTCTAACAATAAATATTGCTTTGTTTGGAGTTATAGTTTTTGTTTTATTTTTTATAGTTTGGATTATAGGAACTGCCTCGCTTTCAATTTTTCCTGATGGGATATCTGATGTAGATAATGTTTTAGGTGCTATCTTTGCAAAACATGCTCCTTATTTTGGAGCTTTTGTTCTTGTTGCAGCATTTGCTGCTGGAATGTCTACAGTTGATTCTCAATTGCTTTCAACAGGAAGTATTATATCTAAAGATTTAAAGGATGTGTTTTTTAAGGATAAATTAAAAATTTCTGAATTTAGTTTTGCAAGGCTTGTAACTATTTTAACTTTAGTTTTTATTTATTTTTTAAGTATAGGCTTAAAATCAGCATCAATAATTGATCTTGTGGTTTTAGGGATTTCGTTTTGTATAGTTTTTGTTCCAGTCGTTTCTGGGATGTTTTATTGGAAAAGGTCTTCAAAAGCAGGAGCCTTGATTTCCCTTCTTTTTGGGGCTCTTAGTTTTTTAATAAATCAATTTACTGATATTATTACTTATGATCTGTTATCTTCAACGGTTGCTTTAGTTGTTTCAGTTATAAGTTTTATAGTTTTTTCGCTTATTTTTCCAAGTTCTACAAAATATGATGAATATCAAAAAATCCTTAAAAGAAGTTAAGTATAATCAGTGTCTTAAAATAAAAAATTAATTCTAAAAAGTTGAATTTTAATACCTATTATATTAATATTTTAGAGTAATTTTAAGTAAAAAATATGACGCAAGATAATACATTACCAGCAAATATAACAGGAATTAACATTGAAGATGAGATGAAGCAATCTTATCTTGATTATGCTATGTCCGTAATCATTGGAAGGGCATTACCTGATGTTAGAGATGGCTTAAAGCCAGTTCAAAGAAGAGTTCTTTATGCAATGTTTACAGAAGGGCACTTATCAAGTAAAAAAACTTCAAAATGTGCTGGTGTTGTCGGGCAAGTACTAAAAAAGCTTCATCCTCACGGCGATTCTTCAGTTTATGAAGCTCTTGTAAGATTAGCGCAGCCTTGGAATTTAAGATATCCAGTTATATATGGTCAAGGAAACTTTGGATCAATTGATGGTGACCCTCCTGCAGCTTATAGGTACACAGAGTGTAAATTAACAGCTCAAGCTGAAAGCTTACTTGCAGATATACACGAAGATACTGTAGATCATATTGCAAACTTTGATGATACCGAAATGGAGCCAACTGTTCTTCCTTGTAGGTGGCCAAATCTTTTAGTTAATGGGTCTGGTGGTATTGCTGTTGGAATGGCAACAAGGATTCCTCCTCACAATTTAACAGAAGTTATTAATGCTTGTATTGAGTATTTAAAAAATACCGAAATTACTGTTATGGAGTTAATGAAAATTGTTCCTGGTCCAGATTTTCCTACAGGGGGAACAATTCTTGGAAGGGCTGCAATAAGAAAAGCTTATATGACTGGTCGCGGGATTATTAAGATTGCTGCAAAGACTCACGTAGAAAAAATTAAAAGAAAAGCTAGTGAGGTTGAAGGGATTATTATTACTGAGATTCCTTACCAAGTGAACAAAGCAAGGCTTCAAGAAAAAATCGCTAATTTAGTAAATGCTAAAATGATAGAAGGGATTTCAGCAATTCGTGATGAATCAGACAGAAAAGGAATGAGGCTTGTTATTCAGCTTAAAAAGGGGGTAACTCCTGAAGTTGTTTTAAGTCAATTATATAAAATGACGCCTTTAAGATCTTCATTTGGAATTAATACTTTAGCAATTGTTGAGGGAAAACCTCAAACTTTAACTTTAAAAGATTTAATTGTAAATTTTATTAATCATAGAACGGATGTTGTTTCTAGAAGAACTCAGTTTAGGTTAAATAAAGCTGAAAAAAGAATGCATATTTTAGAAGGTTTTAAGATTGCACTAATAAATCTTGATGAGGTTATTGAACTTATTAAAAGCTCAGATACTCCAACAATTGCAAGAACTGCTTTAATTCAGAAGTACTCATTATCTTTAATACAAGCACAGGCTATTCTTGAATTAAGACTTCAAAAGCTTACAGGAATGGAAAGGCTTGCTATTGAAAAAGAGCATGCAGAACTTGCTGAGTATATTAAAGAGTTGATGGATATTTTAGGATCTCCATCTAGGATAAATACTATTATTCAAGATGAGCTTATCGAAATAAGAGATAAATTTGGTGATGAAAGAAGAACTGTAATTGAAGATTCTGATATTGCTGATGATATCGATATGGAAGACTTAATTGAGCAGCAAGAAATGGTCGTCACTGTTAGTCATAAAGGCTATGCTAAAAGAACTTACCTTGATAACTATAAAGCGCAAAAAAGAGGCGGTAAAGGAGTTAAGGGCGCTGCTAGTAAAGATGAAGATGACTTTATAGAGCATTTATTTGTTGCTTCAACTCATGATTATATTTTTGTAATTACAAACTTTGGAAGGCTTTACTGGTTAAAGGTTTATAATATTCCAGAAGGAAGTAAAACCGCTAGAGGAAGAGCTTTGGTAAATCTTTTAAATTTAAAAGAAGATGAGCATATTGCTGAAATTTTACCTGTTAAAACTTTTTCAGAAAATTATTATTTAACAATGCTAACTGAAAAAGGGATTGTTAAGAAAACAGATTTAATGAAATATTCAAAACCAAGAAATGGTGGAATCGTTGCTATTAAATTAAACGAAGGTGATAAATTAATAAACGCTAGAATATCAACTGGGTCTGATTATTTATTAATTGGAACTTCAAGTGGAATGTCTATTAGGTTTAATGAAGAAAATGTTAGAGCCGTCGGCAGGGCTTCTGTTGGTGTTAGAGGTATTAAAATTTCTGATGATAAAGTAGTTGGAATGGCGGTTATCTCTTCTGATATTAATGATAATACTCAAAATGTGACTGAAGAAGATTCGTTTTTAACTGTAACTGAAAATGGTTATGGCAAAAGAACTAAGATATCAGAATATAGAGCACAAAATAGAGGCGGAAAGGGGGTAATTGATATTAAAACAGATTCTAGAAACGGAAGCGTTGCTGGTGTTTGCGGAGTTAATGACAATTCACAGCTTATGATTATTACTTCATCTGGTAAGATTATCAGATTCCTTGCTTCAGATGTGTCAATGGTTGGAAGAAATACTAAAGGTGTTAGGTTGATTAATCTTGATGCTGATGAAAAAGTTTTAAGTGTCGCTAGATTAAGCGATGATAACTCTAGTGATGATGAGTCAGAAGATGAAGATAGCGCTAGCTAGTTTAGGTTCTTGGGGGACTGCTCTTGGAAATCATTTAGCTAATAATGGTTTCCAAGTTCTAGGATACTCTAGAGATAAAGAATTAGTTAATTCAGTAAATAGCTCTAATATTAATTTCAAATATTTTCCTGATTTAAAATTAAATAAAAATTTAAAAGCTACAAATAATTTTAATCAGCTTCTTGATGCTGAGTTTTTTTTATTGGCAGTCTCTTCAAGTGCTTTAAATGATATTTTAGATTTAATTCCCAAAGATATTAACACTACATATATAAGCGCAATTAAGGGGTTTGATACCGAATCTTGCTTAACTCCAGTTCAAATATTAAATAAAAGATTTTCAAATTCTAATACTTCAGTAATTAGTGGACCTAGTTTTGCAATTGATTTAATTAAATCAAGGCCAGTTGCTGTTGTGGCAGCTTCAAGCTGCAAAGAAACTAAAACTAAAGTATCAAAACTATTTAGATCTGATAAACTAAGAGTTTACGAATCTAATGATACTACAGGAGTCGAGTGCGGAGGGATTTATAAGAATATAATCGCTATAGCTGCAGGTATCTGTGAAGGGCTTGATCTTGGAGAATCTGCTAAAGCTGCTTTAGTTTCAAGAGGTTTATCTGAAATGTTAAGATTTACAAAAAGTTTTGGAGGAAAGGCAGAGACTGTTTTAGGTTTATCTGGATTAGGTGATTTAGTTTTAACTGCAAGTTCGAAAACAAGTCGAAATTTCTCAGCAGGCCTTTTATATTCAAAAGGTTTAAGCACTTTAGAAACCCAAAAAGAGATAGGATATACAGTTGAAGGGATTAAGGCAGCGCAGTTTATTAACAAATATGCTTTAGAAAATAATCTTGATCTTCCAATAGCTTTAAAAATATATAGTTTAATAAAGGGAGAGGCGAGAGCTAAAGATTTAGTGAAAGATTTATTAACTAGAGAGAGTACTAATTTAGAATTTTCTTAGATTAAATATAATTAGGGGATACGTAAAACGCCCCCTAATTAAAAATATTACTTAAATTTAATAAGCAAAGTTTATGTTTGCAGCAATTGTGAAGTTTTCATCTTCATCAAAGCTAGGAGTAATGCTTCCACCTAAAGAATCATCAAACCAAGTTCCAAGAGTTACAGCAAATTGCCAAACTTCAGAATCATCATTGTATCTAGCTTCAGGGATAATATATGTATCATCATTAGCCATAATTTGAACTCCTAATCCAAGTGCAAGACTTGTATTGTCATCAGAAATTTCATTTCCAGCTGCATCAGTTAACTCAACATCAACATAATCAATACCAACTCTAATAAAAGGATTAACAGCTTCATCAGGATTTAAATGTGCTCTAATTCCTGCATTTAATCCAACTGCGTTAGATTCTAGTACGTCATCAGCAAATGTATATCCAGCTCCTGCTGTAAAATCTACATTGTCATGTATTGGATGATTAATTGAAGCGTTTACATTATGAAAATTTCCATAAGCATCATCAATTGTAGTATCATCAAATTGGCTAAGTGCATAACCAAAACTATAGTATTTATTACCTACTAAACCGTCAGCCTGAAGTGAAAAACCAACTGTTAAAAGTAATAAGATTGTTGTTAATTTTTTCATAACTTTATCCTTTTAATGTTATTTAAATCTTAGCATTAAGAATACTATACTCGAATATAAAAGATTATTATATAAGTAGCTATTAATATTAATCTTTAACTTTAAGTTTATTAAACTAATTAAATATCCTTTGTTTAAATTGTGTTTATATTCTTTTTTATTTATTATCAAATTTCTTATGAATAGAGATAATTTTAAATATTATATTGAGTTAACTAAACCTGGAATTACTACTATGGTTTTAGTAACAACAACAATTGGGTTTTTACTTGCTGATTTATATAATATTAAAATTATTAATTTATTTATTACTTTAATAGGAACTTACTTAACTTGTGCTGGTTCTGCAGCCTTAAATCATTACTTAGAAAAAGACTTAGATTGTTTAATGAATAGAACATCAAAAAGGCCTTTACCTTTGAAAAAGATTTCTTCAGTAAATGCTTTAAATTTTGGATTGATTTTAATAATTATTGGAGTTGTGATTTTATTTTTCTTTATAAATTTACTTACTGCTTTTTTAGCTCTACTTACTGCTTTCTTATATGTATTAGTTTACACCCCTTTAAAAAAAATATCTTGGACTAATACTATTATTGGAGCCATTCCCGGCGCTCTTCCTCCTCTTGGTGGTTGGACTGCTCAATCAGGACAGATTGGCTTTGGAGGGCTTGTGCTATTTTTAATTCTTTTTATTTGGCAACATCCTCATTTTTACTCAATAGCTTGGATGTATAAAGATGACTATAAGAAAGCGGGTTTAATTATGCTTCCATCTGTAAACAATGGTGAGAGTTTGTTATTTAAACAGGTTCTTTGGTTTTCCATATTGTTAGTTCCAGTGACAATTCTTTTATTTTACACATCTTCACTTACAATATTTTATTTAATTGGTTCAGTTTTACTTAGTTTTTATATGCTTTGGTATGGAGTTGGTTTTTATAATAAAAAAGATAATATTTCTGCAAAGAAATTACTTAAAGCAAGTATTTTCTATCTTCCACTTTGGTTTTTACTTGTTTTTATTGATATTACTTTAAAATTTATTTAATGTTATTAAAATGAAATTATTAAAAATACTTTCTATACTCTTAGTATTATCTGTTACAGCTTTGATTTATATTGGCGCCTTAGTTACTAGCAATGCCGCAGGTTTAACAGTTCCTGATTGGCCAACAACGTTTGGTGATAATATGTTTTTATATCCTTATTCAAAGTGGACAGGGGGTATTTTTTATGAGCACTTTCATAGAATAGTTGCTTCTATAATTGGTTTTATAACTTTAATTTTAACATTCGTAGCTTTTCTTTATGAAAAGAGAAAAAACGTAAAGCTTATTTGTTATTTGGCATTAGCGTTAGTGATTTTTCAAGGAGTCTTAGGCGGTTTAACAGTTCTATATAAACTTCCAACATTTATATCTGTTCTTCACGGAGTTTCAGCTCAAACTTTTTTTTGTTTAACTGTTTTAATCGCTTTTATCTATAATATAAAATCATTTGATTTTGACTCAAAATCTACTGACTCAAAAGCAAAATACTTTTTAATACTAATTTATTTTCAATTAATAATTGCAGCTATTGTTAGGCATTCTGGTTCTGGTTTGGCTATACCTGATTTTCCTACTATGGGAGGAAGTTTTTTTCCGTTAATAGAAGAAAATTGGATTCAAAAAGTTAATGCATATAGGCATAGCATCGGTATGGCGGAAGCGGATACTTTTAAAATATATATTCATTTGTTTCATAGGTTTATTGCTCTTACAATTTTTATTTATTCAATTCTATTTTTAATTAGTATTAAATCAAAAATAACTTTTAAACCTATTAGGAATTTAAGCTCTTTATTTTTTGGACTAGTTATACTTCAAATTGCCTTAGGTATTGTTACAGTGTTGAGCGGGAAAGATCCTATTATTACTAGTACACATGTTTTTGTAGGTGCTCTTTTATTGGCGCTAATTTTTATAATTAATTGTTATTATTATTTTAATAAAAAATAAATTAATTTGATATTTTTCTTAGCCATGATTGAATAGCATATAAAGGTATGTTTTGAATTCTTTTTTGTATTTCAAAGTTATTAATTGATAATTTATATCCCATTTTTATATTTTGATTTTTATCTAGATACTGATTGAGGCTTTTTAATGAACCAGATGCTCCAGATTTTACTTCTACAGGATAGATTTTAGCATTTTTTTCAATAAGAAAATCTATTTCAGCACTGCTACCTCTTTTTAAATTCTCCCAGAAAAATATATTATTAATTTTTCGAACTTGCAAAGAGTTTAATGTTTGGCTTACAAATTGTTCTGCAATTGTTCCATTGTGAATATAGTTAATATCATTTTTTATCCATTCTGAAGGTTTGACGTTTAAAATGTTTTGTAAAATCCCGACATCGAGAAAAAATATTTTAAATCTGTTAGTGTTTTTATTAATTTCTAAAGGTATACCGCTTGAGCTATAACATAAATTAATTATCCCTGCTTTTTGCAAGGTGTATATTGCATCTTTAATATTTTTTGATTTAATTTCTCTTGATATTTGAACATATTTAAATTGGTTTCCTATTAGTTTTGGAATGTTATAAAAAACAGTTTCTATTTCCTCAAGTTCTTTTTTCTTAGTAGAGTATTTAGGAATGTCATTATAATAGCTAATAATCATTTCAGATTGGATTTGAAATATATTAGAATAGTTATTAGTATTAAAATATTCTTTTAGAGCTTCTGGCATTCCTCCAATAGATAAGTAAATTTTTAATAAATCGTTTAATTTATTATGGTAAGCAATATCTAGATTTTGGTCAAAATTATGATTGTTTAGAATATCAATTAATTTTTGATTTTTTGAATTCAATAAAAATTCTTCAAAAGTTAATGGGCCTAAAAATAAATAATTTACCCTACCAACTGGAAAGGATGTTTTAGAGATAGTAAATTCAAGTAAAGACCCTGCTGCTACTACATTAGTTTCAGGAAGGTCTTCATAAAAGTATCTAAGAGATTGTATTGCTTTTGGACAAGATTGAATCTCATCAAAAAATATTAAATCATTTTTTATATCAATTTCTATGTTTAAAAAAACCTCAATCTTATTAATAATTTCTTTTGGGTCAAGACTGTTCTCAAAACATACTCTTAAGTTTGGGTTTTTTTCAAAGTTTATGTTTATGGTATTTTTATAAAATTTAGATAAGAAATTAGTTATAATATAAGTTTTTCCTACTTGTCGAGCGCCTCTAATAATTAAAGGTTTTTTATTCTTAGAATTTTTCCAATTTAATAAATTTTTTTCTATTGACCTATACACATCCTTGATTTTAATCTATTTATAGATGAAAGACAAGGGTGTTTTGTCTATAAATAGATTAAAATCAAGGATGTATATAGAAATAAGCAATTATTTGAGTATCTTAACTTTTTGTGAATTTTTTGATTATAAGTAGTCCTAAAAGAAAGAAAAAACCAGGAACTAGCCAGGCAAAAATATTAAATCCCTTAAAATCAGGGTTAGCATTAATCTTAAATTCAGAGTTTTCAAATCTTTCTTGTAAGATAGAGTAAATTTCTATATCTGTTTTAGTTTCAGTCATCAGTCTAATCTCTTGTTTTAATTCTGAAGCTGAAGAACTAGGGCATTCTGCCAAAAGCCTGCCAGGACAATATGGACTCATAATTGAGTTAAAAAGTTTTTTAATCCTTTCACTGTCTTGAGCTTGTGCTGAAAAACTAAAAATAGTTAGAACGGTAAAAATAATAATTTTTGTCATTTTAATTTTTGAATTCACAATATATATTATAGATCATATTAAGTATTTTAAAAGATAATAAATGATATTAAATCCAGGAGATAACTTTAATAGTAGGTATATTATTAAGAACAAATTAGGTTCCGGGGCTATGGGAGATGTTTATCTTGCAAATGATGAACTTTTAAATAATCAAGAAATAGTTATTAAATTTTTAAAAGCAGAAGTTGCAACAGATGAAAAGCAACTACAAAGATTTATTCAAGAAGTTCAATTAACTAGAAAGGTTAATCATAAAAATGTTGTTAGAACTTTTGATATTGGTAATGTTGATAATCAGCTTTATTTTACAATGGAACTTGCTAATGGGCAAACTTTAAAAGAATTAATAGAATCAGATCATAAATTAAAACTAGAAGATGCTTTAAATATAGTTAAAGAAATTATTAATGGCTTAGATGCAATTCATTTAAAAGGTATTATTCATAGAGACTTAAAGCCAGCAAATATTATTATCACAGATGATAATGACGTAAAAATTATGGATTTTGGAATCGCTAGATCAGTTTCTTCAGAGATTACTGCTCAAAATGAAATAATAGGAACATCAAAATATTTAGCACCAGAAATTTGGAAAGGTGAAAAGGCTACAGAAGCCACTGACTTTTATGCTTTAGGAATAATAATTTATCAATTATTTTCTGGTATTTCGCCGTTTGAAGCTGATAGCTCTGCTCAAATGATGTATAAACATTTGTCTGAAACACCTGTTAAGGTTTCTGAATACAACAATTCAATACCAAAATTCATTGATAATTTAATTCTAAGACTTTTAGAAAAGAAAATAGAAGATAGATTTGAAAGGTCTGAGGATATTATTTATTTTATTGATTCTGGTTTAAGAGACTTGGATCAAGCAGAGAAAAACACGACTGTATCATTTGATGAGAATATTTTGTATTCAGATCTATATAGTAATAAGCCTCAAATAACTCCTAATATTAAAATTGATGCTCAAAAAAAAGCAAGTACAAATAATAAACAAGAGTCATTAAATAAAACAGTTATTAATACAGGAAGTTTGTTTAGTAGGTTTATTGTTCTTTTAGCATTTATTATTAGTTTGTACTTTTCTACAGATTTTATGGCTTTAGTTAATAAAGTGCTCCCTATGGGGTCAGAACTTTTAAGTACTTTAAATATTGTTTTAAAGTATGTTTATACAGCTATTTCATTGTCATTACTGTTTTCATTTTTTAATTTACTTAGTTCTAGATCTACGATATCAAGTTTGTTTATAAAATATTTTATTTATTCTGTAATTTTTTTATTAATAACAAGTATAGTTTATAATTTTATATTATTATTTAATTATTATTCAAATTTTGGCACTATCTCTTTTAGTATATTTTTATTAAATTTTAAAAATATTTACAATTTTCTAATTGTTGATATTTTATCATCAATATTTTTAATGCCTAAGGCTGTTTTTGTTGGTTTGAGCTCTTATTCCGGGGTTCCATCTTTTGTTAAATCTGCAGTACCAAACTTATATACAATAATATTTTTTATAGTTTCAATATTATATTTTAAACTAACTAGTATTAGTTTGTTTTCTTTTAATAAGTTTGTCTCAAATATTTATAGTATTCTATTTTCTTCATTATTGTTTTTAGAAATATATATATTAAGGTTTTATGAAAGATTAGGAAGTATGGAGTTTAAACTAAATGATATCTCTTTATTTGGAATAGAGTTTATGTATTCAGATATACATTTTTATTTAATGATTTTAAATTTAATAATTTTCTTTGTTTACTATCAGACTAAAAAAAGACTTATTTAGTTTGATTTTAAATTATCTACAATATTGTAAAGAGTTACATTCTTAATCCCTTCATTGAAAACCTTATTTTTAATTCTTATTATTCCAAAATAAGAATCATCCTCTTTTACTTTTGAGCTAATAGCTTGATTTGTAAGGTTTTTAAGATCTTTAGTTTCAAATCCAAAAAGAGAATAGTTTGTTCTTCCAACGGATATGATTTTTTCTATAACTTCTTGACCTGCATAACAGCCTTTATTTTCTGAAATATGAGAATAAAGTTTGGATTCTGTAAAGATCAACTTTTCATTAAAATCTATATTAAATTTTGGAATAAAAGCTTTAATTCTTTGATTATTTAGCTCTTGATAGTTATCTAGTTTATCTTTTTTATTAAAATAAATAATATCCTTTCCAATTAAGGCCGTTCTTTTATTGTTAAATTCAACGGTTTCTAAGTTTTTGTTAAACATAAAATCAAGTTTTAATTCTTTATTAATTTGATGCTCAATAGTTACCTGACTGCTTATATCTTCTAAAAAAACTTGATCTGCTACAATAAATTTAGAAACTCCTAGTTTACAAATCTCAGATTCATAACCATCACTGATTAAATAAAAGTTTTCATCATCGATTTTAAAAACATTTATTATACAATCTGTTTTTCCATTTGGAGAAAGCGCTGCAGAAGGAATCCAAAAACCATTTTTCAAGTTTTTGATATTTGATGTAAGTCTTGCATGGAGGTATCTTAAAGAATCTTTTCCAGTAACTTTAAAAACAACAGGGGAATCTATATTATAAATCATCTTAATATTTTACCCGTTCTAGTAAATTTTTTGAAGTTATAAAAAATTATCATTGCTTTTCCTTTAATCAAATCCATATGAAGAAAGTTATATTCCCAAAATCTTGAATCCCTTGAAGCATCTCTATTGTCTCCAAGTAAAAACACATGGTCTTTAGGGACTGTGTATGGTCCAAAATGTTTTTTATTTCCTACATTTCCACCATTAGAATAAATTGCATAAGGTTCATCATATTTACTACCATTGATAAATAACTCTGATCCTTTTAATTCAATAACATCTCCTGGTATTCCAACAGCTCTTTTAACGATATTAATTTTTGATTCATCTTCATTTGGAGTGCTTACTTCATCAGGTCTGCTAAAAACTACTATATCTCCGCGCTTCGGGTCTCTGAATCTAAATAATGATTTTTTTACAAATGGAAATCTTAATCCATAGTTAAACTTTGTTGCTAAAACTCTATCGCCAATTAAAAGTGTGTTAAGCATAGATCCGGATGGGATTTTATAAGGTTCTACAATGCAAGCTCTTAAGGCTGTAACAACAAGCAGTATTATAATGATATCTTTAAAAAACTTTTTTACTTCACCTTTATTTTCATTCATTAATGAAAAATAATACAGATTTGATTATTCAGCAAGTCTTTAAGCCGCTATTGAATTATCTTCACCAAAAATAACTGTTTCGCAATCAAACTTAATAGTTCCATTATCTTTGTTTGTAATAATTCCAATAAACATTGCAGGTTCAAAAGCTTTTCTTTTAATAGTCTCAACTTCAGTGTTTACTGAAATCCACATTCTGCCTTGTATTTCAAAATTTATCTCTACTTCAACATAATCTTCATTTATTGATAAGATATTTGTGATAGCTCCTGCTAGGGGATACATTTCACCTACTTTTACTTCACTAAAGTCAGCATTAATTTCTTTTGAGTTTATAATTTCTTTTAAGTTTTCCATAATATCTCCTAACATATACTAATCAGCTGATACCTTTTTTTGCTTCCTTGAAAAACTGTATTGTTTACAGCTATTTACCGATACAGAATTTAGAAAATATCCTGCCTAAGATATTTTCAGTGGTAATATCTCCAATTAAACTCTTTAATTCGCTCAATGAGGATCTGACATCGATAGAGATTATTTCTAGATCCTTATTTTCTGTTAGGTTGTTTATAGCTAAAGAGATATTTTCAAATGCTTTCTCAAATGAGTATTTTTGTCTTTGGTTGGAAATGATAGCAGAAAACTTTTGTTTATTGTTTATTTGTTTTTGTGTTAATACATCTTTTAGCGAGTCAATGTTAGAATTCGTAGTACAAGAAATATTAATTGAATCAAAATTTTCGAATTTATCCAATGATCCGATATCGATTTTATTGTTAATAATTAAAATATTATTATTTAGTTTTTTTATTTTATTTAGGATATCTAAGTTAAGCTTAGTTGTTGAATCGTGAATATAGCAAATTAGATCTGAATCTGGTATTTTTTTATACGTTAGCTCAATTCCTTTTGATTCTATTAAATCAGAAGTATCTCTAAGTCCTGCTGAATCACAAAAGATAAATTTAAAATCTTTAAATTTTGCAGACACTTCAATAAAGTCTCTAGTGGTTCCTGGGGTATTACTTACTATTACTCTGTCTTCAGAGAGTAGTTTGTTAAATAGAGAAGATTTTCCTGCATTAGGCTCTCCGCAAAGTAGTACCTTGTAGCCATCTATAATAGTCTTTCCATAGTCATAAGAGTTTAAGATATTTTCTATTGTATCCTTAGTGCTATTTAGTTTTTTAATAAAGTTATTTTTTGTTTCTTCAGGGATATCCTCTTCAGGAAAATCAATGTTAGCCTCTATTTCTGCTAGAATATTTTTTAAAGGCTCACCTAAGTCTTCTACTATTTTACTAAATTTTCCAGATAGTTGATCATTTGCAAAATTTAGTGCAGCTTCAGAATCTGAGTTTATTAAATTACAAACTGCCTCTGCTTGAAGCAGGTCAAGCTTTCCATTTAAATAAGATCTTTTTGTAAATTCTCCTGCTTCTGCATATCTTGCGCCAGCATCAATACAGCCTTTGGTTATTTTTTCTAAGATAATAGGTGATCCGTGAAGGTAAAACTCAACAGTATCTTCTCCTGTATAGGTGTTTGGAGCTTTTAAAAATACTCTATATCCAGTATCTATTTTTTCATTGTTTACTAAAAAATCTCCGTATACTAGAGATTTAACAGGTGCTTTCGTTTTAGAAAAAATCCGATTAGAAATCTTTAAAGAATCTGGGCCTGTTAATCTAATTACTCCAATAGCAGATGAAACTAAAGGAGTTGATGGGGCAACAATTGTATCTTTTAAGTAGTCCATGGAATTAATGTTAAAATAAATGCTATTGCAAAAATTGCAATACTTCCAATAAACGTTGCTTTTAAAGGAGAAAATTTATCAGATTTTAATGAGTATTGTTGAATAATAGATATTAAATTATTTACAAGCCAGTAAAGCACTAATCCAGAAGGAAAAGGGAAGATAATAAACATACCTGTGAAAATAATTGGCATAAAGAACATCATCTTTTTAGCATTAGGGTCAAGTCCTGTACTTGGGTTAGTAAGTTGTTGTAAGAACATACTTAATCCCATAAGTAAAATCATAATAGGAAGAGATATCCCAAAGACCTCTAAGCTTTCAGGTGATGATAGGTCGTTTATCCATAAAGCAAAATCTGCATGTCTTAATTCAAAAGTACTTCGCAGCGCATTATACATTCCTAAAAAGATAGGAAATTGTAATACCATTGGAAGGCAGCCTCCTAATGGGTTTACTCCTTTCTTTTTATATAAAGCAAACATTTCTTTTTGCAGGTCTTTAGGATCAGTTACTCTTTTTCTTAAAGCATCCATTTCAGGTTTTAAGGTCTGCATCGCTTTCATTGATTTAAAAGATGTTTTTGTTAATGGCAATAGAAAGATTTTAATTAGAATTGTTACAATAACAATGGCTAATCCATAATTTCCAAAGATACCAAAGAAGAAGTTAATTAAATCAAGAAGTGGTTTTCCAAATATTGCAAAGAATCCTAAATCAATTATTTTAGGTAGGTCAAATCCTACTTTTTTTAACTCTTTATTTGAGTTTGGTCCTGCATAGATTTTTAAGTTTTTATTTGCAGTTTGAATTGTAAGAGCATTATCTCTTTTAAAGTATGAACTTTGTTTAACTCCATTTGGGTTAATAAGAGAATTAATAAAATAGTTATCACCAATAGTAATCCAAGTAGATGGATTTGAAATAGGTGTCAGGTCTGCTTTTTTATCAACAACTCTTTTAACTTTTGTGTTGTTTATGTACTGAGATACCTGTCTTACGTTATATGAATTTAGTTTTTTTTCAAAAACATCATACCATTCAATAAAAGTAGTTTCTGAATCAAGAGTTATGTTTAAATCAAAAAGATAAGAATCTGGATAAAAAGTAAAGCTTTTAGTTATTTCTTTTCCATTTGATAGGTTTCCTTTAAATGAAATTGTAAAAGGGCTTTGGTTTAAGATGTATTTATCTTCTCCTTTGCTTGATGCTGTATTATCAAGTGAGCTGATTTGAAAATTTACATTTAAATCACTTAGGTTATTGTCAAATACTGCAGGTGGAAAAAGGTTTAAGTTTTGATCAATTAAGTTTACTCCTTTTTTAGATTTTAAATCTTCTTTAAAATCAATTATTTTTAAACTAGTAAATCGTGCTCCAAGATGTGAAATCTCGTATTTTGCTTTTGATGTAATGATAGTAGTTTTCTTTGAATTTAGAACTTGTTCTTTATCAAGCAGGTTACTTTGATTAGTTTTGTTAACGCTAGGGGTTATAACTTGATTGTTGTTAACAATACTGTTTTGAGGAATACTTGGTGGGTTTGAGATGCTCTGTTGTTCTTGATTGGTTGTTATTATCTCTTTTTTAGGTGCTCTTAGTTCAGTAAAAACTAAAATACTAAGTATTGATAGTAAAATTGCTACTGCTATTCTTTTTTGTTCACTCATTGTATTTCTTTTAATAGTTTGTTGTCGTTAGTGTTGTTGTTTTATGTTGTGTTGTTGTTTTATGTTGTGCTGTTGTTTTATGTAGTGTTGTTGTTTTATTTAAAGGATCAATCCCTCCTTTAAATAATGGGTTACATCTTAAGATTCTTTTTAAACTTATAAAAATCCCTTTAATAATTCCATATTCTTTTACAGCCTGATGCGAATACTCAGAACAACTTGGGTAAAATCTACATCTTGATCCAAATAATGGAGAGATAAGATTTTTATATAGTTTAAATAGTATATCTAAAAACATATCTTTTTTTATTATAATTATTCAATAATGTGAAGGCTTCTAGAAAAATCATTTAAAAGAGTTTGGTAGCTGGCATTTGTTGCATCATTTTTGGCAATTATTAATATATCAATGTTTTGATTTATTTTGGATTTATGAGTTCTAAATATTTCTCTAATTCTTCTTTTGAATAGATTTCTTTGTACTGCTAGCTTATGAACTTTTTTACTGATTATGATACCAATTCTTGGGTTATCTCGTGAGTTTTTTTTATATTTGATTCTATAAAACTTTGTATTGATAGATTTTGTATTTAATCTTAAATTTTCAAAATCTCTTTTTTTTTTTAGTTTTTCAATAGAACTAAGTGAATTGTTCAATATTAATGCTTGTAATGTCCTTTTCTAGGAGTTGTCACTACTAATCTTTTTCTGCCTTTTCTTCTTCTAGCATTTAATATTTTTCTACCACCCTTAGTGCTCATTCTAGCTCTAAAGCCGTGAGTCGAATGTCTTGATTTATTACTTGGTTGATATGTTCTTTTCATTGTCTTAATTCTTAGTAGACAAAGATATTAGTATTATTTATTTAAATAAGCAATATTTGAATATAAAAAAAAACTTTTTTAAATACCTAAAATTATTGTGAATTTTCAGATTTTAAGCTAATTTATCTTTTGATGATAAAAATTACTAATTCTAAGTTTTTACTAATACTATGTTTTTCTTTGTTTTTATTCATCCCAGTATCTTTTTTTAGTGACTTTCATACTAGTGGGGAACCAAGAGAGGCTTTATCTGCTCAATATATGCAGCAAAACTCAAATTACTTAATCGCTACTAGGTATGGAGATGAGTTGCAAACTAAACCTCCTTTAGTTCATTGGTTAATTAATATTTGTTCTCTTGGAAAGGTTTCAGAGTTTAGTTCAAGACTGCCAGCTATTATTTTGTCAATTATAACAATTTTATTATTTTATAAATTTTTAAATCTGGCCGGGGCTTCTCATTTAAGTTTTTTAAGTTGCTTGGTGTTACTAAGTTCTTTTCAGTGGTTAAAAAGCTCAACTTCAGCAAGGCTTGATATGTCACTTGCTAGTTTTTATTTTATTTCATTTTTTTGTTTTTATTTTGCATATTTAGAACCTAAGTATAAAAAAATAAAATATTTGATTCCTATTTTTTTGTCAGCTGCATTTTTGGTTAAAGGACCTGTTGGGGTCGTTTTGCCTTTTGGAGTTTTTGCTATTTCTTTGATAATAGAAAAAAAGAATTTGTTTTATATTGTTAAGCATCTATTTTTAATATTTAGTTTCTCATCGCTTCTACCATTTGCTTGGTATTATTTAACATATCAAAAAATGGGTAATAAGTTTTTGGAAGTATTTTTTAGTGAGAATTTTCAAAGATTAGCTGGTTCTATGCCAAGTGATTTGATTACAGGAAAGCAGCCTCATGAGCATAGTATTTTTTATCTTTTTTTAACTTTATTAATTGGTTTTCTTCCGCTGTTTTTTTGTTTTATTAAAAAGTATCAAGGGTTTGGTTTTAAAAGCATAATTGAATCTATTAAAAATAGTAGTAAGTTAAATAGATATTTTCTAGTTATTGTTACTGTTTTTCTTATATTCTACTCAATACCTGCAAGTAAGCGAGCTGAATATCTTTTACCCATATACCCATTTTTAAGCTTTTTTATAGCTTTGTTAATTGATAGATATCAAATCTTTAAACACAGATTTATTTTTTATTTTTGTTTTATTTTTTATATAGTTGTTTTTACAGCTTCTTTATTCTCAGTATTTAAAATTATTAAATTTGATATTAATACTTTGTTTTATCTTGATTTATTAAATATTTATACTTTAATTTTTAGCGTAATTTTTTTCATAGTTAGTTATTTATTGTTTAAGTATCGTTTTAATTCTAAACCTAATTTTTTATTTTCAATTATTTTTCTTTTAATATTTTCAGCTAGTTTTATAGTCCCTGAATATAGTAGTAAGTCTTCATTTAAGCGCGTGGCTAAAGATTTTGAAAGTCATATAAACTCTAAAACTATTTATACTTTTAAAAAAAGACTTTACGGTCTTAATTTTTATTTAAATGGGAGGCTTGATCAATTAAAAAAAGTTGATTTAGACTCAGTTGATAGTTTGCAAGTTATTTATCGACAAAAAGATTTTAAGGAATTTGAAGTTAAGATTTCAGATTTTAATATTAATTTAATAAAGAGCTCATATATAAAATTTAAAAAAGATAAATATATTTATAATCTAGTAACTATAAGTAAAAAATATTAAGTTTATTAAATAATCAGCTTAGCTTAGGTTCTTAAATTTTATATTTTTAATTAATACACCAAGCTCTCTATCGTCTTCACTATTTAATATATGTTTTGGGTTAAAGATATTTTCTACATATATTATAAAACCATTAGATAAAAGGCTTGTATCTTTAATATCAAAGATTACTTTTTTATCAGTTGTTAAAATAGGGGTAAATACTTTTTCAGAGGTTATTAATTTTAGTTTATTCTCCCAGGGACTAAAAAAATCTATCTCAATACTTTGATTATTTTTAAGAAAGTTATTAGTACTTATCCAGTTAAACCTTTTATTTAAATAACAGCTTGTATCTTCTTTTAAGCTTTCTGGGCAATTTTCAAAGCCTTTGGATGTATTATAACTCAAATTGCTATTTTCTTTTATTATATCAAAATTTGTACTAGTAAAATTAATTAAATCACTGCTTACCTGAAATTGGTAAATATTAATTAGAGGGTTTTTTACTATTCTTTGCTCTTTTATGCTCCCATCAAAACTTTTAATTAGCTTAAAAAATGAAGAATCATTTTTATAAATATTTGATGTAACTAAGTGAGTAAATCCATTGTTTATAAAATCAAAGTTTAGATTTTTATTTGGATCAAATCTTGTTACTTTATTAAATATATTTTTCTTTTTACCATCTGTGTATTTAATTAATAAAGGAAGCTGAAGTTCTCCATCTAACGCAATGTTGGAGTTTGAATTTAAGTTATTTATTATAAATGAGCTTGCTAAAGTTCTTGATTCAGGTTTTTGAAAAGAGATATTTGTAATTAATATTATTGAGAGTATTAAAGGCTGAAGTAAAATTAATGGGGCAAGTAAGTTTTTAAATTTATAATTTAAATCATAAATTCTTTTTAATCCAAAAGCTGTAAGAATAGAAAAATAGGGGATTAGAACAATCATATTTCTAGTAAAATTAGTTTTTTGATTAATCATTAAAGTTAAAAATAAGATAGGAAAAATTAAGGTTATTAAGCTTAGTTTAAATTTATTTTTTATTAATGAGTATGTTCCAATAATAGAAAAGATTAAGGCAATTAGGCCAGTTCCAGCTGTGCTCATCCATTTTGTATAAAAGAAAGCTTGTTTAAAGCCTGGTTCTGTCATGTGTCCTTGATGTCCAGCAACTCCGTAGTGCCAAATTTCGTATGCAAATTGATTAAGAAAAAGAGGGATATTAAATAATATAAATGGTGAGCCAATTAAAAATCCAACTACGGGTCCTAAAAGTGAAGAGAAGATGAATCTAAAATCTTTTTTTTGTAAAAGAATACAAGTTAAAAATGGTAGAATTGCAATTGGTAGAGCATTATATTTACAAGAAACTGCTAAGCCTGCGATTATAGAAAAACCAAGAAATCTTGATATCGAGCAGTATTTAAAAACTCTAATTCCTAAGTAAGTTGTTAATAGAGTGAAAAAAGTCATCGGTGTATCAACCGCTATTATAGCTGAGTTTTCTAAAAGTTCTGGGGTTATTGAACATAAAAAAGAGCTAAGCAGTGCTAAAAAGAATGAGGATGTTAGTTCGATAGTTGTTAGAAAACATAGTAGTATTATCCCAAGTGTAAAAAAAACAGAGAGGAGTCTGTTGATTTTTACTACTCTAGGGTGGCTTGATGTAAAGGAATACCTAGCTAGTCCAAAGTCATCTGAAGTTTTTAAGTCTTCAATTTTATAAGCTTCTCCGTTACTAACAGCTGATAAAAATCCTGCTGCAACAACTGGTAGTCTTAAATAAAAATGAAGTGAGGGCTTATGAAAATATTCAGGGTCAAGGTTTCCAGTTTTCAGCATGTTAACAATTCTATTATGATGATGGGCTTCATCTTCATGGTAGAAAAATGGCAGGTCTTTATTTATTAATGGGATTCTTATTAAAAAAGAGAGTGTTAAGAGTAAGAATAGGCTATATTTTATAGTTTTCAATTTTTTTCTTTTAAGTTAAATGATTGTCATTATATATAACTTATTTAATTTATTTATTAAATACTTAAATTTATACAAAATGCTTAGCTTTTTAACTTGCTATAATAATTAAGTTTATATTTAAAAGATGTTTTTTT